>Ga0335076_10000192_pt1 | contig 51941 bp, 52 predicted proteins | sample Lox_Sample_25_FD_206717 | JGI IMG/M metagenome (GOLD analysis project Ga0335076, IMG submission 206717) | Soil microbial communities from Loxahatchee National Wildlife Refuge, Florida, United States - Lox_Sample_2.5 | ecosystem: Environmental > Terrestrial > Soil > Wetlands | place: USA... | reverse complement strand
ACTTCATCGAGGACGCGGACGCTGTCGTGCCGATGGAGGCCGCCGCGTTCATCATGCTGCAGGATCAGCTGGATCAGGTGCTGGACAACCTCAGCGTGCGGGAGCAGCGGATCATCCAGCTCCGCTTTGGGCTGACCGACGGGCATCCGCGGACGCTGGAGGAGGTGGGCCGGGAGTTCGGCGTCACGCGTGAGCGGATCCGGCAGATCGAGTCGAAGACCCTGGCCAAGCTCAGGCATCCGAGCCGCGCGCAGATGCTGCGGGAGTACCTGGCCTAGTCAGCGCGGGCGGTGTCGCAGGCCGTCAGGCCGGGGAGACCGTCAGGCCGGGGAGACCGTCAGGCCGGGGAGACCGTCAGGCCGGGCGGTTGTCAGTCGCCGGATGAGTGCTTGTGACCGTTGTCTGCCGCTGAGACAGGGCGTTTGCCGCCCTCGGCGCTGTCGCCGTTGCGGTTCTTCAGCAGCGGGACACGATCGCTGACGGTGTGCATGGCGTTGTGCGCCAGCCGCGGGGCACCGTCTGCGACCTTCTGCCCGGCCGAGCTGAGCAGGCCGCTGGCCTGGGCCTGGATCGCCCCGGCGGCCTGCTGGAAGGCAGGGCTGTCCTTGGCCGCCTTCGCGGCCTGGACCATCTGGTCGTAGCGCTCGCGTCCGGCGCGGGTTCCGGCGACGAAGCCGATCGCCAGGCCGGCCGCGAAGGAAAGTCGATTCGCACCCATCTTGGACCTCTTCCGGGAAGCCATCAGCGCGCTAGCAAGCTTCCCCGTGCAATCCCCGTTATGCGCGCACGGCGGACCTTCCCGGTCATGCCCATCCCGGGGCTGGTTATGCGGGGGGCGCCGGGCTGCCCAAACACCAAGTGATCATGAAAAAGTCGCGTACCCGGCCCCGGCACGCGAACTCCTGCCGGTGCGCTACCCTTATGCCCGCGGCGGTGATCGCCGTACGGTCCCGCGTAGCTCAATCGGCAGAGCGTCCGGCTGTTAACCGGCAGGTTATAGGTTCGAGTCCTATCGCGGGAGCCAATCGTCCTGTCGTCAGCCTCCTGACCTGCGATAACGCAGGGAGTGAGGCTCTTTTACCAGCCGGGCGGAGTCTGGTCAGGGGCGACCGAAGTCCGTCCGCGACTGGCTGAGCTGTCGTCGGCAAGGCGCCGGGCGAGCGCTTTCGGTTAGCGGACGGACGCCGGGCGCCGAACGCTAGATCGCGATGCCACGGAACGCCGACGGCCCGGCGCGAAGAGCATTCTCCGCACCGGGCCACGCTGAGCGCGCTCGGGCTAGCCCATCATCGGCGGCTGGACGCCAGCCAGGTCCTCCCTGGTCACCCGCACCATGGCCAGGGTGATGATCAGGGCAAGCACGGCTATGCCGGCCGACACCACGAACCCGCGCGAGAAGCCGGTCGCGAGCGCGTGGTCGGTGATGACCTGCTGCGCGTGCGCGAGCTGCGCCTTTGTCGGCGTGATCGCGTGCCCGGCCGCCGCGGCCCTGGCTGCTGCCGCCTTCGCCGCATCCGCCGAACTGCGAGCGCTGTTCGCGACGACGGTCCAGGCGACCGTACCGAGGAGGGCCAGGCCGATCGAGCCGCCGACCTGCTGGCCGGTGTTGACCAGGCTGGAGGCCAGGCCGGCATCCGCATCGCGCACCTTGGAGAGCGCCACCAGCGTCACTGGCATGAACAGCATGCCGAGGCCGAAGCCGGTCAGAATCGTCGGCCCGAGCAGGCCGCCCGTATAGGTGCTGTGCTCGGTGATCCGGGATAGCCAGAACATGCCGATCGCCGCGACGCTGGAGCCCGCGATCAGGATCGGCTTGGCGCCGATCCGGCTGACCAGCTGCGAGCTGATGCCGGCCGCGGCCATGACGGAGACCACCATCGGCAGGTAGGCGAAGCCCGTCTTCAGCGCGCTGTATCCCCACACGCTCTGCAGGAAGATCGTGAGGAAGAAGAACATGCCGAACATCGCGGTGCCGACGCACAGCATGATCAGGTTCGCCGCCGAGCGGTCCCGGTTGCTGAAGATGCGCAGCGGCATCAGCGCGTGCTTGCTGCGCGACTCGATGAAGAGGAACGACGTGAGCAGCACGACGGCGGCCACCAGCGAGACGATGACCTTGGTGTCGCCCCAGTGGGATACGCCGTTGGCGGTCGTCGCCGCGTTGGACAGCCCGTAGACCAGGGCTGCCAGCCCTGTGGTGCCGGTGAGCGCGCCCGGCAGGTCGAACCTGCCGCTGTGCCGCCGGGACTCGCCCAGCACGCGCGGGGCGAGCAGCGCGACGACGATCGCGATCGGCACGTTCACGAAGAACACCCAGCGCCAGGATGCGTAGGTTGTGAGGACGCCGCCAGCGAGCAGGCCGATCGCGGCGCCGCCAATGCTCATGGCCGCGTAGACGCCCATGGCCCGGTTGCGGCGCGGTCCCTCCGGAAACGTGGTCGTGACCAGGGACAGCGCGGTCGGCGCGACGATGGCACCGCCGACGCCCTGGATCGCGCGCGCCGTGAGCAGCCAGGCCTGGCTGGTAGCGAAGCCGCCCGCCAGCGAGGCGAGTGCGAACAGGATGATGCCGGCGATGAACACTCGGCGGCGGCCCAGAATGTCGCCCGCACGGCCGCCCAGCAGCAGCAGCCCGCCGAAGGTCAGCGCGTACGCGTTGACGACCCACTCGAGTCCCGAGCCGGAGAAGCCCAGCGCATCCTGGATGTGCGGGAGAGCGACGTTCACGATCGTCGCGTCGAGCACAACCATGAGCTGCGCCGCGGCGATGACCACGAGCGCCAGCCCGAGGTGCCGGTGGGCGGGCGCGGCGGAGCCTGCCGACGCGCCGTCAACTACGGCCGCGCTGGCGGGCTGCTGCGCGCCGCCTGATGTCCTGACAGACATGTGAGAGTGACTCCTTCGTTACGATCCGTATCCAGTGCGAGCACTATTGACCTCGCGTCGCCCGTCGCCAGGCGCACAAATCCGCGGCCTGGCCCCGGCGGGCCCGAACATTTGCTGCGTGTGCAGTGAGCTGCTAGCTGATGGCGAAGCCGGCGCCAGCCGACGGCCGGCGCCTGGCTACGACGTCGTCACCTCCCCGGGCACCCCCTCCAAAGTGCCAAGGGGACTCGCTTCACCAGTGGAGCTTGCTCCGCCGACGTCCGCCTCGCTGACGGGAGCCATCCCGGCTGCGGCCAGGACGGCTGCCGCCGCTGCCACGTCACCAGGTGAGTCCCCCGCCGGGAGGTCCTCGGGCTTGTCTTCCGCGCTCAGCATCTTGCGGATCAGGGCAAGCAGCTGGGCACGTTCGTCATCGGTGAGGGCCCGGCTCCACGGCATCCGGCCCGCTATCTCGGTCTCCAGCCGCTGCTTGAGGCTCAGACCGTCCTCGGTCAGCACGATGTTCTTGACCCGCCGGTCCGCCGGATGCGGCTCACGCCTGGCCAGCCCGCGCTTCTCGAGCATGTCCGCCACCAGGGTGACGAAGGACGGGTCGCAGCGCATCCGCTTCCCGAGATCCTTCATCGCCATCGGGCAGTCCATGGTGTGCAGGGCCTTGATGAAGGGACCGGGAATGCCCAGCTTCTGGGCCAGCTGCTCGCCGTGCGACACCACCCGTCCGAGCAGCTCGGAGACACACTCCAGGATCTCGGCGTTCAGCTGCTCCCGCCGCGCCTGTCCTGTCATCCGAATCAGATCCTGTCCGTCGTCCGCAAGCCTTGCTGAGTAGCTCAATCGTTGAGTTGCTCAAACTTATCGCCACTCACTTGATGGTGTCAATCTTTATAGAGCTCAAGTAATTCCCCGGCTGGAGACGACGCTACCGCCCGGCTCTGACAATCTGGCGGAGCTTGCGATCTGGCCAGGTACGGGAGCCGCCCGCGCTGCAAGGCGCAGGGGATGGCTGAGCCCCCGCCTTCTGGCGCCGGACCGAGGCTGCCGGGTGCTGGGGCTGTTGAGCTGCTTGCGCTGCCGGGCTGGGGCCGCTGGGGCTGTCGGGCTGGGGCCGCTGGGGCTGTCGGGCTGGGGCCGCTGGGGCTGTCGGGGTCTGCGCGGCTGCCCCGCGGGGCGTGCGGCTCCCCCGCGCGGCGTGCGGCTCCCCCGCGCGGCGTGCGGCTCCGCCGCGCGGCGTGCGGCTCCCCCGCGCGGCCTGCCGGGGCCTGCCGGCTACCGCGGGTGCAGGACGTCCTTGACCGCCAGGATGATGATCACGCCGACACAGAGCACGAAGATGCCGCTCCGCCACCGGGTGCGCCGGCCGCCGGCCAGCCTGGTCTTGGCCACCTTGACGTCCCCGTGCGCTGCCGACGTCTTCTGGCTGTACCAGCCCAGCAAGCAGCCGACCACGAGGAAGATGATTATCAACCCGATCGCTGCCGGACTCATGTGCCAGTCCGCCCCCCGTGCCGCCGACTCTGATCGATCATGACCGATGAGAGAAGTCGACTCCAGCGGAAACGCCGGGGCGCGGCGCTGGCAGGATGGTGCCGGCGCACGCAAGCGGCATGATCTTTCGCAAAGGGGTACACCTGGATGAGCGAGGCACTGACCGCCAGGACCGTCGGCATTGCCGGGCACGGTGGTGACGAGATCGAGGCATACCTGGCGGTGCCAGACGACGGATCGTCCGCGCGCGGGAGCGTGGTCGTGATCCATCACATGCCCGGTTACGACTCCCCGACGAAGGAGATCACGCGGCGGTTCGCGGCGTACGGATACGCGGCGCTGATGCCGAACCTCTATTACCGCGACGCCCCGGGCGCCAGCCCCGACGACGCCGCGGCCACCGCGCGGGCCAGGGGCGGCGTCCCGGACGAGCGCCTCGTGGGCGACGTCGCAGGCTCGGCCCAGTACCTGCTCGGCCTGCCCGGCGCTAACGGCAAGGTCGGCGTCATCGGCTACTGCTCCGGCGGCAGGCAGTCCTTCCTGGCCGCGTGCAGCCTCAAGCTCGACGCCGCCGTCGACTGCTACGGCGCCTGCATCGTGACCGCCCCGCCGGAGGGCATGCCGCTCAAGGTCACGCCGATCGTCGGCATGTCGAAGGACCTGTCCTGCCCGCTGCTCGGGTTGTTCGGCGCGGATGACAGGTACCCGACGCCGGAGGAGACCGCGGAGTTGTCGAGGGTGCTGGACGACCTCGGCAAGCCGCACGAGTTTCACACCTACGACGGCGCCGGCCACGCGTTCTTCTCGGTGAACAGGCCTGCCTACCGGCCGGAGGCCGCCACCGACGGCTGGCAGCGGATCTGGGATTTCTTCGGTGCGTACCTGGCAGGCTGAGGAGGCGACATGTGCACGTACCAGACAGAGCAGATCAGCGTCGAGGGCAGCGGCAAGGGCGCGAGCGGCTGGTTCGCGCTGAGCGAGGCCACGGTCTACTTCGATCACCCGGTGCACGCGATGGCGGAGCACACGCTGAACATCGACTTCCGCAACCCGGGCCGCGGCCCGTCCGCCAGGGTGGCCGTCGAGCTGACCGCGGCGTCGGCGCGGGAACTGGCCAGGGCGATCGAGACGGCGCTTGCCGCGGCGCCCGCTGCGCTCACCGGCTGAGGAAGGCCCGCCCGGGCTGGGAACGCCGGCGCACCGATCGCACGCGCGCTCCGGGTGCGCGCAGTGTCAGTGGCTCATGTCACGATCGGAGAGTAGTGCCGCGGGTCGGGCGGAGGATGCAGTGAAGTTCAGGGTCGAGCGCGAGGTGCTGGGCGAGGCGGTCTCCTGGGTGGCGCGGGCGCTGCCGACCAGGCCCGTAGTTCCGGTGCTGTCCGGGATGCTGCTGCAGGCGGACGCCGCGGGACTGACCCTGTCCTGCTTCGACTACGAGGTCTCGGCCCGGGTCGTCGTCCCCGCCGAGGTAGGCGAGCCCGGGTCCGCGCTGGTGCCTGGCCGGCTTCTCGCCGAGATCACCAGGAGCCTGCCCCCGGCCGCGGCTGAGGTGGCATCCGCCGCCGATACGCTGCTGCTGACTTGCGGTAGCGCGGAGTTCTCGCTGGTGGCACTCGCGCAGGAGGACTACCCGAGCCTGCCCGAGCTGCCGGGCGTGGTCGGCACCGTCGACGGCGGTGTGCTGGCCACCGCTGCCGCCCAGGTGGTGCCGTCCGCGAGCCGCGACGACACGCTGCCGATGCTGACCGGCGTCTGCCTGGACCTGGACGGCGATCGCATCACGATGGCCGCGACCGACCGGTACCGGCTCGCCGTCCGCTCGCTGGGCTGGCAGCCGGCCGATCCGGAGATCAGGTCGAGCGCGCTCGTGCCCGCGCGCACGCTGTCCGACATCGCGAAGACGATGGGCCCCGGCGTGCCGGTCGCGATCGCGTTCGGCGCGCCGCAGGATGGCCAGGGCCGCGGCCAGGACGGGATGATCAGCTTCGAGGGCGGCGGCCGCCGGCTCACCGCCCGGCTGATCGGCAGCGAGTTCATCAAGTACGAGTCGCGGTTTCCGGCGGAGTTCGGGTGCAGCGCGGAGCTGCCCGCCGGGCAGATCACCGAGGCGGTCAGGCGAGTGTCACTGGTGGCGGACCGCGTCAGCCCGGTGCGGCTGACGTTCCGGCCGGACAGCGTCGTGATCGAGGCACGCTCTGATGGCCGGGCTCGCGCGGTCGAGTCCGTGCCAGTCCGCTTCACCGGCGGCGAGCAGGCCATCTCCTTCAACCCGCACTACCTGCTCGACGGGCTGACGGCTGCCGCCCTCGGCGGGCAGGACGCGGAGGCTGGCGAGGGGGCGCCCGGCGGCGGCCGGGTGCGGCTGGACTTCACCAGCCCGGCCAAGCCCGCGCTCATCACCTCGGCGGGAGACGATGCGCCAGGGGGCGGGTTCCGGTACCTGGTGGTTCCGCTCCGCGTGCCGTCGGCGGGCTCTCCGGTGGCGCCGGCGGCGGGCTAGAAGAACCGGCGCCTGAGCCCGAGCACCCGCCGCAGCAGCCCGCGGAGCAGCGCGAAGATGGCCACCAGGATGCCCAGCCTGCCGGGCAGCGGCAGGCGCAGCGCGGCCATGAAGTCGAACACGATCAGGAGGCTCGCCAGCGCGGCGAGCAGCGAGCTGATCCGGCCGAACGCCGCCCGGCGCCGCCAGCCACCGTAGCCAGAGCCAGAGCCGCGGCCGTGCTGGTGCCAGCCGGCCGCCCCGGACGCCGGCAACGGCCGGCCCGCCGGCATCGTGTGCGGCAGGTCACTGATCAGCTCGTCCAGATCGCTGCGGGTCCGCGCCGTCAGCGATGCGTCCAGGCGGCGCTCGAAGTCCTCTAGCGTCAGGCGGCCCTGGGCGTAGTGCTCTCGCAGCTCGGCAGCTACCGCCTCGCGCTCGGCGTCCCCGACGCGCAGATCACCCGTGCCCGTCATCGGACCCTCCGTCCGCCGTCCATCTCAAAACGATATATCGCGTATGGCGGCGAGGCAACGCCGGCCGCTAATTGAGGAAGTAGCTGGCTCCGCCGGTCGCCGGGTCGGTGACCATGGCCGATCCGGTGAGGTGCTGTCCGCGGGAGAAGATCAGCGTGATCGTGATCTCCGTGCCGGCCTTCATCCGCCCGGACCTGGTGATGAGCAGATGCGATCCGTCCGGGTCCAGCCGGAACAGCGAGTGCGCGGGGACCACGATGGCGGGCACCGTCCGCATCACCGTGCGCCCGGTGTCCGCGGGCGAGCGGAGCGCGACTGTGCCGCCGGCGCTCGTCCGGGCGCCGACCAGCCGCACGGCCGGGCCCTTGTTCTGCAGGACGAGGTAGGCGTCGGTGACGCCGTCGGAGTTGGGCACGGTCACCTGGGCCGATAGCAGGCTGAGCGCCGGGCCCCCTGGCTGCGCCGCGGCTGCGCCGCAGCCGGCGACGAGGGCGCCCGCGACCGCGAGCGCCACCGTGGCCAGGCACGCCCGGCGGGTCCTGCCGGGGCGCGCACCGGAACCGGCGGCGCGCGGGCGGGCCGGCCCCGCGCCGGGCATGATCGGGTTCATCAGCTGGTGCACCGCGATTCTTGCTTGCATCGTTCTTACCGCGTCCAGGTTAGCCGCGTTCCAGCGCCGTGCCGATGAGACCCAGCGACGGCGACCCCAGGTCGAGCAGCGCAGCGTGGAACCGCCGCAGCGAGAAGCCCGCTCCCCACCGCTGCCTGGCCCGCTCCCGCAGGTCCATGATCTCCAGCTTGCCCCAGGTGTACCGGCCGTAGGTCGGATCGAAAGTCGCCCGCCGTGCCTCAGCCATCGCGGCCGCGCCGCTGATATGCGTGTCGGCCGTGAACCTGCGGGCCGCCTCCTCGACGGTCATCCCGCCCGCGTGCATCCCGAGACCGCACGCCAGCCGGGTCACCCGGACGAGTGCCTCCAGCCAGACACCGACGGCAAACCGCGGATCGCCATCGCAGAAACCCTCTTCCACGCACAGTTCCTCGGCGTAGTGCGCCCAGCCCTCGACGAACGCGGCGGAGTGCAGGGTGCGCCGCACCGGGGTGGGCGCTCGCCGGATAGCCCGCCCGTGGGAGAAATGGCCAGGCGCCACCTCGTGCACGGTGATGCCGGGCAGCGTCGTCTCGCTGAAGACCTGCAGCCACTCCTCGGCGTCGCTGGCCGGCCAGGAGGGCTCCGGCGGCGTGATGTGGTACCAGGACGGCCCCTCGGGCTCACCGGGGGCGGCCGGCGACATCATCGCCATTGCCCAGCGCCTGCTCTCCGGCGCGAGCCCGACCAGGCACTCTCCATCCTGGTAAGGCACCAGGTCATGATCGCGGGTGAAGTCGATCGCGAGCCTGGTCCACTTGCGCGCTGCCTCGATGACGCCATCCGCGTCCGGGTGCTCGCGGACCAGGTCACGGGCGACATCGAGCGGTGGCCGGCCGCGATCGATGGCGGCGCAGCTCTCGGTGAGCCGCGCCATCAGCCGGTCCCGCTCCGCGTCGGCCCTGGCAGCGAGCCGGTCAAGGTCGACGTCCAGGTCTTCCGCACTGCTCAGCAGCGACCCGAGCGCGGCCGGGCCGAGCGCGGCGTCCGGGTCGCCGGTGCGTGCCGCGTCCCCGATGCGCTCGACCAGCCGGGCGTGCGCGGCGAGGGCAGGCTGCCTGACCTTCTCCTCCGCGTCCGCGGGCAGGCCCGCGGTGAGGCCCTGCACTACGTCCATGAGCGCCCGCGCAATCGGCGCGCTTACCTGGTCCAGCGCCTCGGTCGCGCTGTCGATCGCGTCCGGCCACGCCGACAGGTGGGCGTGCCTGGCCGCGTCGCGCTCGGCCCGGGGCGCGTACTCACGGTCGTAGCCGGCCAGGTCGAGATTGCCGAGATGGTAGAGCGGGTTCCGCCGGTGCAGCTCGAGCTCGCCGTACTGCACCTCGGTGTGCCGGATGAACGCGCTGAGCTGTGCCTCGTCAAACGCATCGGCGAGCGGCTCCGCGTCCCTGGCGGCCGCTGCCAGCCGGGCCAGCCCGGCCCGGACGCCGGCGGAGGACAGGTCCTGGACCCGGCCGTCATACTCGTGCCGCCCGCTGTACTCGCGCATCTCGGCAACATGAAGATCACATGCCGCGCGCAGCCGCGGGCCCAGCTCGTCCATTCCCCGAACGCTATCGGACCGGCGCCGCGGCCCGCCCGCGCGCGGACCGTCCGGCCGCAGGGCGACCTGCGGGGCTGCTACGGGGCGGTGCCGCGGACGGCCTGGCCGGGCTGCACCGGGTACACCGCGAGCACGGTGCTGCCCGGCACCTTGTTCGCGCACGCCTGGAACGAGTGCGGCAGGAACGCAGCCGTCTGCGTGCCCGTCAGCGCCACCCGCAGGCCGCCGGCCTGCACGGGCCTGCACTGGCTGGCCGGGAAGCTGGTGACGTCCGCGATCTGCAGCCACGCATGTGCGACTCCGCCGGGCGCCAGCGTCAGCGCGCCTGACTGCCTGGCGTACTCGGCGGTTGCCGCCGTCCCGATCTGCGGGCCGCCCACGGTCGTCGCGAACGTCACCGCCGGGTAACCCGACAGGCTGCATGACCGGCCCGAGGCGTTGGTGAACTCGAGCGGAACATACGAGCTGCCGGCCGCCGCTCCCGCCGCAGCGCTGTCCAGCGTTACCTTCAGGTCAGAGGTGAGGCAGGAGGCGACCGTCTGCGCGGGTGATGCTCCGGCGCGCGCCGCCGCGCTGGTGGCCGCGGGGTGCGACGGCGCGCCAGCGCCTGCGGCAGCACCTCCGCCGGCGGGGGGCGCCGCCGAGCCGCACGCGGCCACCGCCGCGGCCGCGAGGGCGAGCGTGGTCGCGCCGACCGGAATCCGGACTAACTGCCGCAGGGCATTCATCGGGTGCCTCCGTGCAGGGCGGGGTGCAAGCAGCCTCTGCTCTCTACGACGCAGCGCCACGGCCAAGGGTTGTTCGCGTCGCGTCGCCGGCCTGCGGTTACGGCCCGGTTGCGCCCGGCCTGACCACGTAGATCCCCAGGGTCGAGCCGTCGCCGACCCGGCCGGCGCACGTCTGCGCGGTGAACGCCACGTACCGCGCGCCGTATTGTCCTGGCGGGTAGACCTGCAGCCAGCGGGCCGTGACCGGCCTGCACTGCGCAGCCGGATAGTTCGCGGCGACGGCTACCTGCAGGGAGGCGTGCGCTACGGCACCGGGCGCGAGCGTCACCACCTGCCCGGGGAACGTCGGGTTGCGCACCGCCGGAGCGCCGACGAGGCCGCCGCCTGGCCGGGTCACGAGGGCTACGCCCGGGTATCCGTACAGGGTGCACGGGGCTGCCGAGATGTTCGTGAACAGCACCGGGTAATAGCTGCTGCCCGCGGCCCCGTTCGCCGGCCCGACCGATACCCGCAGCATGCCGGTGCCGCAGGCGTGCGGGCCTGCGGCGGCCGGCTGCGCGGGCAGCGTGGCCGGGGAGGCGATGGCAGGTGAGCTGGAACTCGCCGCCGGGGCGTGCGGCGCGGCCCGGGCGGGACTTAGCCCGGCGTGGCCGGCGGCCCTGGCGCCGCCGGGCTGTCCGCTGCCGGCACAGCCGGTCAGCGCCAGCGTCCCGGCGAGCCCGGCCGCGGCGAGCACCGGCAGCGCGGCGAAGCGAGCTTGCGACATCTCTGCTCACCTTCCCGGCACCGCGGGCAGTCAGGCCAGGGTGCCTGCGTGCGGGCCCGCCGGGTGCGGGCCCGCGCCCCTTACGACGCCCGGGCGCCCTGAGTGGTTGTTCCTGGCCGGTGCCTAGAAGGAACTTGCCGTTCCCGCATGCATGGCAGTCACGGTCATGAACTTCTCCCCCGGTCTCGTGCAGACCTGGGCGCTGTACTGCACGAACAGCGACCCGAGAGCACCCGGCGGGTAGATCTGCAGCCAGCCGGCGGTGCCGGGCTGGCAGGCCGACTGCGGGAGCGCCCCGGTGTCGGTGATCCCGACGAGCGCGCCGGCGGCCGCGCCGGGCTGCAGGGTGATCAGCGTGTCGGGGATCAGCGGGTTCCTGGCCGCCGGCGCGCCGATGACGCTGCCGCCCTGCCCGGTCACGAACGAGACTCCGGGGTACCCGTACAGCGTGCACGTCGAGCCCGATGTGTTCGTCAGCACGATCAGCTGATAGAGCGTGCCGGCCGCGCCCTGCCCCTGGCCGAGCGACGCCTGCAACTGCGACGACACGCACTTCGCCGGGCCTGCCGGGACGGTGCTCGCGGGCGTGGCCGCCGACGGGGCGGCGGCAGGAGCCGAGGTCGCGGCGGCGGCCGCCGTGGTCGTGACCGTCTTGGTGGGCGCGGCCGCGGGCGTGCCGCTCCCGCACGCGGTCAGCAGGCCTGCGGCGCCCGCGGCGCCGGCCGCGAGCGCCAGAAAGCGGGCACGGCGCCCGGTCGCTGCAGCTGAGTACATGGTCGTTCCTCCCCTAGACGGTGCGCGAGCACCTGATATGTGCCAGATAAGACGCCGCCGGGGGTTTCCTGGTTGGCGGAAGATAGCGTCGGAACCGGATCTGCGGACCGAATCGGAGGCCGGCATGAGTACCGGGCAGTTCACGACCAGGCCCGAGCTGGCCGGGACATTCGGGATGGTGGCCTCGACTCACTGGCTGGCGTCGGCCGCGGGCATGGCGGTGCTGGAGAAGGGTGGCAACGCGTTCGACGCGGCCGTCGCGACCGGCCTGGTGCTCCAGGTCGTCGAGCCGCACATGTGCGGGCCCGGCGGTGAGGTGCCGGTCATCGGCTTCGACGCCGCGGCGGGAGCGACGTTCGTGCTGGACGGCCAGGGTCCCGCGCCGGCCGCGGCCACCCCGGCCGCGTTCGCGGCCCTGGGCCTCGACCTGGTGCCGGGCACCGGACTGCTGGCGGCGTGCGTGCCGGCCGCGTTCGGCACCTGGATGCTGCTGCTGCGCGACTACGGGACGATGGCGCCGCGCGAGGTAATGCAGTACGCCATCGGCTATGCGAGCCGCGGCTACCCGATGTCGCCGGCCGTGAGCGCGACGATCGCTGCGGTGGCCGGCACCTTCCGCGCGCACTGGCCGGGCTCGGCGGAGCTCTACCTGGCCGGGGGAGTGCCGGCGCCGGGCTCGAGGTTCGGCAATCCGGCCCTCGCCGCGGTGTACGAGCGCATCCTGACCGCGGCGGAGCAGGCGGGCGGCGACCGTGCGGCACAGATCGAGGCGGCGAGGGCCGCGTTCTACGCGGGCTTCGTGGCGGAGGCCATCGGCGCGTACCTGGACACCGCCGAGGTCATGGACGTCACCGGCACCCCGCACCGCGGACTGCTGGGCGCCGCCGACATGGCCGCGTGGCGCGCGTCCGCGGAGCGTCCGGCCACGCTGGACTTCCGCGGGCTGACTGTCTGCAAGACCGGGCCGTGGGGGCAGGGCCCGGTGTTCCTGCAGCAGCTCGCGCTGCTGGACGGGCTTGGCATCGAGGACATGCAGCCGGGCGGCGCCGAGTTCATCCACACGGTGGTAGAGGCGTCCAAGCTCGCGTTCGCCGACCGCGAGGCCTGGTACGGAGACCCGCGGGATAGCGATGTACCGCTCGCCGGGCTGCTCTCGCGGCGATACGCGGCCGAGCGGCGGGCCCTCATCGGTGCCCGGGCATCGCGGTCACTGACGCCGGGCGCGCCGGCCGGCGTCGAGCCGCGGCTGCCGCGCTTCGCCGCCGACGTGTTCGGCGCGGCCGGCCCGCCCGGTGCGGGCGAGCCGACGATGGCGGGGCCCAACCGGCCGGCGGCGGAGCTCGGTCCCGGCGACACCTGCCACCTGGACATCGCCGACCGGTTCGGCAACCTGGTGTCGGCCACCCCGAGCGGCGGCTGGCTGCAGAGCTCGCCCGTGATCCCCGGCCTCGGCTTCTGCCTGGGTACCAGGGCGCAGATGTTCTCGCTCACTCCGGGACTGGCCGGCACCCTGGCGCCGGGACGCAGGCCGAGGACCACCCTGTCGCCGGGGCTGGCGCTGCGTGACGGCGAGCCGTACCTCGCGTTCGGGACCCCGGGCGGCGATCAGCAGGACCAGTGGGCGCTCGGCTTCTTCCTCAATCACGTCGTGTTCGGCATGAACCTGCAGGAGGCCATCGACGCCCCGGCGTTTCACACCAACCATTTCCCTTCGTCGTTCTGGCCGCGTGCGTCGGCGCCGGGGTCGCTGGCGATCGAGGAGCGGGCAGGCGAGGGCGTGATCGCGGAGCTGGCCCGGCGCGGCCACGCGGTGGCGGTGCAGCCGGCCTGGTCACTGGGCCGGATGAGCGCGGTCTCGCGGTCGGGCGGGTTTCTGCATGCCGGGGCGAACGCGCGCGGCATGCAGGGCTACGCGACGGGTCGCTGAGGGTCAGCGCCCGCCGCGGCCGGCGCCGGGCAGCACCAGCGCGGCCACGGTCACGACGGCGACCGCCGTCACACCGCCCGCCAGGATGGCCAGCGGGCCAGACGGCCGGCCGGGCAGCGCCGCGGCGCCAACCGCGAGCGCGAGCAGCACTATCCCGGCGGCGAGGAGCGGCAGCTGGCCGCGCAGCGCTCGCGGCGCGGCGTCCGTCTCGGCCAGGTGCACGGCGAGCAGGTAACCGAGCAGCGCCAGCCCGAGCAGGCCGGTGTGCCAGGGCCGGACGGGATGCAGGGCCTCGAGCGCGAGCGTCCCCATCAGCATGGCCTCGGCCCACGGCAGCGCGCCGATTACGTCGAACACCCGCTCAGTCAGCTGCCGGCCGGCCGACGCGAGGAACGGAACGGCGACTCGTGGCAGACGGGCAACCGCGAGCCGGGCAATGCTGAGCGCGCCTGCCGCGACGGCGAGGACGAGCGCGATCCTCGTGCCGGCCCGCGCGCTGTGCAGGGGCACTGCCGCCCAGGCGATGGCCGCGCCCGCGAGCACGCCTGCCGCCGCGATCGACGCCCGCCTCGTGCCGGGGGCGGCGAGCCGCGCCATCAGGTCCGCACCACGATCTTGCGGCGCAGGTACGGCGCGAGCGGCTCATCGAGCGGCGCCGTGCCGTCCCAGTGCCTGACCGGCACGCCGATCTGCGTGAGCGAGTAGTGCATTGCCTCCTGCTCCAGCCGCCACAGCCGGGCCGTGAGGGCCGAGAGCGTCGAGGTGTCGTGCTCGGGCATGCTGCCGAGCACGTCGACGACGAGCACGCTGAAGCCGCGCTCGCGCAGGTCGCGGACGGCCTCGATGAACCCCGGGTGCAGCAGCGGGCTGAACGCGACGATGAGTGCCCCCGGCGGCAGCGCGGCCCGCGGCAGCCGGGCGAACGCGTCGGGACGATCACCCGCCGGGCCGCGGACGAGCAGCTCCATCAGGTGCTCCAGGTGCCGTCGGCCCTGGCCGGGAGCTAGCCAGCCGACCCCGTTGCCGAAACTTATCAGCCCGACCCTGTCCCTGCTGGCGGTGTACCTGGCGATGACGCCGGCCGCGCCGCGCAGCGCCAGATCGTGCGTGCTCAGGCCGAGCTTGCCGACGTCGAAGCTGGTGTCGGCGATGACCACGACGTTCTGCGTGCGCTCGGCGGCGAACGTCGTCAGGTGCAAGGTGCCGCGCCGGGAGGTGGCCGGCCAGTTGATCCGGCGCTGCCGGTCGCCCGCCACGAACTCGCGCACGCCGTCGAACTCGCCGCCGTCACCCGCGACGCGGGCCGGATGCTCGCCCAGCCTGCTCTGCAGCCTGCTCAGCAGGATCGTGCCGTCCAGCCGGGCCGGCCGCGGCGCGCAGTCCACGCGCGCGAGCTCCACCAGGACCCGGCCCTCGGCCAGCCGCGCGCGGTCGCGCAGCACGATCTCCAGGGTGCCCGGCCGCCGCCGCCCCCACCGGACCGCCCGGAACCGCATTCTGGCGGTCGCTGGGCCGCCACCCGGCGCCGCCGGCATCAGCACCGTCGGCCCGGCGAAGATCTCCGCGCCGGGCAGCAGGGTCAGCTCGGCATCGTGCGGTCCCTGGCCGTCGACCGACACGCTGATCACTGCCTCGTCCCGCTCGACGACCCTCGTCCGCGGCCCGTCGATCCGCACGCTCAGCTCGGCGGCCCGGTCCGTGCGCCAGGTGGCGAGCAAGACGACGGCCGGCGCGGCCACGCCGGCGAACTCGGGCCTGCGCGTGACGACGGCCAGGACCAGCGCGGTGATCGCCAGCGTGAGGAGCCTGCGCGCGTGGGCGGACGGCACCCAGCTGACCCGGACCGCGGGGCCGCGGGCACCGGGCTGGCCGTCAGCCAACGGAGGCCGCCGGATCGGTCGCGGGCACGGGCACGGTGTCCAGCAGCCGCTCCACCACGTCGTCGGACTTCACCTGACGCACCCACAGCTCAGGCCGCAGGGTGATCCGGTGTGCCAGGGCCGGCACCGCCACCTTCTTGATGTCATCGGGAATCACGTAGTCGCGTCCGACGAGCACGGCCTGCGCGCGGGCGAGCTGGACGAGGGCAAGGCCGCCGCGCGGGCTCGCGCCTACCTGGATCTGGGAGTGCGAGCGCGTGGCGCGCAGGATGGCCACCACGTACTGCAGCAGGTCGGGCGAGACCTCGATCTGCTCCAGCGACGCGCGCATCGAGAGCAGCTCCGCCGCGCTCGTGATCTTCCGCAGCTCCGCGGTCTCCGTCCGCCGGTCGATCCGGCGCTGCAGCATCGCGGTCTCGTCCGCCGCCTGGAGGTAGCCCAGGCTCAGGCGCAGCAGGAACCGGTCGAGCTGCGCCTCGGGCAGCTCGTAGGTCCCCTCGTACTCGATGGGATTGTCGGTGGCCAGCACGACGAACGGCTGCGGCAGCCCGCGGGTGACCCCGTCCATGCTCACCTGGCCCTCGCCCATCGCCTCGAGCAGGGCGGCCTGAGTCTTGGGCGGCGTGCGGTTGATCTCGTCGGCGAGCAGCAGCTGGGTGAAGACCGGGCCGGCCCGGAACACCATCTCGCCGCTGCGCTGGTCGTACAGCGGCGCGCCGACGACGTCGGAGGGCAGCAGGTCGGGCGTGAACTGGATCCGGGCGAAATCCAGTCCGAGCACGGTCGCGAATGATCGCGCGATCAGCGTCTTGCCCAGGCCCGGCAGGTCCTCGAGCAGCACATGCCCGCCGGCCAGGATGCCGCACAGCACCAGCTCGAGGCCGCGCCGGTGGCCCACGACCGCGCGCTCGACCTCGCCGAGAACCGCCGCGCAGCGCACCTCCGTCTGGGTGGGAGTGAAGGCCCGGACCGGGCCGGCTGATTCGGTCACAGGTGCTCCAGTCTCTCGATGATGGCGGCCAGCGTGCGCGGCGGAATGCCGACGGCCCGGCCGTCCGGCGGTCCCTGCCGGCCCGGATCAACCCACGGCCACAGCTTGTCGTTCTTGCCCCCGGCCAGCAGCTCTCTGGCCCGGTCCGGCTCAAGATAGAGGCTGATGCCATGCCGCTCGGCGAGCCGGGCCGCGAGCAGGTGCTGCAGGGTCGCGCGCAGCTCGAAGTCGTAGTTGCCGTTCCCCCCGGTCGCGTCGCTCAGCATGCTGCGCTTACGCCAGAAGCCGGTGATGACCGAGCGCCCGGTGGCCTGCCACTCTGGCTCGGGCAGAGCAGGAAGCCGGGCCGGCTCGGCGAGCGTGCGCACGACCACCAGGCCGATCAGCGCGGTCCCGGCCAGGACCACGGCCGCGGCGGCCGAGCCGTCCCAGGCGTAGGCAGCCACGGTCATGACGAGGACGGTGCTGGCCGCTATCGCCAGCTCGGGGCGCGCCGACCGCCAGCCCGCCGGTTCCGCCCGCGCCGGCTCCCGCGCCGGTCTGGCCGCGGTTGTCATGGCGCGACAGCCTGATCATCGCGATGTGCCCCGACCGGGTCGTGCCCGGTCAGCTCGTGCCCGCCGAGATCGGCCAGGATGATGTCCAGCGCGTCCAGGGCTGCCGTCCGCGCCGCCGCGGGCACGTCGTGGCGGGAGAAGCGGGCCTCGTTGAACAGGGCGGTCAGCCGCGCGGGCGGGTCGCCGCGCAGGAGCCCGGCCAGGGTCGCGCGGGCTAGCAGCTCGTCCGCGGTCTCCGCCGGCCGCCGCGTCGTGCCCGTGGCGGCGAGGCTTCCCTCCATCGCGAGATAGCAGGCGATGATGGCAAGCCGCGCGTCACTGACGCCGGTCAGGGCCGTCCGCCCCGCCTCGACGGCATCCCGCACGACATCGGTGTCGTCGGCGCTGACCGTCAGCCGCTCGCGCCGCTCGGCGCGCCTGATGTGCCGCAGCAGGATCAGTGCCGCGGTCACGATGAGCAGGATGATGAGCGCCAGCACCGTGTACTCGATGATCGTCGCGGCGCCGGTGGAGACCAGCGGCTGGTGGCCGTTGACCCGGAAGGCCGGCGGCGGCGGGGCCGGCGGGGTCTTGTGCCGGGGCAGCGGGCGAGGACTCGGCAGCCTGAGGTACCGCAGCAGCTCGATCGCGCTCAGGATCATGGCGAGCGGGATGAGAGCCGTCAGCCACGCGCCCAGCCTGGCCGCCAGCCAGCCCGCGTCCTTGCGCCGCCTGCGCGCCGCCAGCAGCCAGCCGAGCAGGCACGCAAGCGCGACTTCCATGCCGATGTCGATCGCGGTGCCCTGATCGTGCCAGGGCCCGCGCCAGCTCTCGTGCCAGCCGAGCGCCGGCAGGGCCCGGCTGCCGAAGATCACCAGGACTATCAGCAGGCCGGCCAGCAGCGGCCGCATGCGCGTCGGATCGCGGGCCGGGCCGGGATCCGGTCGTGCGGCAGCCTGCCGCACGCTTCCGGCGCTTGCCCCGTCGCTCACGCTGCAAAGTCCCTTGCTCGCAGCCGGCTTTGCCCCGCTTCCGGCATCTGCACCAAACGATACTCGTCAGCGCCGGGCGGCGGATGTAGCCCGCGGCGGGCATCGCGAGTACCTCCGGAGTGGCAGGGCCAATCAGCCTGCGGGCTGATGACGCTGGCGGGTGACTGCTGCCAGTCTTGTCACGCACCACCCGCGAGTGCCCAGGGGGCTCACCAATGAGCATGCTCGATGCAGTCACGTCCGGCGTCGCACCACCGGACGCGGCATGACCGGGGTAGCCACGGCTGCCGCGGCGGACAAGGCCTGGCGGCCGGCCGGCGATGCCGTGATCGAGGCCGACGCGCTGACGGTGACCTACGGCGCCACGGTGACCGCGCTCGACCGGCTGACGGTCACGGTGGAGCCGGGCGTGACGGGGCTCGTCGGCGCCAACGGCGCGGGCAAGTCCACGCTGATCAAGGTCCTGCTCGGCCTGCTCGAGCCGACGGGCGGGCACGCCGCCGTGCTCGGGCATGACTGCGCGACCCAGGGCTTCCAGATCAGGACCGTCACCGGGTACATGCCCGAGCACGACTGCCTGCCGCCGGAGGTATCCGCCACCGAGTTCGTGACGCACCTGGGCCGGATGTCGGGCCTGCCCGCGACCGCGGCACGGGAACGGGCGGCCGACTCGCTGCGGCACGTCGGGCTGTACGAGGAGCGCTACCGGCAGATCGGCACGTACTCGACCGGAATGAAGCAGCGGGTGAAACTCGCGCAGGCGCTCGTCGGCGATCCGCGGCTGCTGCTGCTGGACGAGCCGACCAACGGGCTCGATCCCGCGGGCCGTGCCCAGATGCTGGAGCTGATCGCGCGGATCGGATCGGAGTTCGGCATCTCGATCATGGTCGCCTCCCATCTGCTCGGCGAGATCGAGCAGATCTGCGATCACCTGGTCGCGATCGACGACGGCAGGCTGCTGCGGGCCGACACGATCAGCTCGGTCACGAGGGCGAGCTCGGTGCTGCTTGTCGAGGTCGACGAGGGTGCCGCGGAACTGCAGGCCGAGCTCGGCCGCCGGGGCCTGCCGGCGGTCGCCTACCAGCGCGGTCTGCTGATGGAGATCAGCACGCCAGCGGCCTACGACGTGATCCGGGACGCCGTCGCGGACCTGGGCCTGCCGCTGACCCGGATGGAACAGCGCAGGCACCGGCTGGAGGAGCTGTTCCGCGCCGACCCGAGCCTGACCAATTCGACAGGAGCCATCAGTGTCCAGTGAAGCTGCCGGGCTGCAGCCCGCCGTAATGGCCGGGGGCAGCGGGGTCATCCATGACATCGGCTACCGCAGGTACGCCGGCCAGCGGCTTGGCCGGCCGCAGATAGTCCGGGCGCTGGCGATCGACGGCGTGCGCACCTCGTTCGGCTTCGGCCGCGGGGTGAAGGCGAAGATCTTCCCGTTCCTGCTCTTCGCGATCATGTGCCTGCCGGCGGTGATCAGCGTCGCCGCCATGGCGCTGAGCCCGGCGAACGGCCGGCTCTTCAGCTATGACACCTACCAGCCGACGCTGCGCCCGCTCGTGCTGCTGGTATTCGTCGCGCTGCAGGCACCGAACCTGGTCTCGGGTGACCTGCGGTATCACACGCTGCCGCTGTACTTCGCGCGCCCGATCGGCCGAGCGGACTACCCGCTGGCCAAGCTGATCGGATTCACGGCGGCCTGCCTGGCGCTGGTCGAGGTGCCGCTGCTGATCCTGTGGGCCGGGACGATCTCCCAGGTGCACGGCGCGCACGCGGTGTGGCACGAGACGACAGCGTTCGGGCCGGGCCTGCTGTACGGGGCGCTGTGGGCGGTGCTGATGGCGAGCATCGGCCTCGTGCTGGCGTCCTCGACCGGCAGGCGCGTGTTCGCGATCTGCGCCGTCGCGATCCCGCTGTTCGTGACGTGGGTCCTGGCGACGGTGCTGAGCCACATCGGGCTGCAGACGTTCCAGCCGGTGGGCGGCGCGCAGCCGCCGGCGCTGGCGAGCCTGGCCGGCCTGATCAACCCGTTCACCGTGCTCAGCGGGTTCACGGACTGGCTCGGCTCCGCGCCGAAGGTGCTCATCGGGAAGTTCGGCCCCGGCCCCGGCCCCGGCCCGGGCGGTGGCGGCGGGCCGATCCGGCTGCAGACTGCGCACCTGGTGGGCCACTTCGGGCCGCTGTACGGCGTGATGCTCGCCGTCATGCTCGCCGCTGGCATCGGCGGCCTGCTCCTCAGGTACCGGAAGGTGGGAGTCGCGTGACCGGGATCGAGATCGAGGGCGTCTCCCGCTGGTACGGGAACGTGGTGGCGGTCAACGACATCACGATGTCCATCGGGCCGGGGGTGACCGGGCTGCTCGGCCCCAACGGGGCGGGCAAGACCACGCTGCTGCACATGATGGCCGGCTTCCTGCCGCCATCCCGCGGGAAGATCACCGTCGCCGGGCAGCCGAGCTGGCGCAACCCGGGGATGTTCCGGACGGTGGCCCTGGTGCCGGAGCGGGACTCGGTTTACGCCTTCCTGACCGGCGAGGAGTTCGTGCTCGCGACCGCGAAGCTGCACGAGCTGCCCGACCCGCAGGGTGCGACGCGGGCAGCCATCGAGATGGTGGAGATGACCGGGGCGCAGGACCGGCGGATCTCGACCTACTCGAAGGGCATGCGCCAGCGGATCAAAGTGGCTGCCGCGCTCGTGCACGACCCGCAGATCGTCCTGCTGGACGAGCCGTTCAACGGGATGGACCCGCGGCAGCGACTGCAGATGATGGACCTGCTGCACGCCGAGGCGGACAAGGGCAGGGTCATCGTGTTCAGCTCGCACATCCTGGAGGAGGTGGAGCGGCTGTCCGGCACGATCCAGGTGATCGTCGGCGGCCGGCTCGCCGCCTCCGGTGACTTCCGTGCCATCCGCAGGCTGATGACCAACAGACCGCACGTGTTCGTGGTGCGGTCCTCCGACGACCGCTCGCTCGGCGCGGCGCTGATCGGCAGCCCCGCCGTGCGGGCCGTCGAGCTGACCGGCGGCGGCCTGCAGGTCCTTGCTTCCGACTACGGCAGCTTCACCCGGCAGCTGGCCGGCCTGAGCCGCGACCACGGCATCCGCCTGACCGAGGTGCTGCCGGCCGACGAGTCGCTGGAAAGCGTCTTCACCTACCTGCTGGCGGCGTGATGACCGGCCAGCCTCACAGCCAGTGCGCTCGAAAGCGGTGATCGGGATGTCAGGCCTCATCAACGGCGTCATCGTGCGGATAACCCTGCGGGCCACGATGAGCCGCAGGCGGGCGCTGCTGCTCGCGCTGCCCGCGATCCTGCTGGTCGGCATCTCCGCCCTGCTGACCGCGACCGCGGCGCGCAGCACGTCATGGCCGCCCGAGATACTCGGCCAGTTCGGCTTCACCGTCGTGCTGCCGCTCACCGCGCTGATCATCGGGACCAGCGTCCTCGGCGCCGAGATCGAGGACGGCAGCATCGTGCACCTGCTGGCCACGCCCGTGCGGCGGGCGAGCGTGATCGCGAGCAAGTACGCGGTCGCCGTCGCGCTGACGATCGCCTTCGCCGCGGTGCCCGAGTACCTGGCCGCCGCTATCGCCAAGGGCGCGGGCAGCAAGCTCGCCATCGGCCTGCTGGCTGGTGCCGTCGCCGCGTCGTTCCTGTACAACGCCCTGTTCATCTTCTTCAGCGCGTCGCTGCGGCCGGGGCGGGCGCTCGCGTTCGGGCTCTGCTACGTGGTGCTGTGGGAGGGGCTGCTGTCGAACCTGGTGCCCGGCGTGGCGCTGCTGTCGATGGGGCACTACGGGCTCGCGATCGCCAACTCGATCGCCGACGACAGCGCGCTGCACGCCTACCTCAGCACGGGCACCGGCATCGGGATGGGCATCGCCCTCGGCGCCCTGTGCATAGGCCTCGGCATCCGCCGGCTGTCGGCGTTCACGATCAAGGGCGATATTGCCTGAGCCGTCGGCCGGGCCGGCTAGCGGGGCGTGCCCTCGCCGGGCACGAACGCCGGGCCGTGGCCGGGAATGATGACCGACGCGAGAGCCAGGATCCTGGCCCGGCTCGCCGCGAGCACCGCGAGGTCGGGCGCGAACGGATCGGCCGCCGGGCCGTCGGCGCCCCACCACGCGTGCGTGCACGCGTACACGCCGTCGGCGGTCGCGGCCAGCGTGGTGATGTCCTGCGGCGTGTGCCCCGGCGTGGCGATCAGGCCGACCGAGGGGCTGAGCCGAGCCCCTTCGGCCGCCCGGCTGATCCACAGGTCGCCCTCATACACCGCCCAGTGATCGTGGATCCGGGCCGCGGGGAACAGGGCCGCGTTCACGGTGTGGTCGGGATGGTGATGGCTGAAGACCACGTCGGTCACCGCCTCCGGCGCCACGCCGTGCGCTGCCAGCGCGGCCAGCAGCCCCTCGCGGGAGGCCACCATGCCGGGGTCGACGACGACCGTGACATCGCCGTCGCGGATCAGCGTCACGGTGCTCCCCACGTGCTCGCCGCCTGCCACCTCGCGCGCGTAGCCCGCCTGCAGCACGTGCACTGCCGCGGACCCGGTCCGCGGGAACCCGGCGTCCCCGGTCACCGGGCCGCCTTCGCGGCGGCCTTCATGTCCTTCTTGTAGGCGCGCACCGCGAGCAGCGACTCGTCGTCCACGATGTCCGCGACCGAGTAGTGCGAGCCCTCCGCGCCGAAATGGCCCGCCGCCTCCCGCCATCCTTCCGGCCGGACGCCCAGCTGCTTGCCGAGCAGCGCGGCCGTGATCTGTGCCTTGTAGCCGCCGAAGCCGGGCAGCGCGGCAAGCCGTGCCACCAGCTCGCTGCCGGTCGCCGCGCCCGTCCAGACGCTCGCCGCATCGCCGTCGTACTGCTCGACCAGCTGCCGGGCCAGTTCCTGAGACCGGGCGGCCATCGCCCTGGGGAACCGGTGCAGCGCGGGGCGCTCGGCGAAGATGTCAGCCAGCTTTTCCGGGTCGAAGGCCGCAAGCTCCGCGGCCGCGGGCTCGTGCCCGAGCCGCAGCGCCAGCTGATAGGGCGAGCTGAAGGCCTTCTCCAGCGGCACCTGCTGGTCCAGCATCATGGCCAGCAGCAGCGCGAAGGGGCTGCGGGACAGCAGGTCGTTGGCCGCGTCCTCGACGGGCAGGTTGAGCGTCATGGGGGGAACCTCCGTGGTCAGCGAAGCCCATCATCCACCATCGGCTCGCGCACCGGGTATTCTGCCGCCTCAGACCCCATAGCAGCGCCGGCCGGGGAACTAGCGGCGGGCCAGACGAGTTATTACTGATAGGGATTAGGGGTCCCGAAGGGAGTCCGTTATGTCACCTCGCGTCAGGTATGGCATCTTCGGCGTGATCGGGGTGATCGGGCTGATCCTGCTCTTCACGCACCCGCTGATCGGCATCGTGCTCATCGCCGCCGCCATCGCGGTCCCGGTCGTCGCGTACCGGGCGCTGAGCCCCGGCCAGCGGCGCCGGCTGCGGGAGAACCGCAGGCGCAGGCAGATCGGCAGCTAGCCGCTCCGCCGACAGGCGGCCGTTCCAGCTCCGCTGTGCAGGAATTCCGTCGTTGTAGCGACAGAATTCCTGCACAGTCGCAAGAGCGCAGGCGAAATAGCCTGATTTGCGGCTAAGGCTGGGCGGGCTGCCAGAAGGCGGGGAACTCGCGCGGCGCCTCCGGGCCGATGTAGCTGGCGAGCGGCCGGAAGATGCGGTTGCCCTCGATCTGCTCCAGCACGTTCGCCATCCAGCCGACGACCCGGCTGCACGCGAACGTCGCGCTGAACAGCTCGCGCGGCAGTCCCGCCGCCTCCAGCACCACCCCGGCGTAGAACTCGACGTTCGCGTACAGCTCCCGGCCGGGCTTGAGCTCAGCCAGCAGCGTCACCGCGGTCTTCTCCACGTGCTCGGCGAAGCCGACCCGGTCGCTGTGGAGTTCCTGCGCGACCTCGTGCAGCAGCTGGGAGCGCGGGTCGATGGTCTTGTAGATGCGGTGCCCGAAGCCCATCAGCTTGTCGCCGTGCTCGATCGCGTGCCGCAGCCACGGCTCGGCCGCCTCCGGGGTGCCGATCGCGTCCAGCATGTCGAAGACGCGCGCCGGCGCGCCGCCGTGGAACGGCCCCGACAGGGCGGCGATCGCGCCGCTGATCACCGCGCCGAGGTCGGCGCCGCTCGAGGCGATCACCCGCGCCGTGAACGTCGAGTTGTTGAAGCCGTGATCGATCGTGAGCATCAGGTAGCGCTCGACCGCGTACACGCTGCGCTCGTCCGGCTCGGCACCGGTGATCATGTACAGGTAGTTGGCCGCGTAGCCGAGATCGGCCCGCGGCTGGACTACCTCCTGGCCGGTGGCGAGCCGGTACAGGTGCGCCGCCAGCGTGGGCAGCACCGCGCTGATGTGCTCCGCCTGGGCGAGGGTGAGCTGCTGGTCCTGATCGGTCCACGGCTTGCACCCGATCGCCTGCGCCGTCAGCGACAGCGCCGTGCGCAGTGATTCCAGCGCGCCGGGGCCGCTCAGCCTGGCGATCGCGGGCAGCAGCCCGGCCACGCCGTCGGGCAGCTCCCGCAGCGCGGCCGTCTCCTGCCGGAACGCCCCGCGCTGTGCGGTGGTCGGCAGCTCGCCCCGGAGCATCAGGTGCCAGGCGTCCTCGAACGAGCCGCGGCGGGCGATGTCGACCGCGTTGTACCCGCGATAGTGGTAGAAGCCCAGACGGCCGAGCACGTCGGAGACCTTCGTGCGGGCCACGGACACGTCGGCCAGGCCGGCCTGGGCCTGATACGGCTCGCTCCCGGCGGCTGTGCTGGCCGCGGCGTTCGCTGGGGCGCTCATCATGTCTCCTTCGGCACGGGGATCCGGTCTCATTCCAGAGTCCGGCAGCTCATCTATTATTTGTAGATACTGTACTGAGCTGTCAATGTTGATCAAACTCAACTATCATGGCGTGCGGCGAGACACGCAGGTGTGGTGCCCGGAATGGCGCGTGTTTGCACGCCCGCGCTGGTGAACAGTAGGTGGCGGTCCGCCGGCCCGGCGGCCCGGCGGCAGGAGGGACGGGAGTGACGGAGTGGATCGGCGCCGCGGAGGCGGCAGGCCGGCTGGGGATCAAGCCTGCGAGCCTGTATGCCTACGTCAGCCGCGGGGTTCTGACCCGGCGCCGGGACTCCGACGGCCGCGCGAGCATGTTCGACGCGGCGGAGATCGCCCAGCTCGCCCGCAAGGGCCGGCCGCGCCGCCCGGCCTCGGGGTCCGAGCTGGTCATCGAGTCCGCGATCACCGAGATCACCGACGGCACCCTGCGCTACCGCGGCCTGGACGCCACCTGGCTCGCGCGGAACCAGAGCTTCGAGGACGTCGCGACGCTGCTCTGGACGGGCTCGCTGCCCGAGGCTGACGGCGGCCGTGCAGCCGCCGGGCAGTGGCACGCCACCCCCGAGGCGCTGACCGCGGGGATGGCCGCCCAGTCGGCACTGCCGCCGGGCACCCTGCCGCTGGAGCGGCTGCAGGTCATCGTGCCGGCCCTCGCGGCCACCGACCAGCTGAGGCTGCACCTGGACAGGCCCGCCGTGATCGCGGCCGGGAAGGCGCTGATCGCCGGGATGGCGGGATCGCTGCCGCCGCCGGGCGGCCAGCCGGAGGCCGGCGATGACGGCCGGAACGCCAGCGCTGCCGAGACCCGGTCCTGCGCTCGCCGCCTGGCCGGACGGCTGTGCGCGGGGCCGGTACCCGCCGGGCTCGCGGACGTGCTCGGCGTCGCGATGGTGCTCCTGGCCGACCACGAGCTGGCCGCGTCTACCCTCGCCGCCAGGGTCGCGGCCTCCATGCGCGCCGACCCGTACGCGGTCGTGGCGACCGGTCTCGGCGCCATGGGCGGGGCACTGCACGGGGGCGCGGCACTCGGGGCCGAGCTGATGCTCGCGTCGGCGGCTGCGCCGGAGGAGGTCCCCAGGGTCGTCGGTGACCTGCTCAGACGCGGCGAGCGGCTGCCGGGGTTCGGGCATTTCGTCTACCAGGACGGTGACCCGAGAGCAAACCTGCTGCTCGAGGTCACCGCGACGTACGCGGCGGGCTCGCCCCGGCTCGCGGTCGCGTCCGCGGTGGTCGCCGAGGTGCGGCGGCGCTCGCTGCCCGAGCCGAACATCGAGTTCGCGCTCGCGGTGCTCGTCGACGTCGCCGGCATGGTGCGGGGCGCGGGTGAGGCCGTCTTCGCGACGGCGCGCACCGCCGGCTGGCTGGCGCACGCGCTCGAAGAGTATGACCGCAACATCCCCATCCGTCCCAGGGGTATCTATGTCGGGCCCGCGGCCCGGGACGCGTGATGGACCGGCCAGCCGCCGTTCCCGCACGAGGGCTGATGCGGGCGGCGCGCGTGTGCGGCGGCGGTCGGATGGGCAGGTCCTCAAGCAGATGATTGACATAATCGCTGTCGATACGCCCACGCTCGGCGACCGCGGGTACCTGGCCACCGATGGCGAGGTCGCGCTCGTGGTCGATGCCCAGCGGGACTTCGACCGGATGACTGCGCTCGCGGCCGAGCGCGGCGTCGCGATCACGCACGTGCTCGAGACGCACATCCACAACGACTACGTGACCGGCGGTTACGCGCTGGCCCGTGCGGTGGGCGCGCAGTACCTGGTCAGCGCCGAGGACCCGGTCACCTTCAGCCGGACGGCGGTGCACGACGGCGACACCTTCGAGGTCGGCGGGATGCGGGTGCGCGCGATCAGCACGCCGGGACACACGTTCACGCACCTGTCCTACGCGGTCGGCGACGCGGCGGAGGATCGGGCGGCCGTGCACGCGGTCTTCACCGGCGGCTCGCTGCTCTACGGTGCTACCGGCCGCACGGACCTGCTCGGCGCCGACAACACCGGCGAGCTAAGCCGCGCCCAGTACGACTCGGTCCGCCGGCTGGCTCGCGAGCTGCCGGGAACCGCCGCCGTCTGCCCGACGCACGGTTTCGGCAGCTTCTGCTCGGCTGCCGCCAGCCCGGGCCCGGCCGGCCCGGGCGCGTCCGGCCCGGCCGGCCTCACGTCGACGATCGAGGCCGAGCGGCACGCGAATCCCGCGCTGACCCGCAGCCGGGCCAGGTTTGTCGCCGAGCTGCTGGCAGGCCTGGACGCGTACCCGGCCTACTACGTGCACGTGGCGTCGGCCAACATCACCGGGCGGGCCGAGCCCGACCTGACGCCGCCGCTCCGCGCCGATCCGGCCCAGCTGCGCGCCCGCATCGAGGCCGGCGAGTGGGTGGTGGACCTGCGCTCGCGGACCGCGTTCGCGGCCGGCCACCTGCGCGGCACGCTGAACTTCGAGGCCGACGGCAGCCTCGCGACGTACCTGGGCTGGCTGATCCCGTGGCAGGCGCCGCTGACGCTGCTCGCGAGCAGTCCAGACGTCATCGCCGGCGCGCAGCGTGAGCTGTGCCGGATCGGCATCGACAGGATCGCGGCCGCGGCGAGCGGCGCCGCCGCCGACTGGAGCGCGGGAGGCCGGCTCGCGTCCTACCGGGTGGCCGCGTTCGCCGACCTCGCTGCCCGCAAGGGGAACGGCGGGTTTGCGATCCTCGACGTCCGCCTCCGGCACGAGTGGAATGCGGGTCACCTGGCGGGCGCGATCAGCATCCCGCTGCATGAGCTGGCCGGCCGGATGGACGAGCTGCCGGATGGTGAGATATGGGTGCACTGCCAGGGCGGCTACCGGGCGGCGGTCGCGGCGTCGATGATAGCCGCCACCGGGCGGCCGGTCGTGCTCATCGACGACGACCTCGACCCGGCCGCCGGGGTGCGCAGCTGACCGGCGGCGGGAATCACGGCGGGGCGGACCGCCTTATGCCCAGCAGGACTCACGAGCCGGGAGAACCGCGATGGCAGTACGCCGCCTGAACCACGCCGTCCTGTATGTGCAGGACCTGGCGGCCAGCGTGGACTTTTACACCTACGCGCTGGGATTCGAGGTGCGCATGGAGATTCCCGGGCGGGCCGCGTTCCTGCGCGCCCGGGGTACCGAGAACGATCACGACCTCGGGCTGTTCGCCGTGCCCGAGGGCAGGCGCCCGGACGGGCCCTACCTCGGCCTGTACCACCTGGCCTGGGAGGTGGGCACGCTGGCCGAGCTCGCCGAGACCAGGGACCGGCTGGCCGCCAGGGGCGCGCTGGTCGGGGCCAGCGACCACCGGGTTTCCAAGTCGCTGTACGCGAAGGACCCGAGCGGGATCGAGTTCGAGGTCATGTGGCGGGTGCCGGCCGAGGCCTGGGAGCAGGAGATGAAGTCGGGGGCGATGATCGCGCCGCTCGACCTGGCGGGCGAGATCGCCCGCTGGGGCGACCGGGTGACCGGCGCGGCGGCGGGCTCGGTCACCTGACCGGCCCGGTCACCTGACCGGTCACGTCAGGCCAGCCTGATCACGCTGCCCTCGTCGGCCAGCAGTATCTCGCCGCCGAACGCGGTCGCGGCGTCTGCCCTGCTCTGCTGCCTGTCGTTGCCCGGCCAGAAGTGGGTCAGCAGCAGCCGCCGCGCGCCGGCCGCGGCCGCCGCATGGCCGGCCTGCGCCGCCGTCAGGTTGAATGCGGGACCGTCGTCCGGCGCGTGCCGCTGATCCCAGCTGGTGGCGTCGGTGATGTACAGGTCGCAGTCGCGGCCCAGGTCGGCCAGCGCGGCGGCCGGTCCGGTGTCGCCGGTGTAGGCGACGCTCAGGCCGGGCGCGGACAGCCGGACGCCCGCGTTCGGGACGTAATGCGGCAGCAGCACACTGTCCAGCCGGAACGGGCCCGCCCGCTGCGCGGGCGAGGGGATCGGATGCCAGTCAAATACCCGGCTGACAGCGGTCCGGTCGCCGTCCTGCAGCTCGGTGAGCCGCGTCACCACACCGTCCGGCGCGAACAGCGGAACCCTGGCCGAGCCGGGCCGGCCGAGCCAGCGCGCCCGCAGCAGGGCATGCAGGTCCACCATGTGGTCGGGGTGATGGTGGCTGATGATGACGGCGTCCAGGCCGTCGGCCTCGGCCGAGCCTAGGGCGGAGAAGAGCCTGGCGGCCGTCCCGTAACCCAGGTCGATGGCGATCCGCGCGCCGCCGTGCTCGAGCAGGAACCCGGCGCAGGCGCGGCCTGGCTCTGGCCATGCGCCACAGCCACCGAGTACCGTCAGCTGGCTGTCCATCGGTGCCGTGCGCTCCCATGGGTCAGGCTCGTCGTGCTGGTAGCTGCGAGCCCGGCAGCTCGGATCCGCCCGGCGGCCTCGTGCTCACCTCGATTGTGCCCTTGTACGCGATTCCGCGCACGTGCACAACCGGCGCATCCGCGGGCAGCCTGCTTTCCAGCTCTTCCTCGGCCGACCAGCCCTTGCTGACGCCGAATCCGTCCAGCTCGACTCGCACGCCCGGCGGCACGAGGACGTCGACACGGGACTTGTACGCGGCCACCGCCATGGTGGTCACGGCGCCCGCCAGCTCGGCCGCGCGCAGATCCAGCCTGCCGGTGCCCTTGTAGACGATGCAGGTGAAGCGTCCGGGTACCCGCCAGCGGCCACCGCGCCGGATCGAGCTCTTGTACGCGATCGCGAACCTGCCCGGCCTGGGCGCGGCCCCGGCCGTCGCCGCCGCGGCCGCCCGCGGCACGGCAGCGGGCAGGTCCGCGGTGAGCACGTCCAGCTCGGTGCTGACCCTCGCCGTCAGCGCCGCGCGCATGCGCTGGTCGAACTCGTCGTCGTCCAGCCGGCCCGCCGCGAACGCGTCCTGCAGCCGGCCGGCCACGGCGTCGCGGTCGCGGTCTCCGACTCGGAGCGGCGGGGGCTGGCCGGGCTCTGGCTGGCTGGGCGACTCCATGGCACGCTCCCTCGAGAAGTCAAGATGTATCTTGACTAACATACCGGAACGCCGCGCGCTAGGGGCCGGCCTGCGCGCCGCGGCCGGCGGTGCCCGCCAGCCTCGCGTAGAGCCCGGCAGTCTGCGCCGCTATCGAGTCCCAGCTGAACTCGGCAATGGCCCGCGCGCGCCCGCGCGCGCCGAACTCGGCCGCGAGGGCAGGCTCGGTGATCAGCGTGTTGATGGCCCGCGCCAGCTCGGCATCGTCGTCGGGCGGTACCAGCAGCCCGGTCTGGCCGTCCTCGACCACCTCGGGGATGCCGCCCACGGCCGACGCGACGACCGCGGTGCCGCAGGCCATCGCCTCCAGGTTCACGATGCCGAGCGGCTCGTACAGCGACGGGCACGCGAACACCGTCGCGTGACTGAGGATCTGGATGACCTCCGGCTTGGCCAGCATGCCGGGGATCCACACGACACCCGGCCGGGTGGCGCTCAGCCGCTCCGCGAGCAGGCCGACCTCCGCCTGCAGCTCCGGCGTGTCGGCCTGGCCCGCGCACAGCACGAGCTGTGCCTGCGGCGCCACCCGCGGCGCCGCGCGCAGCAGTACCTGGAGCCCCTTCTGCCTGGTCACGCGCCCGACGAACACGACCGACGGCCGTCCTGGATCGATGCCGTACCTGGCCAGCACGCCGGTGCCGTGGTCGGGCGCGTACTGACGCGCGTCGATGCCGTTGTGGATGACGTGCACGCGGTCGGGCGGCACGCCCGGATAGGTCATGAGGATGTCCGCGCGCATGCCGCGGGACACCGCGATCACCGCGGCGGCCGACTCGAACGCGGTCCGCTCGCACCAGCTGGACACCGCGTACCCGCCGCCGAGCTGCTCGGCCTTCCACGGCCGGAGCGGCTCGAGCGAGTGCGCTGTCAGCACGTGCGGGATGTTGTGCAGCAGGCCGCTCAGGTGCCCGGCCAGGCTCGCGTACCAGGTATGCGAGTGCACGACGTCCGCGCCTGCCGTCGCCGCTGCCATCGACAGGTCGGCGGAGATCACCTGCAGGGACTGGTTCGCCCGGGCCAGGTGCGGCCACGGCCGGTGCGCGACTGCGCCAGCCCGGTCCGCGCCCTGGCAGTGCACCGTCAGGTCCACGAGCCCGGCCAGGGACCTGGCCAGGTACTCCACGTGCACGCCCGCGCCGCCGTAGACCTCGGGCGGGTACTCGCGGGTGAGCAGCGCGACCCGCAGCGCCGGGCCGCCGGCCGTCACAGCGGCACTTCCTGGCCCTTGCCGACGACGGTGATGCCGCCCTCCGACACCACGAACCCGCGGGCCCGGTCGTGGTCCTTGTCCACGCCGACGACCGCGCCCTCGGGTACCAGGACGTTCTTGTCCAGGATCGCGTCCTCCACGATCGCGTTCCTGCCGATGATCGTGTTATGGAGCACCACCGCGCGCTCCACCCTGGACCAGCTGTTCACCCGCACGCCGGGCGACAGCACCGCGTCCCTTACCAGGCCGCCGGACACGATCACGCCGTTGCTGACGACGCTGTTCATCGCGCGGCCGATCCGGTCGCCGCTGTCGTGCACGAACTTCGCCGGCGGCTGCGAGGGCACGTACGTGAGGATCGGCCACCGGTCGTTGTAGAGGTTGAATACCGGGTGCACTGCGCACAGGTCCATGTGCGCCTCGAAGTAGGCGTCCAGTGTTCCCACGTCCCGCCAGTAGCCGGCGTCGCGCGGCTCGGCGCCCGGCACCTTGTTGGCCAGGAAGTCGTAGACCTGCGCGGCACCCTGCCGGACCAGCATCGGCACGATGTCGCCGCCCATGTCATGCCGGCTGCCGTCATCGCCGGCGTCCTCGCGCAGCGCGCCGACGAGCACGTCTCGGCTGAAGATGTAGATGCCCATCGACGCGTAGGCCATGTCCGGCCGGTCCGGCATGCCGGGCGGCTCAGGCGGCTTCTCCAGGAACGCCTCGATCGTGCGGTTGTCGGCGGCCACCTTGATGACGCCGAAGGCCTTCGCCTCCTCGCGCGGCACCGGGATCGCGGCCACCGTGACGCCGGCGCCGTGCTCCACGTGCTGCGCGATCATCTGCTGCGGGTCCATCCGGAACACGTGATCGGCGCCGAACACCGCGACGATGTCAGGCTGGTCGTCGAATATCAGGTTCAGCGACTGATAGATGGCATCGGCCGAGCCGGTGTACCAGTGCGGGCCGAGACGCTGCTGCGCCGGGACCGGCGTCACGTAGTTGCCCAGCAGGTTCGACAGCCGCCAGGTGGTGGTGATGTGCCGGTCGAGACTGTGGCTCTTGTACTGAGTGAGCACGCAGATGCGCCGCATGCCGGAGTTGACGAGATTCGACAGCGCGAAGTCGATGAGCCGGTACAGGCCGCCGAACGGAACCGCGGGCTTGGCCCGGTCGGCAGTCAGCGGCGCGAGCCGCTTGCCCGCACCCCCGGCGAGCACCATGCCGAGTACCCGCTCGTCAGCAGTCACGCTCCGCCCTCCCTCGGCCAGTCTGCCCGGATGCCATCACGGCAACCAGTGTGCTGGGTGAAGCGGGAGAAAGGTACCCCGCCGGCTAAGCCGGGCGGATCACGCGGATCTTGGACTGCTCGTGCCCCGTCTCTTCCCAGTCGGCCATGTACCGGGCCTCGAGACCGTGGCTGCGCGCGAGGTCGATGAGCGTCTCGGCGTGATAGTAGAAGTCCTCGCGCAGCACCTGATGCTCGGTGCCCCGCGTGGCGTCGAAGGTGAAGTCGAACATGCCGCCGGGGACCATGACCCGGCCGACGTGCCGCAGGCACTCGTCGATTACCGACAGCGGCGAGTGCGAGAACACGCTGTGCGCGTGCACCACGTCGAAGTGATCGTCCGGCAGGAAACCCAGCCGCAGGTCGCCGACCAGGCCCAGGTATGGCAGCTTGCGCTGCAGGCCGAACTCGCTGATCGTCGCGTGCGCGGCGATCAGGATGTCCGGCGAGATATCGGTGCCGTAGTAGTTGCCGGAGTCCAGGTAGTCGATGAACAGCCGGCCCGCCCGCAGGTTCCCGCAGCCGATCTCCAGCATCTTCATGTCCGGCTTGAGCCCGTGCCTGATCAGGTAGTCGAACTGCAGCTGGCCGACGCGCAGCCAGGACTCGCGGGTCTTGCTGCCGACCGCCGCGTCGCTGCTGCGCGCGGCATCTGACCGCATCACGGCGCGGTAGTACCGGACGTGATCGCGGGTGGCCAGCCAGAGCCAGGTGTCGCGGCCGCGGCGGCGGGCGTAGGACGCGATGCGATCCGGGTGCCGTATCGCGTAACCGACCATGTGCGCGAGGGTCGAGCGATCCTTGGAGTGCACAGCCCAAGAGTAGAAAGGTTCGTCGTGCCGCGGCGACTGGGTCGCGCGTCCTTACCGTGGCGATGCGGTTCCTTTGCCATCCGCATGCCCGCTCCGCCCGCCCGGTGCCCGGCCGCCTTCAGGCCGTAAAGTCGCTCAGCTGCATGCTGGCAGACCCCACGCCGGGACGAACCTGCGCGCCGCGCGGTGAACGCCGTCAGACCGGCGGGCCGTCGGTCCCCCGCTGGCTTCGGGCCGCGGTCAGCCGGGTCGCCAGCATCCGGGCGGTCGACACGCCCGCGCCGAGTACGATGCCCCAGATCAGGGCCTCGCGCAGGGCGACCTGCGGGTCCTCGGGGTGCTCGGGCGGCTCCTTGCCCGTGAGCTTCTTCCAGGCGAAGAAGAGCAGCTTGCGAGCTACGAACGCGGCGGCCGCCCCGGCCACGGCGGTTACCGCCTTCGAGCTGGCTCCAGCCCGCTTACCCGACATGCGCTGTCCCTCCTCGGCTTCGCCGGATGTCCCGGCAGGAGCGGTCCTGCAAGGGCTCTGCTGATCATCCCACGGCGGAATCGGCGCGCCCCGCCGCCCTGGCAGTCTCGATCGCGGCGGCCAGCCTCGCGGGCTGCCTGGTGAACAGCAGCCAGTACGGGCCCGGGTCCGCGGAGGTGACCTCGATGTACACGGCCTTGCGCAGGTACGGCCTGATCAGCAGGTGCGCGCGGGGGTCGGCCCTGGGGCCGCGGAGCGCCCGGGCCTGCGCCTCGTCCAACTGCCGCACCTCGCCCGTGTCGGCCAGCGCCACGGTCGCGCCGCCGGCCGAAAGCCGGGCCCCGTCAATCTCGATGGCGGCCCTGCTCCAGTTGAGGAGGAACGCCGCCGTTACCGCGAACAGGGTGACGTACGTGACCACTGCCACCCACAGCGGGAAGCCGAACCAGACGATGGACCCGAACGTGAACATAATGAGCATCCCGTTGATCCACCAGGACGCCGGCGCGCGGAGGCGCTCGCGGTAGCTGTGCATCTCACCACGGTAGTTGGTTACATGTACTCCATGACCGGTCGATGGGCTGGATCGAGCGCCGAGACCGGCCTCGAAGGCGGCGAGGCAGCCGCGCCCTCCGGGCTGCGAGCGGCTGCCCGCAGGCTCTTCTCCCGCGCGCCCGCGGAATCCCTGCCCGGCGAGGGCGGGCACGGCGGGCACGGCGGGTCCGAGACCGGCGACGTGGCGGCCGCGGGGCCGCCCGAGGTGCAGTTCCCGCGCTGGCTGCAGGCCGCGGCCGGCTGGGCCTGGCGGCTGCTCATCGTCGCGCTGCTGATCTACGTAACCTTCCGGGTAGCCGTGGATCTGCGGCTTGTCGTGCTCCCGTTCATCGCGGCGCTGCTGCTCACCGCCCTGCTCCAGCCGCTGACGTCCAGGCTCAAGCGAGCCGGGCTGGCTCCGCTGCTCGCCACGTGGTGTACGTTCCTGCTGGCCGTCATCGTGATCGCCGGCGCCGTCTTTCTCTTCGCCGACCGGGTGAGCGCGGACTACACGACGCTTGCCGCCGAGGTCACCCGCACCGCGCGCGAGGTGCAGCGGTCGCTGGCCGGCCCGCCGTTCCACCTGAACGCGCGGCGGCTGCAGACCTACACCGACGACCTGGTGAACTACCTGTCTCAGCACAAGGGGCAGATAGCAGGCACCGTGCTGGCTGGCGGCAAGTACGCGCTCGAGCTGCTGACCGGCCTGATCCTGATGCTCTTCATCGCCTTTTTCCTGCTCAAGGACGGGGCGAAGATCTGGCTCTGGCTGATCAAGGGCCTGCGACCGGAGCCGAGGCGCAGGGTCAGCCTCGCAGGCGAGACCGCCTGGCGCACGCTCGTGGCCTACGTGCGGGGCACCACGCTGGTCGCGGCGATCCATGCCCTGTTCATCGGCCTGGCGCTGTGGCTGCTCGGGGTGCCGCTGCTCGTCCCGTTCATCGTGCTGGTCTTCATCGCATCCTTCCTGCCGCTGGTCGGCATCCTCGTCGTCGGCGCGCTGGCGATCCTGGTCGCGCTGGCCACGAAGGGCTGGGTCGCCGCGGTCATCCTGCTCGCCGTGCTGCTGGTGGAGAACCAGATCGAGGGTCACCTGCTGCAGCCGCTCGTGGTCGGCAGGCTGGTAAAGCTGCACCCGCTGTCGATCATCCTCGTGCTCGCCGTCGGCGGGATCATCGCCGGCATTCCCGGCGCCATCGTCGCCGTCCCGTTGACGGCGGTGATCACGTATGCGTGGCCGGTGCTGCGGGCCGGCCATCGCGCCGGCTAGCCACCGGGCCGGCTAGCCTGCCGCGATGCGTGGCCGCGCCGTGGCGCCGGCCGCATCCTCCGAGCGGAGCGAGGAATGATGAGCGAGGGTTTCCCCCCTGCGGCGGTGCAGATTCTCATCCGGCGGCTGGATCCCGGCCTGCCCCTGCCGGCCAGGGGGCATCCGGGCGACGCCGGCAGCGACCTGTATGCGGCGGCGGACGTCGAGCTCGCGCCCGGCCAGCGCGCAGTTGTCGGCACGGGGATAGCTATCGCGCTGCCGGCTGGGTATGCCGCATTCGTGCATCCGCGGTCCGGCCTGGCGGCCGAGCACGGCCTGACGATCGTCAATGCGCCCGGCACCGTGGATGCGGGGTACCGTGGCGAGATCAAGGTGATCGTGCTGAACACCGACGGCGAGCAACCTGTCCGTCTCAGGCGCGGCGACAGAATCGCCCAGCTTGTTATACAGCGCGTGGAAACGCCGTCCTTCCTGGAAGTCGAGACACTGCCGGGATCGCAGCGCGGCTCGGGGGGTCACGGATCGACCGGGGGGTACGTCCAGGCCGACCGCTGACCAGCGGCGGCTATGAGGTCCGGCCAGCGAGAGACCGCCGGTCCGGAAGTGAGGAGCGAGCAGGTGTTCCGACGGCGAGGCCGCACGGGTGCGGATCCGGCAGCACCTGACGGTACCGAAGAGGATTACCCGGCCGGCGAGCTGGCCGGGGACAGGGAGCTCTATGCCGACCAGGACTACGACCAGGACGTAGCCGCCGGCGCGGAGGCTGACGAGGCCGCCGGCCGGCCCGGCCGCCGTGCGGCCAGAGCCGAGCGCGGGGATCTCGGTGATCCGGACACGTGGACGAGGCTGCGTGACTCGGCGGTCGCCACGCCCGCGCATACCCGGTCCGAGGGCCCGTGGGACAGCACCGACTCCTATCCGGAGGCGGAGCGCATCGACCTCGGCTGCCTGCTGGTGCCGGTACGGGATGGCGCCGACGTGCAGATCGGCTTCACCGAGGAGGCCGGCATCTCGATCGCCGTCGTCGCCGGCGAGAGCGCCCTGCAGCTCCAGCCGTTCGCCGCGCCCCGTAGCAGCGGGCTGTGGTACGAGGTGCTGCCCGAGATCGAGGGCGAGGTAGCCGGCGCCGGCGGCCGCAGCGAGGCGCGGGAGGGCCCGTTCGGGCCCGAGTTGCTCGCCTGGATCAGCCCGCCGGCGCCGGACGGCCACGGGACGCTGCCGCCCCAGCCGCTCCGGTTCCTGGGCGTGGACGGGCCGCGGTGGTTCCTGCGCGGCCTCATCAGCGGCCCCGCCGCGGCGGACGCCGCGCTGGCCGGGCCGCTCGAGGAGATCTTCGCCGAGGTCGTGGTCGTCCGCGGCGAGCACGCGGTGCCGCCGCGCCAGCCGCTGGAGATCAGGCTCCCGCAGGAAGCCCAGCAGCTGCTTGAAGGCCAGCTCGGGGCCGCGCAGGCCGAGGACGACCAGCAGCAGGGCATGCCCAACCCGTTCGAGCGCGGGCCGGAGATAACCGAGACGCGGTAGCCGCGGGGGTCAGTGCCCGGCGAGCAGCATGGCCAGCTCGCCCTCGACGTCCTGGCTGGTGACGAACAGCAGCTCGTCCCCGGCCTCGAGCGGGTCTTCCTTGCTGGGCACGATCACCCTGCCGTCGCGCAGGATCGCGACCAGCGCGGTGTCTGCGGGCCATTCGATGTCGCCGACATGCTGTCCGGCCAGCGGCGCGTCGGTCGGCATGGTCAGCTCGACCAGGCTGGCCTCGCTCTGGCCGAAGGTCATGAGGCGCACCAGGTCGCCGACGCTGACCGCCTCCTCGACCAGGGCGGACAGCAGCCGCGGGGTGGACACCGCGACGTCGACTCCCCAGGACTCGTTGAACAGCCACTCGTTGTTGGGGTGGTTGATCCGCGCGACCACCCGCGGCACGCCGTACTCGGTCTTGGCGAGCAGGGACACCACCAGGTTGGCCTTGTCGTCCCCGGTGGCAGCGATCACGACGTTGCAGCGCTCCAGCGCAGCGTCGTCCAGCGCGCTGATCTCGCACGCGTCGGCGAGCAGCCACTCCGCGCGTGGCACGCCATGCACCTTGATCGCGCTCGGGTCCTTGTCGATCAGCAGCACCTCGTGCCCGTTGCCGAGAAGCTCCTTGGCGATGGACCGGCCCACGGCACCGGCCCCGGCGATCGCGACGCGCATCAGTGACCGCCCTTCCCCGGTGCCGGGTTGGCGAAGACCGCGGCGATACGCCCCAGGTTCGCCTCGTCGGTGATGACGTGCACCACATCGCCCTCCTGCAGGACCAGGCCCTGACCGGGGATGATCGCCTCGCCCAGCCTGGTGACGAACGCGATCCGCACGCCTGCCGTGGACTCCATGTCGCACACCTTCTCGCCGATCCAGCCGTCGGCGTAGGCGACCTCTGCCAGCACCACGCTCCCGGACGGATCGCGCCAGAGGGACTCGGCGCCCTCGGGCAGCAGCCGCCGCAGCATCTGATCGGCGGTCCAGGCCACGGTCGCCACCGTCGGGATGCCGAGGCGCTGGTAGACCTCGGCGCGCCGGGGGTCATAGATCCTGGCGACGACGCGCTGCACGCCGAAGGACTCCCTGGCCACCCTCGCGGCGATGACGTTGGAGTTGTCGCCGCTGCTGACCGCGGCGAACGCGGTGGCCCGCTCGATGCCTGCCTCGGTGAGCACATCACGGTCAAAGCCGATCCCGGTGACCTTGGTGCCCTTGAAGCCAGACCGGAGCTTCCTGAACGCCTCCGGATCCTGGTCGATCACCGCCACCGAATGGCCCTGGTCCTCGAGGCTGTGGGCAATGCTCGAGCCGACCCGCCCGCACCCCATGATGACGATGTGCACGTGCTTCCCTCCAGCCAGAGCAGTGCAGTTCAACGTATTCCCTCTGGCGCGCCGCTGCCAGACTGGTACCCCGGCAAGGCTTCGGCGCACCGCCAGGGCAGCATGTAGCCCGTGACCACCAGTCCTGCCCCTGGAGAGGTGCTGGATCTGGCCGTCGGCGAGGTAGTGCACGGCGGCTGGTGCGTTGCCCGGCTAGATGATACGGGCTGGGTGATTTTCGTCCGGCATGCCCTGCCATCGGAGCGCGTCCTGGCCCGGGTCACGCAGGTGACCTCCAGGTTTGCCAGGGCCGACGCGATCGAGATACTCGAGGCATCGCCAGACCGGGTACCGGCCCCCTGCCCCTATGCCGGGCCAGGGCAGTGCGGCGGCTGTGACTGGCAGCACGCCAGCCTGCCCGCGCAGCGCAGGCTCAAGGCGGCGGTGGTGCGCCAGCAGCTCGCCCGGCTGGCCGGCCTGGACCTGGCCGTGGCGGTAGAGAGCGTGCCGGGCGCCGGCAGCGGCCTCGGCTGGCGGACGACGGTGTCCTTCGCGGTCGGGGCGGACGGGGCAGCCGGGCTGCGACGGCACCGATCGAGGGAGATTGTCGGGGTTTCTCAGTGCCTGATCGCCCATCCGCTGGTGACAGCCGCGCGGGTGACCGGCAGGACGTGGCCTGGCGCCCGCGCTGTCGAGGTGACTGCAGAGCCGCAGACCGGCGAGCGGGGCATCCTCGTCACCAGCCAGGGCAGGGCCGGGACGGTGGACCTGCCCGGACTCGCGGGACTGCCAGCCGACTCGGTCCTGCTGGCCCGGCGCCGGGGGGTAACGCCGGTCCGCGGTCGCGGCTACCTGACCAGGCATGCAGCGGGCCGGGAGTGGCGGGTCAGCCTGGGCGGCTTCTGGCAGGTGCACCCCGGCGCGGCCGACCTGCTGGGCACCGCCGTGCTCGACGCGCTTGCCCCGCAGGCCGGCGCGCAGGCGCTGGACTTGTACTGCGGGGCCGGCCTGTTCGCGGGACTGCTCGCCGAGGCGGCGGGCCCGGACGGAGCAGTGGTCGCGATCGAGGCGGACGCCACCGCGGTCCGCGACGCCAGGCACAACCTGCGTGGGTGGCCATGGGCGCGGGTGCTGAGGGGCGATGTCGCGACCGTGCTGCGGCGGACGGGCCTGCAGGATGCGACGCTCGCCGTCCTCGACCCGCCCCGGACCGGCGCCGACCGGGCCGTCATCGACCAGCTCTGCACGTCCGGCCTGCGCCGCGTCGCGTACGTTTCCTGCGATCCCGCGACACTGGCTCGTGACCTGAGACTGCTGCTCGACGGCGGATGGCGGCTGGCCGGCCTGCGCGCGTTCGACGCGTTTCCGATGACGCATCACGTGGAGTGCCTGGCCATTCTGGCCCGCGAGTAGCCGCTCGCCGGGCAGGCAGGCCAGGATGTCTGCATGCGTCTTCGAATCTTCACCGAGCCCCAGCAGGGCGCCGACTACGCGACGCTGCTCCGCGTCGCCACTGCCGCAGCGGACCTTGGGTTCGATGCATTCTTCCGGTCCGATCACTACCTCAAGATGGGGAACGTCAGCGGGCTGCCAGGCCCGACCGACGCCTGGATCACGCTGGCCGGGCTAGCCCGCGAGACATCGCGGATCCGGCTCGGCACGCTGATGAGCCCGGCCACCTTCCGCTATCCGGGCCCGCTGGCGATCTCCGTGGCTCAGGTCGACCAGATGAGCGGCGGGCGGGTCGACTTCGGCTTCGGGGCCGGCTGGTACGGAGCCGAGCACGCGGCGTACGCGATCCCGTTTCCTGACCTGGGCGAGCGCTTCGACCGGTACGCCGAGCAGCTGGCCATCATCACCGGGCTGTGGGAAACGCCGGCGGGCGAGTCCTTCAGCTTCGCCGGCAAGTACTACACGGTGCAGGACTCGCCTGCGCTGCCGAAGCCGGAGCAGCGGCCGCGGCCGCCGGTGCTGATCGGCGGTGCCGGGGCGAAGCGGACACCGCGGCTTGCCGCGCGCTTCGCCGACGAGTTCAACGTGCCGTTCCACGGAGTCGAGGAGACGGCGAGCGCGTTCGGCCGGGTCCGGGACGCATGCTCGGCGGCCGGGCGGGAGGCCGGGTCGATGATCTACTCGGCCGCGCAGGTGGTCTGCTGCGGGCGGGGCACTGCCGAGCTTGCGAGGCGCGCAGCTGCGATCGGCCGCGAGCCAGACGAGCTGCGAGCCCATGGTCTTGCCGGGTCGCCAGCCGAGATCCGCGACAAGATCGCGGAGTTCGCCGCGATTGGCGCGCAGACCATCTACCTCCAGGTACTCGACCTGAGCGATATCGAGCACCTCGAACTGCTCGCTCAGCTCATCGAGTAGCGCGGCATGCCACGATTCCGCCCCCGTCGGCTGGCCTTCTGGCTGGCAGGTACCGCAGTGCTGGTCGTCCTGCTCGCCGTCGGCGGCGCGTTTGTCTACATCCACTTCATCTCCGGGCCCGCGCCCGCGCCGCTGAGCCTGAAGCCCGGCGGCTCGCCTTCCCCCTCTCCGGCCGCCACCGCGCCGGCCGCGGCCACGCAGCCGGCCGGCGCCCCGGCGGCGCTAGCCGGCACGTGGCGAGTGGCGTCCGGGTCGGTGGTCGGCTACCGGGTGGACGAGGTGCTGGCCGGTCAGGACAACGTCGCGGTCGGCCGGACCGCCACCATTGCCGGCCGCATGACGATCGCGGGCACGACGGTGAAGTCGGCCAGGTTCACGGTGCAGATGGCCACGATTCACAGCGACGAGAGCCAGCGGGACGCGCAGTTCAACGGCCGGATCATGGAAACCGGCACGTACCCCACCGGCACGCTGGCCCTGACCTCGCCGATCGTGCTGGCGCCGGTACCCGGCGACGGCGTGATCCGGACCTACCACGCCACGGCCAGCCTCACCCTGCACGGGCGCACGCGGCCGGTCACGTTCGCGCTGCAGGCGGAGCGGGAAGCCGGCGGCATCGAGGTGTCGGGCTCGATCCCGATCGTGTTCGCAGACTGGGGCATCGCCAACCCGAGCTTCCCGCCGTTCGTCACCACGCAGAACCACGGTGAGCTCGAGTTCCTGGTGAAGTTCACGGCCGGCTGACTACAGCCACTCGGTCCGCGGGTCGTAGTCGACTTCCAGCGGTTCCTGCTGCGGTCGCTGGCCGGCCGGTATGTGCGTCAGGTTGAGGCGGATCCTGGTCCAGGTGGACGACCTGCCGCGCATCGCGTCCACCAGGATGTCGGCCGGCTCGAGCAGGGCGGCGGCCTCCGGGTGCCGCGCTTTCCACCGCTCCAGGCCGGCCAGCGCGTCGTCCTTCTTCTTCGCGCGGGCCACCTCGATCAGCGGGATCGTGGTGCGGCGGCGGCCGGCCGGGCCGCCGGGCGCGGCGGGCGCGGGCGGTGCCGCGGGCGGACCGGCACCGGCCCGCCGCTTCGATGGCTGCACCCGCGGCTGCTCGCCCGCCTGCTTCTCGAAGTGCGGCGGCCACGGTGCGTCCGGCAGTCCTGCCGCCTCGTCGGCGGCGGCGAGGTCGAGCAGCGCGGCAAGCGAGCCCGCCGTCTTGTCGATGGCCGCGCCGAGGTCTCCGAGCCGCGCGTAGCGGGCCGGCATCGTGTCGATCGTGAACGCGGCCGGATCGCAGTCCGGCACCTCGTCCCAGCTCAGCGGCGCGGACACGCGCGCGTCCGGAGTCGGGCGGACCGAGTAGGCAGACGCGACCGTCCGGTCCTTCGCGTTCTGGTTGAAATCGACGAACACGCCGTGCCGTTCCTCCTTCCACCACCGCGAGGTCGCGTCCTGCGGCGCGCGCCGCTCGATCTCCCTGGCCAGCGCGACCGCTGCCCGGCGCACCTCGGTGAACGTCCAGCGCGGCTCGATCCGGCTGTAGATGTGCATGCCGCGGGAGCCGGACGTCTTGGGCCAGCCGGTCAGCCCGAAGTCCGCGAGCACATCCCTGGCCACGAGCGCCACCCGGAGGATCTGCGGCCACCCCACTCCGGGCACCGGATCGAGGTCCACGCGCAGCTCGTCCGGGTGGTCGACATCACCGGCGCGGATCGGATGCGGGTTGAGGTCGATGCAGCCGAGGTTCGCGACCCAGGCCAGGCCCGCCGCGTCGGTCACGACGACTTCCTCGGCGGTGCGGCCGGACGGGAAGCTGAGCACGACGGTCTCTAGCCAGTCCGGCCGCGACGCCGGGGCGCGCTTCTGGAAGAACGCCTCTTCCGCGGCGCCGTTGACGAACCGCTTCAGCACCATGGGACGGTCGCGCACGCCGGTGAGCGCGCCCTCGGCGACGCTGAGGTAGTACCGGACCAGGTCCCGCTTCGTGTGCCCGGTGCACGGGAAGTAGACCTTGTCCGGGTTGGAGACCGTCACCTCGCGGCCGGCCACCTCGATGACTTCCCTGCGCGCCGGCATGTGTTCAGATTATCGGCGCCGCGGCGCTGCGGCGCGCGGCCTGGCCGCGCCTGGCTTAGTCCGCCGCCGGGACCAGTTCCGCCTTCGGGCCGGCCGCGGGCACCCGGTCCACCCGGGCGCTGCGGCCGGCGGCGGTGACCGCGATGACCGCCGCGGCCGCGGCGGCGGTCAGCAGGCTGACGTGCTCCCCGACCAGCAGCGCCGACCAGCCCAGGGTGAGGGCCGGCTGGGCGAGCTGAAGCCTGCCGATGCGCGCCACCCCGCCGCGGGCCAGACCCTGATACCAGGCGAAGAAGCCCAGGCACATCGGCACCGCGCCGACGTAGCCGAACGCGAGCACCGAGCGGACCAGGACGTGCTGCGGCGGGCTCACGAACCCCGCCGCGACGGAGACCGGGACGCTAACCGGCAGCGAGAGGATCAGGGCCCAGCAGATCACCCGCCAGCCGCCGTACTCGCGGGCCAGGATCCCGCCCTCGGCGTAGCCGATCCCGCCCACGGCGATCGCGGCCAGCAGCAGGATGTCGGGTCCGCGCAGCCGCCCGCCGCCCTCGGCGATCGCGAAGCCCACGACCACGACGAGGCCGAGGACCAGCGCTGCCCAGTAGCCGGCCCGCGGCCGCTCACCCGCCCGCACGACCGCGACGCCCGCGGTCGCGGCCGGGATCAGGCCGGTCAGGACCGCGCCGTGCACGCTGCTCACGTGCCGCAGCGCGAGCGCTGTCAGCAGCCCGAATCCGACGCCAACCGTGGCGGTGACCACGAGGAAGCCGGCCAGCCGCTCGCGCGGCGGCAGCAGCCGCTCGCGCCTTGCGGCGAGCACCGCCACGGCAACCACGGCACCGATCACGGTACGGCCGACGCCGACGACGACCGGGCTGAAGGACTCCTCCGCCAGGGTGGTCGCCGGGAACGTCACGCTGAACGAGAGAACCCCTGCGAGGCCCAGCAGTACCGGAGACGCTTCCGTCGGCGAGGCAGAAGTGCTTCTATTATCTCTCATGAATGACGGTAGCAGTAATGGAATCGCCCTGGCCAGCCTGGAGATGCTGATCAGGGATCTTCCGCCGGACAGCAGGCTTCCGTCCTATCGGTCGTTGCAGCAGCGCTACCGGCTCAGCCCCGCAACGGTGCAGCGGCTGCTGGCCGACCTGGCCCGCCGGGGCCTGCTGGTGACCCGGCCGGGCAGCGGCACGTTCACTGCGCCGCGCCGGCCGCCCCGGCACCGTGGCGACCTCTCCTGGCAGACGCCGGCGCTGGGCACCAGGTCGGGACTCGGCGCCGACCTCGAGCGCCTCGTCGACCCGCCGCCGCCAGATTCCATCGGGCTCGCGAGCGGCTTTCCCGACGAGCGCCTGCAGCCGGTCGGGCTGCTGGCCGCCGCCACCGCGCGGGCCGGGCGGCGGCCGCACGCCTGGAGCCGGCTGCCGTCGCCCGGCCTGCCCGAGCTGCGCGGGTACCTGGCGGCCGAGGCCGGCGGCGGCCAGCTCACCGAGCAGAACGTGCTGATCGCGTCCGGCGGCCAGGCCGCGCTGTCGGCGGTGTTCCGGCACCTGTGCGCGCCGGGCGATCCGCTGGTCGTCGAGTCGCCGACGTACGTGGGCGCGCTCGCCGCCGCGCGGGCGGCGGGGCTGACGCTCGTGCCGGTCCCCGGCGACGCGGGCGGCGTCCTGCCGGACGCGCTGGCAGACGCTTTCGCGCGGACCGGGAGCAGGCTCGCCTACCTGCAGCCGCGCTACGCCAACCCGCACGGCTCGGTGCTCGCGCCGGACCGGCGGGAAGCCGTGCTGCTGGCCGCCGCGCGGGCGGGCGCGTTCCTGGTCGAGGACGACTGGATGCGCGACTTCGACCTCGGCGCGCCCTCGCCGCCGCCGCTGATCTCGCAGGACGACGACGGGCACGTGATCTACCTTCGCTCGGTCTCCAAGCCGATCGCCGCCGGCCTGCGGGTATCGGGGCTCGCGGCGCGCGGCCCGGTCCTCGCGCGACTGCGGCGCGGCCGGATCAGCGACGACCTGTTCGTGGCGCCGATGCTGCAGCAGATCGCGCTCGACGTACTGACCGCACCGGGGTGGCCGCGGCACCTGGCCGGCGCGCGGCGCCGGCTCCGCGAGCGCCGGGACGCCCTGGTCGCCGCCACCAGTCAGCTGCTGCCCAGCTGCCGGCTCGACCTGGTGCCGGCCGGCGGCATGCACCTGTGGCTGCGGCTGCCGGACGGCAGCAGCGACGCGGACGTGACCGACGCGGCGGCCGCGCGCGGTGTCGCGGTGAACCCCGGCCGGGCCAGCTTCCCCGGCGAGCCGCCGGCCTCCTACCTGCGGCTCAGCTTCGCCGCCGAGGAGCCCGCCGCGCTGCGCCAGGCGGCCGGGATCCTGGCCGGGGTCATCGAGCCCGGCTGACGTCAGCGCGCGGACCACGAGGCCTCCGCGCAGCCGCAACGTCCGCACCGCTGACGAGACGGCCGGCGAGCCCCGGCGGTGTGGCTAGCCGCGGTGCCAGGGCCGCCGCTAGCCGGCCAGCTCGGCGCAGGCCCGGGTGAACACCGCCGTATGCGAGTCCGCGTCGGCCTCGGTCGTCGCCGGGCACATCAGCGCCATGTTGTGGAACGGGGTCAGCATGATGCCCCGGTTCACCAGGTACAGGTGCACGTACTCGTCGAGCTCGGCATCGGCGGCCGCGGCGGACTCGCCGCCAGTGCGGGGCGGCTGCGGACGGAACCGGTACTCGGCCCTGGCGCCGAGCTGGACGATGCTCCAGGGCAGGCCGCAGCTGGCCAGCGCCTCGCGCACCCCCGCGGTGTACCGGTCAGCGACGGAGATCATCCGGTCGAACGCCGCGTCGGTCAGCACGTGCTCCAGCGTCGCCCGGGTCGCCGCGATCGACAGTGCGTTGCCCGCCAGGGTGCCGCCGACACCGCCGGTGTCCTCGATGTCGGCCGACGGGTCCGCCAGGATGCGCTCGGCCAGCTCCGCCGACAGCCCGTAGGCGCCGGCCGGAATGCCGCCCGCGATCGACTTGCCGATCGTCACCAGGTCGGGCTCGAGGCCCCAGGCGCGCGTGCAGCCGCCAGGGCCGGCGCTGAACGTGTGCGTCTCGTCGTTGATCAGCAGGGTGCCGTGCGCACGGGTCAGCGCCCGCACGTCGGCGAGGTAGCCGGGCTCGGGCAGCACGATCCCGATGTTGGTCAGCGCGGGCTCCATCAGCACCGCCGCGACGTCACCGTGCACCAGCTCGCGCTCCAGCGCGAGGGTGTCGTTGAACTCGCACACCCGGGTGGTCTCGCGCGGGTCGACGGGCGCGCCGACGTTCCCCTCCCTGGACCCGGGGCCTTCCGGCGTGGCGACGATGAACGCCTCGTCGACGCTGCCGTGGTAGCAGTAGGAGAACACGAGGATCTTCTGCCGCCCGGTCAGCTGCCTGGCGAGCCGGATCGCCCACCGGTTGGCGTCGGTCGCGGTCAGGGTGAAGCTCCAGTACGCGGCGCCGAACCGGCGCGTCAGCTCCGCCGCCACCCAGGCCGCGTCCTCGGTCGGCAGCATCGTCGTCGCGCCGCCCAGCTCGCCGTACCTGCGGGCGACCGCCTGCTGGACGGCGGCGGGCGAGTGGCCGGCCATCGCGCCGGTGTCGCCGAGGCAGAAGTCGACATAGCTCTGGCCGTCGATGTCGGTCAGCCGCGCACCGCTGGCCGACTCCAGGTACAGCGGGAAGCCGCCAGGCCACATCCGCATCCACGTCATGGGCACGCCGCCGAGCAGGTGCGGGGCCGAGTCCTCGAACGCGGCGGCCGACCGCGGGTGCTGCGCGCGGTACCCGGCCCGCTCGCGCTCGATCAGGCGGACGAGATTAGAACGCAGGTCAGCCATTGCGCGACAGTACCAGCCCGGCCGCTCAGCGTTTCCTCGGCTGCTGCCGCCTGGGCGGGAACGGCTGCACGTGCGCGAGCGCCTTCTGCACCCGCTGCGCGGCCGTCGCCGGCTGATCGCGGCAGGTCGAGGGCAAGCTCAGTCGGCAAGCGTCGCACCCGCCGCCCGGCCGGACATGGTAGACAGGCAGCGATCTTCCCCCGTTCCGGACGCGCAGGAGGCAGCCATCAGCGACCGCACCCTCACCCTGGCGGACGTCCGGGCCGCGGCGGCGAGGCTCGCGGGAGTCGCGCACCGCACGCCGCTGCTCACCTCGGCCACGCTCGACGCCGAGTGCGGCGGCAGCGTCGTGCTGAAGGCAGAGTCGTTCCAGCGCGGCGGCTCGTTCAAGTTCCGCGGCGCCTACAACCGGCTGAGCCAGCTCACCGCGGCCGAGCGCGGGCGCGGCGTCGTGGCGTACTCGTCGGGCAATCACGGCGGTGCCGTCGCGCTGGCCGCGCGGCTGCTGGGCATCCCGGCCGTTGTCGTCGTGCCCGCTACCGGGTCCGCCGCCAAGCTCGCCGCCATCGCGGGATACGGCGCCGAGCTGCGGCGCTACGACCCGCAGGCCGAGCGGCGGGAGGAGGTCGCCGCGCAGATCGCGGAGCAGCGCTCGCTCACCGTCATCCGGCCGTTCGACGACTACGAGATCATGGCGGGCCAGGGAACCGTAGGGCTCGAGATCGCCGAGGACGCGCTGGGCGTGGACCGCGTGCTCGCCCCGGTGGGCGGCGGCGGGCTGATCGCAGGCGTGGCGACGGCCGTGCGCGGGCTGCACCCGGTGGCCGAGATCATCGGCGTGGAGCCGGCCGCCGCGGCCGACACTCGCGAGTCACTGCGCGCGGGCCGGCTGGTGAACATCGGCGAGCCCGCCACCGTCGCCGACGGCCTGCGGGCCAGCCAGCCAGGAGACCTGACGTTCCCTGTCAACGCCAGGTTGCTCGCCGACGTGGTCACGGTGGCGGAAGAGGCGATCATCGACGCGATGAGGTTCGCCTTCACCCGCCTCAAGATCGTGATCGAGCCCAGCGGCGCGGTGGCGCTCGCCGCGCTGCGAGCCGGCGCGGTCCCGGCCGGCGGCCGCACGGCCGTGGTGCTGTCCGGGGGCAACATCGACCCGGCGGACTTCGCCGCGCTGCTGGCCCGGGCCGCCTGAGCGGCGCTTACCCGGCGGGCGGCGGCGCGGCACCGGCCAGGCGCAGGGCCATCTCCACGTACCGGTCCTGGAGGTCAGACAGCGAGATCGGATAGTTCTCGCGAGTCCACTCACTGATGTTCCCGCAGAGGGTGGCGATCGCAGTCGCGGTGAGGACGGCGGCGGCCATGTCCTGGCTGCCGGGAAGGGAGAACACGTCCGCTTGCGCGCCGGACAGCAGGATGTCGGCGAACCGCGCGCGCATCCGGCGCCGGATCGCGACGATCTCGTCCCTGGCGGGCCGCGGCAGCCTGGTGTACTCGCGATTGGCTACGTGCGACGGCTTGCGCGGTCCGGCCGCCCGCCCGACAAGGAACCTGGCCGCGGCGGCCAGCTGCACCCGCGGCTGCGGCTCCGCGGCCGAGATCGCCTCCTCGAGCCCCTCGTCGGCGAGCACGTGGATGTCGCGGACCAGGACGTAGAGCAGCTGCTCCTTGGAGCTGAAGTGGTTGTAGAGGGCACCGGGGGTCAGCCCGCAGGCCGCAGTGATCTCGCGCACACTCGTCGCCGTGGCGCCCTGGCTGTAGAACAGCTCGATGGCCGCCCCGGCGATCCGGCGCTGCAGGCCCGTCCCGCCGATGGGCAGCCACAACTCCGGCTGCGGTGCTGGCGGGAGTGCTGCGGTCATGGCCGGAGGTGCCGTTCTCGGTATGTGGGAGTAGGTAGGTAATTGACGCTTTCTCCGCTGAGCTGGTTGTCAGTTGACCCTTGACAGTCGGCAAGCCGTGAGCGTACGACTATAGAGCTGTATGAACGCTTGTTTACGTGCATACAGTTTGGGCGCGTCCGCTGTGACGGCCGCGGAAGCGTGCCAAAGACCCGGGCCGATACCCCTCCTCCCGGCCCGGGTCAGGCAGCGCTCACGTTCCCGCGCTGGTCTACCTGCCCGCCGGCAGACCCGCCAGCGCGTCCTCGATCGCCCTGTCGCTGAGCTGCAGGTCCTTCAGCTCGCCCGCCAGGTACTCGCCGTAGGCGGCAAGGTCGAGCAGCCCGTGGCCGCACAGCGCGGTCAGGATGACCTTCTCCTCCCCTGTTTCCCTGCACCGCAGTGCTTCCTCGATGCACGCGGCGACGGCGTGCGCCGGCTCCGGCGCGGGCACGATGCCCTCGGTGCGCGCGAACCGGAGGCCGGCCGCGAAGCACTCCGACTGCGGCTTGGCGACGGCCTCGATGAGGCCCAGCTCGTAGATGTGTGACAGCAGCGGCGACATCCCGTGGTACCGCAGGCCACCAGCGTGGATCGGGTCGGGTATGAACTCGTGCCCCAGCGTGTGCATCTTCAGCAGCGGTGTCAGGCCGGCGGTGTCGCCGAAGTCGTAGGCGTAGATGCCGCGGGTGAAGGACGGGCAGGCGGCCGGCTCGACGGCCCTGATCACCGGGTTCATCCGTCCGGCCAGCTTCTCGCGGAGGAACGGGAACGTCAGGCCGCCGAAGTTCGAGCCACCGCCGGTGCAGCCCACGATGACGTCAGGAGTATCGCCCGCCTCTGCGAGCTGCTTGATCGCCTCCTCGCCGATGATCGTCTGGTGCATGAGCACGTGGTTCAGCACCGACCCGAGCGCGTACCTCGCGTCCGGGTCGGCGGCCGCGCTCTCGACGGCCTCACTGATCGCGATGCCGAGGCTGCCGGTCGAGTCGGGGTGCTCGGCCAGGACGGCACGGCCGGATGCCGTGACGTCCGACGGGCTCGGGTGCACGGTCGCGCCGTAGGTCTGCATCAGCATCTTGCGGTAGGGCTTCTGGTCGTAGGACGCCCGCACCATCCACACCTCGAGCTGCAGTCCGAACAGGGCCGACGCGAACGCGAGCGCGCTGCCCCACTGACCCGCGCCCGTCTCGGTTGTCAGCTTCGTCACACCCTCCGCCGCGTTGTAGTACGCCTGCGGGACGGCGGTATTGGGCTTGTGCGAGCCGGCCGGGCTGCCGCCCTCGTATTTGTAATAAATCCGCGCCGGGGTGCCCAGATCCTTCTCCAGCCGCCTGGCCCGGTAAAGCGGAGTTGGCCGCCAGAGCCGGTACACGTCCAGTACTTCGCCCGGTATCTCGATATGCCGTTCCGCCGTTACTTCCTGCGCAATCAGCGCGGCGGGAAACAGCGGCGCCAGGTCCTCGGGCCCGACCGGCTGGCCAGTGCCGGGATGCAGCGGCGGGGGCGGCGGCGAGGGCAGGTCAGCGATCACGTTGTACCAGTGACGCGGTAGTTCTGACTCCTGGAGGAGGTACTTGACCTGGTTATCCATCGGCTTCTCCGCTCACGTGCCTGGCGCTAGTAAGGGTTGAGGGATACGTCCCGGAAGGTGTAACGCTAGCGGACAAATATCGGCTCAGGAAGTGCGGCATATGGCCGTGCCGAACCGGGTTCGCGCTGCTTCGGCGCGTCTTATCCAGGCGAGATAGATAGCGCGGCCGGATTTTCTGAGCCTGCGCCGCACGCGGTCGTGCACGCGGTCGCGGGGCGGCATTAGCCGAGGCCGGGCGGGCGTCCGACGGCGCAGGAAGTACTGAAATGTCATCCTGTAGCCAGGCAGTTTGGCGTTGCCGGACGGGTTGCGGCGGGTAGGCGCGCATGCGATGGTTGGCCGGTGGGCTCGTGTGCGGGGCGGTCCGGCCCGGCGCGGCGAGTCCGTTAATTATCCTCGCGGCCGCTCGCCGGGAGCCTGCCAGCGGGCGTGCTGACGGCCATGGCTGGCGGTGGTTGCTTGTGGGGGAGTGGCGGCAGAAGTGAAGTTCGGCCGTAAGTCCGCCGACAGGCGGGCGGACTCAGATCACCACGAGCCAACCGCAGAGGAGTGGTTGAGCGAGTTCCGGCCGGTACGTCCCGGCAACCTCACGGCCGCCGATCGTGACGCGGCGGCCCGCGAGCGCGGCCAGGTCGAGCGGCGCGCGCAGCCCGATCCGCGATTCCGGGACCGGCCGCGCGCGGAGTCAGATTTCGGCCAGGTCGAGCGGCGCGCGCAGCCCGATCCGCGATTCCGGGACCGGCCGCGCGCGGAGCCGGATTTCGGCCAGCCCGACCACGGGCCGGATCCGGCTCGCGGGGCTGACCCAGTTCACATGACTGGTCTGGCTGGCGGGGCTGACCCGGTTCGCTGGGCTGACCCGGTTCGCGGCGCTGACCCGGTTCGCGGCGCTGACCCGGTTCGCGGCGCCGGCCTGGTTCGCGGCGCCGGCCCGGGCACCCAGGCCGGCCGGGCAGGTCAGCCTCTCGATCGGCAGGCGCCATACCCGGCGGAGTGGCCGGACCAGGAGCAGCGTTCCGGCAGCGGGTGGCGTGCGGACGAGGCGCGGTGGCGGCAGGACGAGCGGCGGCCGGATGAGCGGTGGCCGGAGGAGTGGCGGCCGGAGGAGCGGCGGCCGGAGGAGCAGCGATGGTCCGAGCAGACGCAGCAGCGGCGCCTCGGCCGCCCATCGCATCCGGCGGCGCCGCCACGCCAGGCCCTGGGGCGCCCGGCGTCGGCTGCTGACCGCCAGCAGCCATGGCCGGACGAGCCTGAAGTCCGCCGGACCGCACGTCCCGATGACGATCACAGGCGCGCTGCGGGCCGGAACGACGTCGTGTACGGGGAGCCGGAGGACCAAGGCGCCGCCTGGCCGGGCCGCGGCCGGCGAGCCGATTCGCAGCTCGGGTACCAGGCTCCCCGGCGCGGGACCGAACGCAACCCCGAACGCCCTGCTCACCCCCAGCAGGGCGGCCTCGGAAGTCCGCGGCCGGAAGCCGGCCCGGCCGGTTACCCGGCGCCGAGCCTCGCTGGCCCGCAGACCGATCCGCGGCTGGGCACCGGGTACCGTGCCGCTGGCGGTGCGCAACCCGACCCGCGCGGATGGCCCGGTCATGCCGCTCGGGACGAACGGCCGGACCTCTCTCGTGGCCAGTACCGGGACTATCGCCGGGACCGAGATCAGCGGCTGGCTCGGCGGGATATGCCTGCAGCGCAAGAACTCGATCGGTCCTCCGGCCACCCGGCGCCCGGCTCCGGCCCATCGCTCTACGCTTCCGCAGACGGCCCGACCGTCGGTCTCGGGGCAAGCGCCCCCGCCGAGACCAGCCAGGA
>Ga0335076_10000191_pt1 | contig 52017 bp, 43 predicted proteins | sample Lox_Sample_25_FD_206717 | JGI IMG/M metagenome (GOLD analysis project Ga0335076, IMG submission 206717) | Soil microbial communities from Loxahatchee National Wildlife Refuge, Florida, United States - Lox_Sample_2.5 | ecosystem: Environmental > Terrestrial > Soil > Wetlands | place: USA... | reverse complement strand
CAGGGGGACGGGGGCGTGTTGGGCCTGGTCGCCGACGTGGTCACGGCGCCGATCGAGTACGAGAACGCTGTCGAGGCGGTCCTGGGCGACCGGCTGCAGTACGTCATCGTCGAGAGCCACAGCCAGGGGGTCGAGGCCATCGACTGGCTCAAGTCCGCTGCCGAAGGGCGCGCCTCGCTCATTCCCCTGCTCCGCCTGCGCGACAGCGAGGGCGCCCCCGGCGAGCCGAACCGTTCGCACCCGGGCTTCGTGGCCACCTGCCTGGAGGTGGTCCGGATCGACCCAGCCTACGAGCGGCTGGCGCGCTTCCTCCTCGGCGACGCCGTCATCGTACGCGACCTGAGGAGCGCGCTCGAGATGTGGCAGTCGGACCGTCCCGGCTGCACCCTCGTCACCCTCGACGGCGAGGTGCTCGACTCGCACGGCGTGGTGACGGGCGGACCGCTCGAGGGAGAGGGGCACGGAGCCCTGCAGCGGCGGCGCGAGGTCCAGGAGCTCCAGGAGACGGTCCGCTCGTTCGAGGCCGAATTCGCCATGGCGCAGGAGCGCCACCGCACCCTGCAGTCCCGCCTCCTGCAGCTCGAGGGAGCCCTCAAGTCCATCGACCGCGACAACCGCGAGAAGGACCTCGCCCTCCTTGACCAGGAGAAGGACCTGGCCCGCCTGGGAGAGGAGCTCGAGCGGGTGGCCGACCGGGCCGGCCAGCTCGAGGTCGAGCGCTCCGGACTGGAGGAGGCGCTCACCGCCCTCTCGCGCGAGGAGCAGGCGCACCAGCTCGAGGCGGCAACGGCCGAGGCCGAGCGCGGGCGACAGGAGGAGCGGGCGCGGGAGGCGGCGGCCGAACTCGACGGCCTGCGGCGACAGGGGGAGGCGCTCCACGCCGGAGTTCTGGAGGTGAAGGTGAAGGTGGCCGCCGACCGCGAGAAGCGCGAGGGCATCGGCGAGTCGCTGCGTCGAGTGGAGGAGGCGAGGCGCGAGGTGGAGGAGCGCAGGGAGCGGCTCTTCGCGGCCCTCTCCGGCGGCAACGCCCGCGCCTCCGACCTGCGCGACCGCATGGGGGCGACGCGGGAGGACGCGAGCCGGCTCGGCGAGGAGCTCTCCCGGGTGCGCAACGCGCTCGGCGACGAGCGCGCGGCCCACGAGGCCGCGGCCGCCAAGGCCCGGGCCGGGGAGGCCGAGGCGCGCGAGCTCCGCAAGCGGGCCGAGCTGGTCTCGCAGGCCAGCACGGACGCCGCCCTGACCGCCCGGGAGCACGCGCTCGCCCTCACGCACCTGGAGGAGCAGACGCGCGAGCGCTGCCAGGTGGACGTGCGCGAGGAGCTGCTGCGATTCCACGCCGAACGGCCGCCGGGAGAGGCGGAGCGGCGGAAGCTCGACGAGCTGAAGGGGCAGGCCGACCGCATGGGGGCGATCAACCTCACCGCCATCGAGGAGTACGACGAGCTGGCGCGACGCCACGCCTTCCTCACCGAGCAGAAGGCGGACCTGGAGTCCTCGCTCGCCGACCTGCGCGCCGCCATCGTCAAGATCAACCGGGCCTCGCGCGATCGGTTCCGCGAGACCTACGACCGCGTGAACGAGAAGTTCCAGCAGGTCTTCCCCCGGCTGTTCAACGGGGGCAGGGCCGGCCTGGTGCTGACCCAGGACGGGGAGGACGAGGCCGGCGGGGTGGAGATCTTCGCCCAGCCCCCGGGGAAGAAGCTCCAGAGCGTCAACCTGCTCTCCGGCGGGGAGAAGGCTCTCACCGCGGTCGGGCTCATCTTCGCCATCTTCCTCATCAAGCCCTCCCCCTTCTGCCTCCTCGACGAGGTGGACGCGCCGCTCGACGACGCCAACGTCGGCCGCTACAACGAGCTCGTGAAGGAGATGAGCAAGGGCTCCCAGTTCATCCTCATCACCCACAACAAGCGCACCATGGAGATGGTGGACACGCTCTACGGGGTGACGATGGAGGAGCCGGGCGTGTCGAAGCTCGTGTCGGTGCGCCTCGCCGGCCGCACCCAGTCGGCGGCCGCCTAGAGCGCGCGCCGGCAGGGCGCCCGCGTCTCTTTCGGCCGCCAGGGGCGCGTTGACACCCCCCGGCACCACACCCTATATCGTCTCCTTCCCGTGACCCTCCATTCGTCCCCGGGGAGCCTCGTGCCCCTCCCGTTCGCACTTTCGGCAGGCGACCTGGCCGGCCTGGGCCTCCTCGTCGCGCTCGCCGCCCTCATCGTCGCCGCTGCCGTCCGGCTCCTGCGGCGCCCGAGTCGTCCTCCCCAGGAAGCGCCGGTTCCGTCGGAGGAGATCGAGCGCGAGCTGGAGCGGGAGGCCGGGGCCTCCGCCCTGCCCGAGTCGCTCCCGCCTCCTCCCGCGGCGGCCGCCGTCGAGGCCCCGGTCGCCGACCTGGAGGAGGCGCGCAAGAAGGAGGAGTACCGCCGCAAGAAGGAGGCGGAGCGGGCCGAGAAGGAGCGCCGCCGCCTGGAGCGGGAAGAGGAGGCCCGCCGGGCGCGCGAGGAGGCGGAGCGGCTCGCCCACGAGGCCGAGACGGCGCGCCTGCGCGAGGAGGAGGAGCGGCGGCTGCGCGAGGAGGCCGAGGGCGGGCGCACGCTAGCGGCCGGCCTGGAGAAGACCCGCGGCGGTTTCGTCGCCCGCCTGCAGGGGCTGTTCGGCGGGCGCGGGGGGGCGGTGGACGAGCACACGCTCGCGGAGCTGGAGGAGATCCTCTTCACCGCCGACATCGGCGTGAAGACCGCCACCGCCCTCCTCGAGAACGCGCGAGAGCGGGTGCGTCGGCGCGAGCTCGATGACCCCGAGAAGCTGAAGGGCGCCCTGCGCGAGGAGATCGCTCGCATCGTCTCGCTCCGCCCGGCCCAGGCCACCGGCGGGGACCTCGGCATGGGAGAAGCGCGGCCCTTCGTGATCATGGTGGTGGGCGTGAACGGGTCGGGGAAGACCACCACCGTCGGCAAGCTCGCCGCCCAGCTGCGCCAGGGCGGGCACCGGGTCCTGCTCGGCGCCGGGGACACCTTCCGCGCCGCCGCCGGGGAGCAGCTCGAGATCTGGGCGGAGCGCGTAGGCGCCCCGGTGGTGCGGGGCAAGGACGCCGCCGACCCGGCGAGCGTGTGCTTCGAGGCGGTTCGGCGCGGGGTGGAGGAGAAGTTCGACGTGGTGCTGCTCGACACCGCCGGCCGCCTCCACACCAAGCTGCCCCTCATGGAGGAGCTGAAGAAGGTGAAGCGGGTCCTCGACAAAGCCCTCCCGGGGGCTCCGCACCTGGTCCTCCTCGTCCTCGACGCCACCAACGGCCAGAACGCCATCGCCCAGGCGCGGCAGTTCCACGAGGCGCTGGGAGTGGGCGGCATCGTCCTCACCAAGCTCGACGGCACCGCCAAGGGTGGGGTGATCATCGGGATCTGCGACGAGCTCCGCATCCCGGTGCGCTACGTCGGCGTGGGCGAGAAGGTCGCCGATTTGCGCCAGTTCGAGCCGCGCGAGTTCGTCGATGCCCTCTTCGACTGAGCCTCGCGGCGCCCAGCGGGTGCTCCTCTTCGACGTGGACGGAACGCTCGTCCACGCGGGAGGTGCGGGGCGGCGGGCCCTCGGGCGGGTGATGTCGGCCGAGCTCGGCGCCATCGACGGCGCCCTCACCGGCCTGCGGCTCGACGGCATGACGGACCGGCTCATCGTCCGGGAGGTGCTCGTCGCCATCGGCCGGCCCTTCGACGCGGCGCTCTGCGACCGGCTCCTCGCCGCCTACGTCGAGGTCCTGAAGGAGGAGATCCACGGCCCCGGATACGCGGTGCTGCCGGGGGTGGAGGATCTGCTCGAGGAGCTCGCCCGGGCCGGCGCCGCGGTCGGCCTCTGCACCGGCAACGTGAGCGCGGGGGCGCGGATCAAGCTCGCGCGCGGGGGGCTGGACCGCTTCTTCGACTGGGGCCCGCGGGCCGTCGCCGCCTTCGCCGACGACGGCGAGGCGCGGGAACTGCTGGTGCGCGCCGCCCTCGACCGCGCCTCGCTCTGGCGCGGTGCGCCGGCGGGGCCCGGCGACGTGCTCGTGATCGGCGACACCCCCCGCGACGTCTCGGCGGCGCGCGCGCACGGGGTGTTGGCGCTGGGCGTGGCCACCGGCCGCTACGACGTGGAGGAGCTACGCGCCGCCGGGGCGCACTCGGTCCGCCTCACCCTGGAGGGCGCCGCCCCTGCCCTGCTCGCCTGGGCGGAGGGGCGCGGCCTGCGAGGAGAGACGTGAAGGCGACCCCTGCCATCGCCACCGTGCGGCTCCTCGCCGCCCCGGCGCTCCCGGACGACGTCCCGGCTCTGCAGGCGGTGCTGGAGGCCACCCCGACCTACCACCTCCTCACCCACGGGGAGCCGGCCGGGCCCGGCGCCGGCGCCGAGCTCTACGCCGAGGCCGAGGCCGACGCCGACCGGGTGCTGTGGGTGCTGTGGCTGCGCTCGAGGCGGCTGGCGGCGGGCATCCTCGACGTCCAGCTCCGCTGGCCGGAGCCGGACGCCGCCCACGTCCGCCTCTTGCTGGTGAGGGAGGGGCTGCAGGGAAAGGGGCTCGGGCGGGAGGCCGCCCGGGAGCTCGAGGCACTTCTCCGCCACCGCGGCTTCCGCGCCCTGCGGCTCTCCGTGACCGACGAGAACGCGGAGGCGCGCGCGTTCTGGGAGAGGGGCGGGTACGCGCAGGCCGCTCTCCTGCGCGAACGGGTGACGCTTTTCGAGAAGCTGCTGTAGCGCTGCTCCAGCGCCTGTCCTACTCGGCGTCCGGAACGGGCGGGGCGGCGGGGATGAGCCGGCTCCACACGTCCCTCAGCCCCTCCGCAGCGCTCTTCAGGCCCACGTAGGCGAACCCGGCCTGGAAAAGGACGAGGAACGGCAGCGAGTACCAGACGCCGCGGTCGGCCACCCAGATCACCGCCAGGGTGAAGTAGGCGGCGAGGGTGAGCTCGAGGAGCGGCTGGAAGCTCACTGCGACGCGATAGCGGCGCCGAGCGGTGGCGCTCTGGCCCGTCTTCACGCCGAGCTTGGGAGTCCGGGTGAATCCGGTCTGGTGGCCGAGCAATGCCTCGATGACGGCCCGCGCCTGGTTCACCGACATCCCGATCCCGAGTGCCATGAGGAAGGGGAGGTACTTCACGCGCTGCCAGGGGGTGGCCCGGATCTCGCGCTGGCTGGCGACGTAGAACACGCACACGCTCATGGTGGCGGCCGCGAAGCAGGGGAGGTCAAGGAGGAGGACCTCGATCCACCCGTGGCTCACCCGCACCACCACCGTGATGGGCATGAGCACCGCGAGCGGGATCATGAGCAGGTAGGCGACGTTGGCGGTGAGGTGAAAGAAGGCCTCCTTCTTCACGTCGCGCGGCAGGTCGCTGCGGAAGATCCGGGGCAGGAGCTTCATGGCCGTCTGGATGGAGCCCTTCGCCCAGCGGTGCTGCTGGCTCTTGAAGGCGCTCATCTGCACGGGGATCTCGGCCGGGGCCACGACCTCCGGCAGGAACACGAACTTCCAGCCCTTGAGCTGCGCCCGGTAGGAGAGGTCCAGATCCTCGGTCAGGGTGTCGTGCTGCCAGCCGCCGGCGCTCGCGATGGTGTCGCGCCGCCAGATCCCGGCGGTGCCGTTGAAGTTGAAGAAGCGCCCCGACCGGTTGCGCGCGGTATGCTCGATGACGAAATGCCCGTCGAGGAGGATGCTCTGCACCTGGGTCAGCGGGCTGAAGCCGCGGTTGAGGTGCTCCCAGCGCACCTGCACCATCCCGACGCGGTCGTCGGTGAAGTAGTGCACCGTCTTCCGCAGGAAGTCGGGGGTGGGGACGAAGTCGGCGTCGAAGACGGCGACGAACTGCCCCTTCGCGAGCTCGAGCCCGTTCTCGAGGGCCCCCGCCTTGAAGCCCTCCCGATGGGTGCGGTGGACGTAGCGGATGTCGAGGCCGCGCGAGCGCCAGGACTCCACGCACCGGCGCGCGATGAGGGCCGTCTCGTCGGTCGAGTCGTCGAGGACTTGGATCTCGAGGAGCTCGCGCGGGTAGTCGAGCCCGCAAACCGCACCGATGAGCCTCTCCACCACGTACATCTCGTTGAAGACGGGAAGCTGGACGGTGACCCGCGGGAGCTCCGCGAAGCGCGCCCGGGGAACGGGCACGTTGTACTTGTGGCGGTAGTAGAGGTACGCCATGAAGTACCGGTGCGACCCGTACACGGAGAGCACGAGCAACACCAAACCGTAGGCGACGACGACCGCGATCTCGAAATGGCTCATCTGGCTGTCTGAGGGGCACTAGCGCCCGCAGCGGGACGCTCCCAGCACACGTCTCGCATTGGGGTGACGCAGGTAGACGCTCCCCGAGCTCAAGACCGCGCGGAGTTTAGCGCCTGGGAGTGTGAAGTCAACGCAAAAAGCCGCAAGGGTCTCAAAGGCTTCCCCGCCGGGGTTGCCCTTTCACTCCGCGAGCCGGCTCTGGCGCTCCGGCGAGCCTAGCCCCGCGTGGGGAGTGGCGCGGCGACAGCCTCCGGGGCGCGAGGAGCCCGGGCCCCGCGCAGGACCTCGACGGCGCGCTCGAGCTGGACGTCGCCGGCCGGCTGCGGGGCGGGGGCCGGGTGCGCCGTCGGAGCCTTCGCGTCCGGTGCAGGTTCTAGGGCGGCCTCGTCGCGCTGCTCGTTGTGGAGGTGGCGCTTGAGGTCCCGCTCCGCCGGTCCCTCGTCGCTGGGGGAGCGGGTGGCCCGGTCGGCCACCACCACGTCGGGGGTGATGCCCAATTCCTGGATGGAGCGGTGCTTCGGAGTGTAGTACTTCGCCACCGTCAGCTTGAGCGCCGACCCGTCCTCGAGCTCGATGATGGTCTGCACCGAGCCCTTCCCAAACGTCTGCGTGCCGACGATCACCGCGCGCCCCTGATCCTGGAGCGCGCCGGCCACGATCTCGCTGGCGCTGGCGCTCCCCCGGTTGACGAGCACTGCCACCGGGTACGGCGGCTCGGTGTCCTTCTCCCGCGCCCGCTCGACCTCGGGAGCCCGCTGCCCGCGTCCCTCGGTGCTGACGATGACCCCCGAGGTGAGGAAGCGATCGGCCACGCGCACCGCCTGGTCGAGGAGTCCGCCGGGGTTGTTTCGCAGGTCGAGCACCAGGCCCTGGACCTCCCGCCCGAGCTTCTGGCGGGCGTCGTCCAGGGCCTTCTTCAGCTGTCGATCGGTGCGGTCCTGGAATACCTTCACCTTCACGTAGACCAGGCCCGCGGCCGGGTCGAGGACCTTCCAGTCCACGCTGCTCGTGCGCACCCGGTCGCGCACCACCGTGAGGCTCTGCGGCTCTCGGAACCCCACCCGCATGACCTCGAGCACCACCTTCGTCCCCGCCGGCCCCTTCATGCGCCGGACCACCTCGTAGAGCGGAAGGTCGCGCACCGAGGCGCCATCGACCTTCACGATCCGGTCCCCGGGCTGCAGGCCGGCCCGCTCGGCCGGCGAATCGGCGACCGGGGCCACCACCACCACGTCGTCACCCTGCAGGACCACCTCGAGCCCGAGCCCGTCGAACTCGCCCGAGGTCTCGTCCTTCATCATCCGGTAGGCTTCGGGCCGCAGGAAGGCGCTGTGCGGGTCGAGCTTCTGCAGGAGGCCCTCGATGGCTCCGTAGACGAGCTCCTTCTCCTGCACGTCCTCCACGTAGTTGTTCTCCACGTAAGCGAGCACCTCGGAGAACACGTCGAGCGAGCGGTAGGGCTGGGTGGTGTCCTGCCGCGGCGCCGCCCAGGCCCATCGGACGGGAGCGAGGAGGAGGAGGGAGAGGAGGGCAAGCGCGCCCGAGGCGACGGGCCGAGGGAAGAAGCGGCGGTTCATCGGGCGATCATAGTGCCGGTTCCGGGGGCTAGCCAGGCGGCGGGATCGAGGGGCTTCCCCTTCTCGCGCACCTCGAAGTAGAGATACGCACCCTTGAGCGAGCCGGTGTCGCCCACGGTCCCGAGCAGGCTTCCGGCGTCCACGTCCTCGCCGGCGGCCGCCGTCATGGATTCGAGGTGGGCGACGAGCGTGTGATAGCCGTCGCCGTGGTCGACGATGACCAGGTTGCCGTAGCCCTTGAACCAGCCCGCGTGCACCACCCGGCCGGGCGCGACGGCGCGCACCGCCTCGCCGCGCGCGGCGGCGATGTCCACGCCCTTCTGCACCGTCACCGTGCGGAAGCGCGGGTTCACCACCTTCCCGAAGCCCACCTCCACCCGGCCGTTGGCAGGGATGGGCAGGCGCCCCTTCAGCTGCGCGAAGCCCTTGTACGGAACCTCGCCGGAGCGGGGCGGCGGGAGGGCGGCGATGAACTCAGCGAGCATTCGGCTCTGCCCTTCCGCCTCTTGGGCGGCCCGCTCGTGCAGTTCCCGCGCGCCCCGCACCGAGGCGAGGAGCGCCCGGCGCGTATCCCGGCGAGCCGCCGCCACCGTCCGGTCGGCCTCCGCCTCGGCGGAGAGCCGCGCCAGCCGATCCGCCTCCTCCCGGCGCGCGACCGTGGCCCGCTCGCGCGCTTCCACCGCCTCCTTTGCCGTTCGCAGGGCGAGCGCGTCGTGAGCCAGGACCCGGTCGAGGAGGGCCTGCCGCTTCACCAGGTCGGCGAGCGATCCCGACGCCAGCAGGAGCCGGACCTCTCCCAGGCTCCCCATTCGCTGGCGGGCGGCCAGGCGTGGACGGAGCTCCCGGACGAGCCCCTGGTAGCGGCCGTCGGCGTCCATCTCCTCGCGCAGCGCCACCTCGAGCCGCGTGGCCGAGGCGACGCGATCGGCCTCCGCGCGCCGCGCCTGACCCTCGGCCTCCCGCCACCCCCTCTCCGCCCCTTCGAGCGCGTCGAGGACCGAGCGCTCCCGGGCCGCGAGCAGCGCCGCCGCCGCCCTCTCCGCCGCTCGCCTCGCTTCGAGAACCTCGAGCTGTGCGCGCGGGTCCGCGCCCAGGAGGAGAGCCAGGAGTGCGATCCGCACCGCTACACCCTCCTCAGGAAGCGCCCGAGGGAGAGCGCGCTGGCGAGGAGCCCGAGCGCCCCACCCCCGGCGAGGAGCACCCACGCGAGCGACCCGGGCAAGACGTCGGCGCGGGAGAGCCTCCCGGCGATCGGCAGCGCGGCGCGAAGCCAGGGGAGGAACGCCGAGGTGGCGCCGAAGAGCGCCCCCACCGCCAGCGCCCCACCCAGCAGCCCCTGCAGGACTCCTTCCACCAGGAAGGGCGCCCCGATGTAGCGGTCCGTCGCTCCCACGAACTTCATGATCTCGATCTCGTCGCGGCGCGCGTAGACGGCCAGCCGGAGGGTGTTCGCCACCAGCACCGCGGTGGCGACGGTCATGAGCCCGAGGAGCACCAGGCCCACCCGCCTGCCCCGCCGCAGGAGCGTCTCGAGCCGCTCCAGCCAGGTGGCGCCGAAGTCCACCTGAGCGGCTCCCGGCACCTGGCGCAGTCGCGCCGCCGTCTCCCGCGCCTGGGCGAGCGACATCCCCGGCAGGCGGGCCTCCACCGCCGCTGGCAGCACTCCCTCCCCGACGCCGTCGAGCACGCTCGCCTCATCCCCCAGCGAAGCCCGCAGTCGGCGGAGGCCCTCCTCCGGCGTCACCGCCTCGATCCTCATCCCCGGGGCGAGCCGCTCCGCCGCCGCGCGGGCCGCCTCCAGGTCCGCTCCGGGGGCGAGGTAGACGGACACCGGCACCTCTCCGGCCCAGGCGGAGAGGAGGCGCTCCGCCCCCCCGAGCGCCGCCGCGAAGATCCCGGTGAGAAGCACGGCGACGAAGATGGTGGCGACCGCCACCGCGGTCACGAACGGCCCCCTGCGGAGGGCATCCACGGCGCGCCGGAGGAGGAGGACGAGGCGGTGCATCGCGCCCTCGAGGTCAGGAGGCAGCCCGGCGAACGGAGTCGCCGTCCGACGCCACCCGGCCGCCTTCGAGCGCGATGACCCGCTTCTTGTGGCGCGCCAGCAGGCCGCGGTCGTGCGTGGCCACCACCACCGTGGTGCCGCGGGCGTTCGCTCCCTCGAGGAGCGCCATGACCTCGAAGGTGCGGTCGAGGTCGAGGTTGCCGGTGGGCTCGTCGGCGAGCAGGAGAGCCGGGTCCGCTACCAGCGCCCTCGCCACCGCGGCCCGCTGCTGCTCGCCGCCGGAGAGCACCGGCGGGAACTTGGCCGCGCGGTGGTCGAGGCCCACCGCCCGCAGGGCCTGGGTCACCTTTCCGCGCACCTCCCGAGGGTGCTGCCCGCGCACTTCCAGGGGAAAGGCGACGTTCTCGGCCACCGTCCGCTCCGGGAGCAGCTTGAAGTCCTGGAAGACGACCCCGATGTTGCGGCGCAGGTAGGGGATCCCGGACGGGCGGATGCGCGAAACGTTCCGGCCGAACACCAGGATCTGCCCGCTGCTCGCCGGCTCGGCGCAGAAGATGAGCTTGAGGAGCGTCGACTTCCCCGCCCCGGAGGGGCCGGTGAGGAACACGAACTCGCCCTTCCTCACCTCGAGGCTCACGTCGGAGAGCGCCGGCGCCTCGGCACCGTACTGTTTGAAAACGTGGAAGAGCTGGATCACGCTGGGATCACGGCTTGCGCTCGCCCAGGTCCTCGGCCAGGTAGGAGAGGATGACCTCGTCGAGGCTCTTCTCGCTGATGAGGTCCTCGCCGAAGAGCGTCTCCCCATCGTCGCGGAGCGCGGGGGGGGGCGATTGCTGCGCGGCGGCCACCTCCGGCGGAGGCGCCCGGGTGGAGGGGGGCGGCCCCGGCGCCGGGCGCTGCGGGAAGCGGGACGGGCCCGGCGGGGCGGCGCGCGGCGCCGCTCCTCCCTGGACCTGGCCCGGCTGCCACGCGCGCGAGCCCTCCGGGCCGGTGGCGTCCACGTTGTCGTACACGCCGTTGATGAGGTTCCGCAGCATCTCCTTGTGCTGCTCCTCCATGAGCTCCCGCACCACGTCGGCGAGGTTGTCGGCCCCGACGATGTCGGCGTAGCTCGTCTTCTTGCTGGCGAGGATGTTGCCGCCGACGAACAGGTGGGTGATGACGTGCGGGTTGTCGAGGCCGGAGTCCTCCGTCTGCACGTGGTACACCCGTCCCGCGTGCTTGATGTTGTGGTTGAAGCCGACCACCATCTTCTTGGAGCCCGGCGGCATCCTTGCGACTGTAGCCAGACCCGGGGGTGGCATCAAGTCGCCGACCAGCCCTCCCTCTGGCGCGGATCGCCTACACGTCGACGTGCTCGGCGACCGCGACCGGTCGGCCCAGGAAGCGCGAGGCCACTCCCAGGAAGCGCTCCGGCGTGTCGGTGACGAAGAAGCGGTGGTCGGCGGTGCCGGGCCCTGCCGCCTCGGGAAAGCTCTGACGCACTTCGTCGGCGATGGCCTCGGCGCTGTCGACCAGCGCCACGCCCGGGAGGGCGCTGCCGATGGCGCCCTTCAGGAGGGGGTAGTGGGTGCAGCCCAGGACGAGCACGTCCACCCGCTCCGCCCGCAGGGGGGCGAGGTAGCGGTCGGCGACGGAGCGGACCACCTGGTCGTCCGGCGCAGTCCACCCTTCCTCGGCGAGCGGGACGAAGAGCGGGCAGGCCCTCGCCGCCACCACCGCCTCGGGGCGGAGGCGCAGGAGTTCCCGCTGGTAGGCGCCGCTCGCCACCGCCCCCTGCGTGCCGATCACCCCGATCCGCCCGCTTCGGCTCGCCCGCGCGGCGGCTCGCGCCCCGGGCTCCACCACGCCGAGCACCGGGATGGGCAGCGCCTTTCGAAGCGCGGGCAGGGCCACCGCCGAGGCCGTGTTGCAGGCCACCACGAGCATGTCGATGCCCTGCCCGACCAGGAACCGGGCGTTGTTGAGCGAGTACTGGGTCACCACCTCGGCCGACTTGGTGCCGTAGGGGACCCGAGCGGTGTCGCCGAGGTAGGTGGTCTCGAGACCGGGCAGGGCCTCCAGGATGGCGCGCTGGACGGTGAGCCCGCCCACGCCGGAGTCGAAGATGCCGATTCTGGGCACGCCGGGATTCTACTGGAAGCGCCCGGCGGGCGTCGGGGAAGCCTCGTCCCTCGGGCGGACTACGGGCACTGCTGTCCGCCGGCCGCGATCAGGCTCGCGGACATGCTGCCGGCGGGATCCTGGGTCCCTTGGATGACGAGGAGCCCGCAGGCCTCGTAAACCGGCCCGGTCGAGGCGAGCGCCTCGATGGAGCGGAACTGGTAGTTCGTCCCGGCGGGGAGAGAGGGCACGGTGAAGACGTTCTGGGGAGGGTCACCGCAAGGGAGGGCGAAGCCGGGGCTCGTGGCGCTGCCGGCGTTCGTGTAGTAGACCGAGCCCGCCTGATCGAGCTCGAAGCTCATCTGCACGATGGAGGCGGCGGAGCAGGTGGCGGCGGCCGGCAGGTCGTAGGTGACGTTCAGGTCCGGATAGAGAGCCGCCGGTGCGACGTCGACCGTGGCGTTGCCGGTGGAGTCGGGGTTCACCGGCTGGTTCGTCTGGGTCACGCTGTAGACGGGCAGGCTGCCGCGGTAGCCGGCGACGATCCAGGCGTAGCCTCCGGCGTAGAGTCCGGGGAAGGTCACTCCGGGCACGCCGTTCGACTGGATGCAGGGGAAGCTCTGCGGGGCATAGGTGTAGCCGGTCGGGTCGGTGAGCGTCACCGAGACCGTGTCGACGCCCGCCTGGGCACAACCGGTGTTCGTCTGCGAGCCGTTTCCGTACGTCTGGCCCTGGCGCCCGACGAAGTGCCAGTAGAGGTTGAGGTTCACGATCGGGGGCGAGGGCGGGGACGAGTAGCAGCCCGCACTGAGAGCGAGCGTGGCAGCCAAGAGGACGCGCTTCATCGGGGCCTCCGGTAAAGTGTGAGTGTCACAACCACCGTGCCGCCATCTGGACAGCGCTCCCCTCTATTCTATTCAGGGTTGCGGTCCGGCCGGCGAAAAGGTGGCACTCCCTTTCGGGCTCGCTCCCGCGCGACCCGTTCACGCGGCGGCAGAAAAGCGCATCGAAACCGGCGCGGCGAGCGGGAATGGAGCGTCTCCCACCGCGTTCCACTCCCGTGACGCCCGGGCATCGCCATGCTAGATACCCGGAACCCTCTGGACCCCCGCGGGGTTTGACCTGATCCCAGAAATCGCTCGTACCCTGGCTCGCCTCGCGCCCTCGGCCGCGCGCGGCACCGACATCGACTACGTCGAGATCGTCCTCAACGCCGGACCGGTGGTGGGAGCGGTGCTCCTGCTCCTGCTTGCCGCCTCGGTCGTCTCCTGGGCCATCATCGCCAAGAAGTGGATGGCGCTGCGCAAGGCGCGGACCGAGTCGGCGAGCTTCCTCGAGACCTTCTGGCAGTCGAAGCGCCTCGACGCCATCTACCACGCGGCGGAGTCGCTCACCGCGAGTCCCATTGCCGCCGTCTTCCGCACCGGCTACGTCGAGCTCTCCAAGGTGACCGCACGCCAGAAGAACGCGGAGAGCGCCATGAGCGAGCAGCTCGGTGGCCTGGAGAACGTCGAGCGGGCCCTGAAGCGGGCGGCGGCGGCGGAGGTTACCCAGCTCGAGTCGATGGTCCCCTTCCTCGGGACGACGGCGAGCGCCGCCCCCTTCGTCGGCCTCTTCGGGACGGTGTGGGGGATCATGCGGGCCTTCCACGACATCTACCAGATGGGGAACGCCAACCTGGCCACCGTCGCGAAGCCCATCAGCGAGGCCCTCATCGCCACCGCCGTCGGGCTCTTCGCAGCCATCCCGGCGGTCGTCTTCTACAACCTCTTCGTCTCGAGAATCCGCGTCCTGGACAGCGAGATGACCAATTTCTCCAACGATTTCCTCAACATCGTAAAGCGTCATTTCTTCAGCTGAGGTGCTCTCGTGGCCATCGGAACGAGCGGATCCGGCCGGCAGACCCTCACCGAGATCAACGTCACGCCGCTCGTCGACGTGATGCTCGTCCTGCTCATCATCTTCATGGTGACCGCACCGCTCATCCAGCAGGGCGTCGAGGTGAACCTCCCCGAGGTGAAGGCACAAACGGTGAAGGCGGAGGAGCAGAAGCTCGTGCTCTCCATCAAGGCCGACAAGAGCCTGTGGCTCGGCACCGACGAGCAGCCGGCACGGGTGGCGCTTCCCGACCTCGAGGAGAAGCTCAAGGCCAACGCCCGCGTGGCTCGGGACCGCGAGCTCTACCTGATGGCCGATCGCTCCCTCCCCTACGGCTTCGTGGTGGAGGTGATGGCGGCCGTTCAGCGCGCCGGGGTCACTAACCTGGGCATGATCACCAACCCGACCCCCGAGCGACCGGAGGCGAAGCGCTAGATGTACGCCCTCGGCGAGTCGGCTCACCGGGATCGGCTCTGGCCGGTGGTGGTCGCGTCCCTGGCGGTGCACGCTGCCGTGGTCTCGCTGGGAGTGCTGCGCCGGCCCGCCCCGGTGGACACGTCACAGAAGCCCATCATCGCGAAGCTGGTCCGGCTCGGGGAGACCCGCCCCGAGCGCTGGCTCCCGCGCCGCGACGCGCCCCCCCCCGAGGCCGCCCCGCGGGCGGCGGCGCCCGTGCCGGCTCCGGCGGCGGCGAGGCCGGTGGCCCTGCCGGCAGAGAAGGCCAAAGCGGCCCCGCCCCACCCCGCCTCGACCGCGAGCGGCAAGGGCGACGACGCCCTCTCCCGCGCGCTCTCCAAGGTCCGCAAGGAACAGGCAATCGCGAGGGAGACCTGGGGCGACCCGAGCGGCTCCGCCGAGGGGACCGCCACCGACGCTTCCGAGGGCGACCGGTACCTGGCGCTCGTGACGCAGGCGCTGCAGTCCAACTACCGATTGCCCGCCACCATCTCCGAGCAGGAGCGGATGCACCTCGGCGCCACCGTGATCCTCTTCGTCGAGCCGGACGGGCGCATCTCCAACCTGCGCTTCGAGAAGCGAAGCGGCAACGACGGCTTCGACCAGGCGCTCGAGCGGGCGGTGAGGCAGACGCGCCTTCCTCCACCGCCGCCCGAGCTCGTGGGGCAGTATCGCACCGTAGGACTCGGCGTGCATTTCCACATGTGAGCCCCCGCGCCCTCACGGAAACCAGGGAGAGACATGATCCGATCCGTCGCCGTGGCGCTTCTCTTCCTGCCGGCCGTTGCGCTCGCCCAGCGCGCCTACATCGACTTGGGCTCCCCCGACTTTCGCCCCTTGGCGCTCGCCGTGCCCGCCTTCCAGTCCTCCCCGGAAGCGCAGGCGGAAGCGACCGAGACGCTCCAGATCCTGCGCGACGATCTCGCCCTCCCGGTGGTGTTCGAGCTCCTCGACCCTCGCTCCTTCCTGGCCGATCCTCGCGAGGGGTTCGCCGCTTCCGGGATTCGCTTTCAGCGCTGGTCCGACGTGGGCGCCGAGGGACTGGTGAAGGCAGCCCTCCGGCGCGACGGCGCGACCCTCGCCGGCGAGCTCCACCTCTATGACGTCCGGGCCGGACGGGAGGTGCTCTACCGCGCCTACAAGGAGAGGACAGCCCGGGCCCTCGCGCACCGATTCGCGGACGACATCGTGCAGTACTACACCCGCGAGCCCGGGGTGTTCCGCACGCGCATCGCGGTCATCCGCCGCGGCAAGGGGACCCGGGAGATCGTGGCTTTCGACGCGGACGGGAAGTCTTCCGAGGTCCTCTACCGCGACAGCAACATCCTGCTGCTGCCCTCCTGGCGCCCCGATGGCGGCGAGATTCTCTTCACCAGCTACCGGGGCGGGAAGCCGGAGATCTGGGGACTTCGGCTCTCCGACGGGAGCCTTCGGTTGGTGGCGGGCCTGGGCGAGCTGTCGAGCGGCGGGGTCTACTCGCCCGACGGGCGCCAGATCGCCTTCACGGCCTCGGTGGACGGGAACTCCGACGTCTACGTCGTCAATGCGGACGGGTCCGGCCTGCGGCGCCTGACGAGCGATCCGGCCACCGACACCTCCCCCACCTGGTCGCCGGACGGGCGCCGCATCGCGTTCATCTCCAACCGCTCGGGCAACCCGCACATCTACCTGATGAACGCCGATGGATCGCAGCAGAGGCGCCTCACCTTTCAGGGCACCTACAACCAGACTCCCCGCTGGAGCCCGCGCGGCGACCTCATCGCCTTCACCGCCCGCGACGAGAAGAAGGTCTTCGACGTCTTCGTCGTCTCCCCCGACACCGGAAAGATCACCCGCGTCACCCAGGATCAGGGACTCACGAACGAGGAGCCCTGGTGGGCGCCGAACGGCCGGCTCCTGGTCTTCGTCTCCGACCGTACCGGACGGCCCGAGCTCGTGATCTCCAACCCGGCCGGCGATCGACAGCGCGTCGTCACCACCGACGCCTCTCCCCTCGCGAATCCCGCCTGGGGGCCGCTACCGCAGTAGGAGAGAGCCATGGACCGGGTGGCTGCCATAGACGTGGGCACGAACACCGTGCTCCTCACCGTCGCGGAGCGCGCCGGCAAGAGGTTCGAGCCGGTGGTGGAGCGGGCCGAGATCACCCGGCTCGGGCGCGGGGTGGACCGCACCGGCATGCTCGACCCGGCCGCCATCGCCGGCACGGTGGAGGTCCTGGCGCGCTTCGCCGGCGAGGCCCGGGCGCTCGGGGCGCCCCGCATCGCCTGCGTCGCCACGAGCGCCGCCCGGGACGCGAAGAACGGGGAGGCGTTCTTCGCGGCGGCACGGCGCGACGCGGGGCTCGTCCCGGAGGTGATCTCCGGCGACGAGGAGGCGCGCCTCGTCCACCTCTCCGCCTGGTCCGACTTCGGCGCCCCTGGCCAGCGGCTCGCCGTCCTCGACGTGGGCGGCGGGTCGACGGAGGTCACCTGGGGCTCGAGCGCGCAGCCCTCGGGACGGCGCAGTTTCCAGATGGGCGCGGTGCGGCTCACCGAGCGGGCGGGGCCGGGCGATCCTCCCTCGGAGGCGGACCTGGCACGCCTGCGGGCGACCGCGCGCGCCGCCCTTGCCGAGATGCGGGAGATCCAGGTCTCGGGCCACCTCTCGGGAGCGCGCCTGGTGGGGGTGGCCGGCACCGTCACCACTCTCGCCGCAGTGGCGCAATCCCTGCCGGTCTACGACGCCGCGCGGGTCCACGGCTCGGACCTGGGGCGCGAGGTTCTGCTGGATCTCGTCGCTCGCCTGGCCGCCCTTCCGCTGCGCGAGCGGGCCCTCGTGCCCGGGATGGAGCCGAAGCGGGCCGACGTCATCGTCGCCGGGGCGACCCTGGTCCTCGAGGCCATGGCCCTCGGCGGCTTCTCCCACCTCACCGTGTCCGATCGGGGCGTTCGCTGGGGACTGCTCCACGACCGCTTCGGCGGCGACTGACCCGGGAGCGCGGCGTGCGCGCCCCCTGGGCCATCGTCTGCGACTTCGACGGCACCGCCCTCACCGAGGACGTAGGCGACGCGGTGTCCCAGCACTTCGCCGGCTTCGCCGTCTGGCGCCGCGCCGAGGACGAGTACCGCGCTGGCGCCTTCGACTTCGGTGAGCTGCTGCGACGGATCTTCGAGCCCATCACCGCCAGCGAGGAGGAGATCGCGGCCTTCGCCCGGGAGCGCGCCGTCCTCCGCCCCGGCTTCGAGGAGTTCGTGCAGGCCTGTGCCTCCGCCGGCCGCCCCTTCGTCGTCTGCTCGGCCGGCCTGGACGTCTACATCGAGCCGGTGCTGGAGCGGCTCCCCGCCCACCTGCGACGGCACATCCAGCTGCGCTCCAACCGCGCCCGCTGCAGCCCGGCCGGGATGGCGCTCGAGTTTCACCGCCCCGGCCGCGCCGACGGGTGCGGACGCTGTGGCTTCTGCAAGGGAAGCGTGGTGCGCGAGCTCCGCGACCAGGGGCACCGCGTGCTGGTCTGCGGCGACGGCACCGCCGATCGCTGCGCTGCCGACGCCGCCGACTTCGTCTTCGCCACCCGGCGCCTCATCCACTACTGCTGCGAGCGCGGCCTCGCGCACCAGGCCTTCGACGACTTCCACCAGGTGATCGCTCGCTTCCCCGAGGCGCCACCCCAGCTAAGCTAGAAGAAGCCCACCGCGAAGTGCGGGGCCATCACCGGCTCGTTGATGTGGGCGTCCGGGTTCAGGTTGAAGCCGACGTCGAAGGCGGCGGGCCCCACCGGGGTGAGGATGCGGAGGCCGAGCCCGATGTTGGTGCGGAGCTTCGCCAGATCCACCAGGGCCGGGTCGAGCCAGAGGTTGCCGTAGTCGACGAAGAGGCCGAGCTCGGTGATGCGCGTCATCGGGACGCGGAGCTCCGCCTTGAAGAGCACGATCGCCGCTCCTCCCTCGCTCGGCAGGATGATCCCCTGCCGCACGAGCTGCTGTTGCTGCGACGAGCACCCCAGGCCGGAGACGATGCTGGCACAGCGCTGCGTCTGCAGCGCCGCCGACTCGCGCTGGTCCTCCGGGATCATCTCGTTCTCGCCGTAGCCGCGCATGGTGGTGGCGCCGCCGAGGTAGAAGCGCTTGGGCGCGATGGTGACCGACTGGTCATTGATGGGGAAGACCTGGCCCCAGCGCGCCGAGAGCGCGAGTACGCTCGTCCACAGCGGCAGGTAGGTGGAGAAGACCCCTTGCAGCTTGATGAGGTTCACGTAGTTATCGCTCCGGACGATGGTGTCGGGCGTGCCGATGGAGTGGGAGTAGTCGGCGTTCACCTCGAGGAAGACGCCGGTGGTGGGCCGCACCGCGCTGTCGCGCAGGTCGAGCGACACGCGCGGCTGGATCGAGACCAGCGTGGTGAACCCGGTGGGAAAGAGGAGCCGGGCCACCTCGGGAGTCTCCCCCAGGCAGAAGACGGACGAGCAGCCGGTGGTGCTCGTCACGTCGTCCATCTCGAGCTGCCCGGCGAGGGTGAAGCTGAACCTCCCCAGGCGCACCAGGTCCGCTCCCAGGATGAGCGCACCCCGGGAGAGGAGGTAGGCGCTCTCGACCTTGTGCTGTCCCACCAGGTCGGTCCGCAGGTTCAGGATGCGAAGGTCGAAGGCGCGGGGGAAGCGGAACCCCACCTCGGCGAGAGCCTCCCAGCGATCCTCGGGGGGGATGATGAGGAGGTCGGGGCGGAAGATCTCGAGGGGGTAGTTGACCCGCAGCCGGGCCGCGAAGTCGATCGCGTCCCCGAACACGTTGGGCCGGTCGTACTCGACCGCCGCTCGCGGCCCTTCCGCGAAGGAGAGACCGGCGCTGGCGATCACCGTCTGGTAGGGCCTCTCCTCCACGTCCACCACCAGGTCCTTCGTCGCCTGCGCCACCTCGGGCTCGCTCAGGTGGAGGGAGACGGAGCGGAAGACCCCGAGGCGCAGCAGTTCGGTCTGGGCCGCGGCGGCCTCGGTGGGGTCGAAGACCTGGCCAGGGCGGATGCCCACCGTGCGCTCGATGAGAGCCGTGCTCGTCCGCTTGTTCCCCTGCACCACCACCGCCGCGATATGGACCTCCGGCCCCTCCTCGACGCGAAAGCGCAGCGCCGCCTTGCCGCGGTCGGCGGTGAACTCCTCGGCCGCCTCCACGCGCGCGAAGACGTAGCCCTTCTTGAAGTAGAGGTCGACCACCGCCTGGCGGGTCTCGGCGACCCGCGCCAGCGAGAGCGGGTCGGCCGCCGCCAGCTTGGAGACCCGCGCCAGGTCGGCGGTGGGGAAGTGAACGTTCCCGTCGAACGTGACCGACTCCACCATCGTTCGCGGCCCCTCTTGAACGCGCACCTCCACGTCGACGAAGCCTGGCGGGACCACGAGGTTGAGCTTGGTGACGTCCACCGTCGCGTCCAGGAAGCCCTCGTTGCGGTACCCCTCGGCGACCTTCTGCGCGGCCTGCTTCCAGGCGCTCTCCCGGTAGACCTCGGTGGGATCCGAGCTCAGGTAGGGCACCGGGTCCTTCACTCCGAGCCCGCTCACCACCGCCAGCGCGTCCAGGTCGGCCCGGGGCTGGGGCACCTCGAGCGGCGGCTCCGCCGCCAGCGTCTCCCGGAGGTTCTTCTCCAGCCACTCCACCGTCCGGAACTGCGCCCCCTCGAAGCGCAGGCTCCGGACCAGGTAGCGTCGCCCAGCGTCGACGTGGAAGACCACGGTGACCTGCTGGGAACTTCCACGCTCCTCGGCCCAGACGCGCGCCTCGTTGTACCCGAAGTCGGCGAGGAAGGTGCGCAGGTGGTCGGCGGCCGCCTCGATGGCGGTCGTGTCAAGCGGGACGTCGCCCTCGTAACCGAGCTGCTGGCGGAGTCGCTCGGATGGGAAAGGGGTGTCGCCGACGAAGCGCAGGGAGAACCGCGGACCGGCCTCGACCGGGAAGGAAACGGTGGCCTCGGCGCCCTCCGCAACCACCGCCGGCTCGCCTACCCGGGCCCGGTAGTAGCGGGCCTTGCGGAGTCGTTCCCGGATCGCGGTCGTGTCGGTCTTGACGTCGTCGAGGTCGAGGACCGCGCCCTTGCGGGTCCTCAGCCCCTCTGCCAACTCGGCCGCGGGGATTCCCGTCTCGGGTCCGAGGGCGACCGAGGCGACGCGCGTCGGGGGGCCGGTGTCCACGGCGAAGATGACCGCGGCCTGCAGGTCCCCCTCCACCCGGGCGGACACCGTCGCCTGCCGGTACCCGCGGCGCTCCAGGGCCCCCCGCAGCGCGGTCACCGCCACCTCCAGGCGGCCGGGATAGAGCTCGGCGCCGCGCTCCAGCCCGGCGATCTGTCGGAGCGCGTCCTCGGAGAACGCCGAAGTCTCGCCGCGGACCTCGAAGCGCGTCGAGGCCACCAGGCGCCGCGGCTCGCACACCACCTCGATTCGGACCCGGTCGGCGCCGGTGCCCTGGACCGTCGGCGAGGAGTAGATCCGGACGTTTCCGAACTTCCCGGACTGGTAGAGCGCCCGCACGGTTCGCTGGGTGGCGCGCGGCGTGAGGGGCGCGCCCACCTCGATGGCGACAAGCCCCTGGAATTCCTTCGGGTTCTCGCCGGCGGGCAGGCGCAGTTGCACGTCTTCGACGATGGGCCGAGGGACGTCGGCCGGCGGGCCGGCCGGCATCTGGGCCGCTGCCAGGAGGGCCCCCGCGAGGAGCGTGAGAGGGCTCAATCGCTCCACTCCCAGCGCAGCTTGAAGTCAGCACCCAGGTCGCCGCCCGAGACGTCGATGTTGTCGTTGTCCCACTGGGCCTGGAGCGAGGCCCGATCGTTGAGGCGGTACTCGACCTGCGCTTTCTGCCCCCGGCTTTGGTTCGAGAGCGGGGCCTGGTAGCGGATGCGAAGGCGGCTGTCGAGGGCCTTGGTCTCGAACTCCCAGCGCGGCTCCACCGTCAGCGTCACCGGCGAGTAGGCGCTCGTCAGCCGGACCGACACGTCCTGGAACACGCCGGTCTGCGGCACGAAGCGGCGCAGCTGCTGCTCGATGCCGGAGACGGCGAAGAGCGCCTGCGCGGCTGCGGCCCCGGCCACGGTGCCGATCCCGCCGCCGACGTTGGTGTCGCGGCTCGTGTAGCCCAGGGCGAAGAGGGTGATGATGTCCTGCTGGGAAAGCGCCGGGCTCGACGAGAGCTGGAGCCTGGGGTCGTCGAGATCGCCGGTCACGTGCAGGAAGACGCGATACTCGATGTTCTGCGAACGGGCCGTCGCCTCGCCGGTGACGTCGAGGGCCGCGTGGATCCTCCTGCGATCGGTGAACTCGAGGACCGCCCGGCTCAGGGTGAACTCGTTCCCCTTGAAGAAGGCGCGCCCGCCCGGCAGCATGGACAGGGTCCCGACCAAGCCGAAGCTGGCGAGGGTGCCGGTGAGGACCAGCTCGCCCCGCGCCTTCCCGCGCACCAGGTCGTTGTCGATCTGGGCGTCGCCGTCCACCACGAGCCGGATGTCGAACTTGAGCCACTCGCCCGACGGGTCGTAGGCCCGCGTCTCGATGGCGGCCTTCGAGGAGCCACCGAGCGAGAGGACGCGCTTCTCCAGGTCGAAGCGCTCGGTGTACCGGGCCGAGAGGACGTGCAGAATCCCCGACAGCGTCATGGCCTCCAGCGACCCGTATGCCTCGAGCTGGCCCGACACCTCGGTGGGGAGGTAGGACGGGATGCGCAGCGGCACGCGGTCCAGGTCCCCCTCCACCCGGACGCGCGTGGGGACGAAGCGCGACAGAGCCAGCTCGCCGCGCAGTCGGGTGGGCGCCCCGTTCACCGTCGAATCCAGCCTCTCGAAGACCACCAGGTTCTGGGAGAAGGAAACGTCGCCGGTCATGTTCGCGAACTCGATGGGCAGCTCCTTCAGGTGGAAGCCGCCCCCCGCGATCCTTCCGCCGCCTACGATGGAGGGCTCCTCGAAGGTCCCGCTCACCCGGGCATCCACCGTCAACTGCCCGTGCGTGCGAACGAGCGCCGGGACCAGGCCTCCCAGCAGGCGGAGATCGAGGCCTCCGCTGGCGGCGAAGTCGAGCGCCCCATCCCGCTCGCGCTGCCCGGTGAGGCTGAACTCTGTGTTCACCCCCTGCAGGGTGAAGGAGCGGACCTCCAGGCGGCGGTGATCGACCCCCACCGAGACCGCGTCCTTGTTGTTCACGCGGAAGTCCGCGTACCCCACCCGGATGCGCGAGAGATCGAGGCGCGCGGTGGAATCGAGGAGGTCCCTCAGGGTCCCCTGGGCGCTCGCCTTCCCCTTAGCCTGCGCGCGAAGCCCGGCCGGCGGGCCCCCGGGGAGGAACCTCGTCAGGTCCTCGACGTCGATGTCCGCCTCGGCCTGGTAGGGCATCGCGCCTTCCAGCCGGGCCCGACCGGTCAGGCTCACGCCGGCGGTCGTGGCGCTCACGGTGAGGTCGCGCGTCTTGAGAACGCCCTCCACCTGCACGGCGCCGATGGGCACGCCCAGCACCCCGACCCCGTCACCGGTGGCGGTGTACTTGATCACTGGCTCGTCCACAGAACCGGAGAAGGCGAAGGCGCCGGCGGCCGTCCCCGTCCAGCGGTCGCCCGGAAGGTCGAGTCCGGCGAGCTTGAGCCCGGAGAAGGAGGCCTTCATGTCCCAGGGCGAGGGGGGCTTGAACTCGAGCGTCCCGCCACCGGTGGCCCTCCCCTCCCCGCGCCGGAGCTCGGCGCGCTCGATGACCGCGCGCTCCCCCTTCTCCACCCGGGCGCCGATGCGGCCCGAGTCGAACGAGCGCCCCCACAGGGAGCCCTTCCCCAGGGTTCCCTCGAACCCCATGTCCACCTGGGGGATCGGTCCCTGGAAGGGCATGTCGAGTTGGATCGATCCGTCGATGGCCTCCTGAAATAGCCGGGCCGGCGGTAGCCAGGGTGCGACGATGTCGAAGAGGTCGTGCAGCCGTCCCTGGGCGGTGGCCCGGGAGGGAAGCACGCGAATGGGAGACGATCCCAGGTCCACCGTGGTCTCGACCGTGTACCGGCTCTCCCCCTTCTGCCCCTGGCCGTCGCGCACCCGCAGTACCAGGTCGGGGGTGGCCTGCACGGACGCGGCGACCTCCCCGAGGTCGAGCTCCAGGAAGTGGAAGACGCGCGCCCGCAGGGTCCCCTGCACGTGCGGCGGCCCGTACGGCTGTGCCTCCACCGTCCCCTGGAAATGGGCGTGCCCCGCCATGGGAACGCTCGCGATGTGACGCAGTGCCGAAAGATCCGCGGTGCCGTCGACGGCCAGCCGGAACCCCCGGTCGTCGAAGAAGATCATACCGGTGACGCCGAGCTCGTCCGCCCCGGCCCGCACCCGCGATCCCTCGCGCATCTCCACCCCGTCGGTGGTGACCACCACCGGCGCTTCGACGCGCCCGCGGGGCAGGTCGAGGATCGTCTCCTCTCCCGGCCGCCACCGCTCCCAGGAATGGTCGATGACGCGGAACTCGTTGGCGTCGATACCCACCTCGCCCGTCAGCCGAAACGGCTTGAGCGGGCCCTGCACCCTCACCTGGGCGTCGAGCTTCATCATCACCCGCGCCGCCTGGAGCCCGAACCGCGAGACCAGCTCGGCGAACTGGACCTGCTTGACCTGCGCCTCGGCCGACAGGGTCGGCTGGGACCCGAGCTGTAGCGTCCCCTTCGCCACGATGGAGCCCCCGCCCGAGAAGGGGATCTCCACCGAGGGCAGGTCGACCTGTTGCCCCTTCAGGCGGAACCGCACCTTGGCGTCGCCGGGCGCGTAGGCGTTCACGCGCGTCTTCGAAAGCGAAAGCTCTCCCGACGCATCGAGGGCCCCGACCGGCCCGGAAAGATGTGCCTGGACGGTCGCCGTGCCCTCCGAGCGCACGCCGCGCGCCCGCAGGAGCGAGAAGAGGGCGGGCAGGGGAGCCTCGGCGCTCACGTCCAGGCCGAACCGCGGCTTGCAGAGGTTGCTCACCGCGCCCCGGGCAGCGACCCTCACCCCCTCCCCCTGGATCCTGAAGTCCCGGACCACGAGCCGCGACATGTCGAAGGCGAAGTCGGCATCGACGGCGCCGTCCTGGAGGAGCGTCTGCCGCCCCCCGGCCTCGACCAGCGTGGGGCCCAGGTCGACGGTCACGCGGCTCCGGCGTCCCCCGGCCGCGAGTGAGCCCAGGTCGGTGGGGCGCCACTCCGAGCGCGTGTGCACGTCGACCCGCCCCACGATGACGCGCTCCCCGCCCGGGAGCGAGAGATCCACGCTCCCGTCCTCGACCTGGAGGAGGCGCACGTGGAACTGCTCCAAGAACGGAGGCGGGCACGGTGCGGGCGGCTCCCCCGGACGCCGGGGGGGAAGGACGAGCGCGACGCGCGGGCGGATGGCCGTGACCTTGTCGAGCGCGATCCGCCGTGACAGGGCCTGCAGCGGGGCCAGGCGCACCGACACCTGGTCCGCGGAGAAGATTGGCGCCTTCTCGGGCCCCACCCGGACCTGATCCAGCTGAACCGAGAGTCGCAGGGGCTGGATGCGGCACGCGCCCAGCGCCACCTCCACCCCGGCGGCGGAGCGCACCTTTGACTCGGCCAGGGCACAGAGCCTGTTTCCGGCCCAGGGCGTGGAAAGGAGGGCGAGCGCGCCCCCCACCGCGAGCGCGAGGAATGCCAGAAACCCGAGCGCGAGTCTGCGCTTCACGGGGGCATTGTGCCTGTGGCGAAGCCGGGTTCCAACTACCGCGCGCCGAGCGCGTCAATCGAGCAGTGAATCGAGATACCGATCGATCTCGGCCAGGTCCACCCGGGCCGTCCTCTCCGTCGCGGGTCGGACCGCCCGCGGAGGGGGGAGGTCCAGGGCCAGGTCCCTCACCACCTGCTCCACCAGGAGCTCGTCCACCTCGTGCGCGCCCGCCACGAAGCCCTCGAAGAGGGCGTTGTCGCAGATGGTGTTGATGAGGCGGGGCGTACCCCGGCTGAAGCGGTGGACCTCGTGGATGGCCCCGGGAGTGAAGGGCACGCGCGGGGCTCCCGCCAGCGCCAGGCGGTGGCGCAGGTACGCCTCGGTGGCCTCGGCCCCGAGGGGCTCGAGCCGGCACCTCACCGCCACCCGCTGCGCCAGGGGCGGGTCGAGCTTCAGGTTCTCCTCGATCTCCGGCAGGCCGAAGAACACGAAGGAGAGCAGCTTCTCGCCCGGGACCTCGAGGTTCAGCAGCCCGCGGAACTCCTCCATGATCTCGCGAGTGGCGAGCATCTGCGCCTCGTCGATGAGCACCACCGCCTTGCGCCCCTCCTCGTGGATCTCGGTGAGGCGCTGGTAGAGCTGGGAGAGCAGGGCCAGCTTCTCCTCGGCGGGGGAGTCGATCCCGAGTTGGAGCGCGATGCGCCGCAGCAGCCAGTTGGCGGTGATCCCAGAGTGAATGATGACGAGGAGGGCCGCCTCGTACTCGGACTCCGGTAGGCTGTCGAGCATGCGGCGCGCCAGGGTGGTCTTCCCGGCCCCGATCTCCCCCACCAGGAGCGCGAGTCCCTTCATGCCCGAGACTGCGCGGGTGAGCCGGAGGAGGGCGTGGGCGTGCTGCGGAGAGTCGTAGTAGAAGCGCGACACCGGCGCGTTGGAGAAGGGCTCCTGGGAGAGCTGATAGAATTCCAGGTAGCTCACGCGCGGTGCCTAGAGATAACCGATGTTCTTCTTCGGGTTCGGGCCGCGCAGGGGAGGCGCGGCGGCCCCCACCACCGGCGAGGCGGGCGGCGCGGGGGACGAGCCCTCGGCGGGCGCGTCGTCTCCGGGCGGCTGGCCGGGACCGCCGCCGAGCCGCTCCACGTGCTGGCGCGCGTCTCGGTAGCGCGGATCGACCTTGACGATCTTCTGGAAGTACCAGAGCGCCACCTTGGGCTCCGATAGCGCGTCATGCGCCACCCCGAGCTCGTAATGGAGCGCTTTTGCCGCCTCGCTGGTGAGGAATTCCGAGTTGAGAGCCGTGCGGAAGGCGCGCACCGACTCTCGGTATTCCCCCTTGAGCCCGTGGCAAAGCCCGATCATGGAGAGGATGTCCACGTCCTTGCGGCGGCTCTTGCCGCCGAGCGCCATGCGAAGCTCGGAGAGGGCGTCGTCGAGGAGCCCCATCTCCTTGTAGGCGATGCCGAGGTCGTAGTGGGTCTCGCTGTCCTCCGGGCGCACCGCCTTCTCCACCCCGCGCTTGAACTGGTCGAAAACGTCCTCCACCGAGTACTGAAAGTCGTCCACCGGCGGGGGCGGAAGCTCGCCTCCCCCCAGCTCGGCTGCCAGCTCCTTCCCGATGTCGAACCCCTCGTCGGCCGGGACGGGCACGGAGATCGCCGGGGCCGGTGCCGGGGCCGCCGGGGGAGGGGCCGCGCTCGGGGGTGGGCTCGCGCCCCTTCGCCTCGCGACCTGGACCTCCAGGTCGCGCTTCCTCTCTAGGATCATGGCGTGATCGGGGTGCTCCTCGGCCAGGGCCCGCACTGCCTCGAGCGCTTCCGCGAGGAGGCCCTGCCCCTCCAGGAACGCGACCTCGTCGAGCTCCTCGGTGAGCGCCGGGGACGGGACCGCCTCGGCCGGTGGCGGCGGGGCGCTCTCCTCCACGGGCTCGGGCTCTACCGGTGCCGCAGCGGGGGGCTCGGGGATGGGCTCGGCCGCCACCCGCTCTGGGATCGGGCTCGCCAGTTCGGGCTCGACGAGGATGACCGGGGCAGCGCTCGGCTCCTCGGGCAGGGGCTCCACCTCGAGGATGGCGGCCCCCTCCGGCTCCGCGTGGCCCGCGTCGAGCTCGAGGGGCTCCGGCTCGATCGTCGCCTCCGGGAGCGCGTCTTCGGAAATGGGGGCGGGCCCGACCGACAGAAGGTCGGTGACGGTCGGCACCTCGTCGGCGCTCGCGGCGGGGCGCCCGAGGGGCTCGTCGTCGAGCGGCGGGCCGAGCGGCTCGTCCTCGGCTCCGGCCGCGGCGAGCGCCACGCCGTCGGAAGGCTCGTCGACCAGCTCGCCGGGGACGACCTCCTCCGCCTCCTCGGCGCGGGCTGCCACCTCCGACCCCGTCCCCGGCGCGACCGCGGCAGGGACCTCCTCGGCGACCTGGCCCTCGCCCGTCTCGGCGGCGTGGGCGAGGGCGAGGTCGTCCTCGCCCTCCGCCGCCAGCTCCTCCTCGATCCCGGCCGCCGCGCTCAGCTCCGCGAGCGAGGCATTGTGGGGATCGAGCTCCCGCAGTCGCAGGATCCCGGCGCGGGCGGCCTCCTCCGGCCCGCGCTCCAGGAGCGCCCGCACCGCCCGCTCGCCCGCCTCGACCGCACCGGCGCGGTCTCCGAGCGCCTCGCGGATGTCGCGCACCCTCTCGAGCGCGTCGGTATTCTCCGGGTCGATGGCCAGGACCTTCTGGACGTGGTCGAGGGCCTTCTGGTGCAACCCGTACTTCACGTAGACGTCGGTCTCGGTGATGAGTCGGGAGACACCGTCGAGGCCGGCGGGGCGCGGCCCCGGGGCAGGCGGGGCCGGCGTGACCTGCCGCGAAGGCGGCGAGGCTGGCACCGGAGGGGGCGCCGGGCGCGGGGGCGCCGGCGCCGCGCGGTGCGCGCCCGGAGGAGGCCCGGGGGGAGGGGCGGCGGGAGCAGGAGCGGGCGCGGCCGGGGCAGGCGCCACGGCGGTACCGAGGGCCTCGTTCGCCTCGGCGTCGTCCGGCGCCAGCTCGAGGACGAGCTTCCAGGTGAGCCTCGCCTCGTCCTTCCGGTTGCGTTCCAGATAGACGCGGGCGAGCTCCTTGTAGACCGAGACCGTCTTCGAGTTCTGGCCCAGGTCCCGGAAGGCCTGCGCGAGCAGGCGCAGCGTTTCCACGTCCTTGGGGTCGGCCTTGAAGCAGAGCTGGAGCTTCGCCAGGGCCCGCTTGGTGTCCCCGCGGGACAGGTACGCGTGGGCGAGCTCGCGGGTGAGCTTGGTGTCGTCGGGAGCGACGAGCGCGATGCGCTCGGCCACCTTCAGGTACTCCTCCACTCGCTTGTTCTCGCGGAGGTGCCCGGCGGCGCGCCGGAAGAGCTCGAGCGCGTCGGCGTTCTTCCCCGCCTTGGCGTAGAGCTCGCCGAGCTTCACGCAGCTCGCCACGTTCTCGGGGTCGAGGTCCACCATCCGCCGGAGCACCTCGAGGAGGCGCGCCTGGTCGCCGGTTCGCTCGTGCACCGCTGCCACCGCCTGCAGTTGGGCCATGGCGTCGTTCATCAGGCCGAGCTGCTGATAGAGCGAGGCGAGCTTCTCGTTCACCCGAGCGTCCTCGGGCTCGAGCTTGGCGATTTGCTTGTAGACGGCGACGGCCTTGAGGAAGAAGCCTTGCTCGCCGTAGATCTCGGCGACCTGGTTGAAGGTCGCGGCGGCGGCGGCGGCGTCCCCCTTCTTCTGGTGGAGCTCGCCGACCTTGAGGAGGACCCGGACCTCCTTCCGGTCGTCGGCGAGGATCTTCTCGTACGCCTTGATCGCTTTGTCGTACTGACCCTTCTGAACGAGCCGGGTCGCCTCCGCGATGATCTTGTTCTTGTCGGCCGCCATCAGAAAATCAGGCCCCCCCTCGGAGCGGGCGCACGTGCGCACGCCTCCGCGGCAAGGATGCCGGAGGTAAATAAAGCGTAACGGAAGCCCCCCGCAGGGTCAAGGAGCCGACCCTGTCCAGGATGGCGGATTCTGGGCTGATTTTGCCTACCCAGCCGGCGTCGGGGCCTTCGCCGCCTCGCGATCGGCAGCGAAGATCTGCTCCACCAGGCGGGTGTCGTATCGCCCCTCCAGGAACCCCTGATGCGCCATGACGCGCCGGTGGAAGGGGATGTTCGTCTTGATGCCCTCGACCACGTACTCGTCGAGCGCCCGCCGGATCCGGCTGATCGCCACGTCGCGCTTGTCGCCCCAGCAGATGAGCTTGGCGACGAGGGAATCGTAAAAGGGCTGCACCCGGTAGCCCTCGTAGGCCATGGTGTCGACCCTGACCCCGTATCCCCCCGGCTGGTGATAGCCGGTGATGTTGCCGGGGGAGGGCGCGAAGGTGTTGGGGTCCTCGGCATTCACCCGGCACTCGATGGCGTGGAAGCGGGGGACGACCGAGTCCTGCGTGCGCTCGAGCTTGTCGCCGTTCGCGAGCTTGATCTGCAGCCGCACCAGGTCGAGGCCGTAGACCTGCTCGGTCACCGGATGCTCCACCTGGATGCGGGTGTTCATCTCCATGAAGTAGAACTTCCCCTTCTCGTCGAGGAGGAACTCGATGGTGCCGACGTTGTTGTAGCCGACGGCGCGCATCGCCTGGAGGGCCACCTCTCCCATCTCGCGCCGCAGCTCGGCAGAGACCGCGGGGCTGGGCGCCTCCTCGATGAGCTTCTGGTGGCGCCGCTGCACCGAGCACTCGCGCTCGCCGAGGTGGATGATGTTCCCGTGCTCGTCGGCGACGATCTGCATCTCGATGTGGCGCGGCTCCTCCACGTACCGCTCCAGGTACATGGAACCGTCGCCGAAGGCGGAAAGGGCCTCGGCGCTCGCCCCCTCGAAGGCCTTGCGGACGGTGGCGGCCTCGCGGACGATCTTCATGCCTCGCCCGCCGCCGCCGGCGGCGGCCTTCAGAATCACCGGGAAGCCGATCTGGACGGCGATCCGCTCCGCCTCCTCGGCGTCGCGGAGCACGCCCCGGGCGCCCGGGAGGAGCGGCAACCCGGCCTTCTCCATGGCCTCGCGCGCCGCCACCTTGTTCCCCATGAGCCGGAGCATCTCGGAGCGGGGGCCGATGAACTTGAGGCCCAGCTTCTCGACCACCTCGGCGAAGGCCGGGTTCTCCGAGAGGAACCCGTAGCCGGGGTGGATGGCGTCGGCCCCGGTGAGTTCGGCCGCCGACAGGAGCTGGCGAATGTTGAGGTAGCTCTCCCGCGAGGGCGGGGGGCCGATGCAGACCGCCTCGTCGGCGAAGCGAACGTGCAGCGACTCGGCGTCGACAGTGGAGTGGACCGCGACGGTCTCGATCCCGAGCTCGTGGCAAGCGCGGATGACGCGCAAGGCGATCTCGCCGCGGTTGGCGATGAGAACCTTCTTGAACATGGCTGCGCCCTTATGCCGGCTCGATCCGGAAGAGCTTCTCCCCAAACTCCACCGGAGTCGCGTTCGCCACGAAGATCTCGGCCACCCGTCCCTCGACCTCCGCCTCGATCTCGTTCATGAGCTTCATCGCCTCGACGATGCAGAGGGCCTGCCCCTTCTTCACCACCGCCCCGACGTCCACGAAGGGCGCCGAGTCGGGCGAGGGGGCGCGGTAGAACGTTCCCACGAAGGGGGAGGTGACGATGTGGCCCGGCTTGTCGGCCGCCTTCTCCGCCGGCTTGGCCGCGGCCGCGGCCGGCGCCGCGGGGGCGGGGGCCGCGGGGGCGGGGGCGGGAGCGGCCAGCGGGGGAGGAGGGACGAAGGGGACGGCGGCCGTGATGGGCGCGGCCACCGGGCTCGTCGGGGCCACCACCTTCACCGGGGCCTGGCCGCGGCGGATCACGACCTTCTCGCCGCCCCGGGTCCAGACGAGGCTGCGCACCTCGCTGCCCTCCAAGGACTCGACGAGCTTGGTCACGTCACCTAACGTGAATCCTCCGGACGGGGTCGCCTTCTCGGCCTCGACCTTCTTGGTCGCCATGAATCCTCCCTGGTCGTTGCGTTTCCTCGCGGGCCGGGCTAGCCGGCGACGCGAGTGAGGTACTCACCGGTACGGGTGTCGATGCGCAGCAGGTCGCCTTCGTTGATGAAGAGCGGCACTTTCACGGAATACCCGGTCTCGAGCACGGCGGGCTTGGTGGCCCCGGACACGGTGTCTCCCCGGACGCCGGGATCGCACTTCACCACCCGCAGGTCCATGCTGTTCGGGATCTCCACCCCGATCGCCTTGCCGTTGTAGAAGAGGATCTGAGTGGTGGTGTTCTCCTTGATGAAGTTCTTCGCATCCCCCATCTGTTCTTCGGTGACGAAGGTCTGCTCGAAATTCTTGTTGTCCATGAAGTTGTAGTGGTCGCCCTCCTTGTAGAGGTACTGCATCTCCTTCTCCTCCAGGTCGGGCTTGCCCACCACGTCGCCGGACTTGAACGTCTTGTCGATGGTGCGTCCGGTGAGGAGGTTCTTGATGCGGGTGCGCACGAAGGCGCTTCCCTTGCCGGGCTTCACGTGCTGGAACTCGACGATCTCCCAGGGCTCCTTGTCGATCTCGATCTTGAGTCCTCGGCGAAATGCGGTGGTGTCGAGGGTGTCTCCCATCTTGCGTTGCTCCTTACTGTCGAAAAGTGTGGCGCCCGCTCCGAGGGGCGGGCCGCTCGCGGGTCCCGGGGCTACAGCTCCGCGAGCACCAGGGGCGCGGTCACCCGGAGGAGGTAGCGGGCCTTGCCCTGGTTCGCCTCGGGGCGCAGGGCCACCACCATGAAGTAGTCCGGCGAGACCAGCCGGCCGAGGGTCACGAGGCGATCCGTGCTCACGCTGAACTCGGATACCCCTCCCGCCTGGTGCGCCTCGGCTGCGTCGCGCGCGTTGCGCAGCACGCCGGTCAGCTCCACCAGGAGCGATTGGACGTCGATCCCCTCGTCCCCCTGGACATGGGTGTCGACCTCGATGCCGTCCATTCCCATGAGCGAACAGGCGATGGCACCGTCGACGCCCTTGCAGACGTCCTGCAAGTGCTCGCGAAAGCCCATGGCCCGAACCGCCCTTTCAAGAAAAACACCCGTGGTTCCGGGCGCTGGCTCGTCGAGCCGGGGACCTTGTAGCCTTGGCCCAGGGCGGCGTCAAGGCGGGGCGCGCCATCCGACACCCCGGATGAGCGTCTCTCGGGCGGGCTACTGGCAGCTGACGGTGTTCGTCTGCCCTAGCTGGGGACAGACCCCCGAGACGTTCTGCCCGGTCGGGCAGGGGTTCCCGCCGAGGCACCCCGAGCAGATGGTGACGGGGATCTGGAAGCTCGCCGTGGTGAAGGACTGCTGCGAGAGAAAGACCCCTTTCGCCTGCAGGCTCATGACGACGGTGCTGAAGCCCCCGGGCACGACCGGCAGCTTGGCGAAGTCCGCCAGAGGGATGAGCGAGACGACGCTGGTGGTCGAACCGGCCGTGGGCACCGTGATGGTCACCGGGATGGTGGCCGTCTCCATCGCCGGCGCGCCACCGTACTGGACCTGGATCGTCTCGATGTAAGCCTGGTTCGCGTCGACAGTCCCGTTTCCCACGTTCGCACTCGAGGTGAGCTGGTTCGTGAACTGGATGGGGAGCACGAAGTCGAAGCCCGCCGTGGCGACGTCGAGCATGGCCGTTCCGGCGAGCGTGTTCGTGCAGGTCGAGGTGTAGAGGCAGACGCCGCTCGCCGGGGTGGGGAAGGCGCAGACCTCGTCCATGGAGACCGGCGCGTACTGGGCCGAGCAGGAACCGAGGAAGGCGAGCGCCGCGAGGGCTGTGAGACGCGTCTTCATGGCGTTCTCCTAGGTCCCCGAGGGCTGCGTCCCGCCGACCGCGGCGGCGCGGTTGAGGACCCGCGGGGTGATGAAGATGAGCAGCTCGTCGTGGTCGTCCTCGTTCGTGTTCGACCGGAAGAAGAAGCCGAGCACCGGGATCTGCCCGAGGAAGGGGACCGACTGCTCGTTCTTCGACGTCGTCCGGGTGTAGATGCCCCCGATGACGGTCGTCTCCCCGTCCTTCACGAGCACGGTGGTCTCCGCTTGGCGCTTGGAGATGGAGGGCTGGCCGTTCGCGCCGGTGAGCGCCGGGTTGGGCTGGTTGTTGGTGGCCTTGATCTTCATGAGGATGGAGCCGTCGGCCGTCACGTGCGGCGTCACCTTGAGTTCGAGCAGCGCTTCCACGAAGGTCGTGTTCACGCCGGAGGCGGAGACCTGGGAGAAGGGGATCGAATTGCCCTGCGCGATGCTCGCCTCCTTGTTGTCGAGCGTCGCGATCTTGGGGGCGGAGATGGTCTTGACGACCCCCTTCGCCTCGAGCGCAGAGAGTCGGAGGTTGAGGTTGAAGGCGCCGTTCGCCGACCCGAACACGAGCCCGATGCCGCCGCCGGACCCCTGCCCGATGGCGGCCGGCAGGTTCACCGCGTAGTTGGGGTTGTTCTGCACGCCGGTGGTGGGGCCGCCGCCCGAGGCGCCGGTGCCCGACATCACGTTGGGGAATCCCACCGGGATGCCGTTGCCGGTCGCCGGGCTGAAGGTGAAGTTACCGCCCCACTGGATGCCGATCGCCTGGCTGAAGTTCGTCTGCGCCTCGACGATGCGGCTCTCGATGAGGACCTCTGGGGTCTCGGTGTCGATGTTCCGCACCAGCCCCTCGACGCGGGCCAGGGCGTCCTGCACGTCCTTCACGATGAGGACGTTCGTCCTCTCGTCGACGACCACCGTTCCTCGGTCAGTGAGGACGTCCTTCACCTCCTTCACCAGGTCGGTCGCGTGGGAGAAGTTCACCGGAATGATGCGCACCTTGAGGGGCTGGAGCACCTGGCGGTTCTTGGCCGCCTCCAGCTTCGCCGCCTCTTCCTTGGCGATGACTTCGTACTTGGCGATGCGAATGACGTTGCCGACCTCCTGCTTGCCGAGCCCCTTCGACGTCAGCACGATGTCGAGCGCCTGGTCCCAGGGAACGTTCCGCAGGGAGACCGTGATCTTCCCGCTCACGTCGTCGGCGACCACGATGTTCTTCTTCGACACCTCGGCAAGGAGCCGCAAGAGGTTGCGGACGTCGATGTCGTGGAAGTCGAGGGTGATGCGCTGCCCGGTGTATTGCTTCTGCGCCGGCGCCCCGGTGATGGCGTACTCCGGGGCCGCCGCCGAGAAGCCCGCCGCCTGCGCCGAGGCCTCGGTGATCACCACCGGGCTCTCGTCGGCGGCGTGCTTCTCCGCCACGCCCGAGGTCACCGTCCAGGTGAGCCCCTTCGACGTCTCGGCGATCTTGTCGGACGCGTCACCGCGCAACGTCGCCACCACGCGGACCTGACCGCTCGCCTTCTGGTTGAACGCCGACACCATGAGGAGCGGGCCGGAGAGCGCGCTCGTGTCGAGCGAGCGCTCCGCCTTCCTCGGCAGCTCGGCCCCTTCCAGGACGAGGATGAGCGTGCGCGGGTCGGGGCGCGACACCACGAAGGGCGCCTTGCCGGCGATCTCGATGCGGGCCACCTGGCCCGACTGGCTCACGCGGACGTCCTGGATGGCAGCTCTCTGCGGCTTGGCCGCCAGCGTAGCGGCGCGCGGCGCCACCTCCGCGCGCGGGAGAGGGGCAGGTGCCGTGGGCGCCTCCGCCACCACCGCGGGAGCGGCGGCCGGTGCGGCGCGGGCGAGAGCGGGGGCGCCCGCCGCCTCGGAGCCGGCGCGGATGGTCAGGCCGTCTGCGCTCCGCCTCACCTGCCACCCGGCGGGCGCGGTGGGTGCGTCGAGCACCACCCGCACCTTGTCGGCGTCCCGGCCGAAGCGGATTTGGGTGAAGCTGGCGCCACCGGCGACCGGCCGCTTCGGAGCCTTCTCCACCCCGAAGAGATCGATGGCGAGCCGCGGAGGATCGCGGAGCTCGAGGACCTCGAAGCTGCCGACCGGCCCGTTGGTGAGCAGCACCACCGCCTTGCCGGTGACCCGGGCACCGAGGATCGCGGTGGCCGGGCTCTTCACGCTCGCGTCGTCGCGTCTGCGCGACAGGACGTGATCGTCGGCGGCCGGAGCGGGGGGCTCGCCAGACGGCGCGGCGACCGCCTTCGCTGCCACCGCGGGGTCGGCCGGCTCCGGCTTCGGCTCCGCGGGCGCCGGCACTGCGGCCGGCGCGTGTTCCGCCGCGGGGGCGCTCGCCGCAGACGCGGTGACGGCGGGCAGGATCTTCACCACCACGGAATCGCCGCGAGGGGTCACCTCGTAGCGGGCGGTGGCGTCGAGGCCGATCACGACGCGGCCCACGCTCGACCGCTCGTCCTGGTACTGCGCCGTCGTCACGGCGGCCACGCCGCCCCGGTCGACTCGAATGGGGGAAGCAACCCCGGAGACGTCTCCGCCAGCCACGTCCACCACCAGCCTCACCGGGTCCTGCAGCTTGAAGACGGTGTAGCTCGGGGCCCGCGATCCGTGGATGTCAAGCTCGACGGCGCCGTCCCGGTCGCTCACGTCGACGGCGCGGATCACGTTGGGGCTCGACGGCGCCGCCCATGCGGGCCCCGGCGGGGCGGTCGCCGCGAGGAGACCGAACAGGGCCAGGCCGGCGATCTGGGAATGGTTGCGCATCTCGCTACTCCTCGATGTTCAGCGACTGGTCCTTGGGCAGCCGGAGCACCGTCTGCGACTTCTCCTGGCTCCCGTCGGCCTTGAGCGCCCACTCGGCGACCACGACCTCGCCCGAGCGGATGGCCGCAACCACTCCACCGTTCTTCCCGATGCAGGAGCCCCGGTGGATGCTGTATCCGACGCCGGTCGGGGCCTCGACCATGGCCACCGGATCGGCGAGCCCGGTCACCACCGCCACCAGCTTCAACTGGTCGAGCTCGAACCGACCCAGCGCGGTCCGGCACTTCAGGGACACCGGCCCCGAGCTGGCGCGCAGGTCGTAGATGAAGCTCTTGAAGGGATCGCGCTTGCCCACTGAGGAGTAAGCGACCTCCACCTCCGGCCCCTTGGCCCCAGCAGCGGGAGCCTGCGCGGCCTTGGCCGCGGCCTCCGGCGTCGCCGAACGGCGAGCCTGCGGCTTCTTCTCGCCGCAGGCCACCGCGAGGGCGGCGACCGCCAGGAGCGCGAACGCACGGCGGCTCATTTCTTCCCTCCCGCGGCGGAGGCGGCGGCCTTCTGCTGCACGAACATGAAGGTGGTGACGAGGAACTTGCCGTTGAGGATGACCCTGCCGCCCGTGTCCTTGGGAGAATCGAGCAGGATGTTGTTCACGTTGACGATGCGGCGCAGCCTCGAGAGCGAGTCGAAGAAAGTCACGATCTCGTGGAAGTTGCCGGTCACCGCCATGTTGATGGGCACCCGTGCGTAGAACCCCTCGCTGACTTCCGGCTGCGGCTCGATGCTGGTGATCTCGAGGCCGGCCTTGCGGGCCCTCTCCTGGAAGAGCTGGAGGAGCTCGTCGATCTTCTTCTCCTCGGGGAGCTCGGCCAGCGCCTCCTGGAGGCGCTGCTCCAGGAGCTCCTTCTCGCGTCGGAACTGGTTCAGGTTGTTGGCGATCGCGGTCTTCTCGATGAGGTCGTTGTCGAGCCGCTTCTGATCCGCCTCGGTGCGCGCGATGCGCTCCTCCATGTCCGAGACCGACGGCCCCATGAGCGGAACGGCGACGACGAAGTAGTTGAGCGCCGTGAGACCGAGCACGATCGCAGCCACCGCGCCCACCCTGGCCGCCAGCGGTGCCTTCAGGATTCGCTCGATGAGGCGATCCATGGAGCCCTATCCCTTCGCCGGCGCGGAGTGCACGGCGGGCGTGTAGTTGGCGTTGGCGACGACCAGGAAGTCGACCGCGCGGAAGCCGTTGTGAGTCGCGGCCGTGGTCCGCTTCAGCTCCACGTTGCTGAAGTAGGGCGTGCTCTTCAGGGCCGTCATGAACTCAGAGACGTCGTCGATGGTGGCGGCGGACCCGTCGAAGGTGATGACGCCTGCCTTCTCGTCCATCTTCTTCAGCTCCAGCCGCTTCGGCATGATCTGCGCCAGCTGGTCGAGGAGCTTCACCGGGCCCGCTCGCCCTGCCTTGAGGCGGTCGAGGACCTCGAGCTTCTCCTTCAGGGCGGCCTGCTGGGCCTTGATGTTCTTGACCTCTCCGATGATGCGCTCGAGCTGCGCGATGTCGTCCCGCGTCCGCTTCAGCTTCGCCTCCCGGGAGGCGAGCTCGCTGGCGCGCGAGGTCGTCCAGATCCAGTTCAGGATCAGGGCGAGGATGACCACCAGAGCCATGAGCAGCAGTTGCTGCCGCCCCGCGACCTTCTTCTTCGAGACCCGGACCGGGAGGAGGTTGATGCGAATCATGGCTACTTGTCCCCCGGACGGCGCAGCGCGAGACCGACGGCGACTGCCGCGGCCGGGGCCGCGTTCATGATCACGGCCGGGTCGAACTTGCGGTTGTCGACCTCGATGCCCTTGAACGCGTTCATGACCTCCACCGGCACGCCCGCCCGCTGCTCGATCACCTTGAAGAGGGCCGGGATGCGCGCGGTGCCTCCGGAGAGGATCACCTTCGCCAGGTGGCTCTCGGGGGCGGTGGCGGCGAAGAAGTCGAGGGAGCGCTGAATCTCGCCGCCCATCTGGTCGGCGACGCCCTGGATGACGCGCTCCACCTCTTGCGGCACCACCGCGTCCGCCTCGCCTTGGCCGCCGACCTTGAGGGCCTCCGCCTCCTCGTAAGAGATGTTGAGCTGCTTCTGGATCTCCTCGGTGAAGGCGTTTCCACCCATGGTGATATCGCGGGTGAAGGTGGCCATGCCGTTCATCACCACGTTGATGTTGGTGACCGCCGCGCCCACGTTGATGAGCACCACCGGCTGGCCGGGCGCGGGCGCGTAGTTGGTCTCGAAGGCGTTCTGGACGGCGAAGGCGTCCACGTCGACCACGTTGGCGGAAAGCCCAGCCTCGGCGCACACCGACGTGTAGTCGTTGATCATGTCCTTCTTCGCAGCCACCAGCAGCACGTCCATCTGGCCGGCCGCGTCCGCCTCGGGCGTGAGGATCTGCGTGTCGATGTTGACGTCCTTCACGTCGAAGGGGATGTACTGCTCGGCCTCCCACTGGATCGACTCGTCGAGTTCCTCCTGCGACATCCGCGGGAGCGAGATCTTCTTGATGATGACGGAGTGGCCGCGGACGCCGATGGCCACCTCTTTCGCCTTCACCTTCTGTTGCGCCACCAGTTCCTGGATGGCCTGGACGATGGCGGTGGAGTTCATCAGGGCGCCGTCGACGATGGCCTCCGGAGGCAGGGGCGCCCAGCCGTAGGCGAGCAGTTGGTGCCCGCGCTTGGCCTCCTTCAAGTGGACGAGCTTCACGCTCGAGGAGCCGATGTCGAGGCCGACGGCCAGCTTGCTCTTTGCCATCGCCCCCCCTAGGAACGCCGCGCGGCCCCCGCGCCGCGCGCCTGCGTGCTCGCGTTGGCCCGGCGTCCGGAGAGCGCCGCGGTCGAGGCGCGGCGGAGCGCCACGCCGCCGAAGACCTTCTGCCGGTCCGTCGGCTGCAGCCCCAAGGCCAGGATGATCTTCCGCATCGTGTCCACCCGGCACTCCATTCCCGCCTCCACTCTCGTCACTGTAAGTGCGGATACCCCCGCCTTTCGGGCGAGCTCCGCCTTGGTGAGCAGGAGCTCCTCCCGAAAGCGCCGAACGTTGTTGGGCGCACGGCTTCGCGCCGGAAACCCGGAACGAGAGGATCGGGCGGACATGCGCGATCACGGTACGACGGTGCGTGATCCGAGATCAAGAAAGCGTCGTGGCGCCGGTATAGGTTCCTGTAGGAGAACGAGCCATGGCTTGCATCAAGTGATACATCACTATCATCAACTGGAGGGTCGCCCTTTCCGGTCCCGCCGAAGGGGCGATTCCGCCCTCAGGCAATGATCCCGTACTCCTTGATCTTGTAGAGGAGCGCTCGGTAGGAGAGCTCGAGGAGCTCGGCGGCGCGAGTCCGGTTGCCGCCGGTCTGCTCGAGCGCCTTGCGGATGAGCTGCTCCTCGACCTCGCGCGTGGCGCGCTTCACCGACAGGGTGCCTTCGGGCAGGACCACCGGCGGCGTTGGCCGCGGCGCGGCCCGCAGATCGTCGGGGAGGTCGCCCTCGGCGAGCTCCGAGCCGTCGGCGAGCACCACCGCCCGCTCCACGGCGTGCTCGAGCTCGCGAACGTTACCGGGCCACCGGTACGCCTTGAGCGCCTCCATGGCAGGGCCGGACACCCCGGAGAAAGGGGCCTCGGGGCGCAGCCGCTGGTACTTGGCGAGGAAGTGGCCGACGAGGGCGGGGATGTCCTCGGGGCGCTCGCGGAGCGAGGGAAGGCGGATCCCCACCACGTTGAGGCGGTAGAAGAGGTCCTCGCGGAACTGCCCCTCCTTCACCGCGCGCTGCAGGTCCCGCGCCGTCGCCGCCACCACGCGAACGTCCACCTTCTCCGAGCGCGTGTCCCCGACACGGCGCACCTCCTCCTCCTGGAGGAAGCGCAGGAGCTTGACCTGCAGCGGCGGGGGGAGCTCTCCGATCTCATCGAGGAAGAGCGTGCCCCCGTCGGCCTCGGAGGCGAGTCCCTTCTTGTCCCGGGAGGCGTCGGTGAAGGCTCCCTTCACGTGGCCGAAGAGCTCGGACTCGATGAGCTCGGCGGGGATGGCCCCGCAGTTCACCGCCACGAAGGGGAGGCTGGCGCGCGGCGACAGGTCGTGGAGGGCACGGGCGACGAGCTCCTTGCCGGTGCCGGACTCGCCGCTCAGGAGAACGGTGGCCTTGAGCGGGGCCACCTTGCGGATCTGCCGCAGGACCTCCTGCATGGCGTCGGAGGCGCCGATGATGTTCTCGATGCGGTAGCCGGCGGCGAGCTCGGTCCTCAGCCGGCGGTTCTCGCGAGCCAGGCGCAGGCGCTCCTCCGCCTTGCGGAGCACCAGCACCACCTCGTCGGGCTTGAAGGGCTTCGACACGTAGTCGTAGGCGCCGGCCTTCATCGCCTCGATGGCGGTCGTATGGGTGCCGTAGGCGCTCATGACGATGAAGGTCAGGTCCGGCTGTCCCTCGAGCGCCTTCTTGAGCAGGGCGAGACCGTCCATCCGCGGCATGCGCACGTCGGAGAGAACGAGGTCGTAGTCGCGGGCGGCGAGTTCCTTGAGCGCGTCCTCGCCGTTCGCCACCGCGCGCACCTCGTAGCCGCGTTCCTTGAGGATCACGGCCAGCAGGTGGCGCATCGACTCCTCGTCGTCGACGATGAGGACGTTGCGAAAGGCCACGGCCGGACTCTACACGACGCCCGAGCAAATCCCGAACCGCCGGCCGGGCGGCCTCACCGCCCGGCGGGGTGCAGCCGGAGGCGGAGGAGCGCCCCTCCCCCGGGGGCGTTCTCGGCCTCGATCGACCCTCCGAAGGACTCCGCGATCCCGTGGCAGATGGCGAGCCCCAGCCCGGTCCCCTCCCCCGGGTCCTTCGTCGTGAAGAAGGGGTCGAAGACGTGCGGCAGGTCGGCGGGGGCGATGCCCGGACCGGTGTCGGCCACCTCCACCTCGACGCCCCCTTCCACGGTTCGGGCCGCCACCCGGACGCGACCCGAACCTTGCATCGCGTCGCCGGCGTTCAGGAAGACGTTCAAGAAGAGCTGCGCCAGGTGATGCTCGTCGCCGAGCACCGCCGGGGTGTCTGCGGGCAGGTCGATCTCCACCTCCACCCCCCGAAAGCGCGTCTGCACCCGCGCCAGCCGGAGCGCCGCGTCGACGGCGGCGGCGAGGCTCACCGGCGCGAGCGTGAGCGGCGACGGCCGCGCGAAATCGAGGAGGTCGCGGACGGTACGGTCGATCCGCTCTGCGGCGGCGAGGATGCGCTCGATGGACTCGCGGAGCGCCGGGTCGGCGTCGCTCCCGAGCCGCGAGCGCGCCAGCTCGGCGTAGCCGGCGACGGCGCCGAGCGGGTTTCCCACCTCGTGGGCGAGCCCGGCGGCGAGCCTTCCCATGGTGGCGAGCTTCTCCGAGCGGAGCAGGGACTCCCGCGCCTCCTCGAGCGCCCGGTTCGTCCGGGTGAGCTCGTCCACCTTGGCGGCGAGGCGGGAGCGCTCGTCGACGAGCGCCGCCGCCAGGCGCTCGAAAGCGACCGCCGCCCGGTCGAGCCCCAGGCCCCCCTCCCCCAGGATGGGGAGTTCTCCGGGCTGGGTGGCAGAGAGAGAGGACGCCGCCTCCAGGATGCGCTCCACCGGGCGCGCCACGAGGCGCCCCAGCATGACGGAAGCGGCCCACACCACGAAGAGGGAGACGCCGAGGACGATGGCCACGAGCGCGAGAGGGCGCTGCCGGGTGGCGAGCACGAGGAGCGCGGCGAGGTATAGGACCGCACCTGCCGCCACGGCGGAGGTCACCGTCAGTACGAGGAGGAGCCGGGTGCCGCGGGCGCGCATCCGTCACCGGAAGAGGGAGAGCGACGGGACAGCAGCGGCGAGCCACGCCTGGAGCCAGACCCACTCGAGAGCCCCGGCGGCGAGGAAGGGCCCGAACGGCACGGCGTGTCGCGGCGGCACCCAGCCGTCCGCGGGCTCGCCGACCCGCCCCTCCGGCGGCTCCGTCCCAGCGTCGCCCTCGCCCCCGCTCTCGGGCTGGCCCGGGGACGGGCCAGGCTCGGAGCGCCCGAGCAGGATGAGGGCGAGGCCAACGACGGTGCCTTGGACGGAGGCGAGCAGCACGACGGGCAGGAGCGCCCTCGCCCCGAGCCAGGCCCCGATGGCGCCGAGGAGCCAGACGTCGCCGAAACCGAGGGCCTCCTTCTTCAGGACCTTCTCTCCCACGAAGGCAACGAGGGCGAAGAATCCAAAGCCCAGCGCGGCCCCGGAGAGCGAGCCCGGGAGCGACGCCGGCGAGAGCCCGACCGCGCTCAGGACCAGGCCGGCGACGAGGAGGGGCACGGTGATGCCGTGCGGCAGGAGCCAGGTGTCGAGGTCGATGAAGGCGAGCGCGATGAGCGCGGCCGCAAAGGCGAACTCGGCCAGGGCGGACGGGGCGAGACCGTGCCGGGCGTAGGCGGCGAGGGCCGCGAGCCCGCCGAGGAGTTCCACCAGCGGGTAGCGCCACGAGATGGGAGCGCGGCAGCGGCGGCACCGCCCGCGAAGGAGGACCCAGGAAAGGAGCGGGACGTTGTCGGTCCAGGCGATGGGAGCGTGGCAGCGGGGACAGCGCGAGGCGGGCCGGACGATGGAGAGGCCGGCCGGGACCCGGGCGATGACCACGTTGAGGAAGCTGCCGACCGCGGCGCCCAGGACGAACGACCAGGAGGCGCCGAGCCAGGCGAGGAGCGCCGACGAATCTGTCACCGGCTCTCCGCGGCCCGACCCGCCTCTCCCATCGCCCGTCCCTCCTCGAGGCGGCGCATGAAGAAGTCCTCGAGGGTCTCGCGGTGGGGAGAGAGCGACACGAGCGCCGCGCCGGCCGAGAGCGCCGACGAGATCGCCGCGTTCGCGGACTCCAGATCGGGGAAGGAGAGCGCGAGCCGGTCACCGTCCTGCGAGACGAGCTGCCCGCCGCTCACGCGCGCGCGGGCCGGCTCGGGGGCGTCGAGCACCACCTCCACGCTGCGAACCCGTGGCGAGAGGAGGTCGTGGAGGTGCCCGACGTCGCGGAGCTTGCCGGCCAGGATCACGCCGACGCGGTCGGCGAGAGCCTCCACGTCCGGGAGGATGTGCGTCGAGAAGAACACGGTCTTCCCGCGCCTCTTCAGCTCCAGGATGAGGTCCCGCACCTCCTTGCGGCCGATGGGGTCGAGCCCGCTCATCGGCTCGTCGAGGACCACGAAGGCCGGATCGCCGACGAGGGCTTGGGCGATCCCGAGGCGCTGCTGCATTCCCTTCGAGTACTTCCGGATCTGGCGGTCGGCGGCGTCGGACAGGCCCACGAGCTCGAGGAGCTCGGCACAGCGCGCTTCGAGGGCGGCGCCGGGGACGCCCGAGAGCGCCCCGAAGAACCGCAGCGCCTCCGCCCCCGTCAAGAACTCGTAGTAGCTCGGGTTCTCCGGCAGGTAGCCGATGCGGCGCTTCGCATCGGGCGACGGGATGGCGGCATCGAAGATGAAGGCCCGGCCGGAGGTGGGGAAGATGAGCCCCATCAGCATCTTGATGGTGGTGGTCTTGCCAGCGCCGTTCGGGCCCACGAAGCCGAAGATCTCGCCCTCGGCGACGGCGAGGCTCAGCTCGCTCACCGCCTGGACGCGGCGGCGCCGCACCCCGACCTCGAAGGTCTTGGAGAGCGCCTCCGTGCGAAGGATGGTCTGCACGGAGCGGATGATCGGGCCGTCCCGAGAGGCTGTCAAAAGCTGGGGCCACGCCAACCTGGGTGACAAAAAACGGCAGCGGATTACCCCGTTCGTGTCACAGATCGTCACCGTCGTTCGCGGCCCGATCCCGGATCTCCTGACGATTGCCGGCAGGCAGTCTTGGCACCCCTCGTGCTTTAGCGGTTCGGCGAACGGCTTAGTGAGCCGGATCCGTCGGCAGGGTGGTCACCCTTCCGACCTCCACCCAGGAGGTAGTGCAAAATGCTGAAGAAGACTGCGAAGGGCTTCACCCTCATCGAGCTCATGATCGTCGTCGCCATCATCGGCATCCTCGCGGCGATCGCCATCCCGAACTTCCTCAAGTACCAGCTGCGCGCCAAGTTCGGCGAGCTCCCCACCAACATCAACGCGTGGTTCAAGGCGGAGGAGTCGCTGCGCCAGTCCGAGCGCGCCATCCCGGTGAACCTCGGCGGCGACAACGCCACCACCGGCCAGTACTTCGTCGGCTTCCTGAACGGCCCCACCGTCCCGAACGCCAAGGCCTGCGTCCCGGGCACCTCCAAGAACCCCTGGGCCACCACCGACCAGGCCGCCGCCGGAGCCATCGACTGGGTGGTCGAGGGCAGCACCTACGGCTGCTACACCGGCACCGTCGCCGGTGGAGCCGTGAAGGGCTACGGGACCGCGCTCACCCTCGAGGCCGTCTCCGACATCGACGGCGACGGCGCCAACGCCTCCGAGGTGCTCTTCCACCCGCTCACCGACCAGCTCGGCGCCATCACCGTGGCCGCCCCGGCCGCGAACTCCGGCACCGCCGCCGTCGCCCCCTGGGACACGCAGCAGCGCTGGAATCTCAAGACTGCAGCCGTCGACAGCAACGTGTTCTAGCTGCTTCCTTTACCGCCGAAGGGTCTAGGCTACACTTGGGGGGCCGCCCGCATCTGGGCGGCCCCTTTCTTTTGCTCGCCCATGCTCGCCACCCGCCTCGCCCTGTTCGTCGCCTTCGTGGGAGCCACCGGCCTCGCCGCGAGCCGCCTCTCCGTCGAGGAGGAGCGGCCCTACGACATCGAGTCGATCCCGCGCCCGGGCATGCTCGCCTGGGTATTCCTCGGTGACCGCACCCTCGCCGCCAACCTGAACTGGATGCGAGCGGTGCAGTACATCGGCGAGGGACGCGCCAACGAGCGGGGGTGGTCGAAGCTCTACCCCATCGTCGACGTCGTCACCGACCTCGACCCCGGCCACGGCTACGCCTACCAGGTCGCCGGCACCATCCTCGGAAGCGTCGACCGCGTCGAGGAGTCGAACCGCATCCTGGAAAAGGGCATCCGGAACGTCCCCGACCGGTACATCCTGCCCTACCTGCGCGCCTTCAATGCCTTCTACTACGACGGCGACTGGACCACCGCCGGACGCTATGCCGCGGTCGCCGCGCGCACCCCCGGGGCCCCTCCGCACGTGCGCCAGAACGTGCTCGCCTACTACGTGAAGGGACACCGCGCCGACGCTGCCATCGCCTTCCTCGAGCAGTCGCTCCTCGAGGCGAAGGACCCGGACACCCGCAAGGCGGTGGAGTCGCAGCTGAAGCAGGCCTACCTGGAACGGAACGCAGCCCGTCTCGACGAGGCGGTGGAGAGGTGGCGCGAGCTCTACGTCGTCGGACCGCTCGTCATCGAGCAGTTGGTTGCGACCGGGCTGGTGGACGAGATCCCCCCCGACCCGGCCGGCGGCCGCTGGTACGTCGACGCCGGCGGGCGGGTCCGCTCCACGGCCCACCCCTACCGCTTCGCGCGGCCCGAGCCCGCCGCGCGCCGCCCGCACGAGCCGGGCCTCGACCCAGCCAGGTACGGAGACTACGCACGATGAGACAGATCGTGGCAATCGCCGCCGTCACCTTCCGTGAGGTGCTGCGCCGCAAGGTGCAGGTGAACCTCCTCGTCTTCGGCTCCCTCGTCATCCTGGCAAGCTTCATGCTCTCCAAGCTCACCATCGGCGAGCAGCACCGCATCCTCTCCGACCTCGGGCTCTCCGCCGCCACCGCCATCGGGACGCTCATCGCCGTCTTCGTGGGCTCGTCGCTGGTGGCGGGCGACATCGAGCGCCGGGTCCTCCAGCCGGTGGTGGCGAAGCCCGCCAGCCGCACCCAGTACCTGCTCGGCCGCTACCTCGGCCTCTCGCTCGCCCTGCTCCTCAACCTCCTCGCCATGGCGATCCTCCTCTCGTGCGTGCTGTGCTTCGAGGCGGGCTCCCTTCACCCGCTCGACGCGAGCCTCGGCGCCGCCCTGCTCATGATGGCGGTGCAGTTCCTGGTGGTGGCGGCGGTCGCCATCCTCTTCTCCTCCGTCACCAGCACCACGCTCGCCGCGATCTTCACGCTCGCCCTGGCCATGGCGGGCCACCTCACCAGCGAGGTGCGCGCCATCTGGCAGGGAGAGGCCACCTGGATCCCCAAGGTCATCTGGTACCTGGTCCCGAACCTGAACGCGCTGTCGCTCAACGCCTCGGTGATCTACCGGTCCCCGGTGCCCGCCGGTGCCTGGCTCGCCGCCCTCTACGGTGCGTTCTACGCCGCGGCCGCCCTCTCTCTCGCGTCGCTCACCTTCGAGCGCCGCGATCTCCGATGAGGGGCCCGCCGACGGGGCATGCGGGCACTGTGAAAAAAATTCAGGATTCGCCATTGGTTGCGTGTAGGCGGCTGCCCCCGCGCGTGGGAGCGGCCCCACAACCGTCGATTCTCCCTGCTCTTTCGGTCGGCGAGGGGCCCGGTCCACTCGCCCGGCGCTTGCATGGACGGAAGAAAGGATGATGGCCCGTCGGCAGAGCGGCTTCACCATGATCGAGGCGCTCATCACCGTCGCGGTGACGGTGGCGCTCGGGATGCTGGCCTTCTCCAGCCTGTGGCGCCTGCGGCCGCGGGCCCACCTCGCCGACGCGTCGAGCGAGCTCGCCTCGCTCGTCTACGGCGCCCGGCAGGAGGCGCTCGCCACCGGCAACAACGTCGCCGTGCTGGTGTTCCCCGGATATGCGGGCCCGAACAGCACCGGTCGGGTCATCGTCTACGAGGACGGGGACTTCACCCTCTTCAACGCCGCCGCCATCCCCAACTTCGCGAACTACAACCCCGCGGCCCCGCCGCACGGGCCGAACAGCACCATCATCTCCACCTGGGACGTGCCCTTCGCGGTCACCGTCGGACCGGCAACGGGCATGGGCGCCGCTGCAGTGCTCCCGGCTCCGTTCGCCGCCATTCCCGTCAACGTCGACTGCTCCTTCTGCGCCAACCTGGCCTTCGGGCGGGCCGGCGCCGTGGTCTTCGACGCGCACGGCTGGGCGTCGTTCTACTCGAACGTGGGGGCACCGATCGCGAACCTCACCGGGGGCAGCCTCTCGCTCGCCGCCCCTGACGTGAACGGCCAGCGGACCCTCATCATCACCTCCGCCACTGGCTCGGTGACCCTGTGGAACACGGGAGGCTAGGGGGACCTGTGAGCGCGCGAAGGAACGAACGTGGCACCACGCTCGTCGAGGCATTGGTGGCGATGGCGATCCTGATGGTGGGCGCGGTCGGCACGCTCGGCCTCCACTACCAGGGGCAGCGAATGGAGCTCGAGGCGCGGGGGATCACCCGCGCCACCGCGATCGCCCAGGACCTGATGAGCCAGATCCAGACCTGGCCCTACGCCGATCCGCGCCTCGCCGACGCCAACGCCGCAAACGACGGGGACTTCTCCGATAACGCCTTCGCCTTCGAGACTCAGACGCCACCGCCCTTCGACCACGCCGAGGCCGACCTCACCCTGAACGGCCTCTCCTGGAACGGGATCCAGGGGCCGGGCTCGGCGAACCCGGTCTCCTACATCGGCGCGCCCTGCGCCGCCGGGACCCAGTCCTGCTACGAGCGCTACTGGAACGTGTCGCAGACCAACGCCGACGGCAGCCTCATCGACTCGAACGGGAACGGTGTTCCCGACGGCGTCCATATCGCCGTCCTGGTCCGCTGGCAGGAGGGCACGACCTGGCACCGCATCGTGCTCGTCGGATTCATGGTGAACCCTCTCGACACCCTATGATGCGCTCGCCCTTCCGTCCCGCCCGGGGCTTTACCCTCGTCGAGCTCCTCATCGGCGTGGTGGTGGCGACGCTCACCATGGCGGCCGCCATCACCCTGCTCATCGCCCAGAAGCGCGCTTTCCAGGGCTCGAGCGCGGACCGCGCCGAGCAGGAGGCGGGGCGGATGGCGCTCGAGCACATCTCGGACAACCTGCGCCAGGCGGCGTACGGGATCGAGCCCCCGATGGTCTTCGACTTCGGGTACATGGCGAACGTGCCCATGGACCGCGCGCCGGCGGGCGGCGTCCCGGTCAACTTCGGCGGCGACGCGAGCGGCAAGTCGGGCTTCCCCTGCGCCACTCCGGTCACCTGCCGCGACAGCATCGTCCAGCCCGACGAGCTCGCCTTCCAGTACCGCGACCCCTACTTCAACCGGCCGCTCGCCGCGGCCACCCCGAATTCGCTCACCATCTCGCTCTTGAACCCCATCACCGCGGCCGCCCAGCCGCTCACCCAGCCCATCCCGGCCGGCCAGGTCCTCCAGGTCGTCTGCTACAGCGGAGACATGGTCTGGGCCTACGTCACGGTGTCGCAGACCGTGAACCCGGCCGCGGGCGCGACCGTGACCATCCCGCTCCAGGCCGGCTCGAACCTCGACTACCCGCACCAGAACCAGACGCTCACCGACACCTGCTTCAACAGCGGCCAGGCCGCGGTGTTCAAGGTGAACCGGTTCCACTACTTCGTCCAGAGCTACGACGTGAACGGCAACGTGGTCCCCTGGGAGACTCCCGGGTCGCGCCCCTACCTCATGCTCGACCAGGGACTGCTCGACGCCAACAACAACGCGGTCCTCAACGTGGTCGCACCCGACGTCGAGGACCTGCAGGTGAGCTACGTGGTGCCGCTCGCCGCCGCCGGGGCACAGCTCCTCGGGAGCACGCCGAACGTGCAGCTCACCAACTCGGCAGGGGGGATCGACCTGGCGCCGGCGCTCGGGCCGCCGGTCTACTCCACCCCCTCCCTCTCGCCGCTCCGGGCCACCGGTTACCCGGCCAACATCCGCGCCGTCGGGGTCACCCTGGTGGTGCGTTCCCCAAACCCGGACCCCAACAGCTCGGACCCCACCGTCCCGGCGGCCGGAAACCGGCCGGTGTCCCTCAACGGACAGCCGGGCTACCGGCGCATGCTGTTCGAGACCAGCGTGGCCGTGCCCAACATGGCCAGCGCCGCCCCCTACTTCCCCGCCATCGGCAACGGAGCCGACCAGCTCAACGTCGGCGGCGGCTAGGAGTCACGCCATGCGAGCTCGCCGGCAACGCGGAAACGCCCTCGTCCTCTCCATCATCGTGGTGATGGTGCTCGCCATCATCGGCGTGGCCGTCATCAACTTCGCCTCGCGGGAGGTGGCGGGCTCCACCGCCGGGAGGAAGTACCAGGCGCTCGTCGCCTGCGCCGAGGCCGGGCGCCAGCAGATCCTGTCGCAGTTTCACGCCCTCGGGGTCTCGCCGCTGTCGATCACCCCCTTGAACGTCCAGCTCACCAACCAGGCCCAGATCCTGGGCGGACACTTCGACACGACCAACCCGACGACGGCGCAGGTCACCCAGGTGACCTACCTGCCGCAAGCCGCCTTCGGCCCGGACCGCGGAGTGGTGCAGAACATCGCCAACCGCATCGTGGGGACCGGAGGCGGCGCCAAGCCGGTGAAGGTCGTCGTCCACTGCCAACAAACCGGGTTCAGCAACGCCGCCGGCCAGCTCGAGGTCGAGTTCGGCGTCCGGTTCGGGCTCTAGGGAGGCGTCATGGATCGGGAACGAACGACTCGCCGCAAGATCCTCTTCGGCCTCGCCGTGGGGCTCGCCGCCCTCGGGCTCTCGCCGCTCCGCAGCGACGGCGGCCAGGCGCAGTGCTGCAACCTGGCCGGCTCGCTCGCCTCCACGGTGAACAGCCCGGTGAACGGCGACGAGCAGTTCTTCACCATCCCGAACGGCCCCGCCAACGTGATGTTCCTCGAGGACTGCTCGGGCTCGATGATGAACATCCCGCAGTGCGGCGACGCGAGCACGGGCTGGGCCAGCAGCTCCGCGCTCCCCACCTGCCAGTGGCCGCTCACGAGCGACGGGCTCAACACCCCGGCCACCCCCGCCAACCCCGCGGTCGGCACGTCCAACGTCACCTACAGCGGCACGAGCAACGTATCCGGCAATGCCAGCCTGAGCTGGATGACGGGCTTCACGCCCACGAGCACGCTTGTCGACCCCGGAATGGGCGTCGGCTCGAACGGGCTCGTCGACCAGCCGACCTGGGGCACGGGCTGCACCGGCTCCGCCTGCCAGTTCCTGCCCGGCAGCGTCTACTACTACTGCAACAGCACCAACAGCGACGGCAGCCAGGTGCCGTGCCCGAGCAGCGGCGTCGGCTGGACCGAGACAACGGCCACGCCTGCCTCCGACTGCTCGTTCCAGGTCCCCTATACGGACTACATCTGCCCCGCCAAGACCAAGGTCACCCGCTACATCACCGTCAACCCGCCCAATTGCGCGAGCGCCCTCTTCGGGGCCGGCGCTCCCGGGTTCTACTTCTACAACTGGAGCGCCAAGTACACCGCCAACAACAACAAGTGCACCTCGACGTCTACCACATCGGTGACGGGCGGGCCGGTGCTGGCGCTCGCGGGCGGGTGGCTGAACGCCAACCCCCCCAAGTTCATGTCGGCCCGGCACACCGTGAAGACGACGGTCTGGATCGACCCGACGAACCCGCAGCCGAGCGACCTGACGCGCTTCGGGCTCGCCTACATGTCGACCGCCATCTCCAACAACGCGGAGATCATCGTCCCGCTCGGCCCCGACTCGGTGAACACCTTCCCGACGAACGCGGCCAAGATGGTACAGGCGCGCCAGGCCATCCTCGACGCCTACAACCACCTGAACTGGCCCGGCGGCGGCCTGCCCTCGCTGGCGTCGGGCGGCACCCCTACTGCGTCCGCGCTCTTCCACGTCGGTCAGTACTTCACGAACCCCGGGCTCTACACGACCAAGTTCGGGTCGAGCTACGAGCTCTCCGCCTTCGCGCAGTCCACGCCCGGGGCCATGAACGTGAGCTGGGCGCAGAGCAACCCGAACCAGTGCTCGGTGTGCTGGGGCTGCCAGACGAACTCCGTCATCATCATCACCGACGGCTCGCCCAACAGCGAGATGTCCTTCCCTGCCACCATCAAGACCTACGACAACTCCGCCTATTACCAGCCGTCGAACTGCGGAGGCACCAACGCCGGCGGGAAGAGCAACTCCACCACCTGCAGCAATCCCGTGAACACCACCAAGGACAACGTCTGCTGCAGCCCGAGCGACACGGTCTCCAACCCCAGCTACCTGCCGCGCGTCGCCGGCTGGCTCAACCTCAACGACGTCCGCAGCGACATCTCCGTCGACAACCCGCAGATCCTGACCACGTACACGGTGAGCTTCAACCTCCCCAACCCCGCGACCAACCCGCCCTCGCTCAGCGACGCCGAGTACATCATGAGCGCGACGGCGGCGCTCGGAGGGGGCACATGGGCGAACGCCAAGAGCGCGGGGGAGCTGCAGACGGCGGTGAACAACGCCGTGAACGCGATCGTCAGCAAGCAGAACACCTTCAGCGCGCCGGCGGCGGGCTCCCTCTCCACCATCCACACCCAGGCGTCCTCGGTCTACATCACCCAGTTCGCGCCCAACCAGACCCCCACCTGGCAGGGGCACGTCATCGAAGGGATCCTCTTCGACGAGTTCGTCGCCGGGTGCGACTCGACCAAGCCGCCCGACCAGCAACCCACGGTCCCGTGCGGTCCCAACCAGGTGCTCGTCAACGCCGACTACAACGGCGAGGCCGATCAGAACGGCAACGCGATCTGCACCAACGTCTTCCTCGTCGACCTCGACTGCACCCAGATCGCGCCGAGCACCAGCACCGGCGCCTACGTGAAGGTGGGCACGAACGGCGTGCCCGCCAACCTGCCGTGGGACGCGGGGATCGTGCTCTCCACCCCCACGCAACCCGGCTACACCACCGCCCAGGAGGGGAAGCCGAACTCGCGCAACATCCTCGCCGCCGTCCCCAACGGCTCGGGTGGCTACACCATGGTGCCGTTCGACACCAAGCCGGCCGACTACTCCCAGCTCGAGCCCTTCATGAACCTCGACCCCGCCTGGTGCATCAACGCGCTCAGCCTGGCCCGCGTGTGCGGCTACGGCGCCGCGCCCGCCTGTCCCACGGTGGCCACCTTCGCAGCCGCCAACACCGACCAGTGCGCCCAGCTCGTCATCGACTTCGTGCGCGGCTGGGACGTCCTCGACGGCAACGGCAACGGTTGCTACGGGCCGCTCACCCCCTCGAACCCGGCCACGTGTCAGCGCGGGACCTCGGGGGAGGAGCGCGACAAGACGAACGACCTGCGGACCCCGGAGATCTTCTGGAAGCTCGGGGACGTCTTCCACTCCGCGCCGGTGGTCGTCGCCCCGCCGGTGGTGGAACCGGTCTGTGACACCGGCTACTCCGACCAGTGCCTCACCACCATCCACAGCCCGAGCTTCTACCCGAACCAGACGAGCAACCCGGCCAAGTACTCCGCCTGCCAACCGAACTCGGACGCTTACGAGATGTACCGCTACACCAACCGCAACCGGGAGCAGATCGTGCTCGTGGGTGCGAACGACGGCATGCTGCACGCCTTCGACGCCGGGGCGCCCATCACCTCCCAGGCCGCGGACTCCTACTGCGACCACCCCTACTCCACCGGCACCGGCCAGGAGCTTTGGGCCTTCATCCCGCCCGACCTCTTGCCGCGGCTC
>Ga0335076_10000190_pt1 | contig 52140 bp, 41 predicted proteins | sample Lox_Sample_25_FD_206717 | JGI IMG/M metagenome (GOLD analysis project Ga0335076, IMG submission 206717) | Soil microbial communities from Loxahatchee National Wildlife Refuge, Florida, United States - Lox_Sample_2.5 | ecosystem: Environmental > Terrestrial > Soil > Wetlands | place: USA... | reverse complement strand
TGACCCCCGCCCGGCGGCGCCGGCCCGGGCCCCCCCCCCCCCCCACCGATGTACTGATCAGTAAACACCAGCCCTATCCTCCGATCCGCCAAACAACCTGCGTTGGGATTGCTGGAAGCTGGCAGCTAGTAGCTGCTCCAATACGCCATCCGCACCAGCGTCCTCTCGGAGAATGGGACATAGAGCAACGCCGCTGTCGCCGCCAGAGCGAGCCCCACTCCGATCTTGGGCAACAACAAAAATGGAGCGATCGCCCACAGTTGATCCATGGCCAGGATGAACGGAAACAGCCGGCGAAAAGTCTCGCCCAGTTTGCGGAAATCGAACGCCACGGAAGAGAAAAGATAGAAGCGCAACGGGATCCCGATCGCGCCCGTCACCAGCACCATGATGACGGCCACGATGGCAACCCAATCGGGCAAGGCGTCGCCCACCACGCGATCCACCCCGCGCAAGTGATACAGCGCGCTGATGTAGAAGGCCAGATACATCACCTGGATCAGCGCGAACAGCGCGCGCACCAGTCCACGATGCGGGATCGGAACATGCAGTTCGGGATGCAAGGCAGGCTCGGCAGCAGAAACCCCGTTTCCGGCCTGCGCGTAAGGCAATTTTGAGGCGGGTGCTTCGACTCCGTTCACCGGCGCAATGAAACGATACCCTCGCCGCGCCAGCGTTTCAACAAATCGCGGGCTGGCAGCGGAATCCCCGAGCACTTCACGAATTTTGTTCACGGCTGTATTCAGGCTGTGATCGAAATCGACGAAGGTGTCAGCCGGCCAGATTTTCTGCCGCAGATCATCGCGCGTCACCACGCGGCCGGCATTTTCCAGCAGCGCCACAAGCACCTGAAACGGCTGCTCCTGCAAGCGTAGACGAGCGCCGTTCTTGCGCAGCTCGCCAGCTTCCAGATCCACTTCGAAGATGCCAAACCGCAGTAACCGCGCTTCGCTGCTGGGCTGAGACATCGGCATGTGAGCGGACGTAAGTGTACAGCATAAGAAGTTAGCACTCAGCGATGATCGCGTTACAATACGCGCGTGGTCGATCCCGTTCCCATGAAATCCGCCGACGATCATCACCGGCATCGCCATCACGCCTACGCTGCAGAAGCAACCGGCCTTCTCGTCATCGCGGTCGTGCTGTTGATCCTGACGATCGTTCGCTACTGGTCTTACATTCATTGGAGTGTGCGCTGACGTTGCCGCCTTCGGAGCCGCTCCTGGTCGTAGTGCTCGGACCCACCGCGAGCGGGAAAACGGCGCTCGCTCTCGCCATCGCGCGCCGCTTTGATGGAGAGATCGTCAACTGCGATTCCGTCGCCATGTACCGCGAGTTCGACATCGGCACCGCAAAGCCGAGCGCGGCAGAACGCGCAGAGATCCCCCATCACATTGTCGACTGTGTCGATCCGACTGTTTCCGTAACTGCGGGCGAATATTCGCGTCAGGCCCGTCAGGTGTTGCGCGAGATCCAGCAGCGGCATCATCTGCCAATCGTCAGCGGAGGAACAGGGCTCTATCTTAGGGCGCTGCTGGAAGGACTGTTTCCGGGTCCGCAGCGTTCGGAAGAGCTGCGTGCGAAACTGCGCGAGCGGAATGCCAGGAGAGGCGGTGAGCGGTTGCATCGCATTCTCAAGCGGCTCGATCCAGCGGCGGCGGAACGGATCCACGCGAACGATGTTCCGAAACTGATTCGGGCAATTGAAGTGTGCCTGGCTGCGCGGCAACCGATGACAGAGCTCTGGAAAGAAGGTCGCGAGCCGCTGCGCGGATTCCGCATTTTGCGGATCGGGCTCAATCCGGAGCGGGATGCGCTGTATGCGCGCATCAATCAGCGCGCGGCTGCCATGTTCGAGCACGGGTTGGTCGCCGAGACCAGGCAGCTATGGCAGAAATACGGAGACGCGGCTCGGCCGCTGACATCGCTGGGCTACAAACAGGCAATGCAAGTTGTTCGCGGCGAGGTGGGCGAGAAGGCGGCAATGGAAGCGGCGCAGCAGGCGCACCGCAACTATGCCAAGCGGCAGATGACCTGGTTCCGCCGCGAGCCCGAAGTGACCTGGCTGACCGGCTTCGGAGACGATTCAGCCATTCAGGCAGTATCGCTCGCTCTCGTAGAGAAACAGATTACGGCGACAGCTTAACCAACAACTTGACGCAAAGCACAGCGAGCACGATGACACATCCGAGGATCGCGTTGTACTCGCGATGTTTCCAGTAGAGCGCCGAAGAAAATGCTCCTTGCTGATTGCCGAATCGCGTGAAGCGCAGCCAAAAGCGCGGCACATGACGCGAGTAGTCCGCGTACTCGGGGAACGTTTGCCGTAAGTAGCGCTCTTCACCGGCGATCACGGGAACGTAGATGAGCGCAAACATCAGGAAGAGCAAGCCGAGGATTACCGGACTGCGTGCGGCAAGCGCAAAACCGGCAGCGAGAATCAGCGACCCCACATAAAGCGGATTGCGCGTGTACGCGTAAGGACCACTCGTGGTCAGTTGACGATCCTTCTGCACGTGGCCTGCAGCAAGCCCGCGGAGCAGCAGGCCGGGAATCAACAGAAGTCCGCCGGCGAGAAGCGACGTTCGCGTAGGATGCGCGAGCCAGATGTACGCAAGGCCCAAGACAAAACTCAGCGGCACGCGGACGCGACGCGCGACACGCGACCAGGTCTCAAGGAATCGCGGCGAGCCGCCGGGTTGGGTTGCGGCCGAGTTCAGTCGTTCCTCCGGGTCAGTCGCGTCACCGACGCGTCAACGATTGTAAGGCCTCAGGCGTTGGGTTCCAGCAGTTGGCGCACGGCGGAGATGACTTGGTCGGAAGTGATCTCGAGCATCCCTTGTTCCGGTTGACTGAGGCGTGCGTGACTGGTGGTGCTCGAAGGGCTGCGCAAGACAATCGACCGCGTTCCAAACGGGCCGTTGCGCGCGGGATTCGTCGGTCCGAAAATTCCGACGACGGGAATTTGCAGCGCGGCGGCGAGATGCATCGGTCCTGTATCGCCTCCGATAAACAAGCTCGCGCGGCGCGTGAGCGCGATCAGCTCGGAAATGGAGCAGGAGATTTTCTGTGCTGTTCCAGCGCTGGCTGTTTCAACCGCGGTCGCCAGATCTTCTTCGCCCGGACCGAAATTGATTAGCGAACGCACACCGTCTTTAGCAAGCTCACTTGCAACCGCTCCGAAGCGCTCAGCGGGCCATTGCTTGGCGCCCCAACCGGCGCCAGGACTGAGAATGGCGAAGCTTCGTTCGATCCCGATCTGAGCGCTGATCTTTTCTTCCGCATCGGGATCCGCCGGGAACTCCGCTCGAGGCACAGGCACGCGTTTGCCGATGACCGCTTCGGCGAGCGACAGCGCCTGTTCGATGACGTGGTTTCCGCGACTCATGACTTGCCGCGAGTACCACATGCTGGCGGCGTTCTCGCGGGGTTGGGTGTCGCCAAACACAACCTTCGCTCCGGACCACCGCGCCAAGAGTGCGGCGCGAACGGCGCCTTGAAAATCGATTGCAGCCTGGTAGCCGATGCCGCGCAGTTCGCTCACGCCGACCGCCATCTGTTGCCATGTGTTCGGTGAAAATAACGAGCGGCGCCACGCGGCTGTGTTTACGGTGTGAACGCGATCGACCAGCGGGCGCAGCGGCGAGCGGCGTCCGGAGCGGGGGTAGCGCAGCGTGCACAACAACTCGGCCCAGCGCTCTTCAATGATCCATCCCAGAGTTGCGTTGGGAAATGCATCGCGCAGAGCCGCGACCGCGGGCAGAGTGTGAATGATGTCACCCATCGCACTCAGGCGCACGATGAGGATTTTCTCGAAATGCGGCGGATTGGCACGCGAGGGAGTCTCGGCAGTCATCCAGCCTCACGAACTCGGCGGTGTGAGCCGCGAGCGGATGATCTCGGTCGCCGAATGGTCTTTAGGATCGCCGACGATAGCGACGTGCCCTCCGCACGCTTCCACTTCCTCGCGCTCGGGGACGCTTTCGACGGTGTAATCCGTGCCCTTAGCGTGAAAGTCGGGGCGGATTTCGCGGATGATGGCGCGCACGTCGCTCTCAGGAAAAATTACGACTGCATCGACATCAGCGAGGGCGGCAAGGATTTCGGCACGTTCTTCGCCGGGCATCAGCGGCCGTCCTGAGCCTTTCAGCGCGCGAACCGACGCGTCGGAATTTACGGCGACGACGAGTTTGCCGCCGAGTTCGCGCGCGGCGTGCAGGTAGCGCACGTGGCCGACGTGCAGCAGGTCGAAACAGCCGTTGGCCAGCGTAACGCGCGCTCCACAGCGGCGCCATTCCGCAACGCGTTCCCGCAGGTCGTCGCGGGAAAGAACCTTGGGATGTGAAGGCGAGTTCAATGCGGTCGTGTCACAGGCGCTGCCTTGTCGAGCGCCTCAAGCAATTCCTGGCGGGTTACGGTGGCAGTGCCGCGTTTCATCACGACAATTCCGCCAGCGTAGTTGGCGAGATGCGCCGCTTCTTCGGTATCCGCGCCCGCGGCGAGCGCTGCGGTGAAGGTTGCGATGACCGTATCGCCGGCGCCGGTGACATCGGCGACCTCATCGCTGCCGAAGATCGGAATATCAATTGCGCGGTGACGTCGCGGGAAGGCAACGAGGCCATCTTTGCCGCGCGTGACGAGGAGCGACTCCAGCTTCATTTCGCCGACGATCTGCTCGCCGGCAGCGACCAGCCGTTCCCAGTCGTTGCCGACCCGGATCCCGAGGATTTCTTCGACCTCCGCTTCGTTGGGGGTGGCGGCCGTGATCCCGGCATATTGCAGCATGCGGTGACGCGAATCGAGCATGACGGGAACTCTGTCGAGGCCGCGCTTTTCGCGGATGGAATTCAGCAACGCAGGAGTGGCAGCACCGTAGCCATAGTCGGAGACGAGCAGCGCGTCGGAGGCGCGAGCATACTCGCGTGTGGCGAGGATGAGTTCGCGGCGCAGGTGAGCATTGGGGCCCTCGGGCGGCTCACGATCCAGGCGCACGACCTGCTGGCCCGCGGTGTGGGCGAAGCCGGCGAGGATGCGCGTCTTGGTCACGGTCGCGTAGCTCTTGTCTTTGAGCACGCCGCTGACGGGAATGCGCTTGTGGCGAAACGCGCGAAGCAGGAAACGTCCGGCTTCATCATCGCCCACCACGCCCACGGGCAACACATTCACGCCGAGATCAGCGAGGTTGTAGATGGCATTGGCGCCGCCACCCGGCACGATCTTGCGGTCGCGGTGCTTGAGGATGAGAACCGGGGCTTCGCGCGAAACGCGGGAGATTTCGCCGAAAACAAACTCGTCGGCGACCAGATCGCCAAGGACGGTGACCGTCGCCTTGGGAAAGGCTTCGACGATCTTGCGCAGGCGGTCGTTTTCTTTGACTTGCTTGGGCATGCGGAACCTAAGATTCTCTCATGAGCGCGGCTTTCGTTCCGCAATTCTCGACAGAATGGTATCCACCAAGTCAGCGGGACGGTCGATCGTGAGGCGGAGAGTCGCGATGGTCAGCGGCGCAAGTTGGGAAGAGAGTGGACCCAGGTTCACCCGGTCTTTTTCAGTGGTGACGAATCCATCTCCAGCCAGATCTCGACGCATCGCAGCGAGCCGATCCACATCGTTCTGGCCATAGGCGTGGTGGTCGGGAAAGGCTGTCTCAGCTGCGGGAGTGACCCCGGTAGCGCGCACTTGAGCGAAGAACTGGTGGGGCCTGGCAATGCCGCAGAAAACGACCGGCTTGACTGGAAAATGGCCGAGTGTGATCTCGCGATGCATCCGCCAGACAGGGTTTCCCTGCAGTACGGGATTCTCGATCGGGAAGTCCTGCGGCACGACAAGTGCATCCGCGCGGCGCAGCGCGGAGACGGGTTCCCGCAAGCGTCCAGACGGGAGCATGCGGTCTTCGAGATCTCCCTCAGCGAGGAGCACGATGTCGAAATCGCGGGCCAGCGAGCGATGCTGAAAGCCGTCGTCGAGCAAGTGAAGTTGTGACTGAAATTTCTGCTCAGCGACTTGGCCTGCCTGATAGCGGCTCTCGCCGACAACGACCGGTACGCCGAGGCGCCGCGCGATCAGCAGCGGTTCGTCACCGAAGTCGGCGGCGGGGCCATCGGGTTCCACGACGAGAACGCCGCGGGTCCGGCGACGGTATCCGCGGGAGAGGACGTCAAAGGAAACCCCGCGTTCCTTCAGCAACTCGCCCAGCGCGATGACGAACGGCGTTTTCCCGGTGCCGCCCGCGGAGAGATTTCCAATGCTGATGACTGGTTCCTCCAGCCGCCGTCCGCGCAGCACACCGCGATCAAAGAGGGTGTTCCGCAGTGCGGTGGCCCCGCGGTAGAGTCCGGTGAGCGGGTTCATGCGGAACCTCTGTTCATGAGTTGGACCAGCGCGTCTACTGTGCGAGCTGTCGCGCCGCGTTGGGATTCGAGCGCGGCCAACGCGTTGCGTCCAAGGGCTTCACGGGCAGGCGGATTTTCGATGAGTTCCATAAAGACCAGCGGCAACTCCGCAAGTCCGACTACACGAACGGCGTTGCGGCTGAGAAAGAAATTTACGATATCGCGAAAGTTGTTGTAGTGATTGCCGGTAACGACCGGGACACCGTAAAGCGCAGGCTCAAGGATGTTGTGGCCGCCGCGCGGAACCAGGCTGCCACCAACAAAGGCGACGGTCGCGAGCGAGTAGAGCGCGGCCAGCTCGCCGATGGTGTCGACGAGAAAGACGCTTCCGGCGATCGGCTCGCCGCTCCACAGGGAACGCCGCAGCAGGCGGAAGCCAAGGCTTTCCACCAACTGTGCGACCTCGGCGAAGCGCTCAGGATGGCGTGGCGCGAGAATCAACACCGCTTTGGGGTGATTGGCGAGTACGTTGCGAAACGCGGAGAGCAGCGACCCCTCTTCCTGGTCGAGCGTGCTGCCGCACACCAGTACCGGCCCGGCTCCGGACTGTTTCACGCTCTCGCGCAGGCTGGCGACGATCGCGGGCGAAGGTGGCGCAGCGACATCGAACTTCAGGTTGCCGGAAACAGAGACGCGACGTTCGGGGGCGCCGATCGTGATCAGACGGCGACGGTCTTCGTCGGTTTGCGCGAGAAACAAGTCGACGTTCTCAAGGACCTTCGGCGACCAGAAGCGAAACCGGCGATAGCCGGGAAACGAACGGTCGGAGATTCTGGAGTTGATCACGGCGATGCGCGCGCCGTTCTGTTTCGCGAGGCGGAGAAAGTTCGGCCAGAATTCTGTTTCGGCGACGACGATCAGTTGGGGAGACAAGGCGGCAAGATAAGGCCGGATGGCGAAAGCGAAATCGAGCGGGAAGTAGAAGACGTTGTCGAAACGGCGGGCGGCGAGCTTCTGCCCGGTGTCAGTGGTGGTAGAGACGACGACGCGGTGATCGGGGAATTGTTGCTGCAGCGCTTCGACCACGCCGGCCGAGGCGACAACCTCTCCGACCGAGACGGCGTGCACCCAGATCACCGGCTTACGCGGCTGCATTGCGAAGCTCGCTGGGACCTGGCCGAGGCGCTGGCGCAGTCCGGCGCGATACTTGCCGTGCCGCATCATTTGCAGCAGCCAATAGGGAAGGGTCCCCAGCAGAAAAAGGCCGAGCAGCGCGCTGTAGAGGAAATACATGAACCAGGTCAGACGTCAGATTGCAGAGGTGAAACCGAATCGATTCTGCATTTGTCTCCTCGCTCTGCAGTCACGGAGCCATTCTAAATGGAGAATCTGTCTCAATCCGGGGCGTCTGTCAGTCCCAATTCTGCAGAACCGTTTGCGCCGGTTTGTTGCGCGGGTTGTAGTCGGTGTCGCCGGAGCCCGGCGCGGGAACGGGCCAGGCCCACCAGAAATTGCCGTTCATCGCGGAAGTGTGCTGGCTCCAGACCTGGTACATCGCCTCCCAACAATCCTGTTGCTCCATGAGGTCGACTGCGCCCGGCATGCTGAAATCCCAGGGCGCGGTGTTGGCGCCGGCTACGCTGCGATATCCGATCTCGGTGAAGATCAACGGCTTGCCGGGATGAGCGCCGGCAAAGTTCTCGATTGCGGCGACGATGTTCTCGCCGTTCCGGTTATTGCTCCACGCCGCTACGAGTTCCGCGAGCGTAGGGTCGTTGTGGTTAGTGAGCGGGAAGTAAGCGTCGAGACCGATGACATCGACCTGATCCCAGAATGCGACCGAGGTGAACTCGTCACCGCCATAGGTGGCGTTGGCGGCATACGCGAGAGCCCCGGTGTAATCGGCGCGGATGGCGTTGATGACGTTGGTCCAGCGGGCGAGGTTCGAGTTGCCGGTGAGTTGCGCGTACTCCGTGCCGATGCAAAGCATCTCGACGCCCTGCGCCTGGGCAATGAGAGCCCAGTGCGCGATGAAGTTGGTGAAGCTGGCAAACCAGGCGTCGGGATCGCTGGGCTGGAAGGTGCCGCGCCAGGAGCCGTCGAGGGCGTCGACGTGAGGCTTCAGCATGACTTTGACGCCTTTGCTATGCAGTTCGGTGATGGCGGAGATGACATCGTTGTCGGTGGGGCTGTAGCTTTGCGGCGAAATGGTGGTCGCGGTGGCATTTGCCTGATACCAGGTGACAAGAACGCCGGCCCATCCGGTGCCAGTTGCGGCGAGGGCATCTTGCGAAGTGGCACCGTCGGGACTGGCGTACTCGCCGGAGTTCCAGGAGACATGGGTGACGCCGTGATAGCTGAATGCAGCATGCTGCGCCGCTTCTACAGTTACGTGCACGGAGTCGGACTTGCTGGAATCACCGACGGCAGTGGCCTTGACCGTCACCGATCCAGGCGCGCTGGGGAGCGTGACGAGGCCGTCCGATGTGACGGTGCCACCGGTCGTCGACCAAGTGACTGCGGTGTTAAAGGCTCCCGTGCCATGCACCTGGGCGGAGCAGGGGTCAATGAGACCGACGGGCAGAGTGGCTTCGGCACAGCTGACGGTGACGGACGTGATCGAACCGCCGCCACCACCGCCGCCTTGATTGTTGCCACCGCCGCAGCCGGGGAGCAGCGCAAGCAGAACGAGCAGAACGGCAGAGGCGACACGCCGGCGCGCAGTCACGGTTTCACCCCGGTGTGAGTGAGGCACCAGCTGACTGTGCTGATGTCGTCTCCTACGGCGATGCCGGCTGCTCCTCCGACGGGCCTGCCCGCGGAACATTCTGCTTTGGCAGGGCAGCCGTCTTTACATCCGACGATCTCGGTGACATGAATGGTGTACGCGGTCCTGTTGACTGCGAGGACTCTTCCGCAATAGCCGTCGCCACCCCATGGACGAACACAAACCGTGTCGCCGACCGAGTGGCCGGAGGAGCGCGCTCCGGCTTTGCGTAGCATCGCTGCGATGTCGTTGTGGCCGTTGCGTTCGGCGGTCTCCAGGGCAGAGCCCCAGCCGCGGGCTAAGAGGTTGGGATCGGCGCCGGCTTTCAGTAGCGCGCGGGCCGCGTCGAGATGTCCTTGGTCGGCGGCGTATATGAGTGGTGTGCGGCCGGAGCGGTCGCGGAGGTTGGGATCGGCTCCTCTCTTTAGCTCGGATTGGAGGAGGACCAGGTCGCCGGTTCGGGCTGCTTTGTGTAACCGGGGTTCGGAGGGCGCCGCCGCCGCAGAAGTCTTGTCGGCAATCCTTGCGGGCGCTTGCGGAGAAGCAATACCGGAAGCAGTCGCCAGCAATGCAAGAAGACAGACCCAAGTGTGATTCGAGATAAAAAGGCGTATCGCCATTGGCAGCTAAGACCTGTCTGGCAAATTGTAGTACTGCTGCAAGTTTGAGGTCAGTGACGATTCGAGACCACGTTGACTGAAGTTGTCTCTGGCAGAGGCGGCACTGAATTTGGCGGGCGCATCCTATAATCCAGATATGCGGAAATCATCGTGCTTCAGGCTGCCGGCGGTTTCGAGCGTCGGGGTTGTGGTCTTTCTTATCCTTTTTGCTGGTCTGGTTGCATTTGCAGGCAAGGAATTCGTCATGCCGGCGGCGCAGGCAGCGCGCACTTATCCCGCCCACGACGATCATCCTACAGAGAAAGTGGCCATTGCAGTCGATCCGTACGACATGGCCGACAAGGCACAAGTCTTCAGCGTCAACTATGCCTCGTACGGTTATCTGCCGGTGTTCTTCGTTGTGACCAACGACGGCGACGAACCGGTGGCCCTGAGCTCGATGAAGCCGCAGCTGGTCACTGTAAACCGCACTAAGCTGTATCCGTCAACGACCGATGATCTGCTGCGGCGGATGTCGCGCCCTTCGCGGAATGATCGGCCGGGAGTGCAGTTGCCAATTCCCCTGCCGAAGTCGGGCAAGGTGAAGGGATCGGTCAGCCGGCAGGCGCAGGATGAAATCAGCCAGGCGCAGTTTGGAGCGCGATCGGTGGAGCCGCATTCGACTGCGTCCGGATTTCTGTTCTTCGACGTGTCCGACATCTCGACGCCGCTGGCGGGAGCGAATTTCTACATCACCGGGGTGCGGGACGCGGGCGGGAATGAATTGATGTACTTCGAGATTCCCATGGAGAAGTATCTGAGCGCGCCGGAAGCGAAGAAACCCTAGAGCAGGATCAAGGCGGCAGGCCGTCCCTTCGGGGTGAATCCCTACTTAGCTCCAAACACCTCCTTGAGCAGGGCGGTGGTTTGGGCGGCTGGATCTTTTCTAATTTTTTTCTCTTCCTCTCCCAGCATGAAGAAAAGACCGTCCAGCGTTTTGCCGACTACGTACTTGTTCAGGTCGAACTGGCCGGCTAGAGCGCTGCCTCCGGGCGCGCTGCTGATGACGCGATCGTATTGCTGGACGACGCCGACTCGCTGCATCTCGCGCTTCACGATCGGCGTGAAGGCGGTGGTAAGGTCGGCGGTGCTTTGGCGTTTGAAGTATTCGGTGGCCGCCGTATCGCCGCCGGTGAGGATGTGGCGGGCGTCGTCGAAGGTCATCTTCTTCAGAGCGTCGAGAAAAATCTGCTTGGCGTAGGGCGTGGCCTGCTCGGCGGCGCGGTTCATGCCGACTTCGAGTTGGTCCACCTGCGCGCCCATGCCGAGCATGCGCATGCCCTTGCCGACGGTCTGCAGCTTGGGCGGGAGCAAAATCTTGATGGCTTCGTTCTTGAGAAAACCGTCGGGCTTGCCGGTCAAAGTTACGGCTTTGCCGGTGCTTACCTGCAGGGCCTGCTTCAGGCCGGCGATGATCTTGTCGTTGCTCAGACTCGCAGTGCTGTGCTGGTTGAGCGCCTCATCGGCTTTCTTGAGGATGTCACCGAGTTGCGTTTGGGCGGAGCAGGTGAGGGAGAGAAACAGAGCAAGCAGAACAGATCGCATGATGGGCCTCATAAAAGACAGGATGATTCTAGCGCAGCGGCGCGGGCGGTCTGAGAACAGGTTGGCGAAACCCTGTGAACCACCACGGACACGAAGGAAACCAGGAACTGGGCCCCGAAATCGATCCATCACGACAGCGGCTATAATTTCTCTCTATGGCCACCGGTCCAGCCATCTCGGAAGAAGTCCTCGCGAAGTATGAGCCGGTGATCGGGCTGGAAGTGCACGTCCAGTTGCTGACGGCCTCGAAGATTTTCTGCTCGTGCTCCACTCACTTTGGCGACCCTCCAAATACGAATGTTTGTCCCGTATGCCTCGGGCTGCCGGGAGCGCTGCCGGTGCTGAATCGCAAGGCGGTGGAGTTTGCCACGCTGGCGGCAATGGCGCTCAATTGTCGCGTCAACGAGACTTCGATCTTTGCGCGGAAGAACTACTTCTATCCCGACTTGCCGAAAGGCTACCAGATCTCGCAATACGACAAGCCGCTGGCGGAGTTTGGATTCATCGAGATTCCGGTTGAGGGCGACACGAAGAGGATCGGCATCACCCGTCTGCACCTCGAAGAAGACGCCGGCAAGAGCTTGCATGAAGGCTTTCCGGACGCAGCCGACAAAACTGCAATCGATCTGAATCGCACGGGCGTGCCGCTGGCGGAAATCGTGAGCGAGCCCGACATGCGTTCGCCGGACGAAGCGCACGAGTACCTGACGCGGCTGAAGGAGATCATCCTCTACACGGGCGTCAGCGATTGCAACATGGAAGAAGGCTCGCTGCGCTGCGATGCCAATATCAGCGTGCGGCCGCGGGGACAAAAGGAATTCGGCACCAAGACGGAAGTCAAGAACGTCAATTCGTTCCGCTTCATTCGCGAAGCGCTGGCGTACGAGATCGAGAGGCATATCGGTGTGCTCGAATCGGGCGGGAAGATCACGCAGGAAACGCGTCTCTATAATGCGAACGAAGGGCGGACGTACGGCATGCGCTCGAAGGAGCAGGCCCATGACTACCGGTACTTCCCGGAACCGGACCTGCTTCCCCTGGTCGTCGACGAAAAATGGCAGACGAAGATCCGCTCCGCTCTGCCCGAACTGCCGGAAGCGCGCCGCGAGCGCATGATCAAGGAGTACGGCATCACGGTAGGCGATGCCGCCACGCTGACGCGAACGCGAATGATGGCGGATCAGTTTGAAGCGGCGGCGCATGCGGCGAAGAATCCGAAACGCGTCGCCAACCTGGTGCAAAGTGAACTGCTCGGCCGTTTGAAGGCGAAGGGGCTGGAGCTGGAACAATCGCCGATTTCGATGGTTGGTGTAGCCGCATCAGCGGACCTGGTGGAGTCGGGCGCGATCTCGGGCAAGATGCTCAAGGATCTTTATGACCTCAGCTTCGAGCGGGGCAAGGACTTCCCCGTTGTTTACGAGGAAGAGGGCCGTCCGCAGCAGTCGCGCGACACGTCGGCATTGGAGAAGCTCGCCGACGAGGTGATCGCCGCCAATCCCAAGCAGGTGGAACAGTATCGCGCGGGGAAGACCACGCTCGTCGGATTCTTTGTCGGGCAGGTGATGAAGGCATCGAAAGGGCAGGCCAATCCGCAGCTGGTGAATGAAGTGGTGACGAAGAAATTGGTGGGCTGAACCCTCGCGTGATCGGTTGGGCCGACTGAGGCTGCTAAATAAGGTCGTTCCGGCTAAAGCGGATCTGGCTCGTTTCCGCTCATACTCCCCGGCGCTGCCGTGCCCGGGTTTGCCCTCGCCGCCGCTGCGCGGCGCTGCGCCGGTTACTCCAATGCTCCTGTTCGGCGTGGAGTGATCGTGACCCTCTATTGCGCCGCCCCTGCATTCTTCAGCACTTCCTCCGCGTAGTAATTCGTGATTTTCGCATCGTTATGCAGAACTTCAGAGTAGGCGGCTTTCAGTAACTGCTCGCGGCGGTCGCGCAGTTGCTGGCGGAAGGCCTGCTGCACCCGCGGATCGTTCAGGTCGCGCTGTCCTGCAGGCTCTTTCGAGACCAGCTTTACGATCATGTAACCGTAAGCCTGATGATTGGCCGGATTCAGCAGCGGCAGCACTGGCGTGTATTGTCCGGGTTTGAGCTTCATCACGGCGTCGCGGGTAACAGGATCGGCATTCTTCAGCGCGGACTCCGGGGCCAGTCCCAGGTCGCCGCCGTTGTTGCTGGTCTCCGGATCTTCGGAAAAATTCATTGCCAGGGTCGCGAAGTCGTCGCCACTGTCGAGACGGTTGGCGATCATCTGGATCTTCTTGCGCGCGTCGGCGTCGTTCTGCGCCTTGCTGTTCTGCACATTATGCACCTGCGGATTGGGCATCCCGGTGACCATGATCTTAGCCAGATGATATTGCGGCTCGATGAAGTTGAATTCGGCCTTGTGGGCGTTGTAGTAGTTGGCCACATCCTGATCGGTGATGCTGATGCGCGAGGTGATTTCCTTGTTCAGCACTTTGTCGCGGGTAAGGGAGCGGCGCAGATCGCGCTTGAAGTCGTCGAGAGTGATCTTCTTTTCGTCCAACCGTTTCTGGAATTCCTCGGCCGTGTAGGGGGACTTGATCTCGTTCAGCTTGCGATCCACTTCTTCGTCGGTGGCGAGCAGGCCCAGCTTCTCGGCGCGGCGCATGAGAATCTCGGTTTCGATCAGCGTATCGAGGATGCTCAACCGCAGGCTGACCGCCTGTTCGCCGGCAGGCTGTTGCTCCGAACCAGCGGTCTGATTGGCGTAGTATTTGTCCACTTCGCTCTTGTAAATCTTGCGCCCGTTGACGGAAGCCATCACGTCACCGCCGCTGCTGTCGCGGTTGCAGGCAGCGAAGGGCAACAGGAGCGCGCCGAGAACGAGGAGAAGGATTCCTTTCGTGTGGGGACGAGTTATCAAGTAGCCTCCGAGAACACACTGTCTGCTATCAGCCGCCAGCATAGTGCGGTAACGATTGCCACTGCAGACAATTCGCTTCCCTCAATGCCAATGGCGAAGAGCTCACTTTGATGTCTTGTCGGGCGCCGTCTTCGTCTCTGCCGCGGGCGCCTTGTGATCCGGTGGCGCGACTCCGGCATCACGCAATGCGCTGTCGAGCACATCGCGGACTTCATCGATCGGAACAGCGCCATCGACTTTCCTGCCGTTCACGAACAGGGCGGGAGTTGCGCTGACGCCGATCGTATCACCCTCGTGCATCGAAGCCCGGACCGCCTTGCTGTCCTGCGCTTTAATACAGGCCTGCAATTTCGTTGTGTCCAGATTGTGCTTCTGCCCCTGCTGCGTGGCGAGCTTGTCGAGAGCGGCGTTCTGGGCGTCGCGTCCACGTTCGCTGTTGATGTCTTTCTGGTTGCCGTGAATGTAATCGGCGAAATCCCAATACGCGTCGGTGTTCTGGGCAGCCAGGCAGTTCGCATTCACCGCGGCGTGGATCGCCCAGGGATGGATTTCTTCCAGGGGATAGTCCTTATAGATAAAAAGAACGCGGTCGCCGTATTCCTTCAGCAGGGTGGGGAAAAGGGCTTCGTGCATGCGCGAACAGAAGGGACACTCGAAGTCGTCGTAGTTGATGGCGACAACCTTGGCATCCTTGGCGCCACGCGTGGGCCGCCCGGTGACGTCGATCTTCTTCATCAGTTCGGCATAGGGATCTTTGGTCAGGTCAATGCTGGTCATGCGCAACAGCTTCTTGCGATCTTTGGCGAGCAGGAATTCGTAGTCCTGCTTCTTGCCGGCATTGTCAAAGGTGATGGTCAGGGCGTCATAGTTCGGGAAATCGCTGGAGCGGAGCGGGCCGACGTTCACCTTGACGTCCGACGGGACGGAATACGTGGCCCGGACGTGCTGTTCGACGACGCGAACGATATCCGGCGAAGCCGAAGGCGTCGGCTGGGCCGAGCAGCCAAGACATATGAGGAGAAGAATCAGAAACGCACGCCGCGCAAAGATCACCAAGAACCGCCTGAACATGTGAATTCACTTGATTATCTCATGCGGCGACGCCTGCGAGCCTCGAGCTGTGGGCTTCGAGTTTACGATTCAAGCCCGCTTACGAATGAGTTCGTCGGCCGGCAGCAGAGAGTTCATCGACCCGGAGCGGAAGCCCTCGAGATCCAATGTCACGAATTTGAAGCCCAATGCCTTGAAGATGCGGGTGAATTCTTCGGCCATGGCGGTGGTCAGAGCGCGCGGAAGTTCCTCGCGGGCGATCTCGATGCGCACGATGTCCCCGTGATGGCGCACCCGGAACTGGCGAAAGCCGAGAGCGTGCAGGGCATCCTCGCCTTGTTCGACAACTCGCAGCGCCTCGGGAGTCACGGGGCGGCCGTATTCGATTCGCGAGGAGAGGCACGCGGAAGCAGGTTTGTCCCACACACGCAGACCGGCCTCACGGGCGAGGTCACGGATTTCGGCTTTGCCAAGGCCCACGTCGAGCAAGGGGGCCAGGACGTGGTGGTCTCGTGCAGCCTGCTGGCCGGGCCGGAAATCGCCCTGGTCGTCGGCATTAACGCCATAGGCGATGCGATCGAAGCCGTGGGCGGCGCGGTATTGCTCCATCACGGTGAACAGTTCGTCTTTGCAGTGAAAGCAGCGTTGCGAGTCGTTGCGGGAGTAGTCGGGATTCTCCAGTTCCCTGGTTTCGATTACCTCTACCGGGATACCGGTTTCGCGGGCGAAGGCGAGCGCGTCTTCGAGCTGAGTACGGGCGAGGCTGGGTGAGTCGGCGATGAGAGCGAGCATGCGGTCACCGAGGACTTCGTGGGCTATCCAGGCCAGGAAAGCGGAGTCAATGCCGCCGGAGTAAGCGACGAGGATGCGGCCTGCATGGCCAAGCGATTCCCGCAGTTGGAGGGATTTCAAATCGAGACTGGCAGAGGCAGCCACGTTCAGCATTGTAGCGCCGCGGGAAGTCAGAAGTCAGAATACAGAAGTGAAAATCGCGTTCAAAATCGGTACCTTGGCTCCTGCATTCTGACTTTTGACTTCAGTACAGCCTCTCCTGCCGCTTCAGATTGCCGAATGCGCCGACATTGGCCAGCGAGAAGGCAAAGCGGAACTGATTTTCGTTTCTAACCGAGCCCAGGGCGAAGCGGCGATATTCGACGCTCAGGCCGCAGCAGTCCCAGTTATAGGTCGTCTGCAGGGTCGAATACTGCAGAAATCCCTGGTTGAAGTCGATGCCGAAACTGGTGGCGCCGCTGAATCCGCGCTTTTGCGGCTGGCCATATCCGAAGAGCACGCGGAACTGATGGAAATCGCGCTGGCCGGGCACGGCCTGGCCTCCCTGCGTTAAGTCGTTCACGCGCAGGAAGGCGTCGCCTCCGCCAAACGTGAAGGCCCGGTATCGGTAATTCACCAGAGCCGTGCTGGCGTTGATGCGGCCTGTTTTCAGGTCGTAATCCAGGTCCCACTCGGTATTGGTGCGCGGGCTGGTCTCGACACGCAAGCGCGAAATGATTGGCGAGAAGCGGCGCATGTCGTTGAGAAAGGCGATACCGGTGAAATCCGCGGTGGAAGTAAAAACGTTGCGCTGTCCCAGCACCAGGGCGTGTCCGAAGGTTGGGTCAAAGTAGTATTTCTGGCTCACTTCCCAGGACGCGACTTCTCTTGGGCCGGAAGCGCAGACCGGAGTGTCCTCCGGCGCTTCCCAGGGTACCGCTCCGGCGGGGGACGCGCCCCCGATCACCAGGGAACTCATCGCCTCCGGGCTGCAGGCCTTTTCGTCGGGATTCATTCGCTTCGAATACAAGCGGTTAATCAGCGAGTATTCGACGTTGTTGGTGTTGCTCAGGATGTCGGTGGCGTCGAAGCGGAGAATGTTGGCGAAATTGTTGACTCCGGTTACATAGTCGTAGCGCATCCGCGACTCGATCACATGCTTCCATTTGCGGCCGAGCCATGGGTGCTCGAAGATTCGCGATAATGCCGGCGGACGCAATTCGAAGGATGTCTCCAGAGCTTTGCGATTGAGGATATCGTCTTCGGCGCGGCCGGTGGTCTGCGCCAACTGCAGGTTGAAACGCTGGGTGTAGAAGGTGTCACGCAGGGTGAGTTCCGGACGCATCGACCATCCCTTCCACTGGAACGGCATGGCCAGCGACGGCGCCAGGTCAAAGCGGCCGACCAGCGGAGCGGTGCGGAAATCAATCTGAAGGTCCGGACTGAGTTGGTTCTGGCGGCGCTGCAGGCCTTCCGCCGCGCTCTGGAAGGACCAGAGCAAGGGAGAATGAGGAAGCTTGCGCTCCGAGCTCGCAATGAAGAAGCTCGGGGTATGAAGCATGCGAATGAGTTCCGTCTGCGTGATCGTGACGGGGCACAAGTCGTGCTGAGCAGGGTTGCCCGGGTCGCACACTTCGTAGTTCTGATAGCGTTCTCCGAGGGCATTGAACTGGAAACCGTTGGTGGTGTTGGAGAGGAAGATCTGCGATTTCACCTCGGAGTTGACGGCTTGGCTGTAGATTTCGGTGAAGGCGATGCGGAAGACGAAGGAGCTGAGATAGTCGACGTTGGCGACACCGCGGAAATTGCCGCCAAAGCGACCTTCGGCGGCGAAGTGAGCGTCTTCGCCTCCCTGATCCTGGCGCGGTGTGCCGATGCCGCGATCGATGACGCCGAAGTAGTTGAAGTCGATGAACGAGGTATCGCTGGGACGGGCGCGGAATTCTCCACGTTGCGACCATCCGCGTTTGGAATAGTATTCCGCTCCCAAAGTCGCGTCCATGCTGCGGTTGATGGCCCAGTAGACGGACTCGCCGGCGATTTTCCCTTTGCGCGAAGAATTGCCAAAGCTGGGAATCAGCAGGCCTGACTGTCGCTCTTGCTTCTGCACCGGATGAGTGACGTAGGGGAAATAAATGACCGGGATACCACCGATGCGGAAGGTGCTGTTGTAGATCTTGGCGCTGCCGTCCACGTCCACAGTCAGGCGTCCGGCGTTGAACTGCCATTTGGGCTTGGGCAATTCGCAGGTGGTGACGGTTCCCTGACGCACCAGGTAGTGGTTCGGGCCGTTCTTTTCCACCACCTTGCCGGTAAAAGCGAACGGATTCGAGGTCGTCAGGACATACTTGCTGCGGCGGAGACGAAAACCCGCGGTGCCGATGACGTCGTAGAGTTTCCCCACCTGGGTCTTGATGTTGTAGACGCCGTGGCTGGCTTCGACGTGTTCGTCGTAGGGCCCGCCGTCGAGAACCACGTGGCCTTCGAGTTCAGTCTCGCCGGTTGTCGAGTTGTAGGTGACTTCGTCGGCGTAGAGGACGTAGGTGCGGTAGTGAATCTCCGCCTGGCCGCGGAGTTTGTAGACGGCTCCGTCCTTTTCCTGCTGGACGGCGCGAATCGTGACTTCGTCTTCAATCTGGCTCGAAGGCGCGACCGGAAGTGGAGAAGCCACAACGCTTTCCGGAGGCGGGGTCTGGCTGGTTACTAGGCCGGAGGCGAGAAGCAGATGACAAAGAGTTGCCGCCGTGATAAAGATTCGAGTGCGGACGATCATCGCAAGCGCACATGCGCTCCGCCAGCCGATTTGCCAACGGGAACTTGCGTTGACCTTAGCATGCGGCTGGTGCGGGAAGCAAAGTTGCGCTGGAGCTTGATTCTCGTCCTCTCGTGCCTGGCCTGGCTCTGGCTGCTGGCATTCTCCGAAGACCGGTTGGATGGACTGTCCAGTGGGCGGCGAGGCCGTCGTACAACCCCCTGATCCCAACATCGCGAGCCTGACCTCCGAAACGGCAGCCGACGTCGAAGGCGCGGCCGAACTGCAACTCGATGGCGAGTACTGGCGCCGCGAGATTGCGGCCCGCGTGCAGCGCTATCGGACGCGCCGCAAGCCACGTCCGCCCCGTTATCCTTCGCTGCGTTTGCCCTTTGATTCGGGTGAGAACCGGGCTGTTACAAGGAGCTCCGTGCAGGTGCAGGCGGCCGGACTTGCGACTGCAACCATTGCAATGACCCCAGAACCTGCGTTTGAGATCGAGGCCCCCAAAGAGACCTTCTATTCCGAGTCGAGCCAACCGATTGTCGAGGAGCCTCAGCTTTTCAGCAACGTGATCGAATTTCCCCGCTCGGCTGTAATGCCGGTGTTTCGGGGAAATGAGTTGGCCGAGCCTGTGGTGGACCGTCCCCGGATCGTCGAGGCGCCTGAAGTTCTTCCCCCGCCGCCTGCCATGGGCGGCATTCTGATTGATGCCGGGATCAGTCATGAGGTCCAGGCGAGTACGAGCGACGATGTCTTGCTTCCGGCCGTGCCAATGAGGAGGTTGTTGGCAGGATTGCTGGATGGACTCATCCTCACTGCCGCGCTGGCAGCGTTCGGCGGGATCTTTCTCTGGGTCAATACTGAGCGTCCACCGGTCCCCCTGGCAATCGCGAGTGCCGTGGGTCTATGGGCGCTGTTCTGGGCGGCGTACAAGTTCCTCTTCCTCGTGTATACCGGATCGACGCCTGGTCTGCGGTTGGTCCGGCTACGTCTGGCGCGCTTCGATGGATCGCCAGTGAATCGGAGCGTCCGGCGATGGAGGGTGCTGGCTTCGTATCTGTCGGCCCTGTCGCTGGGGCTCGGTTATCTCTGGTGCGTGCTGGATGAAGACAGTCTCTGTTGGCACGACCGGATGACGCGGACTCAACTCTCCTGACGATCCCGTCGGAGTGTCGCCAGAACAGCATCCAGGCGGGGAACGGCGGGAATATGAAAACAATTTCATTTCACAGTCCAGTGCCACGAAAATAGTGCCGCTGTGGGGGAGAATTTCTGGCTCGACTTAGACTTCAATGCTACACTCGCGCGAATCGCGGCTCGGGTCTCCTGATCCCCTCTTGCGATTGAGCAGCCGGCTGCAAAATTCAGACTCACGAGGAAAATGCATGAGAGTAGGGCACGCGCTCGGAATTGCCTGTGTAATCTTGCTTGCCGGCCTGGGGAAGATGAGTGCTCAGTCCTGGACGCCCCTGACGAATCAACCGCCCTTTTCGGCGAGCACCGCCATGTTGCTCACCGATGGTACGGTGATGGTGCACGATACCGGAGCCCAGGACTGGTGGAGACTCACGCCCGACGCCTTTGGAAGCTACGCGAATGGGACCTGGTCACAGTTGGCATCGCTTCCCGCCGGATATGCACCTCTCTACTACGCGTCGGCGGTTTTGCCCGACGGCCGGGTCATCGTTGAGGGAGGGGAGTACAACTTCGGCGCTTCGAGATGGACGACTCTCGGGGCGATCTACAATCCAGCGAAGAACAACTGGAAGTCAGTTCTCCATCCTGCGGGATGGCGCAGCATCGGCGATGCGCAGAGCGTGATTCTGGCCAACGGCACGATGATGCTCGCGAACTGCTGCACCACCGAGGATGCGCTGCTGGATCCCAAGACTCTCACCTGGACGGCCGTCGGCACAGGCAAGGTTGACATCAACGACGAAGAAGGTTGGACGTTGCTCCCTGACGGGAAGGTGCTGACCGTGGACGCGTTTACCGGCACGAATTCCGAGCTGTTCAATCCTGCGACCGGAGTGTGGTCTTCCGCCGGTAGCACCATCGTGGGACTCGCGGATCCGGCTTCCGCGGAACTCGGCCCTGCGGTATTGCGTCCTGACGGGACCGTCTTCGCCACCGGCGCCACCGGACATAACGCGGTTTACGATACGGCGACGGGAACCTGGTCGGCAGCGCCGGATTTCCCAAAAGTGGGTGGAGTGTTTCTTGATATCGCCGACGGCCCGGCCGCTTTGCTGCCCAACGGCAATGTGCTCTGTGTCACTTCCCCGGGCGTCTTCCAAACCGGAGCGCATTTCTTCGAGTGGAACGGCACTCAGTTAACGGAGGTGCCCGGCACACCCAATGCACCGGTAATTTCGTCCTTCTACGGCCGCATGCTGGTGCTGCCGACCGGTCAGATCCTGTTTACTGACGGTTCCGGGGACGTCGAACTCTACAACTCGGCCGGGGCGCCGAACCCGTCATGGGCGCCCGCAGTGAGCAAAGTCCCCAAGACGCTGGTTCACGGAAAGACCTACACGCTCAAGGGTACGCAGCTGAATGGCTTGTCCCAGGGGGCGGCTTATGGTGACGACGCCCAGGCAGCTACCAACTACCCGCTCGTGCGCATCACCAACAATGCCAGCGGCCATGTCTTCTACGCTGCCACCAAGAAACACAGTTCGATGGGCGTTGCCACGGGCAGTGCGGTCGTGTCGACGCATTTCACCGTTCCCGCCGGCATTGAACTGGGAGCCAGCACACTGCAGGCGGTTGCTAACGGCATTGCTTCCACTCCCGTCAGCGTGACCATCAACTGAGAGATCGACGCTCGCGGCAAAGCCGGACGGGCCTCCGTCCGGTTTTTTTCTTGGATCCCACTTCGGATGGAGATCGTGATCCGCTACAGGAAACGCCCCGGCGTGTGGAGCCGGGGCGCGATTGAAACAATGTTGCTCTTCGCTCATGCGGCGGGTTGTGGGTGGCGCTGGCAGCTATTGCCGCAGCAATTTGCGGCGGACTTGGCATCCGCGGAGCCACCGCAGGCTTTTCCGTCGCCGCAGCATCCTTTGCCGTCTTTCTTGCACTTGTCCATGCAGGCTTGCATGTCTTTGTCCTTGCCTTCACAACAGGACTTGGCATCTTTCTTCTCGCACTTATCCTTGCCACAGCAGGCCATGGCGTTCTTGCCGTCGGCCTTGGCATGATGGCAGCAGCCTTCACCATCTTTCATCTGGTCCATGTGATGGCAGCAGCCCTTGGCTTCGGGGGCCGGTGTTGCGTTTGGTGCAGATGGAGCGGCGGTACCCTGCGCCCAAACGACCAGCGACAGGGTCATGATCAATGCAAGAATTCTGAGTTTCATACGATCTCCTTATCAAGAAAATGAAAGCGGAATGATGGCGGCTTCTAATCGCCGCAGGACGAAGTTCTGGAAGGGAGACGTCTAGATCCGGAGGATCATGCCGAAAACAGCCGGTGGCGAACGATCGCCGTCCAAGTGCGAGGCAACCGCGGATTGGAACTGAGGGATCGGCGTCGCGGCCAGGACCTGGATTACGTGGAGATCGGGGGAGGGGTTCTGCCGGTCGCTCGTAGGTCCCGGGGCGGTTTGCGGCGCTTGACGGAAACAGCAGCGGTGCTGATCGGCGCAGGGCTCGCTGGTCGCCGCGAATTCTATGGGAGGAGCCACCTGGGCCAGCTGGGCGAGCCCGGGGCAGCATGGATGGGCAATTCCCATCGAGTGCTGGTGTCCCGCGGGGGCAGTCGCGTGAGCCGGGTGGTGATGCATGGCATGCATCGCGAACATGGGGACGGGGAACAGTCCAGCCCAAGCCGTGATCACCAGCAGGGCAATACTCGCGATGAATCTCCTGACCATGCTCTTCCAGCCTGACAGATGCCAAACACTCCTACTGTGACGCACGTCACTCGCAAAAGTGATCGTGGCGGACGGAGGGACCTATCCCAACAGGTCTTCGAGAGCGGGCTGCAGCTCGGAATAGCGGAAGGAATACCCGCTCGCCTGGAGTTTTGCCGGCAGCACGCGCTGGCCGTTGAGCAGGAGCTGATCGGCCATTTCTCCAAACGCCAGGCGTGCGGCGAAGGCCGGAACGGGAAGGAGCGCAGGACGGCGCAGCACGGCCGCCAGTGTCCGGGTGAATTCCTGGTTGGTGACTGGCGTCGGGGAAACAAAGTTCACCGGCCCGGCGACTGACTCGGTTTGAATCAAATGGTGGACAGCGGCGACGATATCGTCGACATGGATCCAACTCGACCACTGCCGGCCCGATCCGAGCCGGCCGCCAAGGCCGAGCCGGAAGGGCGTCAGCATCATCCCGAGCGCGCCGCCTTTGGGACTGAGCACCAGGCCGATGCGCAGATTCAGGGTGCGAATGCCTGCACCGGCGGCAATCCGGCTGGCGCCTTCCCAGGCACGGCATACTTCGGAGGGGAAGTCGTGGCCGCTGGGACTGTCTTCAGTCAGGACTGTGTCGCCGCCATTGCCGTAAAATCCCACCGCCGACGCGCAGATGAACACTCGGGGCCGAACTTCGGCTTGCGCCAACGCCCGGGTGAGGTTCGATGTGCCATGGACCCTGCTCTCGAGAATTGCTTTCTTCTTATCAGTGGTCCAGCGTCCAAAGACGCTTTCTCCGGCGAGGTGGATGACCGCGTCGCATCCGGAGGCCACGGATGGGGGCAGCGGCTGGAACGGATCCCACTGGACTTGATCGGGCCCCTTCGCCGGACCGCGAACGAGACGCACGATCCGCGCACCCTGGGACTCAAGATACGGCAGGAGCGCCGCCCCGATGGGCCCTGACATTCCGGTCACTAGAACGCGTTCCACAGCTCCGCTCCCGCTCGTACTGTATCAGTCTCGGACTGCGGCAGCGATCTGGGCCGCTCTAGAGTGCAATCCGATTGCGTAAACTATAGACGGCGTCTGCTTTGCAAGCAGTCTCCCGCGGCTGGGCGGGCTAGGTTAGAATCCCTCATGGCGACGTTGCGCGAACAAATCGCGACCAACGTGCTCACGGTCACCCGATTCCGCGAGCTGATGAAGAAGCTGCGCGAGAATCGTCCCAACGACGATCTCGAGCTGGTCAAGAAAGCCTACGAATTTTCCCAGAAGCATCATGCCGGGCAGACCCGCGCCTCAGGGGAGCCCTATCTCGTCCATCCGCTGGAAGTGGCCAATGTGCTGGCTGACATGAAGATGGATTCGGTCTCGGTGGCCGCGGGACTGCTTCACGATTCCGTCGAAGACACCTCGGTGACCACGGTCGAAATCCGCCAGGAGTTCGGGGAGCAGGTCGCGCACATCGTCGAGGGTGTGACGAAAATCAGCAAGATCGACTTTTCATCGCGGGAAGAAGCGCAGGCGGAGAACCTGCGCAAGATGATGCTGGCCATGGTCGACGACATTCGCGTGATCATGATCAAGCTGGCCGATCGCCTGCACAACATGCGCACGCTGGAGCATCTTGATCCCGAGCGACGGCAGAAGATCGCTCGCGAAACGCTTGAGATCTATGCGCCGATTGCGCACCGGCTCGGCATGGGCAAGGTGCGCGGCGAACTCGAGGACCTGGGGTTCCGCTATACCGACCCGATCGCTTATGAGCAAGTGCACGCCGCCGTGGAATCGCGCCGCAAGAAGGGCGAAGCCTTCATGGCGAAGGTGGAAGGTGTCCTGCGCGATGGCTTGAAAGAGGCGGGCATCACCGCCAAAGTCGAGAGCCGCATCAAGCGTGTGTACAGCATCCACAAAAAGCTGGTACGTCAGCGCATTGGCGTCGACCAGGTGTATGACCTCTACGCCATGCGGGTCATCACCAAATCGGTGCAGGATTGCTATGGTGTCCTCGGGATCATTCACAACCTATGGCGGCCGGTGCCGGGCCGGATCAAGGACTTTATCGCCATGCCGCGGCCGAACTTGTACCAGTCGCTGCACACGTCGGTGATCACGGAAACGGGGGAGACGTTCGAAATCCAGATTCGCACCGAAGAAATGCACAAGATGTGCGAAGAAGGCATCGCGGCGCACTGGAAGTACAAAGACGGCGCCGTTTCCGCGCAGGACGAGCAACGTCTGGCGTGGCTGCGGCAGGTGGTGGAGTGGCAGCGCGACGTTTCCGATCCCAACGAGTTTCTATCAACGCTGAAGATCGACCTGTATCCGGAAGAGGTCTACACCTTCACCCCGAAGGGGAAAGTCGTGGTGCTGCCGCGAGATGCCACGCCCATTGATTTTGCCTACACGATCCACACCGAGGTTGGCCACACTTGCGTGGGCGCGAAAGTCAACGGGCGCATGGTTCCGCTGCGACACAAGCTGCACTCTGGCGACATCGTCGAGATCCTGACTCAGCCCGGACACAAGCCCAGCCGCGATTGGCTGGGTATTGTGAAGTCGTCGCGATCGCGCAACAAGATCAAGCACTGGCTCAATGTGCACCAACGCGAACGCGCGATCGAGATCGGGCACAAGCTGATCGACAAAGAAGCGCGCAAATATCACATCTCGCTCAAGCACACCAAAGATGAAGACCTGCAGCGCGTGGCCGGGGAATATGGCCTGGGCCGCTATGACGACCTGCTCGCCGCCATCGGTTACGGCAAGTACTCGGCGCGGCAGGTGCTCGCCAAGCTGACGCCGGCGGGCAGTGAACAACTGCAGGAGGGCGAAGAACCGGTGGCTGCGGGCGGAATCGCCAGCGTCGTCCGACGCGTATTTGGCGGCGACAACAACGCCATCGTGGTCAAGGGCCACGGCGATTTGCTCGTCTATCGCGCGCGCTGCTGCAATCCGATTCGCGGAGAGGCCATCGTCGGATACGTGACGCGCGGTAAGGGCGTCGCGGTGCACTCGATCAGCTGCCCGAACGTCACGAATCTGCTGTATGAGCCCGATCGCCGCATCGATGTGCAATGGGCTGGCAGCGACAAGGAAGGCCAGCCGATTTCGTATCCGGTCAAGCTGACCCTGTTCTGCGACGACCGCTTCGGCATGCTGAAACAGATCACGTCGGTGATCAGCGACCAGAACACGAATATTCGTAACATCGAGGCGAAGACTGGAAGTGGTCGGGCAACGATCGACGTCGTCCTTGAAATCGCTGACCTGAAGCACCTGCAGACCATCATCAACGGCGTGCGACAGATTCCCGGTGTGCACGACGTGCAGCGGCTGCAGAAGATTTAGAACGTTGCAGCGGCTGGGGCGTCTTTCCCCGCGGCGAGGCCAAGTTGGCCCCGGGACGGCCGGCGGGATACTGGGGCTACTGCTTCCGCCGCAGATAGTTGCTGGTTATTGCGTCTGCGTTCATACTCGACGCGTCGTCATGACCAACGCACGAAGCATCGTGAACCGCATTGATTGCTCGCTATGGATTTCAGCGGCGATACTCCTTCTTGCATCCCTGGCATTCGCCGATTCGCCTTTGACGCTGGTCAATCTTCGCTGTGAGTACAAGGTCAATCCTGTGGGCATCGATGTACTGCAGCCCCGACTGAGCTGGGAGCTGATCTCTGCTCAACGGGCGACTGTCCAGAGTGCGTATCAGGTTCGCGTTGCGCTCTCTGAGTCTCAATTGACGAAGGGACGCACGCTGTGGGATTCGGGCAAGCGGCTCTCAGACACATCGATTCATGTGGCCTATGAGGGGCCGCGTCTGGAAAGCGGACGGCGTTACTACTGGCAGGTGCAGGTGTGGGACAACCATGGGAGCGCCTCCGGCTGGAGCCAGCCTGCATTTTGGGAGATGGGGTTGCTCGAAGCTTCCGACTGGCATGCCCGCTGGATCACGCCGAATCTTCCCGAGGACTCTTCCAAATCGAATCCGGCGCCCATGCTGCGGCGCGCTTTCCGCGTGAAGAAGCCGGTTGCGGCTGCGCGCCTCTATGCCTCCGCCATGGGGCTTTATGAAATCGAACTCAACGGACGGCGCGTCGGGGATCAGTATTTCACTCCCGGATGGACGGCCTACGATTTTCGCTACCAGTATCAAACCTACGACGTCAGTGCCGAACTGAAGCAGGGCGAGAATTGCCTGGGCGCGCTGCTCGGCGATGGCTGGTTTCGCGGCAGGATCGGTTGGGAGGGGAAGCGGAATTCCTACGGCAAGCAGTTAGCGCTGCTGGCGCAGCTTGTCATCAACTATGCCGACGGCACGCAAGAAACTCTCGGCACCGATGGGGCCTGGAAATCAGCCACGGGCCCGATTCTCCTGTCGGACAATTACGACGGCGAAACCTACGACGCACGGCTCGAGCGGGCGGGATGGAGTCAGGCAGGTTACGACGACGCGAACTGGAGCGGGGTGGCTTTGATGGATGCCCCCAGGGCGAAGTTGGTTGCGCCTGCCGGGCCTCCGGTGCGCAAGATCGAAGAACTCCGGCCGTTGAAGATTCTGAAGACTCCCGCGGGCGATACGGTGCTCGACATGGGTCAGAACATGGTGGGATGGGTGCGTTTCCACGTCACTGTTCCCACCGGCACTACGGTTGTGCTGCGCCACGCCGAGGCCCTCGACGCGGCGGGGAACTTCTACACCCAGAACCTGCGCTCAGCAAAGGAGACCATCCGCTACACGGCCAGAGGCAGTGGAGTCGAAACCTTCGAGCCGCACTTCACGTTCCAGGGATTCCGCTACGTGGCGGTGAACGGGTGGCCGGGCGAGCCCAGCCTCGACGACTTTACAGGAATCGTGGTCCACTCCGACATGCGCCGCACCGGGACGTTTGCGAGTTCCAATGCGATGTTGAACCAGCTGCAGCACAACATTGTCTGGGGGCAGAAGGGAAATTTTCTGGACGTGCCGACTGACTGCCCGCAGCGCGATGAACGGCTGGGATGGACGGGCGACGCCCAGGTATTTGCCCCGACCGCCGCGTTCAATCACGACACCGCAGCGTTTTACACCAAGTGGCTTGCCGACGTTGCATTCGATCAGCAGGACGACGGCGCTGTTCCGTTTGTCATCCCCAACGTTCTCTCCCATGACACGCGGAAAGGGGCGTCGGCCTCAGCGGGATGGGCGGACGTGGCCGTGGTCGTGCCCTGGACCGTGTATCTCTCCTACGGCGACCGGCGCATCCTGGCGCAGCAGTACGGCAGCATGAAAGCCTGGGTTGAGTACATGCGCCACGCGGCCGGCGACAGTTACATCTGGAGCAACGGTTTCAGTTTCGGGGACTGGCTGGCGTTCGCCACCACGCAGTCCGACTACCCCGGCGCGACGACCGACAAAGACCTGATTCAGACGGCCTATTTCGCCCACTCCACTGCGCTGCTGCTGCGGACGGCGGAAGTTCTCGGCAAGAAACAGGACGCCGCGGTTTATGCCGAGCTATTGGGGAAGATCCAGGCGGCGTTTCAAAGGGAGTTTGTCACACCAAACGGGCGGCTTTCGTCCAACACGCAAACTGCATATGTGCTGGCGCTTGCGTTCGATCTCCTGCCTCAAGCTGAGCGTAAGCAGGCTGCAGCGCGCCTGGCCGCTGACGTGCGCAAGTTCGGGCATCTCACCACCGGCTTTCTCGGGACTCCGCTGCTGTGCCTGGTGCTTAGCGACTATGGGTATCTCGACGAAGCCTACATGCTGCTCAATCGGACCGAGTATCCGTCGTGGCTCTACCCCGTCACCAAAGGTGCCACGACGATCTGGGAACGTTGGGACGGAATCCGTCCGGACGGCACATTTCAGGACGTCGGGATGAATTCGCTGAATCACTATGCTTACGGCGCGATTGGCGAGTGGATGTATCGCGTGGTGGCGGGCATTGAAATCGACGCCGAACAGCCGGGCTACAAACACCTGCTCATCCAGCCGCAGCCGGGCGGCGGGTTGAAGTGGGTGAAGGCTTCCGAACAAACCATGTACGGGCGCGTCGCGTCGGCGTGGGCGATTCAGGATGGCAAGATGACGTTGACGGTCGAGATTCCACCGAACACGTCGGCAACAATTCATCTGCCCAAGGCCCGTTTGGACCTGGTAACGGAAGGTGGCCAACCGCTGCAGTCGAGTCCGGGCGTGTCGGGCGCGCGGCAAGCGGGCGATGCCGTGTTCGTCCACGTCGGCTCCGGCTCGTATTCATTTGAGGTTCGGGCTCAGTAGCGCGAGCCCGGCGGATATCTCACAAATCGGCGGTGACCGGAATCACAGGAAGAACCGTCATCATCGTCTAGTCTGCACTCGGCGGTCTCCCGGCCGAGTTCGTACCTCCCCTCCCAGACTGTTTATGCGTCTTCATTCTCTGCAAGGCCTGCGGGCCGTTTGTATTACTCTGGTCGTGCTTTCGCATGTTTCGGGCACGCGGAATTTTCCGCGTTCGCACATTCTCGAGATCTACGGGAACCTCGGCGTGCGGATCTTTCTCGTCGTTTCGGGCTACTTGATCACGGCACAGTTGGTGAGGGAATTCGATCGGAGCGGGACCATCTCGCTGAAGATGTTCTACACGCGTCGCGCGTTTCGCATTTTCCCGGCAGCGTATGTCTTCATGATCGTGGCCGTCGTTACGCATTGGAGTATGCTGCGCGCGGGCAACATTGCGACGGCGCTGGCCTATTGCGTGAACTACTACCAGTATGGGCAGCACGTACTCGGGCATCTGTGGTCGCTGGGGGTGGAAGAACAGTTCTATCTTCTGTGGCCACTGACGCTGCTGCTGTTTTTCCGCCGGCGCCTGTGGATCGTGGCGGCGGCGATCGCGCTAGGTCCGCCGCTGCGCGTCATTTTCTTTCTCGCGTGGGGACGGCCGGGTTTGGACCATCCCTTCCCCGTTTTCATGGACGCTTTGGCGATGGGTGCGGCCGTTTCTATGTTGGAGCCCCGGCTCGCCCGATGGCAGTTGGTCTTCACCAGTCGGTGGTTCGGGGCCGTGCCGTTCGTGACTGCGCTGCTGCCGATGATTCAGCTATGGAACACGCGGGTCTATCAGGTGCTGGGGCTGACTCTGCTGCATCTGGGCATCGCGCTTTCGCTCAAGCACGTCATGCTGCGGCGCTATGCTGTATTGAACGTCTGGCCGGTGATGTGGCTGGGCGCGATCAGTTACAGCCTGTATCTGTGGCAGCAGATATTCCTGGATCGGGAGGCGTCGTCGTTCTGGACGGCCTTTCCGCAGAATGTGGTGTTCTCCATCCTGCTTGCTACGGCTTCCTATCACCTGATTGAGCAGCCGTTTCTGAAGGTGCGGGAGCGCTGGACCAGGGCGCGGAGAGTGCATCTGGTCAGCACAGAGAACCAGATCACGTTGAAGGAGGCACACGTATTGCGCGGCGCGTAGGACAGCGCGTCCGGCGGCCTGAGGGAGTTTGACGGGAACGAAGTGGCCTTCCGGGTAGAGGCAATCTTCGCCAGACTCATCGATCATCCGCAGGAAATGTTTTCTGGCGGCGTCTGATCGTAGCAGGTGCCCGAGTGTCTCAGGGTTTACTTCTGCAATCTGACTTCTGCCTTCTGCAAGCGACTTCCGGTATCATAGAAAGACGCACCGGAGGGGTGATGGCGGTTCCCGTATCTCAAATGTGGACGGTTTCCACCTACGTCCTGCGGCAGAAGCTTGCCGGACGCAAGCGCTACCCGCTCGTCCTCATGCTGGAGCCGTTGTTTCGTTGCAATCTGGCCTGCGCTGGATGCGGAAAGATTCAGTATCCCGCCCACATCCTGAAGAAAGACCTCACTCCGGAAGAGTGTTTCAAGGCAGTCGACGAGTGCGGCGCCCCGGTGGTCTCGATCCCGGGCGGCGAGCCACTCATGCACCCGCAGATCGACAAGATTGTTCAGGGCCTGGTCGCGCGCAGGAAATATATCTATCTCTGTACTAACGCGCTGCTGCTAAAAGAAAAGCTGCACCTGTTCAAGCCCAGCAAGTACCTGAGTTTTTCGGTTCACGTGGACGGACAGAAGGAGCACCACGATTTTTCCGTCTGCCGCGAGGGCGGATACGACATCGCTGTAGACGCTGTGCGCGATGCGGTCAAGGCCGGCTTCCGCGTGACTACCAACACGACCTTGTTTGACGGCGCTGATCCGAAGTCTGTACGTGCTTTCTTCGACGAGATGATGGACGCGGGCGTCGAGAGCATGATGCTCTCGCCCGGCTATTCCTACGACAAGGCGCCTGATCAGAAACATTTTCTCGGGCGCGCCCGCACGCGACGCCTGTTCCGGGCGATGCTTTCGAACCGCAAGAAGAAGTGGCGTTTTAACCAGTCGCCGCTCTTCCTCGAATATCTGATGGGCCGCCGCAACTACAACTGCACGCCCTGGGGCATGCCGACTTACAACCTGTTCGGCTGGCAGAAGCCCTGCTACCTGCTGCAGGACGGCTACGCCGACTCCTACAAAGAGTTGATGGAAACGACGGCCTGGGACGAGTACGGCACACAGTCGGGCAATCCGCAGTGTGCGAACTGCATGGTGCATTGCGGTTACGAGCCGACGTCAGTTGACGATACATTCGGCTCGCTTCGCGGTTTCTGGGACACGGTGAAAGCTACCTTCTCGCTCTATCCGGATAAAGAGGCGCTGAAAGATCTGGAGCGGGAGATTCGGCCGGTGTATTCGTACAATCCGCTGGTGCAGATCGACGCGCCTGCTGAGAATGTCGCCATCGCCGAAGAAAGCCGGGCATGAGCGGACGCGAAGCTGGCCTCGAACACGCGCACCATCCCGTGCAGGTACCCGGGCACCCGAAGACCACCGACGAACTGGAGGTCGTCCCCGGCTTTGAACGCGAGAACCTGCAGGGCTGGATTCCCGAGCTCGCTACCGAAGCCGACATCCGCGCCGTGATTGAAAAAGCCTTCGACTATCGCGGGGACATCACCGTCACCCGCAAAGACGGCTCGCAGGTTACGGGTTATCTCTTCGACCGCCGCGTCGGACCAACGCTCAACGATTCCTTCATCCGCTTAATGCTCGCCACCAGCAACGACCGCCCTGCCATTCCTTACTCCGACATCGCCGCCATCGCCTTCACCGGACGCGACACCGCCGCCGGCAAAAGCTACGAAGCCTGGGTCAAGAAGTACTGGGAGAGCCGCGCTAAAGGCGAGAAGAATATTTCGATTGAGCCGGAAGCGCTGGAGTAGGGCGTAACGGCGGACACTGCACTTCAAAACCCCCCTCATTTTGCCTTCTGCGAGTGTACCCAATCCGACTTTCAGTGGTTGTGCGGCAAAGCCTGAGCCGAAGGCGTCGTACCTGCCTTGGTCGTGCCCGCCGCGATCTCCTGGTCTGTCCGTGCCAGCGCTTCGACAACCAGCTTGCGCCCGGGAGTGCGGGCGAGAGCGGTCTGGAACGCTTCGCGGGCTTCGGCGGGACGATGGAGTTGCAGGAGAACTTCGCCGAGCAGTTCGTCCGTGGGCTTCTCAATGTTCGGCGGGCCAAATTCCAGAGGCAGGGCGTGCTCCCGAGCGGCTACGCGCTGCAGGTCTTTGACTGCGTCCTCGGGCTTTCCATCAGCGGCGAGGAGCGCCGCGCGCAGCTGGTCGACCGTGATATCAACCGTCTCTGTCATCGAAGGCATGTTCATTTTGAGCTGGTCAATCCAGGCTTTCACGCGGGGCGCAGTGCTTTCTGAGCGAGAGAGGCCCGCACGCGCAGCCGCGTGATCCCCGCGACCGATGGCGACAAACGTATCGGCATACTCGAAATCGAGCTCCGGGAAAGGAAAATCGCCGGCCGGTAATTTCCAGCTGGCCACATCGTCATTCCAGCGTTGCGTGCTGACGAGAAAGTGGGTTCTCATCCCGGTATAGGACGACACCAGCATCATGGCAGGAGACATGCCGTTCATCATTCCGCCTGACATGCGATCGTGGGCCGGATTCTTGGGATCGGCGAGGGCTGCGGCGGCCTGTTCCGCCTGCTGGCGGCAACCAGCGAGGATGCGGCGCGCGTCCTCGACGCGGCCTTGCTGCAGGTAGCCATACTCGAGCCATTCGTTGTAGTGCCCGCACATCCCAGGGGGCCTTCCCGCCTTCTGGCGAAGCCGGTTGACGACGGCCATGGCGGTTTCGTTCGCGGCAACTTCCTCGTCCCACATTCCCAGCGACAGGAAAATGTGCGAGGTCATGTGCTGGGCGTGGCCGGCTTCGGGCGCAATCTTCGAATAGATGCGCGCGGCACGCAGGCCGAGCGGCGCATGGACGGGGTCGTCGTAACAGTGAATGAGGTAGTGAACCACGCCGGGATGACGCGGATGCTCCGGAAAAACCTCTTCGAGCACGGCAGCAGCGCGCATGTAGGTGGCAAAATCGCGGCCCTGTTCGGCGGTGCCGAGAATGGCCAGGGCATAGAAGGCGGAAGCATCCACGTCATCGGGAAACTTGCGGTGAACTTCGGCGAGGACGGCCTCATGGCGGCGGTCGCGTTCTTCCTTTGTGCCGTCGCCGAAAAGCACTTCGACGCTGCGCAGGTACAACTTCTCGCGCTCGGTTGGCGCTTTGGCGAGGCGGGCTTCCGGAGTCGGCCCCAGACGTTTCAGGATTTCGCGGGCGGCGGCGACGTCTTCTTCATGCCATACCGGATGATTTTGCGTCATGGCTTCGCCCCAGTACGCCAGGGCAAAGTCAGGAGCGAGCTTCTGCGCCTTCTGGAAGTGTTCCGCAGCGTCGTCGTATTCGAAGTCGTGGAGCTGCGCTAAGCCGATGAGAAAATCGGCCTGCGCGGCCGCAGGGCCGGAGTTGGCGAACGCAACCTCGCCGAAGCCCTGCTGCGCAGAAGCGGGGAACGAGCACAGAAGCAACAGCGCAAATGTGAAAGGAAACAAAGTTTCAAAGACCTTCTTCATCGGATCACCCCTTCGCGAGGTCCAGAAGTGGAGTGATTTTATACCTATTCACGCCTGTTGCTCCAAGGGAACCCCGTTTGCAGCGACTCGCTTATAATCCCGTCGAGGGTTTTCGTGATCAACCGTGTTCTGTTCGTTCTCCTGGCTCTCTTGCCTGTCGCTTCCGTCGCACAAACTCAGCCGCCAAAATTTGACGGAATTGATAAGTGGAAAGCTGCATTGACGGCATCGGAGACAGCTTCGTTCAAGAGCTTGTACTCCTCCGAGCCGGCAGCAAGGTACATCGGCAAAGATCAAAAGCCGGCACCGGACCTCGCACCCGAAACCGGATTCTGGCAAGACTTGGTTGCGTCCGGCGCGACCGACTTCGAGGTAAACGAGATCGGAGCGCAGGATAAGCAGGGGCTCCACTTTGTGAGTCTGGCGGTCGCGATGAAGGTGAAGACGCCGGATGGTCCGCGGACCCGCTACGTGACTGAAGATCAGGCGTGGCAGCAACAGGCGGAACAGTGGCGCATCGTGCTGGTTAAACATTCTGACCTGGTGAAGATGCGGCCGGCGCTCAAACCAAATCCGCACCTGTATGACAAAGATGCAGACGCCCGGGCTGAAATCAAGGAAGCTGTTGCCGAGGCCGCCAAGAACCACGAGCGCGTGATCCTGATTTTCGGGGCGAACTGGTGTTACGACTGCCACGTGCTGGACCAGGCCTTCCATCAGGGCGATGTCGCTCCCATCCTGGAAAAGAATTTCCGCGTTGTGCATGTGGACATCGGCGACGACGGCAAGAAGAACAACGACCTCGCGGACGAGTACAAAGTTCCGCTGAACAAAGGCGTGCCCGCGCTCGCCGTCCTGGGGCCGGATGGCAAGCTGCTCTACTCCCAGCAGAACGGCGAGTGGGAATCGGCGCGGTCGATGGATCCCGACGACATCATTACGTTTCTCAACAAATGGAAGCCTTAGCGGACGATTGACCAGCACCGTACGGGTACTCGTTCTGAGAGACTCTCGCGTCTCCTGGAGGCCGGCTTGTCCGCCAGCGGAATCTCGATATATCCTGTCCGTCAACGAGGGTGGCAAGTGCGCGGCTTCACCTGAACCTATCTCTCCTGAACCTCCGGCGGCGGTTCCAAACGTAGTCCGCAAATCGCGGCTAACCTAATCTCTCAGGGGTGAGTTTATGAATCGGCGAGATTTTATGCGATCGACCGGCGCTGTCTGTGCCGGTTTGGCTTTCACAAAGTCCACACCGCTATGGGCGGACACGTCAGCAAACGGCTGGCGCACATTTGAAGTCCTCACCCGGGTCGAAGTGCTGAAACCGGGCGGAACGACTCACATCTGGTTGCCCGCGGCCCTGATTCGTGACACGCCGTATCAGAAGACGCACTCCAATCACTTCGCTGCCGAGGGCGGAACCGCGAACTTGACCACCGACAAGCAGAGCATCCTCGGCATCGTTTCAGCAACGTATCCGGCCAACAAGAAGCCGGTATTAACGCTCACGAGCCGCGTTTCTTTGAGGAACTACTCTGTCGATCTGTCGGCACCCACAAAAGCGCAGCGCGCCTCCAATGCCGAACTTGAATATTTTCTCCGGCCCACCAAGTACGTTCCGACGGATGGAATCGTCAAGGAAACTGCGGAAAAGGCAACCAAGGGCGCCACGGCCGATATCGACAAGGCTCGCGCCATCTATGAGTGGGTGGTGGAGAACACGTTCCGAGACCCGAAAGTGCGTGGCTGCGGACGAGGCGACATCCGCTTTATGCTGGAGTCGGGCGACATGGGCGGTAAGTGCGCTGACCTGAATGCCCTGTACGTGGGTCTAGCGCGAGCGGCAGGCTTGCCAGCCCGGCATATTTACGGCTTGCGAATTGCCAGGTCGGAACTGGGCTACAAGAGCCTGGGACTGGCCACCGATAAAGCTACCAAGGGCCAGCATTGCCGCGTGGAGGTATATCTTAGCCAGCACGGATGGGTTCCCGTGGACCCGGCTGATGTGCGCAAGGTGGTGTTAGAGGAGCCGCCCGGCAATCTGAAATTGGACGACGAGATGGTCACAAAAGCCCGTAAACGACTTTTCGGCTCCTGGGAAATGAACTGGATGGCCTACAACTACGCGCACGATGTGGCTCTGCCCGGATCCGCGAAGCAGCCCGTCGTGTACTTCATGTATCCGCAGGCGGAAACGGGGGAAGGACGCGTGGATCCGTTCGATCCGGATGCCTTCAAGTATGAGATCACGGTGAAGGAGATGAGTTAGACCTTGTCACTGCAGGTTGCGCGTGCCGTGACATTGCCGACGGCTGAGGCGGCGAAGGTTAGCGCGTCGGGGAGGAGGAGATCACCGCTCCGGTTCGGGTACAACCGGGAGGCTCCGATGGCCGGCAGGGTCGACGGCTTGCACTGCGAATATGAAATTGTCTTTGGAATCGTCCAAGGTTGCACGCAGGACATTTCCGACGGCCACGACGCCGGCCCAGTCGGGCGCCGCCGTCGGCCGCTTCAGAACCTGGTAGTTCGCGGCCCCAGACGAGGCTTCCCAGGTCAATGTGGTGGTGTTTTCCAGGTTCTTGGTCAACATACGAACTCGAGCAGGCGGGGCGGGCGCCGATGCCAGCGAAGCCAATGTCGCGGCATTCAGGCGCGCCACCTTCGCCACGTATGAGAAATCCACGAATTTCGGCAGATCCCCGTATTCGATGCCATCCTGGGTCCGGACGTTTTGATGCTGATGGTTGTAGTTCTCGCGGTATTCCGTAAAACGGACGGCAGCAAACCCCTGCTGATTGAAGGAATAGTGATCGCCGCCGCGTAAATAGCGGTCCAGCCGCAGCACGAGTAGCGGAGAAACGCCAGGCTCGTAGAGTTGTGCTACCTCGGTGATATAGCGCGCCAGTTGCCGGGAAGAGGAGTCATTTTCCAACCCTAAAGATCGAATGCGGCGCAAGTCGGCGTCGGTTGCCGCGGCGGGTAGGCCTTCGGAGAATACCCTCACCGCGTCCGGAGTTTGCATGCGGTCGTTATCTCCGCCGACGATGTCGTTGTTGAGAACAGCTTCCAGGTTCCATCCTTGCTGCTTCGCCATCTGCGCAAAATGCTTGCTGCCGTTCAGTCCCTGCTCTTCGCCCGCCACCGTCAGGAAGATGATGGTGGCGGGAAACTTCATTTTGCTCAGAACGCGGGCGCATTCCAGGCTGACGGCAGTGCCGCTGGCGTCATCGTTGGCTCCGGGTGCCGGATCGGTGATGTTGAAGGTGTCGCTGTTGCGCGAGTCGTAGTGCCCGGTGACCAGCACGATGCGGCCGGCCTGAGTCGGATCGGTTCCGCGCAGAACAGCGTAGACATTGGTAATTCGGGTCGGGAGTTTGATGCGGTCGGCGGGTTGCTCGATAAACGCATCGGTCTTCACTTCCAGGCAACCGCCGCAGTCTTTCGAATACTGTTCAAGTTCAGCCTTGATCCACTCGCGCGCAGCGCCAATGCCCTTGCCGGCTTTGACGGATACGTCGTCCTGGGCGGAAATGGTGGAGCGGTTGCCAAAGCTGACCAGCTTTTCAACCGTCTGCCGGAGATGGTCGGCCGATATCTGACGGAGCGCCCCCGCGATCTGTGGATCGACGGCGTTTTTCGGCGACTCCTGGGCGGCACCCTGAGGGCCCAACTGCAGGATTTCCAGGGCAAGAAATGCGAGGATCAGAGCACATCCGGAGCGCGGAATACGGGGCAGCAGCGAGACAGGGATCACGGGAAATTTCCTTGGTCGGCCTCTTGACCTTTTGCTCGTGAAGAAACTAAATATATCAGGATACGCGGCCTGTGGAGGTACTCATGGTGTACTGTCCCGAATGCGAGACCGATCTCGACATCGAGGAAGATGAAGTGGACGAAGGCGAGGTCGTCTCGTGCCCGGAGTGTGGCACCGACTTCGAGGTCATTACAGTCAACCCCATCGAACTCAAGCCGGTGGATGAAGAGGATTACGACGAAGACGAGGACGAAGTCGAGTCCGACGAGGAAGCGGGCGACGGAGACGAATCCTGAGCGCGCGCATCCAACGTGTCGTGCTTCGACCCTATCGCGCGGTTTGTGCCGCTCTGCTCTCGATCGCGTTGCTTGCGCCCGGTGGAGCGGGCGCGGGTGAACCCTCCAAACCCAAGCCGTACGCGTTGATTTTCGGGACGGTCTACGATCCCGACGGCCGCCCGGTCTACGGTGTCAGAATCAAAATTCGTCGGGCAAAGGAGAGGAAGGCGCGCTGGGAACAGTATTCCGATCACAGCGGTGAATTCGCTCAGCGCTTGCCACCCGACTTGACCGATTATGTAGTTTGGGTGGATTTGAAGGACTATAAACTACCTTCTGGCAAGCATTTAAAAGGTGGTACGGAAGTAACCGTCCACGTCGACGATGTCGCGCGGCGTTACGAGATTGGCTTGCATCTAACGTGGTAGGGTATTCCCTGTACGCAAAGAAGGAGGACACGATGAAGACGATCATTGCGGCCTTGCTTCTGCTCCTGTTTTCGACGCTGGTGGTAGCGGAGCCGCAGTTTGGCGGCGGCGGACGTCCGAAGGGTGACAATACCCGCCTGCTGACGGGGAGGGTGCTGGACCATGCCGATAATCCGCTGCCGGATGCGGTGGTATACCTGACGAACACGCGCACTCGCACGGTCAAGACCTACATCGTCAGCACTGACGGCGCGTACCGGTTTCCCTCTTTGCAGCCGAATGTTGACTACGAAGTGTACGCTCAGCACAAGGGGCGCAAGAGCGACACCAAGACCGTCAGCCAGTTCGACGATCGCCCGCAAGTTTCGATCAATCTGAAAATCGATACGAAATAGGCAAGCGGCAGAGTCCAGATAACGGGCTTCCGACGGCGGATGGCTGGACTGTGGGCTTGCCCGCGGTCCGTCCTTTCGCTAGCATTCCCGAAACATGAGTAGCCGGTCCGATCCCAGTGGCGCGTTCATCCTCGGAATAGGCCTGGGCATTTACTTTTTCTACAGAGGCTTCCGGAATTTTCGGGAGTACAAGGTGCTAGCGGACACGCCGCGGATGCCGATCCGCAGCTTGTCGATGGGATTTACCCACATCCGCGGCCAGGCGGAGAGCGCCAGCCTGCTCACCAGTCCGCTTAGCAAGACGCCGTGCTGCTTCTATCGTGTGGAAATTGACCAGTGGAAGACGCACAATCGGGGCGCATCGTGGGAGCGGGTCTGCACCGACGCGGACGGCAATCAGTTCTATGTTGCCGACGATACCGGTCGCGTCCTGGTAGATGCCCATGCCGCCGAATTTGACCTACAGCCGATCCAGGAGCGTGTGGTCAGTTCCGCGAATGCGACAGGCGGCAGTGGCGATGCTGAGCTGCTGAATTACGTGACCTACGCTCAGACGCATCACCTGACCGATGCAATGTCGCAGTATCTGGGCCACAAGCTTGACCAGAAATTGGAACGGGGAACGCTCGACCCCGCCAAACAGCAGAGTGCGGAAGCGCTGAACGAGTTCCTGCATGCGCTCCCCGATGTGCAGAAGACGGGCCAACTTCCTTTTGGCGCATTGGCAAAGGTACTGGCTTCGACCGGACCCTTGGCCGATCCGGAGAAAGAAGCGCGACGACAGCAGGCCCTGGCGCGATTTCAGATGATGCAAACCGTGCAGCTACCCGCGGAGGCGCTGGCGCAGCTGCACCCTCATGCCGCTGAAGGCCGTTTCCGGCTGCGTGAATATGTCATCCGGCCCGGGCAGGAGTGTTTTATTTCTGGGACTTGCGCTGAAAATCCGCAGCCCGACAACGAGCGTGACCGCAACCTGATCCGGAAAGGTCAGACGGAGCCTACGTTTCTGATTTCGTGTCAGGCGGAGCGGCAGGCCACGAGCGAGGTCCGGGGACGATCGCTAAAAATGGTGCTGGGCGGCGCGGCGCTGACGCTGGGGTGTCTTGCACTGCTGTTGTGGCATTTGAACTTGCTCTAGGAGAATGCGCATGTCGATCCTGACCATGACGGCCATGGCGCTGGCGGTGGTGGGAATGCTGTCCTACGTCGTCATCCTGTACAACGAACTTGTCCGACTGCGCAATGACAACGATCGCGCGTGGGCGAATATCGACGTCCTGCTCAAACAGCGACACGACGAAGTGCCGAATCTCGTGGCTACGGTGAAAGGCTACATGGAGCACGAGCGCCAGACCCTGGAGGCGGTGACGCAGGCGCGGACAGCCTCCATGAGTGCGGCTAGTATTCCGCTGAAAGCGCAGGCCGATCTGATGCTGACCGGAGCGCTGCGTGGGTTATTTGCTGTCGCTGAGCGATATCCGGATCTGAAGGCCAACCAGAATTTTCTGGCGCTGCAGAAGCGGATTTCAGAGCTGGAAGAGCGCATTGCCGACCGCCGTGAGTTCTTCAACGACGATGTGGCGACCTACAACACGAGGATCGGGCAGCTTCCCGAGGTTTTTCTTGCGAAAATGATGGCGCTCCAGCCGCGGCAGTTGTTCCAGGTGAGCGAAGAGGACCGGCGGCAGGTAGAGATTAGCCTGGCGCGCGGGACAGCGTAGGTCAACTGCTCCACCAGTCGACCTTTGGAGCGAACCGCACCTCCAAAAAAAGAACGAGCCGCCCAGGAATCGGGCGGCTGTCTGTACCATGCGTCTTAGCTTCCATTTCAAACTGGTTGCTCTTCAGTGGAGTTGGACGGCACCTCCGCAGGTGTACCACCACGGTATACCTGCCGAGCATTTCTCGCCGCCGGTGTAAGTGACCGCTGCGATGCGGTTGTCGTTCACGCCCCACGCAAAACCCCAATCCGCAGGGAAATTAATGATTTCAGAAAAAGTCAGGTCTTTTGTGGTCCAGCGTGTTGGTAGATCCTTCGTGTAGGCTACGTCCCAACAATCGCCGACCATGTCGCCAGGATCGTTGATGCCCACGGCCCAGCAGCTGGAGAAACCGTCCGCAGGCATGGGAAGCATGATCGGCGGGGAGTACTTTGTTCGGTTCTTGTTGAGCGGTTTCCAGAGCGCAGGGAGTATTACACTCCAGTCGCTCGAACCGACGACGCCGATGATTTCACCTTTTTCGTTGATGTCAAAGGGGTCAGCGAACGGGTAGTCTGCGGGTACTGCCAGGGACATGAGTTTCCACCCTTTCCCGTCAGCGCGAATGTTCCACAGCAGGCCATCCACAATTGTTCCATCGTCATTCGAGCACGAGCCAATGAGCTGACCATAGTCGTTCGCCTTCCAGACCGAGCACATCGTGAGTTCGGGATACGCTGTGGTGTCGAGCTTGTGGATGTTCCATCTGGTAATGAACTCTCCATTCCTCCAGACGTGCGATGGCGTCCAGACAACGGGCGCCTGAAAGCCCGCCTCGGGGTTCCCGTCCACGCCACTACCGCCCACGATCAGGGTTCCGAGCTTGTTTGTGCCGTACGCGGTGCTCGAGTTGTGGCTCGCGTACCGCGGATCGTGAGTATCCGCAAGAGTCCCGAGATCAACCAGGCCTGCGTGCTTGGTCCAAACCACGCCGTGGGGCTGCCCGTCCGGCGCGGTTGAGTGACTGACGACCAAGCCGGTGTTCGAGATGTCATTGAGAGGCTCTTGCCACCCCATGGGCTGTTCTTCGGCCAAAGTGCCGAGGTCGATCCATACGCTGGCATGCGGCCCAAACAAAGGCACAGCCAGCGTGTGGGTGTAACCAGGACCATCGTCGATGGGAGAGATATCGCCGAGGCCAATGATCACGCCAAAGTCATTGATGTGCCATGTCGAAAACCACGTGCCGCCGGGGTAGGTCCCTATTTCCCAAATTTTCGCATTGTGATCCGGATTTGCCTGATCATGAAAGCTCCGGCTTAATGTCAAGGCCGGCGTCCTGGCCTGGCTGGCTATTCGATGCGCGGTATGCTTGCCGAAGGATAGCTTGGTCGCAGATTGCTGGGCCCATACCGCCGTTGCCATACAAACGAGCAGAGTAAGAATGCTGATACGTCTCATGATCGACCTCCATTAGGGTATGAACTGTTCAAGCTGTGTGAAATCGAGTCTCAGTGAAGCTGGACGGCCATCCCGTGCATGACGTCACCGCCTCCGATGACTGCGGCAGCAACACCGAATTCGTTTACGTTGGCGGAGTAGCTCCAATCCAGATCCATGAGCGGCATCAACTCGACGAGTGTCGGGTCTTTCGTCGTCCAGTACGCCGCGCGCGCGCTGCCGTAATCGTCGTAGACGGCGGCTCCAACGATGTCGCCCCGGTTGTTAATTCCGATTCCGCCGTCGCCATTTGACAATCCCCAAGGATTAGGAAGCCGGACGAGTTTGTAGGTTCTCCTTGGTCCGACGGGCTTCCACAAGGCAGCAAATCCATGAACCCAATCTGCCGCATAGGCGGTGCCCACGACTTCGCCCGAGTCGTTGAGCTCCGCCGGCCATGGATTCGGATCATCGGCCGTACCGTAGAAGGGTTTGACGCTCCAGCCCTTGCCGGCAGGACTCCAAACGACACCTGTTGTCGTCCCGGAATCATCCCAAACAGCCCCGAGGATCTGCCCGCGGTTGTTGACGGCCGTCGCGGTCCCGTAGGGAAAGGCGCCGAGAACCGTCGTATCCAGCGTATGCATCTCCCAGGTGAGCACAGGCCCGCGCTGGCGCCACTCCAGCGACGGAGTCCAATACACGGGAAGAACGGGGGCAGCGGGGTCGTCGGTATAACTCCAACCGACAATCAGCGTGCCGATCTTGTTGATGTCGAGCGCCTGACTGTAGAGATACCCCGGAACGGTTCCGAGATCAGCCATTCCGGTGCGTGCAGTCCAGACGAAAGCATGATCGCTGCCTTCGGATGTGAAGGCGTGGCCGACAACAATACCTGTGTCAGAGATTCCGAATGCTTCAGCGGAAACGCCCGGAGGCGCCTCGCCACCCAGCGTACCTAGATCCACCCACTGGAGGGCATTCGGACCAAATAGAGAGATGATGGCGGGATGCTGCTGATCGGGGCCGGAGATCATGCTCCATCCCACAACCACGCCGAAGTCGTTGATGTCGTTGACCCAGGACCAAGATCCGCCGGGGTAGGTGCCGAGATCCCAGACTCTCAAGTCGTGTTTCACGAACTCCGAGGCTTTGATTGACAGGCCATCGCCGCGGTCCTCATGAATAACGTTCTGCAGCTGCAGGGGCAGACCTTGCTTGCCGAAACGTGGACGAGTAACGGGCGGCTGTGCCCAGACGGAAGTCAGAAAAGAAAAGGACAGAATCAATATGAGAATGTTGGTGCGTTTCATGCCGGTATACCCTCCCTGTGGACGCACCTATCTCATGCTCCCATGCCTTTCACAATGAACGTTGGCTGAAAAGTTCATGAACAAGGCAGGAAGGGGAAGAACACCACACGTTATGTAGTCCCGCCCACGGTCCAGTCCTCACCTCGCGTCAGGTGACCCTAATCACAGCGTTATCAATTACTTTGTGTTAAGTTTCGAGCGCTCAAGGGCGGCTCTCATGCCCGGTTCGGTCCAGCCCCCGCCATCCCGACTCTGTTTCCGCGAGTTTGAGCTGGACCTCACTTCCGGCGAACTCCACCAGGACGGCCACAAGGTCGCATTGCCTCCAAAGTCGTTTGAGTTGCTTCGGGCGCTTGCGGAACGGCCCGGAGAAGTAGTGACACGGGACGAGTTACGGGCCAAGTTATGGGCGGCAGACACATTTGTTGAGTTCGGTGACAGCCTGAATCATGCCGTCAAGAAGCTGCGGCAGACGCTGGGGGATTCGGCGGAGAACCCACAGTTCATCGAGACACTGCCCCGCTACGGGTATCGGTTCATTGCACCCGTCAACGGCACTGGATCGCCGAGCATAGTTCTGCTGCCGAAGAGGAAGCGGCGAACCGTCATGGCCGCCGCGATTTCGATCGCAGCCTTGGTGGGCATAGTTGTCACGGTGCTTGCATTCGATGTGGGAGGGTGGCGCAGCCGTTTGTTGGGGAGCGGGAGCAGTCCGGCGCTTCGGTCGCTGGCGGTACTGCCGCTTTCCAATCTCACCGGTGACCCACAGCAAGAATACTTCGCCGACGGCATGACCGACGCTCTCATTACAGACCTGGCGAAGATCCGGGCAATCAAAGTGATTTCGCGCACCTCGGTGATGCAATTCAAGGACGCCAAGAAACCGCTGCCGGAGATCGCCCGCGCGCTGAACGTCGACGGCATCGTCGAGGGCTCGGTACAGCGTTCTGGCAGGCGTGTGCGTATCACAGCACAGTTAATTCGCGCACCGACTGACACCCACTTGTGGGCCAATAGTTATGAACGCGATGCGCGCGATGTGCTGACTTTGCAGTCCGAAATCGCGCAGGCGGTTGCCCGGGAGATCAAGGCCGCCTTGACCCCGGAAGAATCCACTCAGTTTGCCCGGCGAAGATCGATCAATCCCGAAGCCTACGAGGACTACTTGAAAGGCCAGGCGCACTGGTATCGCGTCTCAGCGGAACACATGAACTCGGCACTGGAGTATTTTGACCTGGCCTTAGCGAAGGAACCGAACTACGCGCTTGCCTACGTGGGTGTGGCGAATGTCTGGCTAATGCGCGGAGATGCCGGTGTCATGTTGCCCAACGAAGCGTTCCCAAAGGCTAAGACAGCAATCTCGCGCGCCCTCGAACTCGACGAATCACTTTCCGAAGCCCACGTCACTTCAGCCAACATTGCCGGCCTGTATGAGCGTGACTGGTCCACTGCAGAACGCGAATTTCGCCGAGCGATCGAACTTAACCCCAACAGCGCAGACGCGCATTTCATGTACTCGGACTATCTGATTTCGATGAAGCGCGCACAGGAATGGACCCTTGAGATTCAGCGCACTCTGGAACTCGATCCTTTCAATTCCTTCTTCCAGACTTTTTACGGATGGCAATTGATCTATGTGGGCAAGAACGACGAGGCCATCGCGCAATTGCGGAAAGTTTTAGATACCGAGCCCAATCTTTCATCCGCACACTTGGGACTGTGGGGTGCCTATTATAAAAAGGGAATGCAAGCAGAAGCTCTGGCAGAAGCCCGGCAATTTTTTGCCGCGCTCCACGACACTGAAGTTGAACAGGCGCTTGTTCGTGGCGAGGCCGAAGGTGGGTACTCGCGAGCTATGCAACGGGGAGCGGACGTCCTAGCCGATCGCTCCAAGCGTACCTATGTTCCAACCATACGCATCGCGCGCCTCTACGCACATGCCGGGAACAAAGAGGAAGCTTTGGCGTGGCTTGAGAAGGCTCTGGATCGCCACGAAACTCCCGTCGGCCATTTCAGCGTGGCTTGGGACTGGGACCAGTTGCGGTCGGATCCGCATTTCCACGACTTGCTGCGTCGTGCCGGCTTGCCGCAGTAGAGCAGCCTTCAGCCTGGTACGAAACCACTTCTTCCGATCAAACATAAAAAAGACCGCCATTACTGGCGGCCTTCGTATTTCTGTTGGATCTCCGTCATCCACGAAGAAGCTAATTGCTGTCCCCGCCCGCCCGTTTCCACGAAATCAGCTCGCCGATCGTGGAACTGGTCGAAGAGGAAGAAGCCGGGTGCTTGTAGGACTCGACTTCCTGGCGTGAAGCTTCCTCGCCGACCGCCTTGATGCTCAGGCCGACTTTCTTTTCTTCCTGATTCATCTTGATGATCTTGAAGTCGAATTCACTGCCCGGCTCCAGATGCATCGGCTGGCCGTTACCATCCACGGCTTCGGAGTTGTGGCAGAGGCCTTCGACGCCATCAGCGATCTCGACAAAGGCGCCAAAGTTCGCGACGCGGAGAACCTTGCCGTGGACGATGTCGCCAACGCGGTGCTGATCGAAGAAGCTATCCCAAACGTCGGGCTGCAACTGCTTTACGCCCAGCGACAGGCGGCGCTTGTCGGGTTCGATGGCCAGAACCACGGCCTTCACGCGGTCGCCTTTTTTCAGGACTTCCGAAGGATGCTTGACGCGCTTGGTCCAGCTCAGGTTGCTGACATGGACCAGGCCGTCGATGCCGTCTTCGATCTCGATGAAGGCACCGAACTCGGTCAGGTTACGAACCCGTCCTTCGACAGTTGCACCCACGGGATACTTGTCGTGCAGCGAATCCCAAGGGTTGGCTGCGAGTTGCCTCATTCCCAGCGAGATGCGGCGCTCGGTCGGATTCACGCTTAGAACCACGCATTCCACCTGATCGCCTACATTGACCAGCTTCGACGGATGCTTCATGCGCTTCGACCAGGTCATTTCGCTGACGTGGACCAGTCCCTCGATGCCCTGTTCCAGTTCCACGAACGCGCCGTAGTCGGTCACGCTGATGACGCGTCCAGCGACATGTGCGCCCACCGGGTAGCGGTGCTCGGCGTCGAGCCACGGATCGGGCGTGAGCTGCTTGAAACCCAGCGAAACGCGCTGCTTGTCCTTGTCGTACTTGAGGACTTTGACCTGGATTTGGTCGCCGACATTGACCAGGTCGCGCGGATGCGTCAGGCGTCCCCAGGACATATCGGTGATGTGCAGCAAGCCGTCGATTCCGCCCATGTCGACGAACGCCCCGTATTCGGTCAGGTTCTTGACCACGCCGGTCAGGACCGCGTTTTCTTCGAGGTGCTCGAGCGTCTTGCCGCGTTTTTCGGCTTGCGCTTCTTCGAGAAGCTGCTTGCGCGAAACCACGATATTGCCGCGCTTCTTGTTGAGCTTGATGACCGCGACTTCGAGCGTCTGACCCTTCATGCCGTCCAGATTGCGGACGGGACGAAGGTCCACCTGCGAGCCGGGCAGGAAGGCACGGGCGCCGAGAATGTCGACCGTCAGGCCGCCCTTGATGCGGTCCACGACGATGCCTTTGATCGGCTTCTTTTCGTTGTAGGCATGCTCAATCTCGTCCCATGCGCGCAGCCGCTGCGCCTTCTGGTGAGAGAGGTTGATATAGCCTTCCTCAGTTTCACCCTTCTCGCGCATCACGTCGATCGGGTCGCCGGGCTGGAAATGGGTTTTGCCCTCGTGGTCGAGGACTTCCGAGAGCGGCAACATTCCTTCCGACTTGGCGCCGATATCCACCACGACATGAGTGGGCGTCAGTTTGATCACGGTGCCGTGAATCACGTGGTCTTCGCCAACTGCTTCCTCGGTCTCGGTGGTGAAGTTCTCGAGGGCGGCGGCAAAGTCGTCGGTGGATGTGGCTGGCGTCTCGGGAGCGGTAGCCTGCTGCTCCTCGGGTTCCGGCGGTTGGGCTGCGAGTTCGGGTTGTGCGGGCTCGGGCGCGTCGACTACGGCCGAGCCGCTGGTCAGGGTATCAGTAGCGTTTGTCATGGATTCGAGGGGTTCGAGGTTGCGGGCGGCGCTGTCGTCGTACAAAGTCATAGCCTCTCTGGGGTCCTCGCACACCAAGGTGCCAGGATGGATGCGGGACGGGTGTAGCGACTGCTGGCGTGGTCTTTGGTTGCGTTGAGGCCGCCCTGGCGGACGACCCTAGGACAATCCCAGCTTGCCGACGACGATTCGAACCCGCGTCCAAAGGGGACTTCACGACTATAACAACCGCTTTGGAACAGTGTCAAACGCGAATCCCGGAAGTTTTCCACCGGAAGCGAAAATTTACCTGGCTGTGACAATTCAGGAGGATATAAAGGCACGAAGGCAGAACAAACGACCTTCCTACTGAATCAGCCCCCCGTTTCCGCTCTCTTCTTCCGGTGCGATCACGACTGCTGCTGCTACGCGGTCTCCCGGCTCCAGTTGCAGCAGTCGCACGCCCTGCGCGGCGCGGCCGGATTCGCGGATCGTGCTCGAGTCCATGCGGATGATCTTGCCGTATTGGCTGATCAGCATGACTTGCGAATCTTCATCGACCTGTGCGATTCCTACGACCTTGCCGTTGCGCTCGGTCGTCTTGACGTTGATCACGCCCGAACCGCCGCGGCCTTGCAGGCGGTATTCGTCGGCGGGGGTGCGCTTGCCGTAGCCGTTTTCCGTCACGGAGAGAATCAGCGAGCCCTTGATGGGCAGCGTTTCGTCGGTGGCGGTGGCTTCGACGCCGGCTTCGGCCTTGATTTTCTCGGCCACAGCTTCGGCCTGCTTCACGTCTTTCGGCGTGGTCGCCATGCCGACGATGTAGTCCTTCGCATCGAGGTTCATGCCGCGCACGCCGTAGGCGGGGCGTCCCATCGAACGGACATCTTCTTCGTCAAAGCGGATGGCTTGTCCGTCGTGCGAGGCGAGGAAGACGATCTGCTTGCCGTCGGTTAGGGTGACCGCGACCAGTTCATCGCCCTTGTCGATACCGATGGCGATGATGCCGCGCGACATCACGTGCGAGAAATCCTTCAGTTCGGTCTTCTTCACCGTGCCGTTGCGGGTGGCAAAGAAGATGTAGCGGCCTTCCTCTTCCAGGTTGCGCACCGCAACCATGGTGCGCACGGTCTCGCCCGGTTGCAGCGACACAAGGTTCGACACGTGCTTGCCTTTGCCCGCCGCACTCAGGTCGGGAATTTCGTAGACCTTGAGCCAATAAACACGCCCGGCGCTGGTGAAGATGAGAATATAGGCGTGCGTCGAGGCGATAAACAGATGTTCGACGAAATCCTCGTCGCGCGTCTTCATGCCCGTGCGTCCGGTGCCTCCTCGACGCTGCATGCGGTAGGTCGAGATCGGCGTCCGCTTCATGTAGCCGGAGTGGCTGACCGTGACCGCAACCTGTTCGTCGGCAATCAGGTCTTCGAGGACGATCTCGGCCGCCTCATCTTCAATCTGCGTGCGCCGCTCGTCGCCGTACTGCTTCTTGATTTCTTCCAGTTCTTTCACAATCACGCCGCGCAGCTTCTTCTCGGACGCGAGAATTGACTGGTATTCGGCAATCGACTCGCGCACCTGCTTCAACTCGTTCGAAATTTCGTCGATCGAGAGCTTGGTCAGGCGATGCAGTTGCAGTTCGAGGATGGCGTCCGCCTGCTTCGCCGTAAACGGCTTGTTGGCATCGACCTTCGGCGCGCGCCCGGTGGTATTGATGTCGATCTTCTTGCCGCCGAAGTACGCAACCAGGTTTTCGCGAGCGTCGGCGCGGTTCGCGCTCGCCCGGATGATCGTGATCACGTTGTCGAGGTGATCGAGCGCCGTGAGGTAGCCCTCAAGGATGTGCTCGCGGTCCTGCGCCTTGGCCAGCAAATACGCCGTCCGCCGCCGGACGACATCGACCCGGTGGTCGATGAAGTGCTGGATCGCCGCGATCAGCCCCATCTCGCGCGGCTGCCCGTGGACGATGGCCAGGAAGATCATGCTGAAACTCTCTTGCATCTGAGTGTGCTTGAAGAGCTGGTTCAGGATGATCTGCGGCTCGGCTCCCTTACGCAGTTCGATCACGACGCGCATGCCTTCGCGGCTGCTTTCGTCGCGAACATCGCCGATATCTTCAATCGTCTTGTCGTTAACCAGTTCGGCGATGCGCTCGACCAGCTTCGCTTTGTTCACCTGGTAGGGGATCTCGGTGACGATGATCGCCTGCTTGTCTTTGGTGATGTTCTCGATGGCGGCCTTGGCGCGCATCATGAAACGTCCGCGGCCGTTCTTGTAGGCGTCGAGAATGCCGGCTTTGCCGTGAATGATGCCGTAGGTCGGGAAGTCCGGGCCTTTGACGATCTTCAGGATCTCGGGCAGCGACGCGGCGGGATTGTTCACGAGCGTGATGGTCGCGTCCACGATCTCGGTCAGGTTGTGCGGCGGGATATTCGTCGCCATGCCCACGGCAATTCCGTTCGAGCCGTTGATCAGAAGATTCGGTATCCGCGACGGCAACACGGTTGGCTCGACCGTCACTTCGTCGAAGTTGGGCACAAAGTCGACGGCGTCTTTATCAATATCGGCGAGCATTTCTTCCGAGATGCGGGACATGCGGCACTCGGTATACCGGTAGGCCGCCGGAGGATCGCCATCGACCGAGCCGAAGTTCCCCTGCCCGTCGATCAACGGATAGCGCATGCTCCAGGGCTGCGCCAGGCGTACGAGCGCGTCGTATACCGCTCCGTCGCCGTGCGGGTGATACTTTTTCAACAACTCTCCAACCACACCGGCGCATTTCGAATGCTTGCGGTTGTGCAGCATTCCCATGTCGTACATGGCGTAAAGAATGCGGCGATGCACGGGCTTCAGCCCGTCGCGGACGTCGGGCAGCGCGCGGCCAATAATCACCGACATCGAATAGTCGAGATACGACCGGCGCATCTCCTCTTCAATATTGACGGGCTGAATGTTCAGCGCGCCGGGACCGCCGTCGCCGGGGGGAGGCGTTAAGGGAAGCTCAGGATTCTGGGGATCGTCAGGCATAGAAATCAGGTCTCAGGTCTCGGGTATCAGGTCTCAGCAAGAACCTTGAAGCGACATGCGAGAAATGTTTGCAACTCATTGTATCTAAAGGTAATTATCTGGCTGGTGTTACTCGAAAATTATACCACGAGCGAAGCATCTCTGCGCTTTGGATCTGGGGCTGCGAGATGACCAAGTTGGCACGGTGCTGGAGCACTTAGTTGAGTTTCGGGAGGCTCCGGTAGAATGACCGCGTGAATCCACACAAGCACCGGATCGCCGATTATCTGCGGCCCAAAACGCTTGCGATGTTGTTGCTCGGGTTTTCTTCCGGGCTTCCATTTCTCCTGGTCGGCAATACGTTCGGCTACTGGCTGCGCGATGAACACACTTCCCTAACCGCGATCGGGTTTCTTTCGTGGGTGGGCATTGCCTATTCGCTGAAGTTTCTGTGGGCACCTTTCATGGATCGGGTCGATTTGCCGTTGTTTAAGCGGCTTGGACATCGGCGCGGATGGATGATGTTTTCTCAGATTGTAGTCGGGCTGGCGCTGTTCGCGATGGGCGGAACTGGCACGAAAGCCGGGCTGGGGCGGCTCGGTGCTCTTGCGCTCGTCGTCGCGTTTGCCTCATCGACACAAGACATTGTGGTCGACGCCTGGCGAATTGAATCGGCAGACGACGGAGAAGAGCAAGGCCTCCTCGCGTCTGCCTATCAGTTCAGTTATCGTATTGCGCTCCTGGCTACGGATTCCCTGATCCTCATCATGGCCGCGACCGTTGGCTGGCGCGTGTCCTACGCCATTTACGGCGCATGTATGGTCATTGGAATGATCGCGACCTGGTTTGCGAAGGAACCGGAGCGCGCGGATGCGGTCATTGATGAAAAAAGAGGCGAAGCCCGGCTTTGGACGCCGCGCGGTTTCTTTGACGCTGTTGTGGGACCGTTCATCGCTTTCTTTCGCGCACATGGATGGCTGGCGCTAGTCATGTTGGCGGCCATCAGCCTGTACCGGTTGCCGGACTTCGTCATGGGTCCGATGGCGAATCCGTACTACCACGACATCGGTCTTACGAAGCAAACCGTGGGAGCAGTGCGCGGCTCCATTGGGCTCATCGCTACGTTTGCAGGCATCGCAGCGGGAGGATTCTGCTCGCTAAAGCTTGGTTACATGCGCGCGCTCATCATCGGGGGCATTATGCAGGCTGCCGCGATTGCCGCGTATGCGACGCTCGCGTTCGCGGGCACGGGCATTCGCCTCTTCGCGCTGGTCATGGCAGGCGACAACTTCAGCATCAGCTTTGCAGGCGTTGCGCTTGTAGCGTACATGTCGAGTCTCACCAATCTGGGATACACCGCCACGCAGTATGCGCTCTTGAGTTCAACCTATGCCTGGCTGGGAAAGATCTTGAAGGGGTTTTCGGGGGCTGAAGTCGAACGACTGAGTACGACCTACGGCCTCATTCACGGCTACGGCATTTTCTTTATCGCTTGCGGACTGACCGGCTTGCCTGCCGTCCTTCTTTTTGCGCTATTGGGTTACTTCCACAGTCGGAAACAGCCGGTCGCAGCTGCTGCCGGTTAGGGTCTTTCACTCGTAGCGCAAGAGCGATACTTGCTGTCAATTCTGGCAAACTGACCAAAAGTCAATGAGTGTAATCGCGATTTTGCAACAGCTATCGTGGAGCAACGAATATCACGTTAACGCTGATCAAATCCGAAACCGGTTTCCCTTCACTTGTCGCAGGCTTGAACCTCCAGTGTCTAACCGCCTTGATCGCTTCTGCATCAAATCCGGGACCGAGCGATCCAGTAACGTGAACGTCATGTGGTAATCCGTCCGTACCCACGATCAGTTCCAAAACAACGCCTCCCTGGCCTTCTTTCTTTTGCGTGTTCTTCGGGTACGCGGGATCAGCGTTGTGGACGATTACCGGCGGCTTGTCGATGCAAGGCGGCGGGGTCGTGGCGCTGCACCGATGAAGGAGGGGCAGAGGATACGATGGAGCAGGTTTGTCCTGCGCGGATATGCGACCAAAGAAGAGGCAAAGGGCAAGGCTGAGAATCAGGGAACGAAGCAGCATACGGGTGCCAAGTATATCTGTTGCTGTTGAAATCAGATGGGATGAGAAGGCCGGTCTCCGAACGGGATGCGGAGTACGCTCCCAAGTTATCGACGTGCTCAAGGCACAAGAGATAAAGGAGACCGGCAATGAAGAAGGGTAGCACTGTAGCGGCGAAGGC
>Ga0335076_10000189_pt1 | contig 52446 bp, 43 predicted proteins | sample Lox_Sample_25_FD_206717 | JGI IMG/M metagenome (GOLD analysis project Ga0335076, IMG submission 206717) | Soil microbial communities from Loxahatchee National Wildlife Refuge, Florida, United States - Lox_Sample_2.5 | ecosystem: Environmental > Terrestrial > Soil > Wetlands | place: USA... | reverse complement strand
AGGGCGAGCCCCGGTTCGCCGCGGGCACATCCAGGCGGAACCTCGCCCCGGCCGGCACACTTCACGCCGCGCGCCAGGCTGCCCGGCGCTCAAGCCGCCCCCTCGGGGAAGACCCGATCCGGTTGTTACCCGGGAGAAGATCAACCATCTGGCCCGCGGCCGCACCGTTCTTGCTGATGCCCCGGCTGTCCCTGGCGCATCCGCCGGCCAGCTGATGGACGGGGCATCCGGACCTCGCGAAGGAGATCGCGCGATGAGCAGCCTCATCCGCAACACGACGACGCTTGAGTGCGGCATCGACCGGCGCGTCGACCGCGCAGGCCACGGCGAGCACGGCGGGTGGTCGCTGAGCCAGGGCACAGCGATCATCTGCTGCTGCGGCGAGCGGCTGTTCGAGCTGGCCGACCTGAAGGCGGCGCCGGCTTTCGGGTCGTCTGGTAACCGGCGCTGGCCAGCCTGGCCACTGACCGGGTTCCTGCTGGCACGACGGCGGCCGCCGCGGCACCTGAGCGCCTAGCGGCCTGGCGCGCAACCTCCGGCTGCTAGCCGCCATCAGCTGAACTGAACCGGAACCCGCCCGGCCGGGCCAAAGTATTGCCCGCAGACAGCAGCAAAACCCCCAGACAGTACCAGAACGGGCACAGCATCCCGCCCGCACAGCACGCGCCCGGCCCGGACTCCGGCATCGGCGCTGACGGCACCGCCCGCGTCTGCCTGCCGCAGGAAACTGCAACAGCCCCCTGGGTGAAAGAAATTGGCCAGGTAAGAGCTGGCCGCTCGCCGTAGCTGCAGGAGCCCGGGCCCTGCTGAGCGGGCAACGTCAGGTGGTCTGTCGTCCTGCCTGGCAGGAAAGCCAGTCACCCGCGAGGGACTGGCCTGCGCGGGCCGCCGCCAGCGGCTCGTCGATGCGCGCCGTCTCGGCGGACCGGCCGTGGAGCATAAGGCCGAACGTAGCAGGGTCAGATCTCGTCGTGCTCCTGGAGGAAGGCGCGGAATTCGTCGATCGCCGCGTCCTCATCCGGGCCCAGGTCCGCGACCACGGCCATCTCGGTGCCGGTCCAGTAGGCCCCGGCGTAGTCGCCGCCGTCGGCCGATCGCACCAGGAGATGGTGGCGCGCGATCTTGATGTGGTCGCGCACCTGCTGCCACGGGACGCCGGGCGGCACCAAGCCGATCGCGGGCGAGTCGCTGTCGTCGAACTCCAGGTCGTCGAGCACGCGCCTCCCTCCGGATGGCTCTCAGGGTCATGCTGCAGCACGCGCCCCGCCCGTTCGGGAGAAAAATGCGATGACCGTGGTCAGCACGGACAGCCGGCGCTCTGGATGACCGCCGCGTGCAGCTGCGGGTTGTGCAGGACCGAGTTGACCGGGTCCTCGAAGTACCAGCGCCAGGAGAAGCCCTGCCAGCTGGCCTGCGACTTGCCCTTGTTGAACGAGAACAGCACCGCGATGGCGATCGGCACCAGCGACCAGATCAGGTACAGCCAGGTGAAACCCTCGAGGAACCACGGATGGCCCCACGGGTTGCGGCGCAGCCGCCGCCGGGCCGGCGCGGGGGTTTCCGCGGAAACGGCCGGGGCCGTCACGACGCCACCGGCGAGGACCGGTTCGTCGCGATGACGTAGTAGATCATCGGGATGAGCAGGACCAGGAGCAACAACAGCGACAGTACCGCGCCCTGGCCCTCCAGGCCGGGCGTGCCCAGCTGGCCCTGGATCAGGTTGCCGATCATCGAGGTGACCCGCGAGCCGCGGCCGCGGCTCAGCCAGACCGGCTGCGGCGCGGTGATCTGCCAGCTCGAGGTGACGCCGCCGGCGAGGTGCCGCGCGGCCTGCCGGGCCAGGCGGGCGGAGCGGGGCTGGCGGCGGACGAAGATCTCTCCCTGCTCCGCGATGATCTGCTTGAGCTTGCTGTCGGTGGTCACGGAGACTCCCAGCCTTTGACTGAACGTTCAGTCTAAGCCGCGGGCGCGGGCGCGGGCGCCGGCAAGAGCCGTGGGAAAAGCGCCGGACGCGGGGTGCGACGCAGCGGCGGCTCAGCCCGCGCCCTCCGCGGCGATGGTCCGGGAGATCTCGTGGACGGTGCGCTTGAGCGCGGGCACGATAAGACGCGAGCCGAGCGTGTACCGCCGCGACGCCTCCTGCCGGCGTATCCCCTGTTGACGAGGGTGCGCATCAGCCGGTGAACTGTGGGCAAGGGAAGCCCGGAGACGGTGGAGAGTTCGGACAGGCGGAATGAAATTTCGAGATACGGAAATGGCGGATCACGTGCTCCCTTACCTGGTCAACTGCTCATTGCTCTTCACCGAGGAGCGGCTGCTCAGGCGCCCGGCCGCGGCCCGGGCCGCGGGGTTCGGGGCGGTCGAGTTCTGGTGGCCGTTCACGGCGCCGGTACCCGCCGACCGCGAGGTGGACGCGTTCGTCGCGGCCATCGAGGAGGCCGGCGTGGCGCTGGTCGGCCTGAACTTCTTCGCCGGTGACCTGGCCGGCCCGGACTGCGGCGTGCTGTCGATCCCCGGCCGCAGCGGGCAGTTCCGCGACAACCTCGACGTGGTGGCCGGCATCGGCCAGCGACTGGGCGTGCGCGGCTGCAACGCGCTGTACGGGAACCGGGTCGACGGCGTGGATCCGGACGCCCAGGACGAGCTGGCGACGGAGAGCATCGCGCTGGCGGCGAAGGCGGTGGCCCCCTTCGGCGGCACGGTGCTTATCGAGCCGGTGAGCGGCCCCAAGCCCTATCCGCTGCGCACGGCGGACGACGCGGTGGCCGTGGTCAGGCGGGTCCGGGCGGCGGGCGCCGCCAATGTCGGCTTCCTGTGCGACCTGTACCACCTGGCCAGCAACGGCGACGACATCGACGCCGCGATCGCCGAACACGCCCCAGACGTCGCGCACGTGCAGATCGCCGACGCGCCCGGCCGGGGCGAGCCGGGCAGCGGCCAGCTCGACCTGGACCGGTACCTGACCGAGCTGGCGGCCCGCGGCTACCGCGGCTGGGTCAGCCTGGAGTACAAGCCGACCAGCACGACAGAGGCGAGCCTGGCCTGGCTGCCGAGGGAGCGCCGCGCCGGACAGATAAAGGAGGAGTCATGAGCGGCGCGACCTCCGGCGAGCCAGAGGGCCGCGGCGGCGACTGGAGCAAGGAGCAAGGAGCGAGGAACGAGCGAACGAGCGACGAGGGAACGAGCGACGAGGGAAGGAGCCGCCTCGAAAGCGGCCCGGAGGCGAGCGGGAAGATGCAGATCGGGTTCATCGGGCTGGGCATCATGGGCGCGCCGATGGCCGCCAACCTGGTCCAGGCCGGGTTCGAGGTCACCGGCTACAACCGCAGCCCGGCCAAGGTCGAGCAGCTGGCCGCGGCCGGCGGCCGCGGCGCGAGGGACGTTGCCGAGGCGGTGCGGGACGCCGACGTGGTGGCCACGATGGTGCCCGACTCCCCCGACGTCCGGGAGATCCTGGCCGGGCCCGGCGGCGTGTTCGACAACGCGCGGCCCGGGGCGCTGGTGATCGACTTCTCGTCTATCCGCCCTGACGTAGCGGCGGCGCTGGCCGCCGAGGGCGCCGGGCGCGGGTTCCGGGTACTCGACGCGCCGGTATCCGGCGGGGAGCAGGGCGCGATCGAGGGCGTGCTGTCGATCATGGTCGGCGGCGGCGCCGCCGACTTCGAGGCGGCGAGGCCGGTATTCGACGCGGTAGGCAAGACCGTGGTGCACGTCGGGCCCGCCGGATCCGGCCAGACGGTCAAGGCGGCCAACCAGCTCATGGTGGCCGGCCACCTGGAGCTGCTGGCCGAGGCCATCGTGTTCCTCGAGGCCTACGGGGTCGACACCGGGGCGGCGCTGCGCGTCCTGGGCGGCGGGCTGGCCGGCAGCACCGTGCTGCAGCGCAAGGGGGCCGCGATGCTGGCCCGCGACTTCAGGCCCGGCTTCCGCATCGCGCTGCACGACAAGGACATGGGCATCGTCACCGCCGCCGCGCGCGAGGCCGGCGTGGTGATCCCGCTCGGCGCGGTCGCCGCGCAGCTGGTCGCCTCGCTGAAGGCGCAGGGCGACGGCGGGCTCGACCATTCGGCGCTGCTCAAGCTGGTCGCGCAGCTCTCCGGGCGAAACGAGGAGTAGGGAACCATGGCACAGAAGACTGCCGCGGTCGCGATCTCGCGCCGGGGCAGGCGCCGGGGCAGGCGGGAGGTCCGTTCGGGATAATTCTACTTGGTATGACCGGACGGGCCGAGAGGACGGGATGAGCGAATCGCCGGAGGCACCCGGGGTCATCGTGCCTGACCAGGCTGATATGGAGGCGGCTGAGGCCGGGGCCATGGAGTCCGGGGACGCCGGGGTCGCGGCGGCGGCCGAGGACACCACCGGGCCCTTCTCCGGGCGGACGGCCTGGGTGCGGCGGATGCAGACGCCGCTGCGCACGTTCCTGCGCACCGAGACGGGCAGCGCCTCGGTGCTGGCCGGCGCCACCGTGCTGGCCCTGATCTGGGCGAACATCAGCATCTCATCCTACGAGCGGTTCTGGGCGACCCAGCTGTCCTTCTTGGTGGGCCGCTGGAGTGTCACGCTCGACCTGCGCGAGTTCGTGAACTCCGGGCTGATGGCGTTCTTCTTCCTGGTCGTCGGGCTCGAGGCGCGGCGCGAGTTCGACGTGGGCGAGCTGCGGATACGGAGCAGGCTCACGCTGCCGGTGCTGGTCGGGCTGACCGGCATGGCCGTCCCCATCATCATCTACCTGATCGCGAACGCCGGGCGGCCCGCGATGCATGGCTGGGGCATGGCGATGTCGACCGACACCGCCTTCGCGCTCGGCGCGCTCGCGTTGGTAGGCCGCAGGCTGCCCGACCGCGTGCGCACCTACCTGCTCACCTTCTCCGTGGTCGACGACCTGGCCGGCCTCGTGGTCATCGCGGTCGCGTACAGCGGTCTCATCGCGATCGTGCCGCTGCTTGCCGGGCTCGGCCTGCTGGCCGCGGTGCTGGTCATCCGGGCGCGCGGCATCCGGTACGGGCCGGTGTACCTGCTGTTCGGGATCGCGGCCTGGGTGGCGTTCCTCAAGTCGGGCGTGGACCCGATCGTGGTCGGCTTGATCTTCGGGCTGCTGACCTACGCGTACCCGGCGCCCCGGGAGTCCCTCGAGCAGGCGTCCGAGGCGTTCCGGTCGTTCCGCGAGCAGCCCACCGCCGAACTGGCCCAGTCGGCGCGCAACGTGGTGCGCGCCGCGATCTCGCCGAACGACCGGCTGGCCCAGCTGTTCCACCCGTGGACCAGCTACCTCATCGTGCCGCTGTTCGCCGTGGCCAACGCGGGGATCGTGCTGAACGCCGGGTTCCTGGCCAGTGCCTACACCTCGCCGGTCACGCTCGGCATCGTGCTCGGCTACCTGGTGGGCAAGCCGCTCGGCACGGCCGGGTGCGCCTGGCTGGTCACCAAGCTCAGCCACGGCCGGCAGCGGCCGTCCGTCGGCTGGGGCGCGGTGGTGGGCGCCGGCACGGTCGCCGGTATCGGCTTCACCGTGTCCCTGCTGATCGCCTCGCTCGCGCTGGAGGGCGACACGCTGGCCGAGGCGAAGCTGGGCATCCTGTCCGCGGTGGTGGCCGCGTCGGTGCTGACCTGGCTCGTCTTCCAGCTGGTCAACCGGCTGCCGGTGCGGGCCAGGCTGCGCGCTCTGCTGGGCACGGCCGAGGTCATCACCGACCTGGCCGTGCCGGTGGACCCGGACAGGGACCACATCCGCGGCCCGGCGGAGTCGCTGGTCACCATGGTCGAATACGGGGACTTCGAGTGCCCGTACTGCGGCCTGGCCGAGCCGGCCGTGCGGGAACTGCTGCGGGACTACGGCGAGGTCCGGTACGTGTGGCGGCACCTGCCCCTGAACGACGTCCACCCGAACGCGCAACTCGCCGCCGAGGCCGCCGAGGCGGCCGGGAAGCAGGGCGCGTTCTGGGAAATGCATGACCTGCTCCTGGACCACCAGGACGCGCTCCACTCCCGCGACCTGGTCAGGTACGCGGCCTCCCTGGGCCTTGACACCGACCGGTTCGCCGCCGACCTGCGCAAGCACGCCGGCCGGGCGCACGTCGAGCAGGACGCGGAGTCCGCCGACCTGTCCGCCGTGTCCGGGACGCCGACGTTCTTCATCAACGGCAAACGGCATTATGGCGCCTATGACATAGAAACGCTTAAAAAAGCGGTAAAACTGGCCAAGGCCCGGGCGCTAATCAGCGCCTTAAAAAGACACACCGCATTTACCGCGACACGTTTGGCCGGCATCCTGCTTTCCTGACTTCGGCTCGTCATTGTGCCAGCCTTGGCCGGCCAGGTCACTTCGTTCCTCCCCCGCGCCTGCACGCGGCGGGAGGACGTGAGAGGCTGACGGTGGAGACGAGGAGGAGGTACCGCGTGAACGCGCAGCCAACCGCGGCGGCAGCCGGGACCATCGACGTCGGCGGGGACCTGACCGTCAACCGCCTGGGGTTCGGGGCCATGCGGATCACCGGACCGGGGATCTGGGGCGACCCGCCCAGCCGGGACCAGGCGATCGCCACGCTCCGGCGGGTGGCCGAGCTCGGCGTCAACTTCATCGATACCGCCGACTCCTACGGTCCCGAGGTCAGCGAGCCCCTTATCGCCGAGGCGCTCTACCCGTACCCGGACGACCTGGTGATCGCGACCAAGGGCGGCCTGATCCGCCCGGGCCCGAACCGGTGGGAGGCCGACGGGCGGCCCGAGCACCTCCGCGCGGCCTGCGAGGGCAGCCTGCGGCGGCTCAGGCTCGAGCAGATACCGCTGTATCAGTTCCACCGGCCTGATCCGGCGGTGCCGCTGGCCGAGTCGATCGGCGCCATCGCCGAGCTCAAGAACGAGGGCAAGATCCGGCACGTCGGGATCTCCAACGTGTCGGAGTCCCAGCTGCGCCAGGCGCAGCGGGTCGTCCCCATCGTGTCCATCCAGAACAGGTACAACGCGTCCGACCGCAGGTCCGAGTCGCTGATCGACCTGTGCGAGCAGGAGCAGCTGGTGTTCTTGCCCTGGGCCCCGGTGCAGGAGGCCGGCAAGAACCCGGCGGTAGCCAACGCCGCCGAGCGGCTCGGGGTAACGCAGCACCAGGTCGTGCTGGCCTGGCTGCTGGCCACCTCGCCGCAGATCCTTCCCATCCCCGGCACCGGCTCGCCCCGGCATGCGGAGGAGAACATCGCCGCGGCGTCCGTCGAGCTGAGCGCGGAAGAGGTCGACGCGATCAGCAAGGGTGTGTTACCTGCTCGGTTACCTGTTCGCGACCGCCCGCGGGCGATTTCGCGACCGGACCGCGGACGATGATTTCCGGCTGGTTCCGCCGTCATGTGGGCAGCGCGTCCGCCAGCCAGCTAGGTGAGTGAGCCGGATCCTGGGTGGGAGCGGAGGCGAGCGTGGCGCAGACCATTGCGATTACCGGGGGACGGGTCGTGCCGATCGAGGACGACCCGGCGGACGGGGGGACCGTCCTGCTGCGGGATGGGAAGATCGCGGCGGTCGAGGGGCCGGGCTTCGCCGTGCCGGACGGCGCCGATGTCGTCGACGCGACAGGGAAATGGGTCCTGCCCGGCTTCATCGACGCGCATGCCCACGCCGGCGTGTCGGAGGAGGCCGAGGGCTGGGCGGGTCAGGACACCAACGAGCGGACCGCCCCGGTCACCGCTCAGGTCCGCGCGCTCGACGCGATCAATCCCGCCGACCTCGGCTTCCGCGACGCGATCAGCGGCGGCGTGCTCGCGGTCAACGTCAACCCCGGCTCCGCCAACCCGGTCGGCGGCCAGACGGCGGCGATCAAGTGCTGGGGCCGCACCGTGGACGAGATGGTGCTGCGCGAGCCGGCCGGCCTGAAGTCCGCGCTCGGCGAGAACCCCAAGCGCGTCTACGGCGAGCGTAACGAGACCCCATCGACCCGGCTGGGCACCGCCGCGGTGATCCGCAGCGCGTTCGTCGCCGCCCAGAATTACCAGGCCAAGCTGGCCGCCGCCAGGGACGACTCCGACCCGGTGGACCGCGACCTGAAACTGGAGGCGCTCAGCCGGGTGCTGCGCCGGGAGATCCCGTGGCGGCAGCACTGCCACCGCGCCGACGACATCGCCACCGCGATGCGGATGGCCAGGGAGTTCGGCTATGACCTGGTGATCGACCATGGCACCGAGGCGCACCTGCTGGCCGACCAGATCGCGGCCGCGTCCATCCCGGTGATCATCGGCCCGCTGTTCACCAGCCGGTCCAAGGTGGAGTTGCGCAACCGGTCGCTGGCCAACCCGGGCCGGCTCGCCGCGGCCGGGGTGACGATCGCGATCACCACCGATCACCCGGTGGTGCCCATCCACTTCCTCATCCACCAGGCCACGCTGGCGGTCAAGGAGGGCCTGGACCCGGTGACCGCGCTGCGCGCGGTCACCATCCACCCGGCGCAGATCATCGGGTGCGCCGACCGGATCGGCTCACTCGCCGTCGGCAAGGATGCCGACCTGGTGATCTGGTCCGGCGATCCGCTGGACGTGATGAGCCGGGCGGAGCGGGCCTACGTGGACGGGCGCGAGGTCTACCGGTACGACCACGATCGCCGCGAGGGCGCGTTCGCCCCGTTCACAAATTGATGTAGCTGCCGGGGGCGGGCTCGATCGGCGGGTAGTGGCTGTCGCCGAGCGACTGGGGCGCCGCGACCTGCTCGCCGGAGCGCTCGGCCAGCCAGGCCGAGTAGTGCTCCCACCAGGAGCCCTCATGGCGCTCGGCGCCCGCCAGCCACTGGTCAGGGTCGGGCGGCGTGGACGGGTTGAGGAAGTAGCCGAGCCCCCGGTGCCTCGGGTCGGCCACCACGGTCTGGATGTGGCCGCTCGAGCACATGACGAACTCAACCGGACCGGAGACCATCTGGGTGGTCCGGTAGGCGCTCTTCCACGGCGTGATGTGGTCGGTGAACCCGGCGGACACGTAAGTATCGCTGGTGATGCGGGATATGTCGACCGGCGTGCCGAGGATCGTCATGGCACCCGGGTGCATCAGCTGGTTGCCCGCCACCATGTCCAGCATCTGATGGTGGAAGGCCGAGGTCAGCCGGGTCGTGTCCGCGTTCCAGGCCAGGATGTCGAAGGCCGGGGGGTCCTGGCCCAGCAGGTAGTTGTTCACCCAGTAGTTCCACACCAGGTCGTTCGGGCGCAGCCAGGAGAACATCGACGCGAGCTGCCAGCCCTCGATCACTCCCCTGGGCTCCGACACCTTCCTGGCGATCGCGAGCGTCTGCGGCGTCGCGAACAGGAACATCCGCCCCTCAGACGCGGTGTCCAGCAGGGTGACCAGGAACGTCAGGGAGTGGATCCGGTCGTCGCCGAGGGCGGTGAGGTGCGCCTGGGCGATGGAGGCCGTTATCCCGCCCAGGCAGGCGCCGGCGACGTTGGCGTCCGGCGAACCGCAGACCTCGCGCGCGACGTCGACCGCCTCGATCGTCGCCTGCGCGTAGGTGTCGAAATTCCAGTCGCGCTGGTCACCCGTCGGGTTACGCCAGCTGATCCCGAACAGCTGGGTGCCGCGCTTGAGCAGGTACTCGTACATGCTCCGGCCAGGTGACATGTCCATGGCGTAGTACTTGTTCACCTGCGGCGGCACCACGACCAGCGGGCGCTGGCCGACGGTCTCGCGCTGCGGCGTGTACTGGATCAGCTCGAAGACCTCGGTCCGGTGAATGACCGCGCCGGGCGACGCCGCGATGTTCTCGCCCTTCTTGAACGGCCTGGAGTCGACCATCGACGGCATGCCATGGTTGTTCAGCGCGTCCTCGGCCCAGTTGGTGAACCCCTTGCGGATGCTGCCGCCGCCGGTGTCCAGCAGGCGCTTCAGTGCCGCTGGGTTGGTCCACAGGAAGTTGGTCGGCGCCATGGCCTCCCGGACCAGGCTGGCCGCGAAGCGCATCCGCTCGGCTTCCACGCCCTCCAGGCCGAGATTCTCGACGTAGTCATCGAGCTCCGACCCGAGGGCGAGATACGCCTGCATCGCCGTCCGGAACCACGGGTTGTCCCGCCAGGCCGGATCGGCGAAGCGCTTGTCCCCTTTCTGCGGCGCCAGCTCCGACTTGCCCAGCCCGATCCGCAGCAGCTCCTTGCCAATCGCGGGCCAGCTCTCCAGCAGCGCCTGCGGCTGCCGCCTGGTCACCTGACCGAGAAGCCGCAGTGCCTCCACGGCCTGGCCGAGGCCGGAACCGGCGAGCAGGCCAGGCCCGAGGGCCGCCTCGGCGCCTTCCGCGCCGCCCGCATACTGCGCCGCGGCATCGGCGAGGTTCTCGCCCGACTCCGCCCGCGGGCCGGCCGCCTTCGGCGGGCTCGGCTGCTCCTTCGGCGGGCTCGGCTGCTCCCTCGGCGGGGACGGCTGATCCCTCGGCGGGGACGGCTGATCCTCTGCCGCCTGTCCGTCCGCAGCCCTCGCCGGTCGTGCCTGCGTGCGGCGCGGCTGCCCGGCCGCCGCCCGCGTCTCGGCCGCCTTCGGCCGGCGTCCCCTGGCGGCCGGCTTGGCCTCTTGGCGGCCGTCGGGCCCGGTCTCGGTCTGCGGCGCCTCGTCGCGCGGGATTGTCATGATGGCTTCTCCACGATCATCGCTCATGCCTGTCCAAGCTAGGTGGCCAAGGCCGCCGCGGGCGGCTCATCGCTGACCACGACATCAAGGCTGCCCCCTTGTGTGGTGGGCACACAAGGGCTTCGTACCGTACTTTTCACGCTGGTGCGCGCCACTTCGTCCACTCCGTTCCCGAGGCCCCACAGCCAGCTAGCCGGTACCCGTTTCCTTGATCAAGAGGCCGAACGTCCTGCCTGGCAAGGCCATTCGACTCTGCGGGCCCGGCTGACCGCAACCGGCACATCAGCTGACGCGCAACCGCAGGCGGACCAGCAGGTCAGCCATCCATATCCGGTTTTGGAAGCCCACAGCCAGGTGGCCGGTACCCGCTTTCTTGAACAAGAGGCCGAACGACCTGCCCGGCAAGGCCATTCGACTCTGCGGGCCCGGCTGGGTTACCTGATTCCCTTGTGATGATGGCTGAATTCCCTCGTAAGCGACGGCTGGCTCCGGCCGGTGGCTGGCTCGCCAGATGGGGTAGTTCCGTGCTGCGGACCGGCTGAGGGAGTGATACTTGTGGCAACCACAACAAATGCAGATGCAACCACCACCACGCTTACCTCCGGTGAGTCGGCAGAGCCGGGCGCCACCGATGCGGCAGGCATGCTCGATTTCTACGAGCCCGGCGCCCTCGGCATGGTGCGCCGGTTCTGGCCGGAAAGCAGCATGGTGCGGTACGCGGCCCGGATGGCCGGCCGCCCGGGGACTGCGACACGACGGGCCGGCCTGCTTGCCGCCGAACTCGCGGGCATCGCCAAGGGCCGCTCGCAGATCGCCCCGCAGCGGCGTGACCGCCGGTTCTCGGACCCCGCGTGGATGACGAATCCGCTGCTCAAGCGCACTGTCCAGACCTACCTGGCGCTGGGCAGGAACGCCGAGGAGATGCTCGCCGACGCCGAACTTGGCTGGCGTGACAACACGCGGCTGAAGTTCGTGCTGACCAATCTGATCGCCGCATCCGCGCCGAGCAACAACCCGTACCTCAACCCGGCGGCCTGGAAGGAGTTCATCGACACCGGCGGCCTGAGCCTCGTCCGCGGGATGCGCGCCTTCACCTCCGACATGGCCTCCGCCCCGCACATCCCCACCATGGTGAAGCGCGACGCGTTCAAGGTCGGCAAGGACATTGCGGTGAGCCCGGGGTCGGTGGTGGCCCGTACCGAGGTCTGCGAGCTCATCCAGTTCAAGCCCACCACTCCCACCGTGCACCGGTTCCCGCTGCTCATGGTCCCGCCGATGATCAACAAGTACTACATCACCGACATCGCGCCCGGCCGCAGCATGATCGAGTACTTCGTCTCCCAGGGATACCAGGTATTCGTGATTTCGTGGCGCAACCCCGGCCGGCAGGGCAGGGACTGGGACCTGAACACCTACGGCAACGCGGTGGTGGCTTCGATCGACGCAGCCCGCGAGATCACCAAGGCCCCCAAGGTCAACATCATCGGCCTGTGCGCGGGCGGCATCCTGTCCTCCATGGTCGGCGCGCATCTGAGCGCGACCGGGCGGCTCGATCAGGTCGCCAGCCTGTGCCTGGGCGTGACGCTGCTGGACATGACGGAGGCGGGCACCACGGTTTCGTTCATGGACGAGGCCACCGCCAAGGTGTCCATCCTGGCCTCCCGCGCCCGCGGTTACATGGACGGGCGCAACCTCGCCGAGGTGTTCGCCTGGCTCCGGCCCGACGACCTGATCTGGACCTACTGGGTCAACAACTACCTGGAGGGGAAGACCCCGCCCGCGTTCGACATCCTGTACTGGAACGCCGACACCACGAGGATGCCCGCCGGGCTGCATCGCAATTTCATCGAGATCGCCATGGCCAACGCGCTGACCAAGCCCGGTGCCACCAGCATGCTCGGCTCCCCCGTCGACCTGTCCGCGATCGACCTCGACAGCTACCTCGTGGCGGGCGCCGAGGACCACATCTCGCCCTGGCCGTCGGCCTACCGCGGCACCCAGATGCTCGGCGGCGACGTCCGGTTCGTGCTGTCTAACGCCGGGCACATCGCCGCCATGGTCAACCCGCCGTCCAACCCGAAGGCCACCTTGCGGATCGCGGCCGCCAACCCGCCTGACCACCATGACTGGCTGGCCCAGGCCGAGACGGTGCAGGGCAGCTGGTGGGCCGACTACACCGCCTGGCTAGCCGACCGCAGCGGCGAGACTAAGGACGCCCCGCGCAAGCTGGGCAGTGCGAAGTTCCCGCCGCTGGATCCCGCGCCGGGTACCTACGTGCTGGAGCGGTGAGCGCTGGGTCAGCCAGGTCGGCCGGTGAACTGGGTCAGCCAGGCCGGCCGGTGAAGAGGAAGGCGCCGGTGCGCACCGAGACCACGCGGTGCGCACCGGCGGCCGGGTGCGCAGCCACCCGGCGAGCTCCGGGCCGGCCCATGGGTGCTCGCGGGATCAGTCGCTGTCCAGCGGGTCGAGGTCACTGGGCTCGCCGAAGAGCACGAGGATGTCACCTTGCTGGAGCCGGAGGTCGCGGGCGGGGTTGGCCACCAGACGCCCGTCGGGATGACGGACCAGCAGGGGCACGGCCGGACCGCGCAGTTCCCGCAGGGTCCGGCCGGCCAGCGGGGATCCTTCGGCAATGGCCAGTTCCTCCAGCCGCAAGTCGCGACGGCCGGCGCCGGCGACGTCGAAGAACTCCACCACGTGCGGCCGGACGGCCAGGTTCGCCATCCGTCTGCCGCTGGTCACGTAGGGGGATACCACGTGAGTGGCACCGGCCCGGTACAGCCGGTCGGCTGACTGCTCCCGCGCGGCCCGGGCCACGATCAGCAGCGCGGGGCTGAGCGAGCGCGCCACGATGGTGATGAACACGTTCTCGGCATCGGAGTCCACGGCGCAGATCAGCCCGCGCGCCCGCTCGATCCCGGCCTTGCGCAGGACCGTTTCGTCCGACGCGTCGCCGATGAGGTAGCACGCCCCGTCGCGCTCCAGGTCGGGCTCCAGCTCGGCTTTGCTGTCCACCACGGCGAACGGGATGCCCTCGGCCTCGAGTTCGCGGGCGATAGCCCGGCCGACACGGCCGTAGGCGCAGACGATGAAGTGCCCGCGTAGCTCATCAAGTCGTCGGCGCATCCGGCGGCTCCGGGTGAACAGGCTGACCCGGCCCTCGACGATCGCGGTCGCGGTCAGGGCCAGGATGACGAAGAACAGGATGACGCCGAGGAAGGCCAGCCCGGCGGTGAAGGCCTGCGCGGCGGCGGGCACGGGACGGCCGGCGACGAACCCGACCGTGGTCAGCGTGAGCACCGTCATCGACGCCGCGACCAGCGGCGGGTAGCCGAAGCCGATGTAGCCGACGACCCCGGCGACGAACAGCACGGCCAGCCCCAGGCCGGCCAGCAACCCGGGCGGCTGCCACGACCGGGATCGCATCGGCGTTACGGACTGGACACCGCTCCGGCCAGGCGCCTGCCGATCTCGTCATTGACGGCGATCCGCAACTCGTGCGCGCCCGTGCTGCCCGATGGCATCCGGGCCAGCCGGTAGTAGTCCTCAGCGTCCACGGTGTCGTCGAGTTCGTCCCAGGAGCACACGCCGCGGGGAACCTGCCCGCGGTCCTGATCCTCCTTGATCATGGCCATGATGGCGTCGGCGTATCGCTGCACGTCTTCGGAGTTGATCATGTCCGCCTCCTCGCGAGATCCCGGCCAGGAGCACAGCTACTGTCGGCCGGGCCGGGCCTGGTGCGGCAGGGCAGTTCGACCCAGGTCGGCGGGACTTTCGGTCCTCAGCCCTGGCGAAGACTGAAGGCCCAGTTCAGGATGCGGGTGGGGTCGGTCAGGTTGGGGGTGTCGATCGAGCCGGGGCTGTCCAGGGTGACGCCGATGACCGAGTAGCCGTTCCTGGTGGCCTCGAACAGCAGGCACTGCCCGGCGGCCCCGGTGTAGCCGGGCTTGATGCCGATCACGCCCGGATAGCGGCCGAGCAGCGGGTTGACGTTCCGCCACAGGTAGCCGTGATGACCGGCCCCGGCAGCGATCCGGTACGTGCGCTGATCCACGATCGAGCGGAACAGCGAGGACCGCATCGCGGCCCGGCCGAGGGCGAGCAGGTCCGCAGCGGTGGAGTAGTTCGAGTACGGGGTCGGGTAGGGCAGCCCGTCGAAGTTGCTGAAATGGGTCCTGGTCATGCCGAGCAGCCTGGCCGTGGCGTTCATCTTGGTGATGAACGCCTTGAGGCCGGGGCCGTAGGCCTCGGCGAGCGTGTAGGCGGCGTCGGCGCCGGACGGCAGCAGCATCCCGTAGAGCAGCTCCCGGGCGGTGAGCTTGTCCCCCGGCCGCAGGCCGGCGTTGCTGGCGTCCCACTCATTCACGTACCCGACCACGGCGGACGGGATGGCGATCTTCCGGTTCAGGTCGCCCGACCTGATCACCACGAACGCGGTCATCACCTTGGTGATGCTGGCCATCGGGCGTTCGGTGTTCGGGTCGCGGCTCCACAGCAGCCGGCCGGTGGCGGCGTTCTCGACCGCGGCGGACTTGGCGGCGACGCCGCCCGGCCCGGAAGCCGGGGAGGCGACGGCGGCAGGCGCGGCGGCAAGTGAGGCGGCCAGCGCGGCACACGCAGCGAGCACCGCGACGGCCAGCCGCCCGGTCACGCGGACCGTCAGGCGCGTGCTGGCCTCAACCGTCCCCATGGCATCCCCTGTCCGAATAGTCGCCGGGACATCAGGGGCAAGCCTGTCAGTTGCGGCACGCCACGGCAATCGGCACGGGCTAATCCGCCGGCCACGCGAACACCGGGCCGCGGACCCGCAGGCTCACCTCCGATCCGGCCGGGCGCGGGGATCCGCCGGTGACCCGTACCACGAGCTGGTGCGCTCCGGCCTCGGTCCCGGGCTGGACGTCCAGGACGGCGTCGTGGCCGTGGTAGCGGTAGGAGATCACGCGGGCGCTGAGGCCAGGCCCGTTCGGCATGATGTCGATCTGCTCCGGCCGGATCAGGACCGTTACCTGGCCCGCGGACCCGAGCCCGGCCGCGGCCGGGTCCAGCCGGAGCGTGCCGAGCAGCGTCTTCACCGAGTCGCCGCGGACGACGCCGCCGAGCAGGTTCGCCTCGCCGATGAAGCGGGCCAGGCCGGGGTCGGCCGGGCGGCTGTACAGGTCCTCGGGCGTGGCGTACTGCGCGATCTTCCCGTCGCGCAGGGCCGCCACCCGGTCGGCGGTGGACAGGGCCTCGTCCTGGTCGTGGGTGACCAGCACGGCCGTGGTGCCGGCCCGGCGGAAGATCTCCTGGACGTCGGCGCGGACGCTGGCCCGCAGGTGCGCGTCGAGCGAGGCGAACGGCTCATCGAGCAGCACCACGGCCGGCTCGATGGCCAGCGCCCGGGCCAGCGCGACCCGTTGCTGCTGGCCGCCGGACAGCTGGTGCGGATACCGCTTGCCGAGCCCGCCCAGGCCGACGGCCTCCAGCATGCTGGCTGCCTTGCCGCCCCGGCGGTCCCGGGCGGCGAGCCCGAAGCCGACGTTGGCCTCGACGGTCAGATGCGGGAACAGGCTGCCTTCCTGGGGCACGTACCCGATGCGCCGCCGCTCCGGCGCGACGTAGACATCGGGGCCGTCGACCAGGACGTCGCCGATCCCGATCGTGCCGGCGTCGGCCCGCTCGAACCCGGCCAGCAGCCGCAGCAACGTGGTCTTCCCGCTGCCGGACGGGCCGAGGATGGCCGTCAGGGAGCCGGCCGGCACCTCCAGGTCTACCCCGGTCAGCACCGGGTGCGTGCCGAAGGCCTTGTGCAGGCCGGTTACCGCGACTTGCCGCATGCACTCATCCTCTCGCCTGCCCCGGCCGCTGGAAGAACCGGCCGAGCAGGTAGCTGGGCACGGCCGCGACCACGATCATGACCAGGGCGAACGGCGCGGCCTGGCTGTAGGAGAGGTTGGACTGGTAGGCCCAGAACTGCGTGGCCAGGGTCTGCGTGCCGGTGGGGATCAGCAGCAGGGTGGCGGTGAGTTCGGTCACCGCGGATAGGAAGACCAGGCAGAAGGCGGCGACCAGGCCGGGTCCGGCGAGCCTGACGGTGACCCGGAACAGCACGGCCAGCCTGCGCTGGCCCAGGGACCTGGCCACCTCGTCCAGGCTGACCGGCGCCCGGGCCAGCGAGGCCTTGACTCCCACCAGCGCCAGCGGGAAGAACATGATCGCGTAGCAGGCGACGAGCAGCAGCGCCGTCCCGTAGCCGAACCCGGCCAGGTATTTCTCGGTGAAGTAGGACAGGGCGAACGCGACCACCACGCCCGGCATGGCCAGCACCAGGTAGGTGCTGCGCTCGAGCAGGTGCCGCATCCGGCCGCGGTGCCTGACGGCAAGCAGCGCCACGGGAAACGCCAGCACGGTGGCCAGGGCTCCTGCCCCCGTGCCGTACAGGGCCGTGTGCCCGGCCGCGTCGGGCAGGGAGACGTTGGCCCCGCCGGACAGCGCCGGAGGCAGGCCGTCGGCCATCCAGTACAGCGTGGACGCGACAGGAAGACCGAGCGCGAGCAGGACGAGCAGGCTCAGCAGAACCAGGACCGGCCAGCGTGTCCAGCCCAGTTGCTGGGGCGGGTGCACGCGCTGGGCCAGCGGGCCGGCCCGGCTGACCCGGCCGCTGTTGCGGTTGATCACCCCTTCTCCGGCCAGGACGAGCAGGCTCAGCAGGACCAGGACCAGGGACAGCGCGCAGGAGGCGGCGAAGCTGTAGCCGTTGAACTCGGTGAAGATCTCGGTGGTGAAGGTCTGGTAGCCGAGGATCTCGAACGCGCCGTACTCGGCCAGCAGGACGAGCGTGACCAGCAGGCAGCCGCCGAGGAGGGCGCCCTTGGCCTGGCCGAGCGTGATCCTGACGAAGACCTTGACGCGGCCGGACCCCAGGCTCCGCGCGACCTCCTCCTGGCCGGGATCGGCCATCCGCAGGCTGGCCGCCACCGGCAGGTAGACCAGCGGGTACACGGCCAGGGTCATCACGATGACCGCGCCAAAGAAGCCGTGCGCCCAGGTCCACAGCGAGTGCCAGCCGAAACTCACCACGAAGTCGGGGATCGCCAGCGGCACCACCACGAGGACGGCCCAGGCCCGGCGGCCGGGCAGGTCGGTGCGCTCCACGCACCACGCGGCGCTGGTCCCGATCACGGCGCACGCCGCGGTGACGGCCACCGCGAGCCTGACCGTGTTCCACAGCAGGGACCAGGTAAGCGGCCGGAAGATCAGGTGCGCGACCTGGGATATCCCGGCGCCGCTGGCCTCGATGAGCAGGAAGGCAAGCGGCACCGCCAGGAGCGCCGCGACCAGGCAGCTGACCGTGACCAGGGCCACGGAACGGTGCCCGGCGCGCCGCCGAGTGGCCTGCTCGCCGCCGTCGCCGCGCGGGCCGGCCAGCGTTCCTGCCGCGGCCATCAGCGACCGTTGCCGTCGGCGCGGGTCACAGCAGGCCTGCCTGGCGGAGCAGGGCGATCGCCGCCGAGCCGTCGCCAAGGTCGGCGATCGTGATCGGATTGGGCTGGAGCTGGGCGAACGGGGTCTCGGCCGCCGAGGTGGTCACCCCGGATCCAAGCGGGTATTCATAGCTCTGCTCGTTCCCCGAGGAGCGCCCGATGATCTCCTCCCCCTGCTTGCTGACCAGGAAGGCGAGGAACTTCTGCGCCGCGGCCTGGTGCTTACTGTACTTCAGCACCGCGGCGCCCGACACGTCGACCACGTAGCCCGGGTCGCGCGGGGCAAAGTGGGTGATCTGCGAGTGCATGGCCGACTTGCCGATCTCGGCCTCGAGCCGGTACCAGTAGTACTGGTTGACGACGCCGAAGGCGACCTGACCACGATTGACCTCATCGACGAGCGTCTCGTTGTCCGGGACGATGTGGCTGGCCGCGTTGTCCTTGATCTTGTCCAGCCAGGCCAGGGCGGCGGCCTGACCGTAGGTCTTCAGCACCGAGGTGACGATCGGCTGGAAGTCGGTCTCGCTGGGGGCGAGGGCGAGCTTGCCCTGGTACTTCGGGCTGGCGAGCTGCATGACGCTGGTCGGGAGCTGGCTCGCGGGGATCAGCGACGGGTTGTAGACGATCACGCTGACCCGCGCGGAAACCCCGATCCAGCCCCCTTGCGGTGAGTTGTACCTGGCCGGCGTGCGTGACAGGGTGGCTGGGTCGACCGGGGCCAGCAGGCCCTTTTCCTGCAGGAACTCAAGAGCGGGCGAGTTCTCCGTATAGAAGACGTCAGCCGGGGTGTGCGAGCCCTGGACCGCGATCAGGTTGGCGAGGGTGTCCTCGTCGTCATTGCGGACGTTGACGGTGATCCCGGTCTGCTTCTCGAACGCGGTCACCAGTCCGTCGGTGGTCTGCTCGTGCTGGCCGCTGTAGAGCGTGACCGACTGCCCGGACACCGCTGACGCCGCCGAGGAACCGCAGCCGGCCAGCGTCGTGCCGGCCGCGAGGGCGCCGCAAGCCGCGGCGGCCGCGGCGGCGGCGGTACGCCAGCGCGTCATCATGCGGCGCGTCATGAGGCCGCGCCTGGGCAGAGCGAGTTGAGCTTCTTACTGGCCACCGCGATAGCCTCCTTGGCGGTAGAGCTCTTTCCGTTGCTGACGATGAGGACGAGGGCCGCGCGACCGGTCAGGCGCGCGGTGGTTCGGTCGGTCAGCTACGCTTCCATCTGGTTACCGTTGCACTGCAGGACTCAAGCCCGACTTAGCTTAGGCTAACCTAACTATCCGTGCCAGCATGATGCCGAGAAACGCGGCTGTGATGTCAGGCACTCTGCGTGACCTGCACAGGGGCGCTCGCCGGGGGGACACGGGCGCTCGCCCAAGGTGCACACCAGCCTGAACAGGCGGCGCCGGGCGGGCGGGATGGTTTACTCCCGGAGCCGGCTGAGTTGCCGGGCCGCCCGCTGCCGCCGGGATTCGGCCCGGTACGACTGGCGCCGCGACTCGGCGAGGCGCTGACGGGCGTCGGCGAGTTCGGCTTCCAGGCGGCGGACGGCGTCCTCCAGGTCGCGTTCGGCCGCGGTGAGGGCTTCGGCGTCCTGGACGGCTTGAGCCAAAGCCCGTTCGGCCTCCATGATTGTCTCCCGGCGGCGGTCCGCCCGCTCGGTTTCGTGCTCAGCCGGCGCCCTGGTTTTCTTCGGCGGCGGGGCGGGAGGGAACCCGCCGTCGGGTACCGGCCCGAAGCCGGCGTACCGCGCGGCCCGGACCAGGGTGCCCAGGCTGGCGGCCACCTGCGGGTCGGCGATGGCCGCGTCCAGGGTGGCGGTCACCTCCTCGCGCAGGGCCGCGGGCGGCGCGGGCAGCTCGCGCAGGGCGGCGCGGGTAAGCTCGTCGACCAGCCGGGCCCGGGCGGCGGTCAGCTCCCTGATCCTGGCGCCGGCGCTGGCCTCGCGGAGTTCGGCGGCCAGGGCTTCGATGCGGGACCGTACCTCGGGGTCCGACCGGACCAGGCAGTTCACGATCCAGGCCGAACGAGTGGGTTTACGCAGCGCCGTGATGTGCTTGGCGGTGGCGGGCTCGCCCGCGTCGCGGGCGCCGGCGGCGAGTTCGGCCCGGCGGGCGGTGAAGCCGTCCGGGTCGGCCGAGTAGAGTTCGGCCTCCGCGTCCGCCAGCAGCTTGCTCATTGAGGCAGGATAGGCAGCTTGAGCGGCATCGTGCCATCGGGCCAGGGGCATCTCCTGACCGCGCGCGGGACCGTGCTGGCCGAACGGGAGCTGATGAGCGGGTACGAGATGGAGCCCGCCTAGCGCGGCCCGAAAAATGTCACAGGCGCGGCGTAGGGTGAGGAAGTATGTCGCCTACCGCCGACGCCGAGGTCAGCCCGGACACCATCGAGCAGTACCGCCGGGAGCTGACCGGCTACTGCTACCGCATGCTGGGCTCCAGTTTCGAAGCCGACGACGCCGTGCAGGAGACGATGCTGCGCGCCTGGCGCGCCGCCGACGCGTTCGAGGGCCGCTCCAGCGTGCGGTCCTGGCTGTACCGGATCGCCACCAACATCTGCCTGGACATGCTGCGCGGCCGGCAGCGGCGGGCGCTGCCGATCGACCTCGGGCCGGCCTCGCCGCCGGTCGAGGCGCTGCTCGGCGACTGGCACCCGGACGACATCTGGATCTCCCCCATCGCCGACGAGCGGGTGCTGCCCGAGCACGGCGACCCGGCCGACATCGCGGTGGCGCGGGACACGATCAGGCTGGCGTTCATCACCGCGCTGCAGCACCTGCCGGCCAGGCAGCGGGCCACGCTGATCCTGTGCGAGGTGCTGAAGGTGCCCGCGGCCGAGGCGGCGGCCACCCTGGGCACCAGCGTGGCCGCGGTCAACAGCGCGCTGCAGCGGGCCCGGGCCACGCTGGCCGCGCTGCCCGAGGAGCAGCGGCCGACCGAGGTCGACGCGGATCAGTCCGAGCTGCTGGCCAGGTACGTCGACGCGTTCCAGCGGTACGACATGGAGCGACTGGTCACGCTGCTGCACGACGACGCGCTGATGACGATGCCGCCGTACGCCTTCTGGGTCAGGGGCGCGCATGACGTCATCGGGTGGATGACCGAGCCGACGCCGAGCCAGTGCGCGAACTCGACCATGGTGCCGGCCGGGCAGGTCAACGGCGTCCCGGCGTACGCGCAGTACAAGCCGGACCCGGCGGGCGGCTACGCGCCGTGGGCGCTGCAGGTGCACGAGGCGTCCGGCGGAAAGATCAGCCGGCTGACGTTCTTCCTGGAAACGGAGCGCATTTTCCCCGCGTTCGGGTTGCCGCCGCGCCTGGGCTAGGCCGGGTGAGCACCCCCGTCTCGCTGGTCGGCACGGAGTACCAGGCCCCCGGTCCGGCCGGGTCGGGCTGGAAATCGTAACGCAGGCGGCCGGCGGCGGCCAGGGCGATGAGGGTAACCGACGTGCTCCCCCACACCCGGCCGTCGGGCAGGTCACGGCGGACGATGATGGCGCCGGGTTCGGTGAGGGCCAGGCCGTCCCCCGCAGCCAGGGCAAGCCAGTCACCCCACGCCTCCTCGAGCGTCGCGGCCGGGTCGCCGGACGGCCTGCGGGCGGCGAACTTGGGCCCGAAGCGCGCGGCCTTCATGTCGGGCGGCTCGGGCTCATCCGCGTGCTTGGGCTCATCTGAATTCGCGGGCTCAGCCGGTGGGTACAAGTGCCCGGCGTTGGTCAGCACGTGGGTGGCCGGCCCGAGCTCGGTGAGCTCCGCGTCCATGCCGTCCCAGCCGAGCAGCAGCGCCGCGTCCAGATCGGCGCAGACCAGGTAGAACGGGTCGTAGCGGGCCAGGGCCTCCCGGTCGGCGCGCAGCTCCTCCAGGGCCTGCGGCCCCTCGGCCGCCGCGCGCAGCGGGAGCTCGCCGCGGGAGCGCCGACGGTAGGGCGGGGCGAACTTGCCCCGGCCGTTCAGGATGCAGCCCACCCGCGGCTGGTCCGGGTGCACCGCGAGCCACGTCCCGCCGGCCTGATCGTCAATCCCGCCGATCAGCGGTGACCATTCAGGGTCGGACCAATGCCGGGCGGGTGGCCGCCAGGGGCGACCGGCGAACTCGTCACGTACGCCAAGCAGCAGCAACGGCACCGGCGCTTGGGGTGCCAGGCTCACCACGACCGTACACATCGCTGCCCAGTCTTTCATGCGGTGATGTTGACGGGTGAGCGTGAGGTCGGGGTTCGTTCGGATGAACGGAACTCGCCGATATCGGGCGACTGGGGTGGGCCGGGGGTCGTTCGGGGTTATTCAGCCCCAAACGGGCGGGGGGCTTGCTACGGCGGCTATGAGGGCGCGGGCCCAGTCGCGGTAGCCGTCCTGGCTGGGATGGAAGCAGTCGGAGGCGAACTTGCCCGCCCAGGGCGGCGTGAAGTGCGCGGAGACCTCGGCGACCGGCAGGCCGCGGGCGGCCGCGGCCTGATGGATGGTCCGGTTGATCCGGGCCACGTAGGGCACGCTGGCCAGGCCGAGCAAGCCCCAGCAGCCGGCCGGCCGCGGCAGGTCGAGCAGGACGGTCTGGCCGGGGACCGCCGCGATCAGCGCGCGCAGGTCGGCGAACAGCTTGGCCGGGCTGGTGTAGAGGATGTCGTTGACGCCGACGCCGCAGGTCACCAGGTCCGCGCCGGCCGGCAGCCGGGGAAGCTGGGCGCCGAGCACGTCGCGGGTGAGCGCACCGGAAACGGACAGGTTGAGGACTCGCCAGGGCCGGGCGGTCAGCTGGCGAAGTTCGGACAGGACCTGACCGACGTATCCGTCGTCGGGGCTGGCCGCGCCGAGGCCCTGCGCAGTCGAGTCGCCCAGCGCGACCCATAGCGGGCCGTCGAGGGTGAGCACCCGGTCGTTGTGCCGCTGCCAGTACCGGGCGAATGCGGCGCAGTCTTCGCGCATCGCGGTGACGCCGTCGGCCCAGCGGCCGAACGGGCCGACCCGCAGCCCGGACAGCTCGGCGGCCTGGGTGCGGGTCACGTAGGAGCCCATGGTGGCGACGATCTCCACCGGAGAACGGCGCGGGGCGCCGGCCCGGTCGGCGATCCCGGACAGGGCCAGCATCCAGGCCGGACGTGAGACCGCGGGCATCCGCTGCATGCTCGCCCCCCGATGAAATCAGTTGACAAAGGACAAACGACGCTAAACGAACGGATGGACGTCTGTCAACGCGCAGATGTACGAACCGGCGGCGGGTATCCGGCGGCGGGTATACGGCTGTAAGTGTCGGGTATACGGCTGTAAGTGTGCTGTGAGCTACCAGCCCGCGGACGTCGGCGCCGCCGTGACCCTCGCCGTCCAGGCTAGCCAGGCGCTGGCCGCGGCCGGGCAGGCGGACATGGAGGGTCACGCGAAACCGGCTGCTCGCGCCGGCCTTTGGGGCCTGCGCGAGCAGCCGGTGCAGGCCGCGGGCAGCAACCGCAGCGGGTCTTCGCCTGACGCGAACTTCTGCATAAGACACATGGTCTGGGGGCCCGGACGCCGGGGCGCTTCGCGCCGATCTCCCGCCTGGGTTATCGTGCCTGGGTGCCGGCTGACTACGAGAAGATCCGCGCGGAGAACATCGCCAGGTACGGCTGGGACACCGCCGTGCTCGACCTGCTCGGGCAGCTGTACAGCGAGCGGACGCACTTCATTTTCGAGCTGATCCAGAACGCCGAGGACGCCGGCGCGACCGAGGTGGCCTTCGAGCTCTTCGAGGACCGGCTGGAGCTGCGGCACGACGGGCGGCCGTTCACCGAGGCCGACGTCCGCGGCGTCTGCGGGGTCGGGCAGAGCGGCAAGGCCGCGGACCTCACCGCGATCGGGCAGTTCGGCATCGGGTTCAAGGCGGTGTACGCCTACACCAGGACCCCGCGCGTGCACAGCGGCCGCGAGCACTTCAGGATCGAGAACTTCGTCCGGCCGGCGGCGGAGCCGCCGCCCGCGGCCGGGCCTGGTTCCTGGACGCTGTTCGTGTTCCCCTTCGACCACGACACGGTGCCGGCCAGCGTCGCGGCGCGGGAGATCGGCGCGGCCCTGGACGCGCTGGAACCGGGGATCCTGCTGTTCCTGCGGAACATCCGGCGATTGCGCTGTGGCGGGTCGGCGATCGAGCGCTCCGTTACGCCGGGCCCCGGCTCGTCCCGCCGCGTGACGCTGTCCAGGGACGGCGGGCGGCGGGAGGAGTGGCTGGTCTGGCACCGCGACGTGCCCGGGCACCGGGGGCAGCGGACCGAGATCGCGTTCCGGCTGCGCGGCGGCCGGGTCACGGCATTGCCCGCGGCCCCGCTGACCGTGTTCTTCCCCACCGAGAAGGAGACCTTCCTCGGCTTCGCCGTCCAGGGGCCGTACCGCACCACGCCGGCCCGGGACAACGTGCCCGGGCACGAGGCGTCGAACCAGGCGCTGGTCCGCGAGACCGCCGCGCTGCTGACGGGCCTGCTGCCGGAGCTGCGGGACGCGGGGCTGCTCACCGTGGACGCCCTGCAGGCGCTGCCCCTGGACGCCGCCCGCTTCCCGGCCGGCTCGATGTTCCGCCCGCTGTTCGACGCGGCCGGCGACGCGCTGACCACCGAGGAGCTCATCCCGGTGGCGGGCGGCGGCTACGGCGTGGCCGTCGACCTGGAGCTGGCCGGCTCCGCGCAGGTGCGCGAGCTGCTCGACCCCGGCCAGCTGGGCGCGCTGTGCGGCGCGGGCCGGCCGGTCCGGTTCGCCGACCCGGCCATCACCGAGCACCTGACGCCGGTCCTGTGGCGCTACCTGCGGGACGAGATCGGCATCGACGAGGTCACGCCCGAGGCCGTGCTTGACCGGGTGACCGGCGAGTTCCTCCAGGCCCAGGGTGACGCCTGGCTCGCCCGCTTCTACCGGTTCCTGTTCGGCCATCCGTCGCTGTGGGAGGCGGCCGGGGCCGCGCCGGTGATCAGGCTGGAGGACGGCCGCCACGTCGCGCCGTTGGACGGCGCGGGGCGTCCGGCGGTGTACCTGCCCGGGCCCGTGCCGAGCAGCCTGCCGACCGTGCGGCGCGCGGTCGCGGACTCCCCCGCCGCCCGGCCGTTCCTCGAGGCGCTGCACCTGGCCGAGCCGGACGTGGTGGCGGAGGTCCTCCAGGTCGTCCTGCCCGGCTACGACGGCCTTGACCCCGCCGGGCTCGACCCGGCCCGGCACGACGCGGACCTGGAACGGGTGGCGCTCGCCCTGGACGAGGCGGCCGGGCGGCGGCGCGAGGAGCTGCTGGAGCGGGTGCGCGGCACGTCGCTCCTCATCGGGGAGAACGCCGCCAGCGGCGAGCAGGCGCTGATGCCACCGCCTCGTCTCTACCAGCGCAGCAAGGAGCTCGAGGTCTACTTCGAGGGCAACCCCGGCGCCTGGTTCGCCCGCGACGGGTACGGCCCGTGGCGGGCTCAGCTGGCCGCCATGGGGGTACGGCAGGAGGTCGGCCTGCGCGCTCGCACTCCGGACCCGTCCGGATACGTGACGATCGCCGTCGACTTCGGCCGGAACGAGCGCGGGCTCGACGGGTTCGATCCCGGCGCCGAGATCGACGGCCTGGAGTTCGCGCTGGCACACCCGCACCACGCGCGCTCGGAGTTCGTCTGGAACGTGCTGCTCGCGCCGAACGGCCGCCTGGTGGCCGGGGTGATCGAGCGGTCGGTGCTGGCCACGTTCAGCGACTCCAGCCGGGAAGAGGCCAGGTCGGCGCTGGCCGAGGCGGCCGGGCGGGAGGCCTGGCTGCCCGCCCGGGACGGGGCCTTCCACCGGCCCGGTGAGCTGTCCCTGGACGACCTGCCGGCGACCTACACGAGGGACGAGAGGCTGGCCCGGGCGCTGGGCATGCTCCGGCCGGTGGTGAGCGAGGCCGCCCGCCAGCTGGGCGTGCCGGCGGAAGTGCTGTGGGGCCTGAGCGAGAACCCGGACCTGGTCGCGCTTGTCGAGCGGGAGCTCGCGAGCCTCCCGGGCCGTGGCGGCCGCTGACCCGCAGGGCCAGGGGGTCAGAGCCGGACGATCATCTTGCCGGTGTTGGCGCCGCGCAGCAGGTTGATGAAGGCGTCGGGGGCGTGGTCGAGGCCGTCCACGACGGTCTCGGCGTGGACGAGCCTGCCCTCGCGGAGCCAGCCGCTGACTTCGGCGATCATATCGGGCAGCCGGTGCTGGTGGTCGGCGATGATGAAGCCGCGCAGGGTGAGCCGCTTGGTGATGACCAGGCCGAGGTTGCTGGGTCCCACCGGCGGTTCGGTGGCGTTGTAGTGAGCGATCGCGCCGGACATGGCGACCCGGCCGTGGTCGTTGAGCAGGACCAGGGCGGCGTCCAGGTGGTCGGCGCCGACGTTGTCGAAGTAGACGTCGATGCCGCCGGGCGCGGTCTCGCGGAGTTGCTCGACGACGGACGCCGCCCGGTAGTTGAAGGCGGCGTCGAAGCCGATCTCGCGCAGCCAGCGGACCTTGTCCTCGCTGCCCGCGCTGCCGATCACCCGGGCGGCGCCCTTGAGCTTGGCGATCTGGCCGGCCATGCTGCCCACCGCGCCGGCCGCGCCGGAGACGAACACCGTCTCGCCCGGCTGGAACACGGCGATGTCAAGCAGGCCGACGTAGGCGGTCAGCGTGGTCATGCCGAGCACGCCCAGGTAGGCCGACGGGGACAGGCCCTTCGTGACGGTCACCTTCCTGGCCTGGCGGGCGGGCAGGACGGCCTCGTCCCGCCAGCCGAGCATATGCAGGACCATGTCGCCCGCGTTCAGGTCGGGCGAGCGGGACTCGATGACGGTGCCGATCGCGCCGCCTTCCAGCGGCTCGCCCAGGCGGAACGGCGGCACGTAGGACTTCACGTCGTTCATCCGGCCGCGCATGTACGGGTCCACCGACATGAACAGGTTGCGCACCCGGATCTGGCCGTCGGCCAGGGCGGGCCGGTCCGTCTCGGTCAGCGCGAAATTGGCCGGGGTCGGCCAGCCGGCAGGCCGCGAGGCGAGGACGATCTGGCGGGGCATGGCCGTCTCCCCTCGGCGGTGGACGTAGACCGCGATGCGGTCTTAACGTACCGCCGGGCAGGCCGGCCGGATCGGCCGGGTAACTGGGTAAAGCCGTCCGGCCCCCTGGTGACCTCGGCGGTCTGCTCCTGGGGCTGCAGCGGGCGCAGGCGGGCCGTCGAGGTCGGGAACAGGGGTGGCCTCGGTGTACCAGGACGGGATCACCGGGTGCCCCGGACCGGCGCAGGCGAACCAGGTCCGGCCGCCGGGCGGGGGCGGGCGGGCGGAGTGTCCCGGGGTGGCGGCGGGGGTGCGCGCTAGGGTCGCGCTGTGCGATTCGCCACGGTCCGGACTGACAACGGGACCACCGCCGCGCGGCTCGACGGGGACGAGCTCATACCGCTGGACGCCGGCGACGTCGGCGCGATGCTCGCGGGGGGCAGCGCGGCGGGGGCGCGGGAGCGCTCGGGAGCCCGGCCGGTGCCGGTCGGGGAGGCGTGTCGACGGCGCCGTCATGCAGCAGTCGCGGACCTCGGACCTGCTGTTCAAGCCGGCTCAGATCGTCTCCTATGCCAGCCGGGCGATCACCCTGCGCCCCGGCGACCTGATCGCCACCGGTACCCCAGGCGGAGTGGGCGACGCCCGTAAGCCGCCGGTCTACCTGCAGCCGGGCAACGTGCTGCGCACCTGGATCGAGGGCCTGGGCGAGTGCCTGAACCACTGCGTGCCGGAGAAGACCGGCTGACTTGCGCCAGGGTCCCGGCGGTCATCCCGCGGAGACCGGGACGTCGTGCCACAGGCCGCCGTTCAGGTTGATGTTGTTGCCGCCGTCCTGGCCGGGAGCGCTGTCGCCGATGTAGGTGTACAGCGGGTGCCCGTCGTAGGTGGCCTGCGTGGTGCCGTCGGTCCGCTTGATCGTGCCGATCGTCCCGGTGACCCCCGGCCCGGCCGACGCGTTCCCGCCGACCGGGGGCCAGTAGGCGGCGCAGGAGCCGTAGCAGACGGACTTGCCCGGGCTGTCCGGCGCGAACCAGTAGAGCGTGTAGCCCTTGGCGTCGGTCAGCAGTTCCACCCCGCCGATCTGCCGGGCCTTCAGCAGCTGCCCGCCGCTCGCGCTCACCGCCGGCTGCGTCTTGGGCGTAGCCACGGCGGCCACGAGCAGCGCCAGCGCGACGACCGACAGCGCCCCGATGGCCTGCAGGGCGCGGACGGGCGTCGGGCGCCGGCTGAGCTGCAGGCCGCTCACCGCGCCAGCCGCCAGCACGGCGAAGACGGCCACGTCGGTAATCCCGGCGACGATGCCCGCGGTCGTCCGCACCTCGGTGAAGCCGAACAGCCCGATCTTCAGCGACAGCAGGTATCCGCCGAGGGTCCCGATGGCGAACGCCGCGCCGGCCGCGTACGCCAGCCGCAGGCCGGTCAGCGGTATCACCACGGCCAGCAGGTAGGCCGCGATCACCTGCAGCAGGAACAGCCAGCCGATGGTCGGAATCGAGTTGTAGCCGGTCAGGTACAGGTCAAGGTGAATGGATCCGGAGGCGATCAAAAGTGCCGCCCCGGCGATCCCGTACCAGGACCGCCGGGGCAGTGACGCCCCCCTCATGCTCCCCACAACCTGCTCACGTGGCCGCCTGTGCCAGGGTTCAACGGTGTTGGTAACAGAATGGTAATCGCCGTGTCGCCCGACCCGTTGTTCCAGCGCCCGGCCGGGGCACCGGGACGGGCTGGGGCCGCGCGGCCCGGCGATCCGCCGTCCGGCGGTCGATCCGGGTAAGCGCGGGCAGGGCCAGGATCCCGCAGACCAGCGTGGCTGCCCCGCCGATGACCAGGGACCAGCGGGCGCCGGCCAGCTGGCCGGCCCAGCCCACGATGGGGCCGCCGATCGGCGTCGAGCCCAGCCAGGCCAGCGCCCACAGCGCCATCACCCGGCCGCGCATCTCCGGCTTGGCCGCGAGCTGGAGCGTGGTCTTGGCCATCGAGTTGAACGTGATGCTGCCGTAGCCGACGAAGACCAGGGCGGCCAGTTCGAGGGCCAGGCTGGGCGCGGCCGCGGCGGCCAGGATGGCGGTGCCCCAGCCGATGGCGGCCAGGCACAGGGCGCTGGCCCTCGGTGTGGCCCGAGCGGCCGAGATCAGGCCGCCGATGACCGCGCCGGCCCCCATGACCGAGGCCATCACGCCGTAGGCCGCGGCCCCGCCGTGGAAGACCTTGCTCGCCATCAGCGGCAGCGTCACCTGGAACTCCCAGGCCAGCGTGCCGACTACCGCGATGATGACGAGCGGGATGAGCAGTTCCGGTGTCTTCCTCACGTAGCTCAGGCCCTGCCGGACCTGGCGCTTGTTCCTGGGCACCCGCCGGGCGGGGAAGAGTTCGGACCCGTGCATGGCAGCGAGCGAGACCAGGACGGCCAGGAACGACAGCGCGTTGCAGGCGAAGCAGAGGGCCAGCCCGATGGCCGCTGCGATCACCCCGCCGAGCGCCGCGCCGAAGACCCGGGCCATGTTCATCGCCACCGAGTTGAGGGTGACGGCGTTGGGCAGATCGCCGGCCGAGACCATCTCGGAGATGAAGCTCTGCCGGGCCGGGTTGTCGAAGACGTTGACGAATCCAAGCGCGAGGGCCAGCAGGTAGACGATCCACAGCTGGATGCTGTGCATCGCGATCAGGATGGCGAAGGCCGCCGCGAGCAGGCCGGACAGCGACTGGGTGACGTACAGCACCCGCCGCTTGTCCATCCGGTCCGCGAACACGCCGCCCAGTGGGCCGAACAGGAACATCGGCAGGAACCTGGCCGCGGAGGTCAGGCCGAGCTGGGTGCCGCTGTGGGTCAGGTCGAGGACGACGAAGGACTGCGCGACGGTCTGCATCCAGGTCCCGATCACCGAGACCAGCTGGCCGAAGAAGAAGAGCCGGTAGTTGCGCTGGTGCAGCGACGAGATCATCTGCCCTGGCCTGAGTCCTAGCCTGAGTCCTAGCCTGAGTCCTAGGCGGCGCACTTGCTCCCTCTCGCCAGTTCGTTAGTTGCGCTAACCAACTATAGCACGGGGACAGCGCGAGCGAGGTGGCGGGCGCGCGGGGCTCGCCGGGCGGGCGGGGCGGGCAGGGCGGGCAGGGCGGGCAGGGCGGGCAGGTACTTGTTAGTGTTCTGTCCCACCTGGAGGTTTTAGCCAGTCCGACGCGAGCTGGCCGAGGACGACCTCGTCGGCGAAGCCGCCGTCGACCCAGGCCGAACCGCGCAGGGTGCCCTCGGGCATGAAACCGGCGTGGCTGGCGGCGGCGATTATCGCGGGGTTGTCGGCTAGGGTCTCGACCTGCAGCCGGTGCAGGCCGCGGACGGCGAAGCCATAGCGGCACAGCACGCGGACGACGTCGGTGCCCAGGTGCTTGCCGCGGAACGCGGGGAGCAGCGAGATCCCAAGGTGAGCGCTGCGGTTGTGCAGGTCGACGGCCCACAGCAGGGCCTCGCCCGCCAGTTCTCCCGTGGCCAGCTCGACCACGGAGAACTTGACGTCCTCGCCGATGTCGCCGTAGTCGCCGTCGCCGGGGCTGCCCGGCCTCCGGGTCGACCCGGGTGACACCGGCCGCCAGGGGCGGTTGTCGCTGCGCATCCGCGTGTCGACGTCGTTCAGCAGTTCGGTCTCGAAGACCTCGATGTCACTGTCTTGCTGGGCACGCAGCCCGATCAGCTCGCCACGAAGCACTCGCTGTTCATACCCGGCGCCGGCCCGTGCTCGCAAGCGGACAAACCGTGGCTCGAACCCCGGGCCGTTCATCGTATATGCAGCCCTGCCAACATGGCCATAAGCCAGACCATGAGTTGCCAGAGGCGGGCGAGCCTGGAGTTGCGTGCCCGCTGGCCATCCCGCGGATAGGCTGCCCTTAGGCTCCGGCACTCCGGGTCGCCGGGGTCGCCGGGGTCGCCGGGGTCGCCGGGGTCGCCGGGGTCGCCGGGGTGGTGCCGACGAGGAGACAAGGAGCAGCCCGACATGTCTCTCTTCCAGAGAGCCCACGACATAATGGCGGCGAAGGCCAACAAGGCGCTCGACGTCGCCGAGAAGCCCGACGAGATGCTCGACCTGTCCTACGAGCAGATGCTCGACCAGATCACCAAGGTCCGCCAGGCCCTGGTCACGATCGCCGCCTCCCGCAAGCAGATCGAGCTGCAGGAGCAGCAGCTGCAGCATTCGGTCGACCACCTTACCGACCAGGCCAAGACGGCGCTGTCGCTGGGCAAGGAGGACCTGGCCAGGGAGGCGCTGTCCCGCAAGGCCGCCGCTCAGGCCCAGATCGACGGGATGGAAGCGCAGCACCAGCAGCTCACCGAGCAGGAGGACAAGCTGGCGCAGACGCTGCAGGCACTGCAGCAGCGGGTCAACACGTTCCGGTCTCAGAAGGAAGTGCTGAAGGCTCAGTGCGCCGCGGCGAGCGCGGAGAGTTCGGTGAACGAGAGCGTGGCCGGGATCTCGAGCACGCTGGGTGATTCGGGTGAAACGCTGCAGCGGGCCCAGGACAAGATCGCGGTCATGCAGGCGCGGGCCGGCGCGCTCGACGAGCTGCTGCAGTCCGGGGTGCTCGAGGACGTCGGCGGCGGCACCGACGAGATCCAGAAGGAACTGGACGAGGCCGGGACCGCCGCGGACGTGGACAGCGAGCTCGCCGCGCTGAAGGCCCAGATCGGCCCCGGCAGTTCCCCGCCGCCCGAGCTGACCAGCGGCTGACGCCGGCGCGTTCGCCCGGCGCGTTCGCCGCTGGTCGGGCAGGAGCTCACCCGTCCAGGGTCACGACGACCCGGCTATCGACGGTTCCGGGGCGGCCTAGGGGTCGTCCCGGGCACGGCGAGAAGCGCATCCGCCAATGTGCGGATCTGAGTTTTTGTGAGCGCTACGGTGCGGACCGGACCGGGCGTCGGCATCCCGTGTTGGCTGACGACCGGCCTGGCCGCCTTCGGGCGGCGCGGCCGGGACCGTCCTGGCCGCCTTCGGCGGGTGATACGCACTAATGTTGGAGTTGGCTGGCGGAGGATGGCCAAGCAGCCATCCGGGGCCTGACCCCAGCCCAGATCTGTGGTATGTGTAATTTCTGCGCGTCGGCGCGAGCTGGCGCATGCGTGAAGGTTAAGTGGGGGTGACCAGGTTGGCGGCGCTACAAGCCGGCGATCCCCAGCGCGTAGGACCCTACGTGCTGCTCGGGAGGCTCGGTAGCGGCGGGATGGGCCGGGTCTACCTGGCCCGCTCCCCGGGCGGCCGCACGGTGGCGGTCAAGGTCATCCGCGCCGACCTGGCCGAGGACGCCGGTTTCCGGGCCCGCTTCGCGCGCGAGGTGTCGGCGGCCCGCAAGGTGGGCGGCCTGTTCACCGCGCAGGTGGTCGACGCCGACATCGACGGTCCGGTGCCCTGGCTGGTCACCGCGTACGTGCCGGGCACGTCGCTGTCCGACGCGGTCGAGCGGCAGGGGCCGCTGCCGGAGAACTCGGTGCTCGCGCTTGCCGCGGGGCTGGCCGAGGGGCTGATCGCGATCCACGCGGCGGGTGTCATCCATCGCGACCTCAAGCCCTCCAACGTGCTGCTTGCCCAGGACGGGCCGCGGATCATCGACTTCGGCATCTCCTCGGCCGCCGAGGCGACGGCGCTGACCGGGACCGGCTTCATGATCGGATCGCCCGGGTTCATGTCACCCGAGCAGGCCGAAGGGCTCACCGTCGGGCCGGCCAGCGACATCTTCAGCCTGGCGGGCGTGCTGATCTACGCCGCCCGCGGCGAGGGGCCGTTCGGCAGCGGCGACACCGCCGCCCTGCTTTACCGTGTCGTGCACGGCAAGCCGAACATGGACAACGCTCCGGACAAGCTGCGGCCGCTGATCAAGCGCAGCCTGTCCAGGGACCCCAAGCGCCGGCCGACGGCGGCCGCGTTCCTCGCTGACCTGTCGGCAGCGTACCCCGCGGCCGCGGACCTGAGCAACTGGCTGCCGGCGCGGATCCTCGGCCCGCCGGCGGCCGGCGGCGGGCCGGCGAGCCCGAGCCTGGCCCAGCCGGATTCGATGGCGGGCGGTTCGATGGCGGGCCGGTCAGTGGCGGGCGGGCCGGCGGTGGCGGGCGGGCCGGCGGTGGCGGGGCCCGACCCGGTGGCGGACCCGGTCGCGGACGCCGTGGCCCCGGTGCCGGCAGGCGAGGCCGGGCCCGCGACGGGCGGCAACGCCACCTTCGAACCGCCTACCCGGACGTCGCTGTCCTCGCACACCCCTCCCCCCGCGACTGCCACGCCCGGCGCCCAAGGCTACCAGGACCCGCAGAGCTACGCCGATCCGCAGGCCCCTCCTGGCCCGCAGGCCCCTCCCGGCCCGCGGGGTTATCAGGCGCCACACAGTTACCAGGGCGAGCAGGGCTATCCGGGTCAGCAGCAGTACCCGGAGCCGCAGGGGCACCGGACGGGCGTGGCGGGCGATCCGGTCGCGCCGGGCGGCTCGTGGTGGTCCGGCCAGCCCGGCGGCGCGCCGCCGGCCCCGCCCCCCGGATCCGGCCAGTGGTACTCGCCGCCCCCCGGACCGGCCCGTCCACCCGGACGCAAGCGGCCGAAGTGGCTGATCCCGGCGGGCGCGGCCGCAGCGATCGCGGTGGTCGTCGTCGCGCTGGTGCTGGCGCTCAGCCCCGGCTCGCACCAGGGCGGCAACAACGCGGCGCCGTCGAGCCCCAACACGGCCGCGTCGTCGCACGGTTCCTCCCCCGCCGCCAGCCCGACCCCCACCGTGGGCGGCCTGGTACTCGCCCAGTTCCAGGCCGGGGACTGCCTGACCGGCGCGAACATGCAGCTCAACAAGGCCACCCCGTGGCCGAAGGTGACCCAGGCCGTGCCCTGCAGCCAGGGCCACACCGCCGAAGTCTTCTACGCGAACGACTACTACTGGGCCAAGGGCGGTTCCTACCCGGGCGACGCCGCCGTCAAGAACGCCGCCAAGACGGTATGCGACACCGCCTTCCAGTCCTACGTCGGCATCGCGTACTCGCAGTCGGTGTACACGTGGACCGACATCGTGCCGGACGCGTCCACCTGGCCGGGCGGCGACCGGGCCCTGCACTGCGTGGCCTACTACCCGACCACGGCGCAGCCGGCTGGCACGGTGCTGCACGCCTCGATCAGGGGTACGGGCAAGTAGGCCCGCCGTCCCTGGCGAAGATCTGGCCGCCAGGCGGGTCACCCAGCCCGTTCGGTCCCGATGCTGTTGAAAGTCGCGGGGGCGGCGGGAAGATGCGCCGGGCCGATGCCGGGGAGGTCGCGGACGCCGAACACGTCGCGCAGCGCGGTCAGCGCGGCCAGCTCACCGCAGCGGCCGTGCACCCCCGGGGCCGGAGGGGTCGCCGACGAGCACAGGTAGACGCCGCGGATCGGCGTCCGGTACGGGTTCCACCTGGGCACCGGGCGCAGGATGGTCTGCCGGAACGTCTGCCTGCCCACGCCGATGTCGCCGCCGACGTAGTTCGGGTTGACCGCCTCCTCGCCAGCGGCGGTCCGCACCACGCGGGCCAGGATGAGGTCACGGAAGCCGGGGGCGAACCGCTCGATCTGCGCCTCGATCCGGCCGGTCATGTCGACATCGGAGCCGGACGGAACGTGGCAATAGGTCCACAGGGTCTGGCCGCAGCCCGGGGCGCGGGACGGGTCGGCCACGCCGGGCTGGACCAGCAGCACGTAGGGGTGGTGCGGGTGCTTGCCGGCGGCCACCTCGGCCTCGGCGACGGCGACCTGCTCGAACCGGCCGCCCAGGTGCAAGGTGCCGGCCCGGCGGCAGGCCTCGTGGGTCCACGGCACCGGGCCGGACAGGGCGAAGTCGACCTTGCAGACGCCGGGGCCGTAGCGGAACCTGCGCAGCGCGGCGCGGTACCGCCCGGGTAGCCGGTCGCCTGCCAGCAGCGCCAGCGCCATGGGCGAGACGTCGAGAAGAGTAGCGGCGGCTGCCGGGAGCTCGGCCAGCGAACGGACCCAGCGGCCGGTTTCGATCCGCCCGCCGTTGGCGGTCAGCGCGGCCGCCATCGCGTCGGTGATCCTGGCGCTGCCCCCGGCCACCACCGGCCAGCCCACCGCGTGCGCCAGCCCGGTCAGCATCAGGCCGACGCCGGCCGTGGGTGCGGCGGTGAGCGGCATCGCGGCGTGCGCCGCGGCACCGGCCATGATGGCGCGGGCCTCCTCGGTGTGCCACCGCCTGGCCACGACCGAAACCGGCAAGATCGCGCGGCTGCCGTAGCTGGCCGCGGCCACGGGATGCGCGGGCGGCTTGCGCAGCGGGGCGAGGATCGCCTGGCAGATCTCGTCCATGTGAGCGGCGATGGGCCCGAGCAGGCGCCGGTAGGCGCGGCCGTCGGCGCCGAGGCGGGCGGCCGTCTCGGACACCGAGCCGGACACGACCGCGGCCCGGCCGCCATCCAGCGGATGAGCGAACTCCACCTCAGGCCGCGCCAGCGTGACCCCGCGCGCGGCCAGGTCGAAGCGGCGGAAGAACGGCGACGCCACCGCCAGCGGGTGGGCGGCCGAGCAGACGTCGTGCCAGAAACCGGGCAGGGTCAGTTCCGCGGTCCGGCATCCCCCGCCGATCGTGGCCGCGCCCTCGATCACCTGCACCCGCAGCCCGGCACCCGCCATCGTGACGGCGGCGGCCAGGCCGTTTGGCCCGCTGCCGACGACCACCGCGTCCACGTCCATGGCGACCGGTTACCCGCCGTCCTGGGTCGGTACTCGCTTGTTCCGGGCTGCACCATGGCCCGATGCTGAGCACCACCGTGATGGAGGGCTGGTAGCCCGTTGACCGGGGCCACTGCCGGGCTCCTTCCCGCGACGGGCTATACCCTCAGGAATAGCCTTGCTAACCCGTGCGCCGGGGCTAAGCAACCGAGGGTCGCCAAGCCCGAACGGGTGAGGAAAACACCGCGTTCCCGGCGCATCCGCGCTCGGGTGGGTGCACCGGGCGTGCACCCGGGGGACGTGCTTACAGGGTCAGCCGGGGCACAGCGCCGGCGTCGCCGCGGACCGCGGACGCGACCGCCTGGTGCTCGGGCCGCAGGCCGAGAGCGGAACGGGTGAATTCGGCCGCAATGGCGTGCCACAGCCCGGCGCGGCGCAGCATGGGGTGATCGCCGTCGCGCACCTCGATGGCGGCCACCCTGGTGACGGCCCGGGCACGGGCCACGTAAGCCCAGGTGTCGGCGGGGCTGGTGATGCGGTCGGACGACCCGTGGGCGACCAGGACCCGCCGCCCGGCGAGCTGACCGACCGGCTCGCCCGCGGGCAGCCACGGAGCCAGGCCGGCCACCGCCGACACCGCCTGATGCCCGGCAGCCCTGATGGCGGCGCGCGCCCCCATCGAATGACCGACGAGCACGACAGGGACCGGGCCGTAGGCGGCGGCGATGGCGTCGAGTTCGGCGTCGAGGTCACCGACCGGTGAGGCCTGGTCGCCGTTCCAGCCGCGGACCCGGAACCGGGGCCGGCGAACGATCACGCCGCTCCCCCGCAACGCCGACCGGATGGCCGCCGCCACCGGGATCATGCGCAGGACCGCAGGCTGCAAGACCGTGACGGGTGCGGTGCTGTCCGACTCGCCGCCGTGCGCGACCACTACCACGCCGGTGACCAGCCCCGGTGTTCCCGGGTCTGCGCCCTGGTGGCGCGTCTCGCCGCTCGCCATCTGCTCTCCAGCGGTCTCGGGGCGCGGTGCGGGCCCTGGCCAGGCTAACAGCCGGCCGGGCACGCTGGTGCCGTGGAGTCCGCGGTCACCGGGTGGGACACGGTGCTGCGCGGCGGCCGGGTGATCGGAGCCCGGCTGGTCAACGATGCCTTCGCGGTGCGCGATGGCGGGATCGTGCCGGCCGCCAGGCCCGACGCCCGGTCCGCGCGGAGCCTCGCTGACCAGAATTCGAACTCAGCTAAGCTATCATAATAAGCACTTCCCACTGTGATCGATCTTGTGTTCTAATAGCAGGCGTGGGTCGGTTCGGTAAGGCAAGAGGATGGGGCGCCGAAGCTCCGCCGACGCTCATCTTGCCAGGGCGAATGGCACCCGCCTAGGCAGTTGTCACGCAGCAGACCGCACGCCGGCCACCTGTCCGGAGTGCCCCAGTTCAAGCCAGACGCTGGAGGTAAACGCCGATGGACGAGGAGTTCGAAAACTTTAACGATCCAGACGATCCGTGGTTCACCGAACTGGAAATCAGAGACGCAGATCTCGAGCAAGAGCTGTTCGACTGGCGTGCGGCGCACGCCAGAGAATTGGCGGAAACCGGCCACGGCCGCGACCGCGCGCCGCACCGGGAAAGGGGGGATGCCGCGACGGCAGCCCGGCGGGCCAGGCGGGTTCCGCCGCGCGAGGACCTGGTGGCCGGCGGCCTGCACCACATCATCGACCAGGACGGGGACCAGGACGACCTGACGACGATCATCCGGACCGGCGCCCGGCCCGGCCGGGGTCCGGCCACCGGGCAGCAGCGCACCCAGGCGCTTATCGACCGCGGACGGCGCAGCGTCACCAAGGCGCGGACGGGCCGGACGCGCAAGCTCGTGCTGGGCGTGGCAGCCGTGATCGCCGTTGTCACCGTCGCCTCGATGATCATCCTCAGGCCGGGCCCGGGCTGGCCGCCGAGCGTGGCCACGGTGCAGAGGGAGATCACCACCGCGTGCCAGAACCCCAACGTCGCCTCGGAGCCCGGGCAGGTCAACTTCGCCTGCGGTAAGAACACGAGTCAGATCCTGTGGGTGTTCGCGCTGCTGACCAGCGGCGACAACGCGCAGTTCAGCCAGGCCAAGACCGGCAGGCTTGGCCTCGAGCCGATCACGCCGACGCAGGGCGGCGAGGTGGCCTGGTCGCTGAACCTGCACCACCCGTACAACCCGTACGACCCGGTGGACAGCCTCGCCGTGGCGGCCAGGGCCATCAACAACATCATCGGCGGGGCCACGCTCACCAGCACAAACGGCAAGCCGGCTGTCCAGCCAGGGCTGGAGAGCGAGCCGGCCAACTGCGCCAGGTACACCGGATCGTCGGCGGTGGTCTCACACGCGGGCTTCCCCAGCATGTGCGCCCAGCCGGTGGCAAGCGGAACGGGCCAGGCGGCGCTGGTGGCCGACACCTACAAGCAGTGGGAGGTCGGCGCCACGCAGGCCCAGGCGTACGACGTCAGCGTGTTGTTCGCCAACGCGAGCAATCCGGGTGACGCGCAGGTCCAGGCGATTCTCAAGACGCTGCCCGCAGCGGGCTGACCAGCGGCCGGGCCGATCAGGAACGTGCGGCGAGGGTGGAAGGAGGGTGAATTCATGCGTCCCGTCCGTAAGCCGACCTTGCAGCAGGCGACCGCGCTGGTCAGCCTCAGCACGTGCGGGGCGATGACCGGGTTCGCCTTCGCCCACGGGACGGTCGGCGACATGACCTCACCGACCCGGATGCCGGTTCACCTGCTGGCGCTCGACAAGCCGGCCAAGCCGGCGTCCACACCCGACAGCGCGCTGCGTGCGGCCATCGTCAAGGTGGCCACCAGCTACCTGCAGATGGCACAGACCAGGACCCCGGCCGAGATGGAGGCGATGATCTGGGGAGTCGACAGCCTCGACGGAGTCGACCATGGCGAGTCCTGCGCGGCCTTCGCCAGCCTCACGCTGGCCCTGGGCGCCCAGGCCGTGGGCCAGCAGAGCTGGGCGACCGGTGGGAGCAGCTATCCGTGGCCGCTGCACCAGTGGGCCGACGTCCGGGTCGATCCCAATCCGGATTCGCTGCAGATCGTGTCGGTCCTGCAGGACGCGCAGGCGCACGACCGCTGGCACCCGCTCGGTGACGGCTACCAGCCGCAGCCGGGCGACTGGGTGCTGTTCGACGGCCACGTCGAGGTCGTCACCAGCTACTCGGGCGGTGTCCTGAACACCATAGGCGGCGACTCGGGTGCCAACCTGTCGGTCAATGCGCATTCGTATCCGGCGCCGCTGGCCGCGCAGGGTGTGGACGGGTTCGTCGACAACGGCGACCTGGCTAGCGCGGCCGGTCCGGCTGCCGCCGGGGCGAGCGCGGCGGCCAGCGGCGCGGCGGCCAGCGGCGCGGCGGCCAGCGGCAGGCCGGCGGCTGGCGGTTCGGCGGCGGGCGGCGCGGCGGCGCAGGCCGAGATGGCAGGGGTGCTCGGCCCGGGCCTGGCGAGCGTCGACATGGCGAGCACAGGCGGGGCCGCGGTGCCGGGGACGGGCACCGCGGCGGCGAGGAAAGGGACATCCAGGATGGTGGGCACCGCAGGCAGAGGAGGCACGGTCGGCACGAACAGCATGGTGGCCGTGCCGGGCATGATGGCGGGAGTCGGCCTGGCGGCGAGCAGCGGCAGCGCTGGCCTCGACGGCAACGGTCGCGGGAACGGACCGGGTGGCGGCGGCGGCACCGCACCAGGTAGCGGCACCGCAGCCGCGGTGAACGCGGCCGGCGGAGGGAGCACTGGCCGCACCGCGAAGACGGGCCGGAACGGCAATCCGGCGCGACCGGGGACGGCCCGGGCCCCGCGGGCGGGTCAGGGGGGCAAGGCCGGATCGGCGGCCATCCCGGGACTTCAGCCGCTGGCCGATAACCCGTCCGGCGCGAACGCCGCGCCTGCCGCGCCTTCCTACACGAGGAACACCGCGCCCGCCGCGACCAACTTCCCCGGCACCGCGGCCCAGCAGGCCTTCATCAGCCAGATCGCCCCGGGCGCCATGGCCGCGCAGAACCGGTACGGCATCCCCGCGGCCGTGACCATCGCCCAGGCCATCGATGAATCCGGGTGGGGCCAGAGCGTCCTGGCGATCAGGGATCACAACCTGTTCGGCATCAAGGGCAGCGGGCCGGCCGGCAGCGACATGCTGCCGACGCAGGAGTTCGAGAACGGCCAGTGGGTGACGATCACGGCGCCGTTCCGCGTCTACCACAACGTGGCCGAGAGCATCGCGGACCACAGCCAGCTGCTCGCGACCGGATCGGCCTACCAGCAGGCCATGGCCGACCGGAACCTGCCGGACGCGTTCGCGAACGACCTGACCGGCGTGTACGCCACCGACCCGCAGTACGGCTCGAACCTCATCGCGATCATGCGGCTGTACAACCTGTACCAGTACGACTCGACGTCCCAGGGGTCGGGCGCGGCCGCGGCACCTGCGGTGACGCCCAGCCCGGCCGCCACGACGCCCGGCCCGGCTACTACGCCCGGGCCGGCCGCCACTCCCAGCCAGGGGGCGACCGGCGGCCAGGACGGCGGCCACGGAGCAACGGCGACGATCCCGGGCGTCCTCGACGCGTACACGGTCGGGCCGGTCCGGTCCGTGACAGCGCCGAGACAGGCGCCGCGACCGGCCCAGCCGAGCCAGCGGCCGGGGGTGGCGCCAGCGGGGGCCGGGACCAGCGTGCGGGCCGGCCGGTACGTGCCGCAGATCCCGCGCACGGTCACGACGGCCTTCATCACCGACGCCAAGGCGCCGTTGGGCCGGGCCAAGCCGCTCTATGACGACGTGGCGAGCCGCACCGGCATCCGGTGGGAGCTGCTGGCTGCGTGTGACTGGATGCAGTGCCAGGCGCAGCCGCGGCTGTCCCCCGTCTACGGCGAAAAGCTCGGGGCGGTCAACGCCGACGGCACGGTCTACCGCACCAAGTCCGGCGCCCTCGGCCAGGTGGCCAGCGAACTGGTCGAGCTGGCGATGGCGGTCTACTGGATCGACATCACCGCCCGTCGTCCGCTCTCGGTCCGCCAGCTGGCCCAGGTTTTCGCCGCGTTCCGCTGGGGCGGCCTGCTCAAGCTGCACGGCATCTCCGCCATGGAATTCCCGTACTCAGTCGCGGGCCTGACCGCACAGCACGTCAAGATGCGCTGGCCGGCCATCAAGGAGCGGGACGCGCCGGATAAGCCGGGCACCCGATTCCGCCTGCCGTTCGGAGCGGTGCCGACCGTGCTCTGCCTGGGCTACCCGGCTCTCGCCTAGCTTCCCGACGACCACCGAATCGGGGTTGATCCGATGATGATGCGCTTCCTGTTCTTTCTCGTGAGCATGCTGACGGTCAGCCGGCCCGGCAGGACCAGGACAGCCCGACGGCAGCCGGACGATCCGTACCTCCGGACAGACGAACCGGACGATCCGTACTTCCGGACGGATGAACCGGACGACGGCACGTGGTTCGCGCCCCCGCGGCCCGCTCCGGCGCCGCGGCCGTCCTGGCCACCGCGGCCGTCCTGGCCGCCGCAGCCGCCGCTGGTTACCAGGCCCGCGGTGACCAGGCCTGCGCGGCGCAGGCGCATCCCGCGCAAGCTCACGTGGGCCGTAGTGCTGGTGGCGGCCGGGTTGATCTTCCGCAAGGTGATCGCGTGGGCGGTGCTGGCCGCCCTGTCGGCGACCGTGCACCTGGTCGGGCTCAACGTCCGCCTGCCGCACGTCAGGCTCGAATGGCCCTGGCAGTCGATCGTTGCGGGTACCACGGCCAACACCGACGTCGGCCCGTGGGTACTGCAGAAGATCGAGGGCATCTCCAGGCCGGCGCTCGGCACCGAGAACTTCACCTTCACCTTCACCCACAAGGTGTCCAAGAGCATCGGCTTGTGGCCCTGCTGGTACGCCGCGACCTTCGCCGCCGTCGGGCACGCGTCGGCCACCGTCGACCTCAATCCGGGGCCGTCCTGGTGGACGCCCGGGTCGGGCCACTACCGGCTCCGGGTGCTGAACCGCCGGGCGGCGGGCGCGCCCGGCCGGATCAGCGTGGCGATCACGCTGCCACCGCCGCAGCTACCGCAGTCGGTGCACGACGTGACGGTCGACAACACGCTGTCGCATCCCATCGACGTGCAGCACAGCTGGACCTACCCGGGCCTGGGCTGCGGCGCGCTGATACGGCCGCAGTTCTCCGTGTCGGTGCTCTACGACCAGGCGCAGAGCATGGCGTTCTCGCAGGTCACGCACGATCCTCAGCTCACCAGGCCGCTGATAAGCGCGGCCGAGGCGCAGGCGGCGCAGATCATCCGCAGCAACTTCGTCCAGCCGACCGCGAACGCGCTCGGGTACGCACTGTCCGGCTTCACCATCCGCTGGTCCGCAGCATAGGCCGCCCGGCTGGGCGGACGGCCTGTGCGCGGCTTAGATCACGTCGTAGGGGTCTCCATCTAACCGGAGCAGCGCAGGTAGGCGGCTCGCAGTAATCACTGGTGTCTAGCCTCCTCCGGCTCGTGACCAGTGCGAACGTTGTCCGGCCCGGCCATCCACTCCGCTTGGATGGAGAGCCTGTCACGTCGAACGTGTCCCTGGACCAGGCGGCGGAACGGCAGCGAGCCCGGACCCCGCGGGGTCCGGGCTCGTGTCCGGCTGCGTCAGTGCACCAACTCCAGTTCGGGCACCGGCTCGCCGGCCGGGGCCGGCCGGCGCAGCCGGGGCAGGAGCAGCGCGGCGGCCGCGGCGACGGCCACCGCCGCCCCGCCGACCCAGACCGCGGGCGCCAGACCGGAGACGAACGCGGTCCCGCTGGCGTAGCCGCCGCGGGCGGAGAACACCGCGCCGAGCACGGCGATCCCGAACACGCCGCCCAGTTCCCTGATCGCGTTGTTGGCGCCGGAGGCGATGCCTTCCTGGTCCCGGCGGACCGAGCCGAGCACGACGTTTGCGACGGGCGCGAAGAACAGCGACATGCCCACGCCGGAGACGATGAACGCCGGCACCAGGGTGAGGTAGGACACGGTGGGGCTGGTCACCGCGGCCAGCCAGCCGAGCCCGATGGCCTGCAGGGCGAGCCCGGCGACCAGCAGGGGCCGCCCGCCGATGCGGTCGGACAGCGCACCGGCGACCGGGGCGATGAACACCGGCATCGCGGTCCACGGCAGCGTCCGCAGCCCGGCCTGCAGCGGGCTGTAATGCTGGACGACCTGGAGGAACTGCGCGAGCAGGAAGATCGAGCCGAACATCCCGAAGAACATCAGCAGCGAGGCCGCGTTGGTGACGGTGAACCCGCGGCTGCGGAAAAGCGTCAGCGGCAGCATCGGCTCACGCGCCCGCAGTTCCCAGCCGATGAACGCGGCCACGAGCAGGGCGCCGATCACCATGGGCGGCAGGACGGTGGCGCCGGTCCAGCCGTGGTCGTTGCCGCGGACCACGCCGAGCACGATGCCGAACAGGCCAAGGCTGGCCAGCAGCAGGCCCGGCTGGTCCAGGCGGCTCGCAGAGCCGCGGCTCTCGGTCAGCCGGAACCAGGCGATCGGCAGCAGGACGACGCCGATCGGCACGTTCAGCCAGAAGATCCACTGCCAGGACGCGCCCTCCACGACCGCCCCGCCCACCAGCGGGCCGATCGCGATGGCCAGGCCGCCGACCGCGCCCCAGGCGCCCAGGGCCAGGCCGCGGCGTTCCGGGGAAACCGCCGCCGACAGCAGTGTGAGGGTCAGCGGGATGACGATGGCGGCGCCGACGCCCTGCACCGCTCGCGCGGCGACCAGGGCGCCGATGCCGGGGGCGAGCGCGGCGGCCGCCGACCCCGCGGTGAACAAGCCGAGGCCCATCACGAACAGGCGGCGGCGGCCGTACCGTTCGCCCAGCGTGGCCCCGGTGAGCAAGAGGACCGCGAAGGTGAGCGTGTAGGCGTTCACCGTCCACTGCAGTCCCTCAAGGGAGGCGTGCAGGTGCTCGCGGATGGACGGCAGCGCCGTGGTTACCACGAGGTTGTCCAGTGAGGCCATGAACAGCGCGGCCGAGGTCACCGCGAAGGTCCATGCGGTGCGGTATCTGGTGGTCATCACTACCTCCTAAGAAGTGAGTAGTCACTAACTTTGTCGGCCAAAAAAATTTCCGGCCGGGTGCGGCGGCTCAGTCTTTCGTGCACCAGCTGGTCCACCTCTCGTCGACGGACGGCAGGTCCATGGCCGCGGCCACGTTCATCAGCATGCCGACGGCGAAGAAGTCCACGACGCGCTCGAAGGGCAGCCCGGTGATCCGCTCGACCAGCTCCCACAGGTGCTTGTAGCCGGCCCGGGTCACGGCGCGGATCTCGGGATCATCGCAGGCGGCGTAGGCCTGCATCTGCATCAGCAGGAGCGTCCGGTCCTCGAGGAGGAGCTCGTAGGCGTTCGCCATCGCCTCCAGGGCCTCGTCGCCCGCGCGATCGCCCGCCGCCGTGACAAACGCGTCTTCCACCCGGGCGAAACAGCGGCTGACCAGCGCGAGGAACAGCGCCTTCTTGGTGGGGAACAGCCGGAACAGGTACGGCTGGCTGATCCCGGCGCGCCGGGCCACGTCCTCGGTCGAGGTACCCGCCAGCCCGTGGACGGCAAACTCGGCCACCGCGGCCTCGAGCACCATCTCCCGGCGCTCCCCGGCGGACATCCGCTGCCTGGTTACTGTCATGACAGCTAAGTTAGTAACCACTCACTACTTTGTCAAGAGGGAGAATGAGCGGCCAGGACGAGGCGGAGCCGCCAGGACGCCAGCGCCAGCAGGACCACGGCGTAGGCGGCGAGGACACCGAGCATGCTGACCAGGTCGGCGCGGGTGCCCTCGGCGATCAGCCTGCCGTGATCGATGATCCCGATCCGGTCGCAGAGGCGCTCGGCTTCCTCCATGTAGTGAGTCGTGTACAGGACCGCCATCCCGGCCCGGACAGCCCCTCCACGCTCTCCAGGATGGCGTTCCTGCTCTGCGGGTCGACCCCGACGTCGGCTCGTCCAGGATCAGCAGTTTCGGCCGGTGCGGCAGCCCGATGCCGATGTTCAGGCGGCGCTTCATCCCGCCGGAGTACTGCTTGGTCTGATCGCCGGCCCGGTCGGCCAGGCCGGTCAGGCCGAGCACCTCCGCACGGCGTCTCCTGGCCCGCGCGGTGGGCATGCCGTAGAGCCGGGCGAAGAACATCAGGTTCTCGCGGCCGGACAGGTCGGGGTAGATGGCCAGGTCCTGGGGCACGTAGCCGAGCGCGCTCTTGGCCCGGACCGAGCGGGTCGTCATCGGCTCGCCGGCGACCGTGACCTCGCCGCCGTCGCGTTCGAGCAGGCCGGCGATCATGAAGATGGAGGTGGTCTTGCCCGCCCCGTTCGGCCCGAGGAGCCCGTAGGTCTCGCCGTGGCCGATATGGAAACCGACGCCGTCCACCGCGACGAGCTTGCCGAAGGAGCGCCGCAGGCCGTGGCATTCGAGCACGGGCTGGGCGGCCATCGCCCCGTTCATGAGGCTGAGCCAAGCACGCCGGTCCCGGCGATGGCAAGGGACTTAGGCGCAGGGCCCGTCCTGGCCGGGCGGGGCGGCTGTCATCCGGGCGCGGCGGCTGTCATCCGGGCGCGGCCGCGGGCCCTGCGGTATGGTCGCGTCCAGCAGCGTGGTCGAGCCCGCCGCCCGGGTGACGGCGTTCATGGTCCGTTCCCGCAGGCGCTGGAGCAGTTCGGCGTCGCCGAGCGGGATGGTGGCTTCCAGCCGGGTGCTCGCCCGGACCTCGGGCAGGTCCATGACGGCATCGACCAGGTTCTTCCGGTAGCCGGGGCGGACGTGTTCCGTCGTCGCGTGCAGGGAGGTCCTGGCGGTGCCGGCCGGGCCTGCGGTCGTCGTCACGTCGGCCGCCGCGACCGTGCGGTCTCCGTCCTTGACCTCGACGTGGCGTGGCATCTCCGGATCGGTCATCCGCTGCTCCCAGGATCACTTCGTGCTGCCAGACTAAGCGCACCGGATCCTGGTGGCGTGGCCCGGCACGCACAGCCGCGTTACTGCCGCAAGTTTGGTTACTGCCTTGCCCCGGGACCGCCCGGCCGAAACGGGTGGCACGGCTCGCTTATCGTGTAATCATGGTCGGCGTTTTCCCGGGTGTTCCTGACTCGCTTCCCAGGTCGCACCCGTAGCAGCCGGAAGGAGGGGCGTGTGGCCGATTCCCAGGAAACCCGGGCGGAGGCTGCTCCGGAAGACGAGGCTACGGGCCCGGGCGGGGCAGGACCAGGCGGGACGGAACCGGGCGGGGCAGGACCAGGCGGGACGGAACCGGGCGGGGCAGGACCAGGCGGGACGGAACCGGGCGGGGAGCTGGCCAGGCGGCTGGACCGGGTGGAGGCACAGCTCGCCGAGTTCCACCGGCGCGCCGCGCACCGGGAAGCGGTGATCGACCGGCTGCACGAGGAGAACCAGCGGCTGCGCGGCGGGTTCGGACGGATCGTCCTGGAGCCCGTGGTTACCGACCTGATCCGGCTGTACGACCAGCTCGACCGTGAGGTGCGCCGGCTCCAGGCCGGCGGGCAGGATCCGCGCCTGCTCTGGTCGTTCGCCGAGGACGTCGTGCAGATCCTGGACCGGTGCGGGATCGAGATCTTCTCGGCCGAGCCAGGCGACCGGTTCGCACGCGACCGGCACCGCCCGCTGGCCGCGGTGGCCTGTGAGGAGGAGTCCCGGCACAACACTGTGGCCGAGGTCATCTCCGCCGGGTTCCTCGAGCGCGACACGGGCCGGGTCAGGCGGCCCGTGCAGGTGCGCGTTCACCAGTACCTCTCCCCCGCACAGTGAGGCGACATGGCTACCTACGGAATCGACCTCGGCACCACCTACTCCTGCATCGCCTACGTGGACGCCACGGGCCGGCCGGTCGTCCTGAAGAGCGAGGACGGGGAGGACACCACGCCGTCCGTGGTCTACTTCGAGTCGCCGGACAACGTGGTGGTGGGCAGGCAGGCCAAAGACTCCGCCGTGCTCGCGCCGCGCCTGGTCGTCGAGCTGGTCAAGCGGCAGATGGGCGAGGACGTCCACTACCGTTTCCACGGGCAGGACCACACCCCCGAGTCGGTCTCCGCGCTGATCTTGCGGGAGCTGGCCCGCTGCGCGCAGCAGCAGACCGGCGAGGAGGTCCGCGAGGTGGTGATCACCGTGCCGGCCTATTTCGGCCTGCTCGAGCGCGAGGCCACCCGCAAGGCCGGGCAGATCGCCGGCCTGAACGTGCTGGACGTCCTGGCCGAGCCGGTGGCCGCCGCGCTGAATTACCAGGTGCTCGACCGGGCCGGGCCGGACGGCGCACCCGGGGTACGGCACGTCTTCGTCTACGACCTCGGCGGCGGGACCTTCGACACCACGGTCATCCGCATCGACGGACACGACATCGGTGTCGTCTGCACCGACGGGAACCACCGCCTGGGCGGCGCCGACTGGGACAGCGCGATCATCGACTTCCTGCTGCACGGCTTCACCGAGCAGTACCCGCAGCTCGATCCGGGTGGCGACGAGCAGTTCATGCAGGACCTCGCGACCTCGGCCGAGCAGCTGAAGAAGGCGCTGAGCGCCACCCAGGCGCGCAAGCACACCGTCCGGTTCGACGGTTCTGCCGCGCAGCTCGAGCTGACCAGGGAGCACCTCGAGGAGATCACCTCCGAGCTGCTCGAGCGCACCATGCAGATCACCGAGCGGACCATCGCCACGGCGCGGGAGAAAGGCGTCGCGCACTTCGACGACGTACTCCTGGTGGGCGGCATGACGATCAGCCCGGTGATCGCGCGGACGCTCAAGGAGCGGTTCGGGCTCGACGCCAGGCTGCACGAACCGCACCTGGCGGTGGCCAAGGGCGCCGCGTTGTTCGCCCTGATGAAAAAAGTCAAGGTGAGCATGGCCGACGACGGCGGGGCGGACGCCGCGCAGGAGGTAGCCGACCAGCTCGGGATCAGCGTCCAGCAGGCGACCACGATGTTCGCGCAGCAGGTGGCCACGGTCGTGCCGCGGGCCTTCGGGCTCAAGGTGGTGGACCGGACGGACCCGATGTTCAGGACTGACCCGAACCGGGCCCGCGAGTACATCGCGCACCTGCTCGAGGCGAACACGCCACTGCCCGCCGACACCGGCCCGCAGACCTTCCTGACCGTCACCGACAACCAGAGCGAGGTCAAGCTCGAGGTGTGGGAGCAGGCCGGGTCGATCGCCTCGAAGGAGCTCGAGCACAACAGCCACATCGGCGAGGGGATCCTGGCCGACCTGCCGCCCCGACCCGCGGGGGCGCCGTTCGAGGTGAACTTCCACATGACCGAGACCGGGCTGATGCAGGTGCACGGCCGGGAGGCCGGCTCCGGGCGGGAGGTCCGCTTCGAGATCCAGATCGGCGGCCTGGACGAGACGGAGGTACGGCAGGCCACCGAACGGGTGGCCCGCTACGAGGTGAGCGGATAAGTGACCTGGGATCGCGAGCGGTACCTCGCGGAGGTGCTCGAGCCGGCCCGCAAGGCCGGCAACGTGCCGCCGCCCGACCTGTACGCGCGCTACGGGCTGCCGGCCGGCCTGGCCGACCAGGCCGCGTTCGCCCGGCAGGTCGCCGACGTGCTCACCTTCTGGCGCGAGCTGCGGGGCAGGCGGATGTACGCCCGGCTGGCCGACACCCTGATCGCCGCGCACGCCGAACTCGACCGGACCGGGCGGCTCACGCTGCGCAGCTTCGCCGAACGGCACGCCGACGCCCGCCGGGAGCAGCTCGACCGGCTGGCGCGCCTGGCCCAGGCCGAAGCCGGCGCGGCCACCCACGTCGGGCCGGGCACGCTGGCCCGGCTGCGCAGCGCCCTCGGCGGCAGCGTCAGCGATGCCGAGGTCGCCGCCGCGCTGGAGCAGGCGGGGGTCCGGGTCGTGGCGGAGTTTCCTACGCTGCCTGCCGCGCCGCATCCCAAGCAGGCCGACCTGGCCAGGCACCTGGCCCAGCTGGGGCTCTGGCCGTCCGCGGCGGTGGTCTTCGGCCCGGAGCTCTTCCGGCCGGGGGACTCGGGCCAGGGAGGATTCCGCGTGCTCGGTGGCTTCCGGCTGGCCGGCGGGCGGACGCTGGACGAGGCGGCGATCGCCGCGGCGCGCGGCCGGGTGGACGCGCTGCCCTACGCCGATCCGGCCAAGACGCCCAGCGAGAACGTCCTGGCCATCCTGCGCGCGGCGGCACGCAAGCCGGGGGACCTGGACGCGCTGCTGCTGTCCGAGGTGGTGGAGCGGCTGCGCCCGCTGGCCCGCAGCGGCTTCGTCCAGCGGGCCATCGCCGCGCAGGCCCGCGAGTCCGGCCTGGACGCCGGCGACGCGGGGCTGATCGCGGCGGCCCTGGTCACCGCGGACACCGTGGGGACGCTGCGCCAGCAGGTGGAGGAGGAGCTGACCGCGGGCCGGCTGCGCAGCGCGCAGCGGCTGGTCGCCGGTCTGCCCGCCGACGATCCGCGGCGCGAGCGGGTCGCCGCGCTGGACGCCGAGGTCACCGCGCTCGTCCGGCGGGCCGACCAGGAGCTGGCCCGGGGCCGGACCGAGCAGGCGGCCGCGCTGCTGGCCGAGGCGGCCGGCCTGGCCCGCGACGACAGCGGGCTGCCGGGGCGGCTGGCCGCGGTGCCGCCGCCCGCCCCCGGCGAGGCGGCCGCCCGGATCGACGGGGACCACGTGCTGATCACCTGGAAACCGAGCCCGGCCCGGGCCGGGCAGGTGCACTACCGCGTCATGCGCGGCCTGGGCCGGCCGCCGGGGTCGCCCGCCGAGGGCACGGCCGTGGTGACGCGGACCGAGCGGACCGACGTGACCGACGCGGAGGCGCCGCCCGGCGCGCCCCTGTGCTACAGCGTCTTCGCCTCGCGCGGCGGCGTGGCGTGGTCCCGGCCGGCCGCCGCGCCGCCGGCCATGTTCACGCCCGAGGTCGCCGACGTGTCGGTCACGGCCGCCGACACGTCCGTCGCCGCCTCGTGGCGCCCGCATCCCGGCGCGGGCAACGTTGTCGTGGTCCGCCGCGAGAACGACCCGCCGCGGGGACGGGGCGACGGGACGACCGTAGGGGCCTCGCTCACCGGGTTCACCGAAGCCGGGCTGGTCACCGGGACCGAGTACCACTACCGGATCGTGACGTGCTACCAGTCGCCGGACGGCCAGCGCCGCTACTCGGCCGGAGTCGTCGTCCGGGCGGTGCCGGAACCCGTGCCCCAGGCGGTCGCCGACCTCGACGTCAGCGAGCCGGGCGAGGGCGTGCTCCGGGTCGCCTGGACGCCGCCGCCGTACGGCCTGGTCCGGCTGGTCCGCAGCGATCAGCCGCCGCCCTGGGCCCCGGGCACCCGCCTGCGGCCCGAGGACGCGGCCGGGCTGCGGGAACTTCCCGGCCTCCCGCGCCGCGGCGCCGACGGCCGCGACGTCCTCGAACTGCGACTGCCACCCGGGCGCCATCACCTGCTGGCCCTGACCACCGGGCGCAACACCTCGGTGGCCGGGACCGCCGCCGAGGTGCGGCTGGTGGAGCCGGTCCGGGGACTGTGCGCCGACCGGATGCACGACGACGTCCGGCTGGGCTGGATCTGGCCCGACGGCGCCACCGACGCGCTGATCCGCTGGCCCGGCGGCGAGCGGCAGTGCTCCCGCCGCGCCTACGACGACGAGGGCGGACCGGTGCTCACCATCGGCGCGGCGGAGACGACCGTCGAGGTCCGCGCCATCTACCCGCAGCGCGGCGGCCCGCTCACCGCGCCGGGGGCCCAGGTCCTGGTGCCCGCGCGAGGCGTGGCCGTCAGCTACCGGATCCGGGCGAGGCGATGGCATCCGCGGCAGCGCACCATCGAGTTCGCCGCCGAGCGGGCCGCTCGGCTGCCCGGGCTCGTGGTCGTGCGCAGCACCGGGCGGTACGCCCCCGACGACCCGTCCGAGGGCGAGACGGTGGCCCGGGTCGGGCCGCAGGACATCACGCCGGGCCTGGTCGCGGCCGTCCCGGTCGAGGTGGCCAGGGGCCCGGCCTGGCTGGCCTGCTTCGTCGACCCGGACACCCCGGCGGCGGAGGCGCGGGCCATCTTGCTCTTCCCCCCGCCCGCGGAGGAGATGAAGATACCGTGAGGCTGGCGCGCGGGGAACCCGGCTACTGCCCGTACTGCTACGAGGAGATCTCGCAGCAGCCGTTCTGGTTCCGCTGCACCGGCCGGATGAGCCGGGCGGGCCAGCGCTGCGCCCCGGAAATCGACACCGTGCTGCGGGACCGCACCGGGTTCGGCGGCGCGCTGCCGCCGGCCTTCGCCGCCGACGGCCGCGGCGACGCGGCGACCTGCCCGCAATGCCGGGACGAGACCGGCATCAGGATCTGCCCGGTCTGCCACAGCCGCCTGCCCGTGCACTTCGGCAACGTCAGCAGCCGCATGATCGTACCGGTCGGCGCCAAGGAGGCCGGCAAGACCGTCTTCATGACCGTGCTGGTGCACGAGCTGATGCACCAGACCGGGCTGCGCTTCAACGCGGCCGTCACCGGCGCGGATGACTACACCCGCCAGCGCTTCACCAGCGAGTACGAGCGGCCCCTCTACCGCGAGGCCAAGCTGCTGCCGCCCACCCCGGCGGCGGCGGTCCGCGCGCCGCTGGTGTTCCGCTTCACCACCGGGAGCCGCCGGGGCGCCCGGCTCGGCGATCCGCAGCGGACCCTGCTGTCGTTCTTCGACACGGCGGGTGAGGACCTGCGGTCCCAGGACTCCATCGAGCAGAACGTCAGGTACCTGGGCGCGGCCGACGGCGTCCTGCTGCTGCTCGACCCGCTGCAGATGCGCGGCGCGCGGGACCTGGCCGCACCGGGGACCAGACTGCCGACCCTGGGCGATGAGGAGCCGGCCACGGTGCTCGAGAACGTCACCGACCTGCTGCTGGCCAGCGCGGGCAGGAAACCGAACAAGCGGATAAACAGGCCGCTGGCCATCGTGTTCACCAAGATGGACGCGCTCATGCACGACCTGAGGCAGACCAGCCCGCTGCTGCGGTCCCCGCCCCAGGCGGGACACTTCGACGAGCGCGACAGCCTGGAGGTGCACACCGAGATCCAGCGGCTGCTGGCCCGCTGGGACGGCACCAGGATCGACCAGATCGCCCAGCTGAACTACCGGCACTACCGCTACTTCGGCGTGTCGGCGCTCGGCGAGACGCCCACGCCGGACAACCGCGTCGCGGCGCGCGGTATCCGCCCCCACCGGGTCGCCAGCCCGATCCTGTGGATCCTCGCCCAGTTCGGCATCATCCCGGCGAAGTGAGGCGGACATGGCCTTCGCGCAGCTCTACTACACCTCGTGCGAACACGGCCTGGGCGGGTACGGCGGGTACCAGTTCAACGCGGTCACCCCGGGAACCCCGCCGGCCCTGCTGCGCGAGGTGGAGGAGCGCACCGTCTATCAGCCACCGCGCTGGCTACTGGCCGAACCTGACCTGGAGGCCTACCCGGTCGCGTTCTCCTACGGCATCAGCGAGGCGACCGGCATGGCCCTGGCGACGCACGTGCTGTTCACCGGGACGGACTACTCGGGCCGTCCGGGTAACTACTTCGTCCACGCCCTGGCCACCGGTACGCCGGAGCGGGATTTCGACCCGCTGCTCCCGGCCGAGCTGTGGGGGGCGCAGCTGTGGCGAAGCAGCCCGGCGGACGGCACCGAGCTGCCCGAACTGCCCGGGCCGCTGCCGCGCGGCGTCATCGACAGGCCCGGCGTCCAGGCCTTCCTCGACGCCCGGGAAGCCGAGGCGGTGCTGCCGGAACTGGTCAC
>Ga0335076_10000186_pt1 | contig 52866 bp, 43 predicted proteins | sample Lox_Sample_25_FD_206717 | JGI IMG/M metagenome (GOLD analysis project Ga0335076, IMG submission 206717) | Soil microbial communities from Loxahatchee National Wildlife Refuge, Florida, United States - Lox_Sample_2.5 | ecosystem: Environmental > Terrestrial > Soil > Wetlands | place: USA... | reverse complement strand
GGGCGGTCGGCGGGGCCGCCGGCGTCTACGCCCTCGGTTCTTCGAGTCCGCCGCCCGCCTTCCGAAGCCGCATCTCGAAGCCGACGCCGCCGGGCACGATCTGGCACGATCCGAACCGGCTCCGGTTGGCCATTTGCTCGAGGTCCACACGGGAGTACGCCCGCTTGAGAAGCATGAAACGGAAGGTCCATCGAGTGAGCGCCGCGTCGACGCGCGAGAGCTCCATCCCCCGGACCTCGTCCTCGATCGCGCCGAGAGGAGCCTCCCGTCGCAGATCGAGGATGGCGGCCGCGCCTCCGGGCTTCAAGACCCGGTGGATCTCGTCGAGGGCCCCGACGGGATCGGTGAAGTTCTTGAAGGCGGCCATGCACACCGCGAAGTCGAAGGAGGCATCCTCGAACGGCATGTGGGCCGCGTCGCCCTGCTGGAAGTCGATCGAGGCTCCGGCCCGGGCCGCGCTCTCGCGGGCGATCCGCACGAAGGAGCGGCTGATGTCGAGCCCGGTCACCCGGTATCCCCTCTGAGCGAGCTCGAGAGCCAGGAACCCCGGACCGGGCGCCACCTCCAGCACCTTGCCGCCCTTCGGTGCCCTCGCGGACACGGCCTCGGCGGCGTCGCGGAACCTCCGCAGGTTGCGCCCGGTATTCTTCGCGTACCAGGTGGCGATGATCCCCTCCATCGCTAGGCCCTTGTAAGCCTTGTGCTCGCTCGGCATGGGTCTCTCCTCTCGATCCCGGCGAAGGCGCGGAGCTCCGGCAGCCTGCGCCGGACCTCGGCGCGCCGGCGTCCCCTGCAGACTGCCCCATGGCCGTTGGACGCCATAATATATCTAGCCATAATATAACTAATCATCCTCTGTCAACCCCCCGCGGTACCCTCTCCGCATGCGCCCCCCTTCTCGCCCCCGCTCGCCACTCTCGCTCATCGTGCTCGCGCTGGTTTGCGAGGAGCCCATGCACCCCTACCGGATGCAGGCGCTCATCAAGGAGCGCGGCAAGGACCAGATCGCGAACGTTGCCCAGCGAAACAGCGTCTACCAGGCGATCCACTCCCTGCGCCGTGCCGGGCTCATCGCCGCTCGGGAGACCTCACGGGAGGAGCGCTTCCCCGAGCGCACCGTCTACGAGGTGACCGACGAGGGGCGGCGCACCCTGCGCTCGTGGATGGCCGAGGTGCTGTCCACGCCGGCGCGCGAGTTCCCCGACTTCCCGGCCGCGCTCTCGCTCATGGCCGGACTGGAGCCCGGCGAGGCGCGCACCCTCCTGGAGGCGCGGGTCGCCGCTCTCCAGGCGCGGCTCGAGGAGCTCGAGAGGCCGTATCCGCGGGTGCCCCGGCTCTTCCTCCTCGAGTCCGAGTACCTCGCCGCCGTCGTGCGCGCGGAGATCAAGTGGCTGCGGGCCGTAGCGTCCGACCTCCGCGATGGGCGCCTCACCTGGAGCGAGGAGTGGATTCGCCAGGTCGCCCAGGAACTGACCGGCGAGCCGCCCACGCGGCAGCGCTCGCGCCGCGGCGCCGAGGCGAGGCCAGCGCGTTCCTCGATCGACGGGAAGCGCGCCGCCGAGGGGAGGAAGACGGGCCGGCGCCGGCAGCGGCGAGCGGCTCGGTCGGGGTGATCGCGGCAGCCGGGTGGCCGGGCGCCTTCACCCGGCGCCGGAGCCGCTCCCGACCGGCGGCGCGGCCGGCAGCCAGACCTTGAAGGTGCTCCCGACCCCTGGCGTGCTCTCGGCGGTGATGTTCCCGCCCTGGACCTCCACCAGCCCCTTGGCGATGAAGAGGCCGAGCCCGAGGCCGCGCCGTCGGGCCCGGGCTCGCTGGGTCTGGAAGTAGCGGTCGAAGAGCCGCGGCAACTCCTCCGGAGAGATCCCGGGCCCGCGGTCCTCGACGGAGATGGTCGCGCCTCCCACGGACGGCGCGATGACGATTCGAATGGGCGTCCCCTCCTCGGAGTATTTCGCGGAGTTCTCGAGCAGGTTCGTGAGCACCTGCTCGAGCCGGAGGGGGTCGGCGAGAACTGGCGGTGGCGCCCCCGCGAGGTCGATCACCACGGTGTGCGTCCCGAGGCTCCCCGCGATCTGGGCGACGATGGACGACGCCAGCTCGGGAAGCGCCACCGGCGCCAGCTCGACGTGGATGCCCCGAGCGTCGACCTGGGAGGCGTCGAGCAGATCCCGGATGAGGCGGTCGACCCGCTGGCTGCTCCGCTGGATCAGCTTGAGCGAGGAGACCGGAACGGAGGCCGCCTCCCCGGCCGCGCGCCGCAGGATCGCGTCGAGCTGCAGCAGCACCGTCTGCAGGGGCGTGCGCAGGTCGTGGGCCACGAGTGCCATGAAGTCCTCGCGGAGCTGCTGGAGCTGCTTGAACGCGGTGATGTCCTGGAAGACGACCACCGCGCCCAGTTTGGCCCCGGATTCGGAGCGGACGGGGGCCGCGCTCAACAGCGCCGGGATGGCGCGCCCGTGGTGGCGCTCGATGACGACCTCAAGGTTGATCACCGCCTCCTCGCGGAGCGCGCGGGTAGAGGGCAACGCCTCTTCCCCCACCAGAGCGCCGCCCGGGTACCTCAGGTCGTAGGTCCGATCGGGATCGTTCCCGCGCGTGAACCGCCCCAGCAGCCGCTCGGCCGCCGGATTGCCGAGCACCTGGCCCTCGGGATGCGCCGGGAAGTAGACGATGCCGTGGGGCGCGTGCCGCACCACGGCGTCGAAGAGCCGGCGCTCCTCCTGCTGGACCTGCCGGGCGTAGGCGACGGTGAGCGATGCCTGTGCGCTGAACCGCTCCAGGATGCGCGCGTCGTTCTCGGTGAAGGCCCCGCCGGACTGCTTGTCGGCGAGGTAGAAGTTCCCGAAGACGCTCTGGCCGACGCGAAGCGGGACGCCGAGGAACGAGGTCATGGGCGGGTGCTGGGCGGGGAAGCCCGCGAACCGGGGATCGGACGCGATGTCCGGGATGCGGATCGCGCGCCCTTCCCGGACGACGGCGCCGAGGAGCCCCTTGCCGACCGGCAGGCCTCCGATGGCCCGCGCGACGTCCTCCGGGACGCCGGCGTAGACGAAGTCACGGAGCGACTCCCCATCGGCGGCGAGCACGCCGAGCGCGCCGTACCGCGCCTGGCTGATCTCGCAGGCGAGCCGCACGAGCTCGAGCAGGAGCTCCCGGACGGAGATGAACCCTTCGTCCGCGCTCCGTCCGAGGAGGGCCTTGTTGAGCAAGGCCAGGCGTTCGGTCACTCGCCGCTCGGTCTCCTCGGCGAGCAGGTCGATCTCGAGAAGGCCACATGCGCCCGCCGGCCGCCCCCGGAACCGAAGCGACAGCTCCCGGCCGGACTCGCGGTCACGCCAGGCGCCGCCGGCTTCGAAGATCTCGCCCCGGGTGATTCGGCGCACGGGGTGGTCGCCGGTCGAGACCGGCCGCCCGGAAGGCGACAGCGGCTCGAAGCGCGCTTCGAGCGCGGCGACGTCTCCCGGCGCCTTCCCGAGGAGCGCGGCGGCCGCGGGGGAGACGGCAAGTACCGCGCCGTTCGCGTCGACGAGAAGCGCGGGCCACGGCACCGCTGCGAGCTCGCTCGGGAGCATGAGCCACCTTTTGGGGCGCTTATTGCTCGCAGGGGGAAGGGACATCACCTTTGGGGTGGGCACCCGAAAGACCAACTGCTGCGTGCCAGGCTTCCCGTTCCGGCGTGCCCCATGAGGCGGAGGACCCCGCACCAAGGGTGCGTCCTCATCCGCCGACAGGGACGAGCTCGAGGTATTGGGCCGACTGCGAAGGTGCTCGACTCGGTCGTCGTGCGGCGGCGAGCCGACTGGACAGCCTTGCCTCGCGAGGCCGCCGGGCCCCGCACGCCGGACTGAGAGATCTGCCGCGGCGTCTCTCTCGGAGGGGCACGTGGTTCTCGCCTGCGACCCCAGAGCCTCGAACCGGTCGGCCGGATTCGCCCCCGAGTCGCGACTCAGCGTGACGAACCGGGTGATAGCACCCAGTGTCGCTGGGTGAAAACGCGCAGATCCCCTGCCAACGGGAAGGGTGGAACCACCATTCAGGACACATCCCTCAATGGAGTTCGGGCGCGCACCTTGCACACAAGGTCAACGTTCGGTTACGCGCCATTAACCTGGAACGACGGGGCAAATGCCGCGACACCCGCATGGGTGCATCTCGTGAGGGAGGGCTCGCGAATGACTCGGCACAACTCGTCCGACACGTCTGGCCTGGACACCAACCTGGCGGCTCGACGGTCGGAGGGCTCGCGGAGTCATGAAGGAAGCAGGCAATCCCTCGCCCTCCTGTGCTCGCTCCTCGCTGCCCTGGCGGGTTGCAAAGGGGGTGGCCAGAGCTCCGGGATCAGCGCGAGCCAGCTTCGAGCGAACATGCTCGACGGGCTCGGGGCCCAGCCTCCGGGGACCACGCTTCTCTTCCTGAACATCAGCGGAGTGGGGCTCGGCACGGTGGCCTCGGCGCCGACCCCGGCTGCGCCCGCCCTTGCTTGGTCCTGCGACACGGGCGGCGATTCCTGTGGGGCCTACGTGGCTCCCGGGACCGCAGTCAGCTTCGCACCCAACCCGGGCGCCTCTTCGATCTTCGTATCCTGGGGAGGCGAGTGCAGCGGGAACGGGCCTTGTCAGATCACGACGTCCGGCGTGCAGACGGTCCTCGCGGTCTTTCAGCCCCACACGGTGACGGCGGTCCTTCCCGGCCTGGGGCAGGGAGCGGTGACGTCCAGCTACGGCGCGCCCGTTTGCAGCGGTGGCCAGTGCGTGTTGAGCCTGACGAACTCCGCGCCGGCAAGCGTGACCCTCACCGCCACGGCCTCGCCGGGGTCGTACTTCGCTGGCTGGTTCGGCGGGGGCTGCAGCGGTACGGGGACGTGCACCGTCACCACGAACCAGGCACAGGCGGTCGATGCCTTCTTCGCGACGAACCAGACCGCCGTGAACGTTTGGGTTCCGGGGAGCCCGGTGGTGAGCGGCGCCGGCGGCGGGACCATCGGCGCGACCGGCGCACTGCAGACTAGCTGCACCGCATCTGGCAGCACCACCGAGTGCGTCTTCTCCGTCAACACCAGCGCCCTGCCGCAGACGGTGACGCTCACGGCAACGCCGAATGCCACCTCTGTGTTCTCCGGCTGGGGAGGCGCCTGCAGCGGTACCGGGTCCTGCACGGTTTCCGTGACGCAGCCGACCAACGTGACCGCCATCTTCCTGGCGCGGCAGCTCTCGGTCGAGGTATTCGGAAACGGGACGGTGGCGGCGACGGGGTTTTCGTGCTCGCTCGGGACCTGCACTGCCCAGTTCACGGCGAGCTCGCCCGCGACGTTGACGCTCAACGCCACGCCGGGGACGGGCTCCGCCTTCGTCGGCTGGTACGATGGGTGCAGCGGAACCGGGACCTGTCAGGTCACCACGGCCGGTCAGTCCTCGGTGATCGCGGTCTTTCAGACGGCGACCGGCTCCGTCCCGCCGCTCATCGAGGCCTTCTCGGCGAACCCGCCCTCCATCATCTCCGGGCAGAGCGCGGGCCTCAACTGGTTCGTGAACGGGGCGACGAGCCTCAGCATCGACAACGGGGTAGGCGGGGTCACCGGTAACGGGGTGACCGTGAAGCCGACCGCGACCACGACGTACACTCTCACTGCGAAGAACAGCTTCGGCTCGAGCACGATGGCGACCACGGTGGTGGTCCAGGCCCCTGCCCAGCCGCCGACGATCGCCTCCTTCACGGCGAGCCCATCGACCATCTCTGCCGGCCAGACCACCAAGCTTTCCTGGAGCGTGACCGGGGCCGTGAGCATCTCCATCAACAATGGAGTGGGGACGGTCGGGGGCACGAGCGCGAACGTCACGCCCACGGCCACGACCACCTACACCCTCACGGCGACGAACGGAGCCGGCTCCTCCACGGCCAACGCCGTTGTCACCGTGACCGCTGCGGCCCCCTTCCAGCACCCGGCCGGGTGGGTCGACATGACCCTCACCGCGCAGTGTCCGAACGAGGTCCAGGTGGGCGGATCGCACGCCTGCGGCGGTGACATGAGCTTCTACATGCCGGGGCAATGCACGAGCTGCCACGGCAACGGCAGCGACTTCACGACGAGCGGCGGCTCCTCCCAGGTCGCCTGCAGCATGTGCCACCTGAACGCCTTCGCCTCCACCACCTGCGGCAGCTTCAACGTGCCGAGCCCGTGCTCCTGCGACCTCTGCCACACGCCCCCGCAGATCACGACGGCCATCACCCAGGGACAGTGCTCCGTCTGCCACACGAACGTGACCGCCATCACGGGGAGCGACGTCACCTCCCACTCCACCGGCACGACCCAGAGCAGCTGCACCGGCTGTCACGACCTCTCCCACCACATGAGCGGCACCGTCTACCTGGTGGGGGTCGGGGCCACGAGCTGTACCCAGTGCCACAGCGGCCAGGGCCAGGTTCTCGGCACCATCACCCCGCCCGTGCTCCAGGCGGGTTGGACCCAGACGTCGGGCGGCGATTTCCACGGCGCCACCCCCGGGACCTGCTACGACCCGGTGCAGGGACCGATATCCTGCACGAACGGCGTCACCCCCACCGGCTTCGGCGGCACGCTCATCGCTCCGTACGCCCGCGGGCAGGGAAACCTGCCGTGCGAGGCGTGCCACGACGACCACGCCAGCACGACCAACTACCTGTTCGCGGCCACCGTCAACGGCAAGGCGATTCCGAGCGGCTCTATCAGCATCGACGGCGTAGGCGCAGAGGTGCTCTGCAGCGCGTGCCACCAGGGCAATAACCACCAGGGGTGCCTGAGCTCGAACTGCCACGCGCCGCTCCACTCGTGGGGTTACGCCACCAGCCACACGACAGACCCCGCACCTCCGGGAAGCGCCTGTTTCTACTGCCACGGCCACGAGGGGCTCACCGCCAACTGGACGACGCCCTGGCCACTCACGGACCCGTCGAGCGGCAACTGGTGTAGCCACTGCCACGCTGGCAACCCCCCGCAGGGCGATCCGCCGCTCGTTCCACCCGGCACTACCAGCGCGCCCGGGATCACTTCGGGGAAGCTCTCGTGCCCGGCGTCGACCTGCGGTGCCTCGCAGCCGAGCCCGCAGCTCACGCTGCTGCCCAACGGCAACGTCTTCAACATCACGCCGACGTCCGCCTCCATCTACTGGGAGACGAACGAGGCGGCGTCGAGCCTCGTCGAGTACGGGATCGGCACGGCCGGCTACGTCGTCGGCACCCCGGCGGTGACCCCCTATCCGTGGCCGAGCGCCAACGGGTACTACCCGCACCTCGTGACGCTCACGGGGCTCACGGGCAGCACCACCTACTCGTGGCGCATCCGGACCGAGGACCCCTATCGCAACGTGACGGAGACGCCGATTCAGACCTTCACGACGGCGAACCCGAACGTGCCCGTCCCGCCGACCCTCACCACGCAGCCAGAGCAGTACTGGACGAGTCAGCAGTTCGGCTGCGGCCCCACGGATGTCGTGAACTTCTCGCCGTTCGCGTGGCAAGCCGTGACGGTGCCCAGCGGCGACGCGATCCAGTACGAGCTGCAGTTCGGGACCGACCCGGCCTTCGCTACTTACGTCACCGACTCCGGCTGGATCTCCGCGACGACCTACACGGCGACGAATGTGACGATCGCAGCTTGTTACAACGGCACCACCTACTACTGGCGCGTCCGGGCGAGGGACTCCGTTCAGAACCTCGTCGGCGGATGGTCCTCGGGGTCCTTCCTCGTCTGGGTGCAGTGCTTCGCCATAGACTGTCAGTAAAGTGGAGGGAGGCGTTCGCGAACGCCCGGCGACGGCGAGGTCGAGGATGTAGTTGGGACCGGGGAGATCGGTCCGGCGACGGGCCCCGTCGGGGTGCGAGCCGATCGCCTCCTCTGCCTTCAGATGAACTCCACCGAGCCGAACCCGATCGGGGAGCGCGTTTCACTGAGCCGGCCCCGAAGAGTATGCCCCCGCGCCCTCGCGCTGGGGGCTCATCTCCGGGTCATCTAGCAGGGCAGGGCGCCGGGACGGATCACGGTTCCGTCCCGGAGGGAGGCCGCGGTCCGGCACCGGTCATGGTCCGCCTCTCTAGCGGGAACTCGTCGCGCCGGCGCGCGCGTTCCAGACGTCGAGGGTGTCCGGGGACCCCTGCGAGCGGATGCCGTTGTCGTTCAGGATCTCCTCGGTGGCGCGAACAGCTTCCTTCCGAGGAAGGACGATGGCCTCGGTGTGGCGCTCGTAGAACTCGAAGGTGACGAAGTCGCCCTGCGCGTCACGGAGGATCTCGACGAGGTGGCGGAGGTTCTTCACCTCCGCGCCGTTCACGGCCTTCACCACGTGGGCTTGGGGGTTGCTGTACCCCTTCGCGAGCTTGTGGGGGAAGAGTGGAGAGGAGACCAGCACCAGTTCCTCGCCCGGGAAAGCCGGCCGGTCCCCCCTGCGGGTGATGAGCGGACTGCCGTTGAACACCGTCATCCCGAGCACGGTTCCCTTGCCGGCGCCGAGCGCTCCGAGGAACTGCGTCGAGGCCGTCGAGAAGACGAGCGGTCCGTAGATGAAGTAGGGCGGGTACGCGCCCCGCAGGTCGACCAGCACCAGGGGATGGGTGCTCGACACCGGAACCTGTACCGCCATCTCTCGGCCGCCGCGCCAGATGGTGAGCGGGACCCGGCCGTCCTTCGACACCTTTTGCACCAGGTAGGGGAAGGCGAGCCGGAGCCCGTCGACGGTCACCATTCCCTGGTTGTCGACGGCCGCGTCGCCGATCTTGGAGACCACGTCCCACTGCTTGAGCGGGTAGGAGGGCTCGTCCCGATCGGGCCGGTGCACGACCGCGCCCTGCACGGACTTGTCGAGCTTCAGCGAGGCGCGCAGCGCCTCGTTCTCGAGCGTCTGGAACTCGTCGAAGAGTGCCGGCTTGGCCGGGCTCTTCCCCTGGGCGGCGTCGGCCAGGAACAGCTGGATCTCCTCGCAGGGGATGATGTAGCCGATGTTCTGCGTCCCGCCGAGCGTGCTGAACACCAGCCCGACCATCTTGTCGCCAACGACCGCGGGGCCGCCGCTGTTGCCCGGGTTGATCGCGGCGTCGACCTGAACGCGCAGCCCGGACGCGGGGTAGTTGTACCCGACGAAGTCGATGCGCGAGACGATTCCCTTGGTGATGGAAAGCGTCGGCCCGCCGGTGGGGAAGCCGTACACGAGCACGGTGTCCTTCACGGACGGTAGCCTGGCCTCGCGCTTCAAGGGCGGGTGCGCATCGAAGACGGTCGGATCGTCCACCTTGAGCAGCGCCAGGTCCATGGCGGGGGAGACCGCCTCGACGGTCGCCGAGACCTTGTCGCCGGAGTGGCTCGCCTGGATCTGGATCTCGCTCGCGTACCGGACGAGGTGCGCGTTGGTGAGGATCCGACGTCCCTCGATGATGACGCCGGACCCCGTGACCTCTCGCGGTGCCTGCTTGGTCCAGGGCTTCGAGAAATCCGGGTCGCGCATCGTCGAGAAGACCTGCACGACCGAGTCCTCCGCGGCCCCGCCTCCGGTGCCCTCGTCACCACGGGCCGTGACGAAGAGAAGGATGGCGCCGACGGCTAGGAGCCGCGGGGCACGGGGTAGGTCGAATCGCATGAGGTCTCCAGGAAGGAAGTCCGCGGGAGTCTGTCACAGGGCGCGACGCTCGGCGAGCGTGATCCACGCCGCAGGGTGGTCACCGTCGGTGCTGGCCTCGAGAACTCAAGTCGTCGCTCCGGGCGGCGACGCCCACGGGACGCGCCGGAAGCCCGTCTTGCGTCCTGCTGCCCCCGTGCCCCATCCACGTGCCGGTGGCGAATGGTCGCGGGGGAGAGGGGAGGTAGTCGCCTCCTCCGGATTTCTCTCCGCGGGCGCCCCTATGTCGTCACCGCCAGCTCGAGCGCGATGTCCAGCTTCAGGACCTTCGAGATGGGGCAACCTGCCTTGGCGGCCGCGGCTGCCTCCTCTACCTTCTTCTTGTCGGCGCCAGGGGCCTTGACGCGGGTCTGAAGAAGGCTCTTCGTCAGGGTCAGGTTCTCGAAGGTGATGGTGCAGACGGTCTCGACGGCCTCGGGAGTGATCCCGCGCTCGCCCAGTTGGGCACTGAGCGCCATGCTGAAGCAGCTCGCGTGGGCAGCCGCGATGAGCTCCTCCGGGTTCGTCCCCGGGGCATCCTCGAATCGGCTCCGGAAGGTCACCTTTTGGTCCTTGATCGTCCCGCTCGCGACACTGAAGGTGCCGCGGCCATCTCTCAGACTTCCGTACCACCCTGCGTTGGCCATCCGCTTCATGAGCTCCTCCTTCACGGTCGCGCACCTTCGAACATGCGCGGCGACAAGAGTGGACGCGCTCTCGTGTGGTAGCGCCGCGGGTCCGGGAGGACAAGGTGATGCCGGTGACGCCCCCTTGACCGCCAGGCACGTCGCCCCGATTGGGTCTTCGAGGTGTTCGCCTTGACTTGGCGCGAGATCGGACGCTCTGACCCCAGCGCGCCTAAGGAGTTGGGTTCGACGTCGGGACGAGTGAATGCTCACTTGCGCTTCTTGAACTTCCCTCCGCCAGAAGTGTTGAGAGCAACGGCTGCGCGGATGAGCGCCTTGAAGGCATTTGCATCGATCTCCTCGCCCTCGTGAATGTCGATGGCGCGCCTGACGCCCCCGTCAAGGCTCGAATTGAAGAGCCCGGCAGGGTCTTTCAGGGAAGCGCCCTTGTAGAAGGTCAGCTTCACTATCGACTTGTACGACTCACCCGTACAGATGCCCCCATCGTGAGACCATACCGGGGTCCCCCTCCACTTCCACTCCTCCACGACATCGGGGTCGGCCTGCTTGATGAGGGCGCGCATTCTCCCCAGCGTATTGCCTCTCCAGTCCCCCAACTCGGCGATCCTCTCGCTGATGAGTGTGGAGGCCGCCGTGCCCGCAGCCTTTGGTTGGCTCCTCATGTTTCTGCCTTTCGTTGGACCTGGCCGCATCGGCCGTGTTTCCCGTGTCCGATAACGCTGCGCGAGGCTGAAGGAAACGGGTCTAGGGGTCACGCCAATCGATTCGCCGGACCTGGCCGAAAAGCGCAATCTAAGCCGTCTCGGTAGCCGGTGAAGCCCAAGCAGCGCATGCGCGATTGCGTTATTGCGGCGGGTGGTTCTGGCTGGGGGGCCGCCCACTGCGTGTCGGGGGAGCCCGCTTCGGCAACAGGGGCTGTCGCCAAGAGGCCTTGGTGGTGCCCCTCTCCGATGCCCTTCGACGCTGTCCCGGACGGCCCAAGACGAGCGTAGGCCCGTCCGGGCGCGAACATCTATTTCTCTCGACGCTCCAGCGAGGCGCTAATTGCGTCCCGCGAGTGCGCCCCGCCGGGATCTGACATACACGCTCCAACGTGGGACGGACAGTGACTGCTCAACGTTGACTCCGTCGTCCCGTATGTGATGCCCGGTTCAGTATGAGCACTCTGATTGATCCCGCAAACTGCCGGCGGCCGCGAAACCAAAAGTCGATCACCAAATCGCCTTGGCAAAATTGGCGGGCGTCTCCGTCTCGTCACTCAACGTGTTTGAGCGCAGGCAGACCATCTCGCCCGAGCCGCAGCCAGCATCAAGGTATCGGGTTCCCGGCCCAACGCGCGTGCGCTCAAGCACGGCCTTGAGAACCGGGCGGACCGTCCCTTCCTGAAAGTCGGCCCAGTCTCTCTCTCGCGCCCCAAAGGCGACCGTGTGCTTCGGAAGTCCTAAGCTTCAACTCGCGGCTCATTTGCGATCCTGACAGTTTCAAGTCTCATCCTAACGGGACGTGCGTCGGCCCGAATCGCCGAGCCGCCATCCCCATGGGCCAAGTCCCGACATCTGCGTAGTTCGGAAGGGCGGCGAAGCTCCGCTAGATGTAGCCACTCAAGGTGGATGATGGAGTCGCGGTCCGGCTGAATGGTGGCCGCTGTCCAGACCAGGCGACACCTCACCTCACCTCGCGCCCGACCGTGAGCGTATCGCAGCGCGGCATCGATGCCGTCCCGAGGGCGAGGACCGCTGCCGAGGGGAATCAACGTCGGGACTTGGTGGCGTGGATAGTGAACCAGCGTTTGGCGGCGGCCCCGTTTTCGCCGACGTCGGCAGTTTGGGTGAAGGAAGTGGGCGTAATGTCGGAGATCACCTCGTGGAAAATGAGTTTTTGACCATTTTGGCCGGACTCGACGTGGAGGATGAGTTGTTTGCCGTCCCATTGCGGGCCGCGCTGCGGAGGGGGAGGAAACATTTCACAGCCGGTGGGGTAGACGTTGATGCACCAGATGTGTTCAAGGCTTCCCCTTGTAGCGTCGAACCAGATCAGGCCGAAGCCGAACAGTTCACCGGCGGGAGTGTGGGATTGGTACTCCTCCTCGATGGTGAAGCCGCCGGGGCCAGGCCGGAAGATCGTTTCGCCGTGGCCGCTGCCGCCGTTCGGTGTGAGAAACCCAGGCTCGTACTTTTCGTCAGTGATCCATCGGCCGGACAGCGCTTTGAGGAGGGACTGGATCTGAGGGGCGGGCATAGGAGGCTGCGTATCGGAAGTTTGTGCGGCAACGGGCACGGCGAAAGCCACAGCAACAAGGAGCGATCCGATCCGAGCTCGCATGATTCGTTCTTCCTCGCGGTTATCGGGTGGAGGGGTGCACATGGCGCGGTGGGGTCCAACTCCCAGCTGCCAAGTCACTTGACGAGGGCTTAGTTTTGGCCGCAATTACCCAAGCGCAAGGAAAGCGACCGTCTTCCCTACCGGGGCCCATGAGGGGTGCAATCAGATCTTTATGGGGCGGTCGGACCGGGGGCGCCAAGAGCGGCCTGGTATGGCGACATCGTGGTCTTCTCGGAGGCCGATGTCGGCCCGACGTTTCCCGTCAGGGCGGTCCGGTGGCTCGGACGCGCGCCACCCGACTCGACCCACGCGCGGAGTTCACCAGGTATAAACCGGACGCCCCATCCGCCCAGGCGCCGGACTGGAAACGTTCCGGTCTCGGCCTTGTGGTAGACCCAGGCTGCGCTTCAGGAAGCGGGCTGCCGCGCGGATGTCCCATGGCTCGTTGTCTGCCGGTCGACAAGCGGCCTCGTGGGTCTACGACAGCAGACGGTTAGCCCGGAGAGGGTCAACCACATCTACGGCGTCTACGTGACCCTGGCGCTGGCTCTCAGCAACTGGGACGCCGCGGCGAAGAAGGCTGGCGCGTGGTACGCGATGTGGCGAGACGCCGCTGGACGCCTCGTTCAGAAGGCCACGCCGGCGCGGACCAAGGCCGAGGCCACGTATCCGAGATCGTTCCCGATGAAGCGCCGCAGGACCTGCAGCGCCGACTCCACGCCGGGCGGTACTGCGTCTGCGAGGAGGCGAAACGGCGACCCATGGCGTCTGTCACGAAGCGAGGCTCGAAGTGGCGGAAGTCTCCCGTTCCGGAGCTGCCACCCGCAACCAAGACGAGCGAAACTCCGCCACCGGGAGCGACAGGCCTAGCGCCAGAGGGAAGGACTCGAGCCGCTCCCCAACGGGCGGTTGACCTTCGGCGAGCTCCTCGATTGGTGGTGGGCGCGGTACGGGTCCGCCCGCCGCGGTTACCCTAACTCCAAATTCCTGCCCTTCCTGTTGAAGCACGTCGGCGAGTTACGAGACTTCGAGATCAACCCCGCGACGGCCGGCCTCTTCGCCGACCGGCTTGACCAGCTCCCCTCGCAGAAGGAAGACGTGCTCTCCCCTCAGAGCCTGAACCATCTGCGCAGTGCCGTCTTCAGCGGGCTCGCGATCCGAAGCACCGCACGTGGCTCACCGAGAACCCCGTTCGGTGGGTCCGTCGGCGAAAGGTGCCCAAAGCCAGCAAGTCGTCGCGATGTACGCTGAGGCGAAGCGAAGTCCTACCAACGCTCGCGAGCTTTCCCACGCCATCCGGGTTGGCGCCCTGGCGCTGCATCGCCGCCACGTGCCTCTACGCCGGATTTACGACCGGGCGAAGCTCTCGGCCTGCGCAAGGCTGACGTGGACACGACCACCTGGACGATGTCCGTCCGGCACTCGTGGACGGCGGCGCTCCCCAAGGACGGCGACGCCCGCGATGTGGTCATCGTGAGCGAGTTGCAGCCATTCCTCCGGGCGGCCATGGCCGACTCACCGTCCGACTACGTGTTCGCCCGCGCGGATGGCTCGCCCTTCACGCCTGAGGTTCGCTTCCAACTCGTCGACCACCTGCGGCGAGCGCTCAAGCGGGCGGGGGTTGTCGAAGGTTACCGGCACCTCTGCCGCCGGAAGGGATGCGGGTACGTGGAGATGCGGCCTGCCGCCTCGGAGGCTCGTTGCCCGAAGTGCAACATGCGCCTGTGGGTGTCGCCGATCCCTCGGAAGCTCCGCTTCTACGACTTGCGCCACAGCCACGCGACCCTGCTCAGGAAGGCGGGCGTGGACCTGGGGGCAGTGCAGCGGACTCTCGGGCACTCGTCCCCGGAGATCACTGCGGACGTCTACGACCACAGCGACGTGGACGACTTCCGGGACGAGGTCGAGAGGGCGCTTATCTTCGCCGACCCGCGAGAAGTTAATGCACCCGTAATGCGAACGACGGAAACGGGCAAAAACGAAGGCCCCGGAGCCGCGACTTTCGCGAGCAACTCCGGGGCCTTCAGATGGTCGGGGCGACTGGATTTGAACCAGCGACCACTTGCACCCCAAGCAAGTGCGCTACCAGGCTGCGCTACGCCCCGGTGAGACAGGGGAGGGGATTGGTAACACCGCGGCACCACAGGGTCAACTAGCTTCCCCGGCGACGACCGTGAGGGGGCGTGGGCTCACTTGACCCAGGGGGCCACCGCCTTGAAGTCCGCCGTCGCGGCCTGCTGCAGGAGGTCGAAGATGGCGGTCTCCGCCGTCGTCACCACCGCGCCGGCGTCTCGACAAAGGTCGAGGCCGCGGACGCGGTGCTCCTCGGTTCGGCTGGTGACCGCGTCGGCGCAGACGTGCACGTCGTATCCCATGCCCACGAGGTCGCGCGCCGTCTGGAAGACGCAGACGTGGCTCTCCATGCCGGCGATCACGACCTGCTTACGCCCGGTGTTCTCGAGGGCGCGCTGGAAGGCGGCGTCGGCGCCGCAGGAGAAGTGCAGCTTCTCGAGCGGTGCGCTCGGCAGGAGCTCAGCCAGCTGCGGCAGGGTCCGGCCGAGACCCTTCGGATACTGCTCGCTCGCGAGCACCGGCATGCCGAGCGTCTTACCGGCGTGGATAAGGGCGCGGGCGTACTTCACCAGCCGCTCCAGCGCCTCCTTTGGCATGGCCGGGGTGAGCCGGTCCTGCACGTCGACGACGACGACCAGCGAGCGATCTCGGTAGAGCTTGGGGCGGGGGGCGGGCATCGGGACTCCTTTGCTAGACGGCATAGCCGGCGGCGCCGGCGGCGGCGGCTGCTTCGGGGTCGATGGCGACGTCAACACAGTAGACCGAGTCGGACTGGAAGGCCCGCTCCAGCGCCGGGACGAGGTCGGCCGGGTCCTCCACGTGCTCTCCCCGCCCGCCAAACGCCTCCACCACCCGGTCGTAGCGGGTGGGAGCGAGCCTGGTCGCGGGGCTCTTGTCCTCCCCGTACAGGTTGCGCTGCGGGATGAGGATCTGGCCCCAGGCGGCGTCGTTGCCCACCACCACCACCATGGGGAGCTTGAAGCGGACGGCGGTCTCGAAGTCGAAGCCGTTCAGGCCGAAGGCGCCGTCCCCCTGGACGACGCACACCGGCCGCTCCGGGGCGAGGAGCTTCGCCGCGATGGCGAAGGGCGCGCCCACTCCGAGGCAGCCGAGCGGGCCGGGATCGAGCCAGCGCCCCGGTCCCTTGAGCTGGAGGACCTTGGCAGCGACGGCCACCACGTTCCCGCCGTCGCCTACGAAGGTGACGTCGCCCATGCGGCGCGCCACGTCGTCGATCGCCTTGGCCAGCCGGAAATGGTGGATGGGGCGCTGGTCGCTCGTCTCGTGGACGCGCTGCCGATCCAGTCTCCGCTCCTCGCCGGCGCGCAGCTTCTGGCGCCAGTCCTTCGTCGCCGCGATGCTCCTCGCGCCGGCCTCCAATTGCCCGAGGACGCTCCAGGCGTCGCCGACGATCCCCACCTCGACGGGACGGTTCCGGCCGATCTCGGTGGCGTCGATGTCCACCTGGACCACGCGAGCCCCGGCGGCGAAGGTGGGCTCCGTTCCGTACCCGACCCGGAAGTCGAGCGGGGTCCCGACGACCACCACCACGTCGGCCTCCGCGAGGGCCTCCTTGCGAGTGTGCTGGAAGAAACAGGGGTGGTCGGGCGGCAGGCAACCCCTCCCCATCCCGTTCAGGTAGACGGGGATGCCGGTGCGGGTCGCGAGCCGGTCGAGCACCTCCGGGGCGCCGTCCCACCACACCGACGACCCCGCGAGCAGGACGGGTCGCTCGGCGCGGGAGAGGGTCTCGAGTGCCCGCTCGACCATTCTCGGATCGCCGGGGGAGCGCGCGTCGGTCCGGTAGCTCGTGGCCTGTTCGGCGAGGGACTCGTCGGCCCCGTTCGAGAGGACGTCCCACGGGATCTCGAGGAACACCGGGCCGGGGCGCCCGGCGCGGGCGACGCGGAAGGCCTTGGCGAGGTAGCTCGGCACGAGCTCGGGCGAGGGGACGCGATCGCTCCACTTCGTGATCCCCTGGAACAGCTGGGTCTGGGGCATCTCCTGCAGCGAGCCGCGCCCCTGGTTGAAGGTGGGGGCGGCGCCGCCGAGGAGCAGCAGGGGCACGTTGGCCGCCCAGGCGTTCGCGACCCCGGTGACGGCGTCGGTCACGCCGGGGCCGGCGGTGACCACCGCCACGCCCACGCGCCGGGTCAGCCGCGCCCATGCGTCGGCGGCATGGGCGGCCGCCTGCTCGTGGCGGGTGTCGACGATGCGGATGCCCTCCTCCAGGAGCCCCACGTAGATGGGAGCGACGTGCAGGCCGGAGAGGGTGAAGACCGTGCCCACGCCCTCCTTCCGCAGCATGCGGGCCACGAGCTGTCCGCCGGTGAGGGTTTCCTCGCTCATCGCTCACCTCCGAAGCAGGTCTGTAGCAAAGGAAAGCCCCGCGCGCCGTGAGACGCGCGGGGCAGTCGAGCCGGGGCGGGGCACCGCTCGGCGCCCTCGCGGCGCACCGAGGTGAAGCTAGGCGCTCTTGCGGAAGCGAGACAGCTCGGCGGAGAGCTCGCCCAGCGCCGGGAAGGTCTTGTCCGGGTGGATCTTGGCGAGCTTGGCGTAGTTCTGCTCCTCGGTCTCCGGACGGTTCGGATCGGGAACGCAGCAGTCCACCGGGCAAACCGCGGCGCAGGCTTCCTCGTCGTGGAAGCCGACGCACTCGGTGCAGAGGTCCGGGTTGATGACGTAGATGTCCTCGCCCTGGCTGATGGCGCCGTTCGGACACTCGGGTTCGCACGCGCCGCAGTTGATGCACTCCTCGGTGATGAAAGTCGCCATCCGCTCTCCTTGACGCTCCGCCGGGGCGTCGAAGCTTGTAGGGAGCCGGGTTATCCGACAGGGGCCGCGGCCAAGTCAAGAGGATGAAAAGTCGACCATTTCGGTCCCGATGAGTCAGGGAGGACGGCTCCCGTCCCGCAGCCAGCGGCGGTCCTCCTCCAGCTCTCGAGAGATGCGCCGGAGGACGTTCATCCCGGCCATTCCCAGGCCCGCGGCCACCACCAGGAAGAGACCGATGAAGCGGTTGCGGCGCAGACGGGTCATCCGCACCGCGATGGCGCGGCGGTGGTCGAGGGCCTTCAGGTAGGCGTCGGCGTGCTCGGCCCGGAACGTCTCGATGAAGGAAGCCCCCTCGGCCATGCTTGCCTCGCCCTCCCGCCGAAACTCCTGCTCGAGCTCCCCGATCTCGCGGGTGGACGAGGCGATCGCCCACGCGCCGGCGAGGGCGACGGGCGCGAACAGGGCGGCGGACTTCCAGGAAACCATTTGACGGGAGCGCTGGCGCGGAGGATATCGCGGCAGCGAGCCCCCGCAAGCCCCGGAGCCGCATGACGAAGCCCTACGACCCGCGAGACCGCTTCTACCGCCGCGCCAAGGAGCAGGGCCTGCGGGCGCGCTCCGCCTTCAAGATCGAGGAGATCCTGAAGCGCCACCGCCTCCTCGGGGCGGGGCGGGCGGTCCTCGACCTCGGTGCCGCCCCCGGGGGCTTCCTCCAGATCCTGGCCGAGGCGGTGGGGCCCCGCGGCGCCGCGGTCGGGGTCGACCGCGAACCCATCCGCGAAATGGGAAAGTCCTGGGTGAAGACCGCCGTCCTCGACCTCCTCGACCCCGGCGCGGTGGAGAGGATCAAGGCCCTCCACCCGGGAGCCTTCGACCTCGTCACGAGCGACATGGCGCCGAAGACCATCGGGGTGAAGGTCACCGACGAGGCGCGCTCCCTCGAGCTCGCGCGCATGGCCGTCGCCGTCGCGCGGGAGACCCTGAAGATCGGAGGGAGCCTCGTCGTGAAGGTCTTCATGGGGGGCGACTTCCCCGTCTTCCAGAAGGAGATGCGGGCCCTCTTCGAGAAGGTGGAGGTGGCGCGGCCCGAGGCGACGCGGGAGCGCAGCTTCGAGGTCTACCTGGTGGGGAAGGGCTTCAAGGGGTAGGCGGCGTCCCGCCTACCCGAGCTTGAGCTTGGCGAAGTGGCGCTTGCCCACCTTCACCAGGTACTCGCCCGCGCCCAGCGCGGCCTGCGAGTCGGTGGCGCGCTCCCCGTTCACGGTTACCCCGCCCTGGGAGATGAGGCGGCGCGCCTCGCTCCGCGAGGACGCCAGCCCGGCGTCGGCGAGCAGGTTGGCGAGCGGGAGCGAGGCCTGGCCAGCGAGGGCGAACCCCTTTTCCGGGACGTCCTCGGGCGTCTCGCGCCGCGCGTGGACCTGCTCGAAGTGCTCCTCGGCCCGGCGCGCCGCCTCTGCCCCGTGGAAGCGGGCCACGATCTCCTTCGCCAGCGCGACCTTGGCGGACTTGGGGTGCCCGGCCCGGAGGGCCGCGATCTCGGCGGTGGTCCGCTCCGAGAGGAGCTCGTAGTAGCGCCACATCAGGTCGTCGCTCACCGACATGAGCTTGCCGAACTGCTCCTCGGGGGGCTCGGCCACCCCGACGTAGTTCCCGAGGGACTTCGACATCTTGTCGCCGGCCACGCGGCCGGTGGCCGGGTCGAGCTTGGCGTCCAGGCCCTCCAGGATGGGGCCGGTGAGGACGATCTGCGGGGTGAGCTCGTAGTGCTGCATGAGCGTGCGCCCCACGAGCAGGTTGAAGAGCTGGTCGGAGGAGCCGAGCTCGATGTCGCACTTCAGGGCCACCGAGTCGTACCCCTGCGCGAGCGGGTAGAGGAACTCGTGGATGCTGATGGGGGTGTTGCCGGTGTAGCGCTTGCGGAAGTCCTCGCGCTCCAGCATCCGGGCCACCGTGTAACGGCTGGCGAGGCGCACCACGTCGGCGAAGGACATGGCGCCCAGCCACTCGGAGTTGAAGCGGACCTCGGTGTCCTTCTCGTCGAGGACCTTGAAGACCTGCCTCTTGTAGGTCTCGGCGTTCTTCAGGATCTGCTCGCGGCTCAGGGGAGGGCGGGTGGCGTTGCGCCCGGTGGGATCGCCGATGAGGCCGGTGAAGTCGCCGATGAGGAAGATGACGGTGTGGCCGAACTGCTGGAACCTGCGCATGCGCGACAGGAGGACGGTGTGGCCGAGGTGCAGGTCGGGAGCGGTGGGGTCGAACCCTGCCTTCACCCGCAGCGGGACCCCCTTCTGGTAGGCGCGCTCCAGGCGCTCGCGCAGCTCCTTCTCGACGTGCAGGTCCACCATCCCGCGGGTCACCTCGCGGAACTGCTCCTCGGGGGTGGCGCTCTTCAAACGGGGGTCGCCCATCACGGCTGCTCCTCGTCCCGCTCCTGGACGCGCTCGATGGCGCGCGCCCGGCCGGTCGACTCGTCGATGTCCACCAGGGCTCCCTGCAGATAGACGTCGCGCTTGGCGGGCTCGAAGGAGACCGGGCGCTGCGAGAGGAAGCGCTCCAGGACGAGCTCCCTGCGGACGCCGATGACCGAGTCCCAGGGACCGCACATGCCGACGTCGGTGATGAAGGCGGTCCCGCCCGGGAGCACCCGGGCGTCGGCGGTCTGGATGTGGGTGTGGGTGCCGAGCACCGCGGAGACCCGGCCGTCGAGGAACCAGCCCATGGCGTTCTTCTCGCTCGTGGCGTCGCAGTGCATGTCGACGAGGATGGCCTTGCAGCCCTGGGACTTGAGGTCGGCCACCAGCTTCTCCGCCAGGCGAAAGGGGTCGTCGAGGTCCTTCATGAAGACCCTGCCCTCCAGGTTCAGGACGCCGAGCTTGCGCCCGTCCGGGGTCTCGACGACCGCGTGCCCCCGCCCCGGCGCTCCCTCGGGGTAGTTGGCGGGCCGGAGCAGCCGGCTGCCGGGCGCCTCCAGGTAGGGGACGATCTCGCGCTTCGCCCAGATGTGGTTGCCGCTCGTGAGCAGGTCGACCTCGGCGGCGAGCAGCTCCTCGGCGCTGTCCGGGGTCACCCCCACGCCGCTCGCGACGTTCTCCGCGTTGGCCACGACGAGGTCGAGCCCGTGGCGGGCGATGAGCCGCGGGACGAGGCGTTTCACGGCGTTGCGGCCCGGCTTGCCGAAGACGTCGCCGAGGAAGAGGACTTTCAAGGGGGAGGAATCTGCCCCCGGGAAGCACCCCGTGTCAACGAAGAGCGCGCGGGACGCGGATGAGCCTGTGCTCGGTCACCACCGCGTCGAGCGGGGCGTCGTGCGCCTCGGCCGGGACGGCGGGAACGAGCTGGAGCTCGAAGGCGAGGCCGACCCGCTCGGCCCGGGAGGGGAGGAGGGAGAGCGTGGCGTCGTAGTGGCCGCGCCCCCGTCCGAGCCTCCGACCGCGGGCGTCGAAGGCGACGCCGGGGACGACGACGAGGTCGATCTCGGTGAGCGCCACCGGTGCGGCGAGGCGCGGCGGCTCGCGGGTGCCCAGGGGACCGGCGACCAGGTCCGCGACCTCGCAGGAGCCGAAGCGCAAGGCGAGGGCTCCCGGCTCGAGGAACGGCCAGGCGATGCGCTTCCCCTCGGCGACGGCGCGCTCCGAGAGCGGGCGGGTATCGACCTCCGCCCCCATGGGGGCGTAGAGGGCCACCGTGGCGGCGGACCTCCAGCCGGAGGTCTCGGCGAGGATGGCCGCGGCGGCGGCCGAGGCCCGGGCGCGTTCGCTCGGCGGCCAGGCGGCCCGGGTGCGGACGAGGCGATCGCGAAGGGCGCGCTTCTCGTCGGAGGTCATCCGGGAAGGAAAAGAGCCCCCCGCAAAAGCCGTGTGGCTCGGTTGCTTGGACCTGTGTTGCCACAGGTGGGGCACCCACGTCGCCCCTGCCCGTAGGCTTCTCCCTCGCTACGCGGGAGCTTGCTCATGAGCAGGGCCGGGTGCTCCTCTTTGTTCGGAGTCGGCCCAAACGACTCGAAGCCAATCACGAACCCAGCAGGGGGCAGATCGAAGTCTCAAAAAGAGCTTTAACTATACGAATTTACGAGGATTATCGTAAGAGCCGGGGCGCGCGATGTCAAGTGAGAGAGAGAAGCGCGCGGAAGCCCTAGGGGAATCGACGGATCAGGAGGCGAGGGCGCTGCGGACCCTCCCGACGAGGGGCGGCAGGAGGCGGAGCGCCTCCTCCACTTCGGCCTCCGAGCTGCACCAGCCGAGCGACAGCCGCAGGGTTGCCCTCGCGTCCGCCGGCGCGAGGCCCATGGCGGAGAGCACGTGCGAGGGGGTGGTCGAGCCCGAGGTGCAGGCTGCCCCCGCGCTGGCGCACAGGCCGTCGAGGTCGAGCGCCATGAGCAGGGCCTCGCCGTCGGCGCCGGGGAAGGTGATGGAGAGGGTGCCCGGAAGACGACTCGCGCCCGCCCCGTTCACCCGCGCGCCCGGCGAGGCGGCGAGGAGGCCCCTCTCCAGCCGGTCGCGGAGCCCACCGATGCGGACTCCCTCGGCGTCGAGGTCCTTCACCGCCTCCTCGATGGCGGCGCCCATCCCGCAGAGCCCTGGGAGGTTCTCGGTGCCGGCGCGCCGGCCTCGCTCCTGGTGGCCGCCGAGCTGGGGGGAGAGCCGGAAGCCGTCCGCGATCCACAGGGCCCCCGCGCCGCGGGGCCCGCCGAACTTCTGGCTGGTGAGAGCGGCGGCGTCGACCCCCAGCGCGGCGAGGTCGAAGGGGATCTTCCCCACCGCCTGGACCGCGTCGCAGAAGAGGCGAGCGCCGGCGCGGTGGGCCACGGCGGCGGCCTCCGCCACCGGTTGAACCACCCCCGTCTCGTTGTTGGCGAGCATGCAGCAGACGAGGGCGGTCTCGCGCGAGACGGCGTTGCGGAGGACCTCCAGGTCCACCACCCCGTGGGAATCCACGGGTACCACCTGGACCGGGGTGCCTCGCCTCGAGAGGTCGCGGGCCAGGTCGAGGACGCAGGGGTGCTCGATGGCGGTGACGACGAGGCCGGTGCGCTCGGGCGGGGCCGCCTCCAGCGCTCCCCGGATGGCGAGCGCGGCCGACTCGGTCGCGCCCGAGGTCAGCACGACGTCGCGCGGCCTGGCCGAGAGGGCGGCCGCGACGCGCTCGCGCGCGCGGTCGAGGAGGCCTCGCGCCCGCCGTCCGGCGGCGTGGGTGGAGGACGGGTTGCCGTAGGCCGAGAGCGCCTCCTCCACGGCGGCGACGGCCGCGGGGCGCATGGGGGTGATGGCGTTGTGGTCGAGGTAGATCACACCAGCTTGCGGGGCTTGCGCCGCTCCACCCCGAACTCCCTGAGGAAGCAGTGCACGATGGAGCGCACCAGGCGGGAGCGGGCGGCGGGGGCGAGGCCCTTCACCGGGAGGCGGGCGCCGGCCATCGAGCCGTGCCCTCCGGCGGAGCCGCCGCGCGCCTCGATGACCTCGCGGATGAGCTTGCCCGCGTTCATGCGCCGGTCGCGGGTGCGCAGCGAGAAGTAGATGCTCCCCTCGAAGGATCCGAAGGCGAGCGACCACTTCACGTCCCCCATGGTCAGGAAGCGATCGGCGACCTCGGCCACCAGGTCGGGGTAGTAGACCTTGCCGAGGTCGCAGACGACGGCGGCGTCATAGACCTCGGCCTTCTCCACCGCGGTGTGGAAGAGGCGGAAGTAGTCCTCGGGAAGGCGCGGGTGCTCGATCTCCGAGAGCGCCTGGGGGTCGATCTGCGGGAAGAGCCACAGATAGGCGGCGACGTCGGGTCGGGTGGTCTCCCGCTCCAGGTCGCGGGTGTCCGACTTGATGCCGTAGAAGAGGGCGGTGGCGATCGCCGAGGGGACGGTGAGGCCGCTGGCGCGCAGGTAGTCGGTGACCACCGTCGAGGTGGCCCCGGCCTCGCGCCCCACGTCGGCCACGCTCGCGAGCTGCGTCTCGGGCCGGGGCGGGTGGTGGTCGATGACCACGTCCGGGAAGTGGGCGGAGGGCAGGGAGTGGTTCCCCTGCTCCGGCTGGGTGTCGACCATGGCGATGAGGTCGTAGTCGTCGAAGACCACGCGGGAGAGCGGCACCACCGGGAGCTTCAGCACCCGGACGAGCGCCCGGTTCTCGGCGCGCCCCACGATGCCTCCGTAGGCCACCACCGCCTCCACCCCGGCGAGGCGCTCGAGCAGCCAGGCGAGGGCCACGCCCGAGGCGAGGGAGTCCGGGTCGGGGTTGTCGTGGGTGAGGATGAGGGCGCGGCGATGGCCGCGAGCGTACTCGACCAGGCGGTCGAGCATGCGCCGCACCTCGGCGGCAGACCCCGGCACGAGCGCCACCCGGGTGCGGCGGGGATGCGGATGGGCGGGCGACTGCAGGGCGCGGGTCATGAGCGGACCAGGGAGCGAAGCACCTGGAGGTTCTCCTTGAAGCGCATCTCGGTCTCCAGGAACCCGGGGATCTCGGCGAAGCGGGAATCGTTCACGAGGAGGCGAAAGGGCTCGAGCCCCATGGCGCCGTCTCCGATGTGCTCGTGCCGGTCGACCCGGCAGCCGAGCGGCTTCTTGCAGTCGTTCAGGTGGAAGGCCTGGAGGTGCTCGAGTCCCACCAGCCGGTCGAAATCCTGGAAGGCCTGCTCGAAGCCGGTGCGCGTGGTGAGGTCGTAACCGGCGGCGAAGGCGTGGCAGGTGTCGAAGCACACCCCGGTGCGGCGCCGCTGGGCCCCGGGGACGCCGGCGCGGATGGCGGCGATGTGCTCGAAGCGCCAGCCGAGCGAGCTCCCCTGGCCGGCGGTGATCTCGACGAGGAGGCGCGCCTTCCCCGGGACCTTGTCGAGCGCTCGCTCCACCCCCTCGGCGACGAGTTTCAGGCCCTCCGCCTCGTCGGGGTTGCTGCCCGGGTGGAAGATGAGGAACGGGATCCCGAGGGCCGAGCACCTCGAAAGCTCGTCGGCGAGGGCGTTCCAGGACTTGGTGCGGAGCGGCCGGTCGGAGGAGGCATGGTTCGCGAGGTAGAGCGAGTGCGCCGCGGTGGGCTTCCCGGTGCGGGCGGCCTCGGCGCGAAACCTCTCCACCTCCCCGTCCTCGAGCGGTGGCGCCGTCCAGCCGCGCGGGTTCCGCACGAAGATCTGGAGGGCGTCCGCGGTGTCTTCCTCGGCGCGCTCGAACGCCCGTGAGACGCCGCCAGCGATGCCCTCGTGAGCGCCCAGGACCATGGGGGGTGCCCGTATACACTATCGGGCAGCCGCCCGCTACGCCCAGGAAGCACGGGGCGGCGAGAAAGACTGGGGATTCCAACAGTTTGCGCGCCGCTAGCGGGCCGCGCGCTTCGAGCGGGCGGCGGCCGCCTCGGAGAAGAACCTCTCGGCGTTGTCGAGGGCGTTCTCCATCGCCTCGAGCATGAGGTCGCGCAGCGTCGGCTCGGGGAGGCGGAGCGACTCGTAGTAGCGCTGCCGGTCCACCGAGTGGACGATGCAAGGGAGGTAGCCCTTGTGGAGGAGGAGGAGGTTCCCGAGCAGGCGCGCCACCTTGCCCGATCCCTCGGTGTACGGGAACACCTGCATGAACCCGTGCTGGAGCTTCGAGGCCTGGTGGAGCGGGTGGCTCTGGCGGAAATCCGCGGTGTCCGCCGACTCGAGGACCTTCGGGAGCAGGGTCGCGATCTTCTGCGGCTCGGCGATCTCGTGGAAGTAGGCGCGATGTAGCGGCATGTCCTTGCGGTACTCCGACGGCCCCCGGCTCTGGATGCCGGCGTTCAGGGCCTCGTGGAGCCGCTTCACCAGGGAGACGTTCATCTTCGGCTTCTTCGCCTGCGCCTCGGTGCGGATGATGTCGATCGCCGCCTTGTGGTTGCGGACCTCCTGGAGCGCTCCCACGGTTGTCACGTCGGCGAGCGGGGGGGAATCGAGCGCGGTCGTCAACTCCTGGAGCGTGTAGATGACTCCCTCGAGCGCGTTCTCGTGGTAGATCCAAGACAGCTCGTACTTTTGCAGGAAATCATTTGCGATTTCAGGATATTCGCGAATGCGCTCTGCGATGTCCTGGGTGCGGTCGTCTAGGTCGAGATACCGGCTGCGCATCGGAACTGCTCCACGTAAGGTCTTGACAGCACTAAGTTTTTTATTGGAGGCCTGAAATTTTTTCATATTTATCCGGGAAAGGCCTGGCTGGTCAACCCGTTTCTCGATGGCCATGAGCGCTCAAACTCGCGCTTTCCTCGTAACAAATTGTAATCAGGAGTATTCCCGGAGCACGGGTTTCTCGCGTGCGCAGAGCTCGCGCTGACGCGGCGCAGCACCAGCGCCACAAACCTCGAGCTCGCGAGCGACGTCCCGCGGGGCGAGCGGACGCTATCGCCTCGAGCGGGCGCGCGAGCGCAGCGCCCGCTTCGCCCGGGCCCGCGAGGCCATCGCCCGCGGGGCTCGCGTCCGGCGCTTCGGGCGCGCAGCGGCCTCGACGGCTCGCCGGGGCACGCGGAAGAGCCAGCCCTCCGGTGCCGGGCGCAGGCCGCGCTGGATGCCGGTGAGCACCTCGTAGATCCGGCGCGTAACGGGCCCGATGGTGCCGTCCCCGACCCGCACCTCGCGACCGTCCTCGAAGACGTAGGCTCCGACGGCCGAGACGACGGCCGCCGTTCCGAAGCCGCCCGCCTCGGTGATCGACCCGCTCTCGAGCCCGGCGAGGAAGGCCTGGAAGTCCACCCGCTCCTGGCGCACCTCGACGCCGAGCTCCCGGGCGCCGAGCTCCATCACCGACTCGGAGGTCACCGAGCGCAGGATGCTGTCGGTGAAGCTGGGGATGACGAGCGCGCCCTCGCGGGTGACGTGGAAGTGGTTCATCGAGCCGGCTTCCTCGACGTAGCGGTCCTGGGCGTCGAGGTAGAGCACCTGGCTCGCCCCGTGCTCGTGGGCCACCTCTCCGGCCATGAGCGAGGCGGCGTAGTTGCCCCCGGTCTTGAAGGCGCCGGTGCCGCCCGGGGCCGCGCGATGGAAGCGGCGGGTGATGAGGAGCTTCACCGGCTCCTGGAATCCGGCCGGGTAGTAGGGGCCGCTCGGCGAGAGGAAGACGCAGTAGAGGTAGCGCGAGCTCGGCTTGACGCCGAGGGAGTCCTGGGTCCCGATCATGAACGGGCGGATGTAGAGGGAGGCGCCCTCTTGCTCCGGGGCCCAGAGCCGCTCCACGTCGAGCAGCGCCAGCACCGCCTCGACCTGGTCGGCCTCTGGCAGGGCGGGCATGCAGACGCCGGCGGCGGAGCGGTTCATCCGCGCCGCGTTCTGGTCCACCCGGAAGGCGTAGATCTCGCCGTCTCCCTGGAGGAAGGCCTTCGCCCCCTCGAAGATCTCCTGCGCGTAGTGCAGCGCCACCGCCCCGGGGGCGAGCGCGAGGGGGCCGTAGGGCACGATGCGCGGGTCCACCCATCTCCCGTCCACGTGGTCCATGAGGAACATGTGGTCGGTGCGGAGCTGGCCGAACGAGAGGGGGCCGCGAGGCCGGAAGGGGGTGGCGCGGCGCTCCGACTTCGCCTTCAGCTGGTACCGGATCTTCATGCGTTTTCTGACCTCGGTGGGAGCCCTCACTTAACCACCTCCCGGGGCGCCGGTCGAGTCGGAGCCTGCGGGCGGGGGGTCTCGCCCCTCCTCCTCTCGTCTCGGCAGGGGTCAGGAGGGCGGGAGAGGCAGGGGGAAGGGCCGGCACATCCGGGCGAGGAACGGCATGTCGGGGGCGAGCTCGCTCTTGCTGTGCCGCACGGCCCGCTGCAAGTCCCCCTCGGAGGGGAGGAGCACCACCGGCGAGAGCACCTTCTGAAAGGATCGCTGGTGGTGGACGAACGGGCGGTTCCGGGCCACGTTCTGGGCGGCGAGCTGCTCCAGGCCGAACCAGATGGGCTGGGAAAGCTTCGGGCCGAACCCTTCCAGCCCGAGTACGAAGGCGTTGCGCGAGCGGATGGCGCCGCTCCGGGCGCAGCGCCAGGCGGCCCGCGCCGGCAGGTTGTCGACGAGCCCCCCGTCCACCAGCCGGAAGAGGTCGTGCCTCTTGAAAAGCTCCTGCACGAGCGCGTGCATGCGCGGGTCGTCGCGGAGGATGTCGTAGTGGACCACCCCCGGGAGCGCCGACGAGAACCCGACGGCGTCGACGGCGTCGAAGGCGTGGGTCTGCGCGTCCGCCCCCAGGTAGATGCGCGCGAAGCGATCCCGTTGCTGGATGAGCTCGCCGATGGCGGTGAGCATGTCGCTCATGAGCCGCTTCATCACGTTGGGGCTCGGCACCCGGCCCTGGAGGTCGAGCAGGTGCTCGTAGTAGCTCGGGTCGCGAGGCAGGGCGCCGTTGCGGACCCCGGTGACCGCCACCACCAGGGGGATGGCCAGGTCCTTCAGGGAGAGCGGTCGCCCGCCCGGGTCGCAGAACGCCTCGCCGATGCCGGCGCGCAGGTGCAGGCGCATGGCAGCGGGGAGGCCGTAGCGGGAGTCGGTGCGGAGCACGCGGAACAGCCCCCGGAAGGTGAGCTTGTCGAGGTACGTCGTCATCTCCTCGTGGCGCCAGCGGCGGTGGCGCGCGCGGAAGAGGAGGAGCACGGCTCCCATGCTCGTCCCGGCGAGCAGTCGCGGGACGAGGCCGTACTGCTCGAGGAGGGCGAAGGCGCCGAGGTAGGACCAGGCCACCCCGCCCCCCCCTCCGCAGACGAGGACGAGCGCCTTCTCGCACACCTCCCGGTCGAGGTCGGCGGGCGAGAGCCGCCCGGCGAAGGCGGCGAGCGCCTTCTTCCTCCACTCGAGCGCCAGGGCGGCGAGCGGCGGCGCGAGCCGGCCGACGGCGGCGCGGTCCACGCCCCCGCTCCGGCACAGGGGCGGCACCGCCCGGGCGCGCACCTCCTCCCGCAGGGGGGTGAGGAACTCCCACAGGTCGAGGTCGTTCCCGTCCGCGCAGCGCAGGGCGCCGGTGCGGGCGAGGTTGAGCGCGTAGCGCAGGCCGTGCTCCTCCGGTTCCCCGATCCAGGGGGCGAGCGTGACGACGGCGCGGACGAGGGCCATCTCGGCGTCCTCGAAGGGGCGGATCCCCGCGCGCTGCGCTTCGAGTGGGTCGTCGGGGGTGGGCACGAAGGGGCTCGCTGGGCTGCGGCTCGCACGAACGCGCGAGGCCATCTTAGCCTCCTCCGGGGCGGGCGGGGCGGCGCAGTGGCGAGGCCCCGTCCTCCCAGGGGAAATCCGCCTGGGTGCGCGCCCGAGCCCACTCAGGGAGTGACGATCTCGTCATAGGCGCGGCGGACCGCGTCGGTCACCCGCTGGTAGTCGGCGAGCAGGCGGGCCCCCGGATCGTCGCCGTAGTAGCCGAGGCGGCGCGCCAGCTGGGCGAGCAGGCGCCCCCCGCGCGGCAGGTAGTCGATGCTGTAGTCGTGGACGATGCGCATCCGCATCGCCAGACGCCGGTGGAACTCGTAGCCGGCGGCGAGGTCCTGGTAGGTGGTGCCGCGAAGGAGCCCGCCGTCCCGGAGGCGGGAGAGCGCCTCGGTGGTGGAGGGGGTGAGGAGGAAGGGCCGGTCGTGGCCGTGGACGAGCTGCAGGAACTGGACGGCGAACTCGATGTCCACCATTCCCCCGCGTCCCACCTTGGGGTTCTTCCCCTTGGCGGCCTCCTGGCCGATCTCCACCTCCATCCGCTCGCGCATGCGGCGGATCTCGCCGGCGAGGGCCCGGGTATCGAGCGCCGGCTGGTTCAGCACCGGCTCGAGGATCTCGCGCCGGACCCGCTCCCAGATCCGCTCGTCCCCGGCCACGTAGCGGGCGCGGAGGAGGGCCTGGCGCTCCCAGGTCGCGCTGCGCACCTGCGGGCTGTCCGCTCCGCCGAGGTGGTAGCGCGCGAACCCCTGCACGCTCGTCACCAGGGCCCCCTGGTTCCCGCTCGGGCGCAGCCGGGTGTCGGTCTTGTAGAGCAGCCCCTCGCGCAGGGGCATCTGCAGGAAGGAGAGGAGGCGCTGGGCCAGCCGGGCGAAGAGCGCGTGCGTCTGGGTCTGCGCCTCGCCGGGGGCGCCCGGCGCCTCCTCGCTCGGGTAGAGGAAGATGAGGTCCAGGTCGGAGTGGTAACCGATCTCGCGCCCGCCGAGCTTCCCCATGGCGATGACGCACAGCCCGCCGGGCGGGGCCTTCCCCTTGGCGCGGGCCTCCTCCTCGGCGAGCTCGAGGCAGGCGGCGAGCAGGCTCTCGGCCAGGTCGGAGAGCTGCGCGGAGACGCTCTCGAGCGAGATGGTCCCGGCGATGTCCGCCATCGCCACCCGGAGCATCTCCTCGTTCCGGTAGCGCCTCAGCTCGGCGAGGCTTCGCTCCATCCGCTCGTCGATGGCGGGCTCGTCGCCGACGAGCGCGAGGCGCGTCGCGATCTCCCGGCGGAAGTCGGCGCCGTCCTTGAGGAGCGCCACCTGTTCCCGGAGCAGCTGGTCGAGCAGCTCGGGGTGGCGCAGGAACCGCTTGGAGAGGAAGTCGGAGGTGCCGAAGAGAGAGATGAGCAGGCGCGCCACCCGCGGCACCTCCCGCAGCATCTTGAAGTAGGCCTCGGGCGAGGTGAGCGCGGCCGCGAACTCGGCGAGGTGGGAGAGGGCCTGGTCCGGGTCGGGGGTGGCGAGGACCTCGGCGAGGAGCGCCACCGCCGCCGCCGGGTCGCCGGTGCGCGAGAAGGGAGTGGGGCGGCGCGCCAGGGCCTCGAGGGAGGCGACCACCTGGTCGGGGTCGGCGAAGCCGCGCCGCCCGGCGATCTCCCGCCGGCGCTGCGGCTCCACCTGCTGGTCGGCGAGCAGCGAGAGCTCGGGGTCGAGCGGCGCGGCCCCCGCCCGGGTGCCGAGGAGGCCGCCGAACAGGGACGCCACCCTCTCCCGGTACGCCGCGAGCGCCTCCTCGAACTGGGCGGTGCGGGAGAAGCCCATGGCGCGCGACAGGCCGAGCCGCTCCGGGCCCGGGGGAAGCCGGTGGGTCTGCCGCCCGTCCACCATCTGCACCCGGTGCTCGGCCCGGCGCAGGAAGAGGTAGGCGTCGGCGAGCGCGTCCCGGTCCCGGGCGGCGACGATGCCGGCGAAGAGCAGCCGGTCGAGGGCCGGGAGCACGGCGCGCTCGCGGATTCCCGGGTCCTTGAGCTTGCCCCCGTAGAGCACCTGCAGGGCGGTGACGAAGAACTCGGCCTCGCGGATCCCGCCCCTGCCGAGCTTCAGGTCGTCCTTTCCCTCCGCCCCGGCGCGCGCGTCGATGCGCGCCTTCATGGCCTGGATCTCCTGGATGACGTCCAGGTCGAGCGAGCGCCGCCAGATAAAGGGCTCGAGCTGGGCGAGCAGCTCCTCGCCCACCCCCAGGTCGCCCGCCGCCGGCCGGGCCTTCACGAGGGCGTTGCGCTCCCAGGAGCGGCCGAACGACTGGTAGTAGAGCTCGGCGGCCCGGATGCTGTTGACGATGGGCCCGCTGTGCCCGTCGGGGCGCAGGTTCAGGTCCACCCGGAAGACGAAGCCGTCTTCGGTGGCCTTGGAGAGGCTCTCGGTGACGAGCTCGGCGAGCTTGGCGTAGTAGCCGAAGTGGGGCAGGGGGCGCTCCCCCTCGGTGGTCCCGTCGGAGCGGTAGACGTAGATGAGGTCGATGTCCGAGGAGAAGTTGAGCTCGCGAGCCCCGAGCTTGCCCATCGCCAGTGCGCAGAACCCGGCCCCCGGCTCCCGCCCCGCGCATCCCGCCGGTGCCCCGTGGCGCGCCCGCAGGCGCCGCTCGTGGAAGCGGATGGCCACGTCGAGGCAGGCGGTGGCGAGCGAGGAGAGCTCGCGGGTGACCTCGCTCACGCGCGCGCGGCGCAGGTCGCGCAGCGCCACGCGGACGAGCTCCCTCGCGCCGAAGCGGCGCAGGAGCCGGTGGAGGCCGGCCACGTCGTCCTCGCCGAGGCGGCGGACGGCGCGGGTGAGGGCCCGCAGGGAGTCCTTCTCCGGGCGCATCCGCCTCGCCCAGCGCGAGCGGGCCACCCGCCGCAGCAGGGTCGGCTCCCGGGCGAGCGCCTTCAGCGCCAGCCGCGAGCCGCCGGAGAGGAGGACCAGGGCCTCGAGGAGGTCGCGCTCGGCGGGGAGCTCGGCCGCGTCCAGGTAGCGCTCGACCCCGGCGAGCGCCAGGTCCGGGTCGGGCGCCATGCGACAGAGCGCGGCGAGCTGCGGGAGCCGTTCGCCCACCCGGCGCCCGAGGCGGGCCAGGCGCTCCGGCGCGTCCGCGGAGCGGAAGGGGGCCTCCTCGACGCCGGGCAGGAGCGGGTTCGACGCCGGAGCCTCCGGGGCGGTGCGCGGGGGCTGCGCCCTCGGCGGCGCCGGGCCTCCCCCGGTTCCGGCGGCCTCGCCGGCCGGGAGCTCCGCGGGCCCGGGCTCCGAGCCGGTCCGGCCGGGCGCCTTCCTTCCCCGCCCGGCGCGGGGGGGCCTGTCGCGGACGTCGCTCAACCTCGGTCCTCCTCGGCGAGGCTATTCTAGGCCTCTCTCCGCGAGGCGGCGAGGCGGAGAGGCGCCGCGCCCGGGGGCTAGAAGGAGCGCGTCTCGCCGGGCTTCATCGTCACCACCTTCGCCTTCGCCCCCTGCTTCTGCAAGGCCGCCTCGAGCTCGGCCGGGGTGCCGGCGAGCAAGGGAAAGGTCCCGTAGTGCATGGGGACGACTACCTTGGCGCGGACGAGCCTCGCGGCCTGGGCCGCGCCCACCGGGTCCATGGTGAAGTGGCCGCCGATGCAGGCGAGCATCACGTCCACCGGGAAGCGGTCCCCGAGGAGCTGCATGTCGGCCGTCACCGCCGTGTCCCCGGTGTGGTAGAGGGTCGGGCCGCCCCGGATCTGGAGCACGAACCCGACCGGGCTTCCGGCCGGCTCGAAGGGGGAGGCCTCGTCCTTCTTGAAGGTGGAGCTGTGGACTGCAGGGGCGAGGGTCACCGTCACCTCCGGCGACAGCGCGAGCGTGCCGCCCACGTTGCCGGAAGTGGCCATGGTGGCCTGCTCCTTGGGGTAGCCCGCCCCGACCAGGGCGGCCATGAGCTCGTAGGTGGCGACGAGCTTCGCCCCGGTCTTCTTGGCGAGCGCGACCGCCTCCCCGACGTGGTCGAAGTGGCCGTGGGATACGAGGATGAAGTCCACCCGCTCGAGCTTGGCGAGCGAGTCCCTGTCGGGGTTGGAGGGGTTGGCGAGCCACGGGTCGATGGCGAGGACCGTCCCCTGGGGTGTCCTCACCACGAAGGCGGCGTGTCCGAGCCAGGTCACCTCGGTCTTCCCGGTGCCGCCGGCGGGAGCGCCGGCGGCCCGGGCGAGGAGCGGGGAGAGGAGGCAGAGGGCGAGGGCAAGGCGTTGCACGTGTCACCTCCGGGTGAAGAAGGGGACCCCTCTTGTAGCCGGGCCCGGCGGCCGCCGCTATCGGCGCTTGACCGCGAAGGGAGAGAAGGCCTGGGCCTCGGGCATGAGCTCGAGGGTGTTCACGTTCACGTGGGCGGGCCGCGTCACCGTCCAGTGGACGACGTCGGCGATGTCCTCGGCGCGGAGCGGGGCGATCCCTTGGTAGACCGCCTTCGCCTTCTCCGGGTCCCCGAGGCGCACGAGCGAGAACTCGGTCTCGGTCATGCCGGGCTCGACGCAGGTGACCCGCACCCCGGTCCCCACCAGGTCGGCGCGCAGGTTGAGGGAGAACTGGTGCACGAAGGCCTTGGTGGCGCCGTAGACGTTCCCGCCCGGGTAGGGGTAGTTCGCCGCCACCGAGCCCACGTTGACCACGTGGCCCTTCCCCCGCTCCACCATCCCGGGGAGGAGGAGCCGCGTCATCACCACCAGGCCGCGGTTGTTGGTGAGGATCATCTGATCCCAGTCGTCGAGGTCGGCGCGCTGCGCCGGCTCGAGGCCCAGGGCCAGGCCCGCGTTGTTGACGAGGACGTCCACCCGGGCGAACGCCTCCGGGAGCTCCGCCACCGCGCGCTCCACCGCCGGGCGGTCGCGCACGTCGAGCACGAGCGCGTGAAAGGGCACCCGCAGGCGCCGGCCCAGGGAGGCGAGGCGCTCCTCCCGGCGCCCGCACAGGACGAGGCGCGCCCCCTCGGCGGCGAAGCGCAGCGCGCAGGCCTCGCCGATGCCGGAGGTGGCCCCGGTGACGAAGACGGTGGCTTGGGAGAGTTCCATGGGGGCGGATTCTGGCACGAACGCGCCCCGGCGCGGGCGGTTCCGAGGGGGGCGAGGTCCGGCCATCCCCGCCCGCCGCTACCGGGGCGCGACCGCCTTCAGCTTGAGCCGCTCGAGGAGGTCGCGGGGCTCGAGGTAGGTGAAGTGCACCGATCCCGCCTGCAGCCTGGCCCCGCTCTTCAGCGCCTCGGGCTTGCCGACGCCCAGCAGCGCTCCCTCGAGGCGGGTCCCGTTCGAGGAGCCGGCGTCCCGCACGGTCCAGCCGCCGCCCTCGGTGCGCATGAGCATGAGGTGCACCCGCGAGAGGGTGGCGTCGTCGACCACGATGTCGTTCTCCGCCCCGCGGCCCATGGTGAGGTAGGGACGGCGCGCGTCGGGGCGCATGGCGATGGCGAGCGACTCCCCCGGTCCGGGCGGCTCCAGGGCGGCGCTGGCGATGAGGGTCTGGCCGGATCTCTCCGGGGGGTGCCACTGGCCGGCCTCCCAGACGAGCCAGTGGTAGGGGTGGGACCTCTCGAAGGCGGCGAGGTCCAGCGCCCCGAACTTCTCCTTCAGCCACGAGAACAGGTAGCTCGTCACCGGGCGGCCCCTTCCCGTTCGCGCCGCAACTGCCAGTAATGGCGGTGGAGTTCCAGGTTGAGGGGGTCGGCGCCGAGCGCCTCCTCGTACTGGGCGAGCGCGAAGGCCGAGTTGCCCATGGCCCGGGCCACCCGGGCGCGGGAGAGGCACTGCTGGGCCCGGGCGTCGGCGCCCGGCCGCTCCTTCAGGAACTCGGCCCGGCGCTGCTCCACCACCGCGTCGGGGAGGCCGGCGGCGATGCAGCGGGCCACCCCCTGGTGGTTGCCCTGTCGGGCGTCGTAGGCGAGCCGCTCCGCCGGCACCCCGATGACGTCCGCCGCCTTGGCCACGCGGGCGAGCAGCGGCGCCACGAGCGCGGCGTGGCGCGGCGAGAGCTTCAGGTCGCGCAGCTTCTCGAGCTGGACCCGGAGCGAGCGCGCCCGGCTCTGCACGTCCTTCAGCTCCGCGTCCGGGGCGACCCCCAGGAACTGGTAGTGTGTCCCGGAGGAGCGGGCCTGCATGTCCTCGAGGAGGGAGGCCGCGGTCTCCACCGCCGAGGAACCGGAGGCGCCCGCGGACGCGCGCGGGACGCCGGCGAGCCGCTCCAGCGCGGCCCGCGCCGGCGGCGAGGGCGCCTGGAACTGGAGGGCGAAGCCGGGGGCCATCTTCCAGGCCGCCGCCTCCGCCGGGGTGACGACCCGGACCACCTCCGCCTCGAGATCGACGCGCTCGCCGGCCTGCTCCAGCGTGAGGCGGAGGCGGCTCAGCGGCGCGGGGAGCGGGGGATCGGCGCGCACGTAGACGCCGGCGCGGCTCAGCTCCGTCCCCTCGAGGAGGCGCGGGGCGGGCTCGCCCGCGAGCTTCACCTCGATCCGGCACGCCGGGGCGGGCTTGGCGGCGGGCGGCTGGGCGGCGGCCGCTGCCGGCCCGAGCGGCGGGGCCTTCTCCGCCGCCGGGCGGGAGAGCTCCTCGCCGGCCGCGAAGAGGGCGAGCCCGAAGGCCGCCATGTCCGCGAAGCGGTCCTCGGGGCGCTTCGCCAGCGCCCGCAGGATGGCGGTCTCCAAGGCCGGGTGGACGTCCGGGTTCACCGAGCGCGGAGGGGGAGGAGGCTCCTTCAGGTGGGCGAGGAGGAGCTGGGCGATGCTCGTCCCGGAGAAGGGGAGCCTCCCGGTGGCGAGATGGTAGGCCATCACCCCGAGCGCGTACACGTCGGTGCGCGCGTCGATGGCCCGGTTGTCGCACTGCTCGGGGGCCATGTACTCCGGGGTCCCGACGATCATGCCGGCGGCGGTGTGCGAGCCGGCGGGGGCGTCGCGGAGCTTGGCGATGCCGAAGTCGAGGAGCTTCACGAAGTGGTCGCGCCCGCGGCGGCGGAGGACGAAGACGTTGTCGGGCTTCAGGTCCCGGTGCACCACCCCCCGCTCGTGGGCGCAGTGGAGGGCGTCGCAGAGCTGCGCCAGGATGTCGAGGGCCGCCGCCGGGGCCACCCGGCCGGCCCGGAGCATCGCGGAGAGCGTCTGGCCCTCCAGGTACTCCATGACGATGTAGTAGCGGTTGGGCGGCAGCATCGCGAGGTCGAAGATGCCGACGATGTTCTCGTGGCCGATGAGGTTCACGGCCCGCGCCTCGTCGTAGAAGCGGCCCACCAGGTCGCTGTTCGTCGCCATCGACTCGTGCAGGAACTTGATGGCCACCTTGCTCCCGATGACCGGGTGCTCCGCCAGGTAGACCGTCCCCATCCCTCCGCGCCCGAGCGCCCGCACGATGCGGAAGCTGCCCACCGTCGAGCCGACCAGGGGGTCGACCGCCCGCAGCTGCGAGTCTCCGGTGGGGGTGTGGGAGAGGGACTGCAAGGAGACGGTGGCGCCGGTCTCCGACCGCGGCTGCGCGGGCCCGCAGGGATCCGATGCGCCGTGCGCCAGCCCGCAGAGCGGGCAGGGACCCCCGCTCCCGGAAGGTGGTGACGCCTGGGTGCTCATCTCACTCCACGAACGCTTTACACTACCAGACGGACCCCATCCAAGACACCCCGTAGGGAAAGGACATCTAATCTCACCGCCGGCGATGCGCATCCCTACCCGCCGGCGAAATGCCACCCCGAACCCGCTTGACGCGCCGCCGCGCAAGCTGATTTGACGAGTTCCACATGGCCCCGAGAAGGCGGAAGAAGGCGAGCAAGGTCCGCGCCCCCGCACGCTCCGCGAAGGCGCGCCCGGAGTCGAAGGTGTCGCGGCGGGTGGGCGCGCGGAAGGCGCGGGCTACTCCGGTGGTGAAGGCGGCGGGGGAGGCGCGGAAGCGGAGCGGCGCCCCGCGGAGGAAGGCGGCCCCGGCGGCGAGGCGCGCGGCGCCGCGCCGGGCGGGAGGGGGGAGCGGGCGCCGGGCCGGGTCGGCCCGCCGCCGCCGGCCGGGGCGGGCGCCGCTCGACCTCGGGCGCGACCCGGAGGGCTACTTCATCGCGCGGGTGCGGGGAGAGGAGGCGGTGCGCGCGGCGCCGCACGCCTTGACCGAGGCGGACGAGCCGGAGGACGCGGCGACCGCTCCCACCGAGGAGGCGCCTGCGGGCGACGACGAGGGGTCGGGGGAGCTCCCCGGAAGCTACGGCGAGGACGCCTTCCTCGGCCTGGCGCGCGATCCGCGCACGCTCTTCTTCTACTGGGACCACTCCCGCGAGGAGCTCCGGAGGGCGTCCGAGGGGCTCGAGCGGCCCAGGGCACAGCTGCGGCTCTTCGCCCGGGAGGCGGAGGGCCGCTACCGGTCGGTTCGCCGGGTCGACATCGCGCTCGAGTCGCGGGGCCACTACGCTCACGAGCTCGAGCCGGGGGGCGTCTACCGCGCCGAGATCCACCTCGTCGACCGCTCCGGGCGCGAGCGGAGGCTCGGCCCCCCGTCGGGCGACGTGGCGCTGCCGCCCGCCGGGCCGTCGCCGCTCGTCGACGACCTCTTGGCCCGCATCCCCGCGGAGCTCCCGCTCGGCCGCGGGGGGAGGGAGGTCCGCCGGGGCGGGGGTTTCCCGGACGAGCTCCGGGAGCTCCTGGCGCGCCTCTCGGACGGGCCGCGCTCGCCGGGAGAGGGCGCGCCGGCGGGGGAAGCGGGCGGGAGCTCTTCTCCCGCCGCGGGCGCCGGAGAGGGCGGACGCGGCCCCGGAAAGGGAGGAGCCTAGAGATGGCGCCGGACGCTCCCGGGTACCTGTCGCTCCACCTTAACGCCCACCTTCCCTTCGTGCGTCACCCGGAGCGCCCGAGCGTCCTCGAAGAGGCCTGGCTCTACGCGGCGGTGACCGAGACCTACCTGCCGCTCCTCGCGGTGTTCGACCGGCTCGCCGAGGAGGAGGTCCCCTTCCGCGTCTCCTGCACCCTCTCGCCGACGCTCGTGGCGATGCTGCGCGACGAGCTGCTCACGCGCCGGTGCGCGAGGCACCTGGAACGGCTCTGCGAACTCGCCGACCGGGAGGTGCGCCGCACCCGCTCGGACCCGGTCTTCCACGGGCTCGCCCTCCACTACCGCGGCGAGTTCCGCTCCCTGCGCGCGCTCTTCGAGGACCGCTACCGGCGAGATCTGGTGTCGGCCTTCAAGCGCCTGGAGGACGCCGGCCGGCTGGAGATCGTCACCAGCGGCGCGACGCACGGCTTCCTGCCGCTCCTCCAGGTCCACCCCGAGGCGGCGCGCGCCCAGGTGTCGGTGGCGGTGAGCCACCACCGCCGCCACTTCGGGCGGGATCCCAAGGGCATCTGGCTGCCGGAGTGCGGCCACTACCCGGGCGTGGACGCCCTGCTCGCCGAGCACGACCTGCGCTACTTCTTCGTCGACGCCCACGGCCTGCGAGACGCCGCGCCACGGCCGCGCTACGGGGTCTACGCGCCGGTCTTCACCGAGAGCGGACCGGCCGCCTTCGGGCGCGACCCCGAGTCCTCGATGGAGGTGTGGAGCGCCGAGCACGGCTATCCCGGGGATCCGGACTACCGCGAGTTCTACCGGGACGTGGGCTGGGATCTCGATTGGGCCCGGGTGAAGGACTACGCCGGACCCGCCCGCCAGCGCCGGAACCTGGGGATCAAGTACTTCCGCATCACCGGCAGGACGGCGCACAAGGAGCCCTACCATCCCGCGCGGGCGCGGGAGCGCGCCGCCGCCCACGCACGGGACTTCCTCTCCCGCCGCCAGAAGCAGATCGAGTACCTAGCGTCCCGGATGGGCGGGGCGCGGCCGGTGGTGGTGTCCCCCTACGACGCCGAGCTCTTCGGGCACTGGTGGTACGAGGGCCCGCTGTTCCTCGACTTCCTCCTCCGCGGGGCAGCGTCCGGGCAGAGGACCCTCCGGCTCGCGACACCCGGGGACTACCTGGCCGAGAACCCGGAGCAGCAGGTCGCAACGCCCCCCACCTGCTCCTGGGGCGCCGGGGGCTACTCCGGGGTGTGGCTCGACGGCTCGAACGACTGGGTCTACCGCCACCTGCACCAGGCGGCCGAGCGCATGGTCGCCCTGGCGCGGGACTTCCCCGAGCCGACGGCCCTCGAGCGGCGCGCCCTCAACCAGGCGGCGCGGGAGCTCCTGCTCGCGCAGTCCTCCGACTGGGCCTTCATCCTCAAGACCGGCACGGCGGTGGACTACGCCCTCCGCCGCATCCGGGAGCACGTGCTGCGCTTCACCCGCCTCTTCGAGGAGGTGCGCGCCAGGCGCGTCGACGCGCGCTGGCTCGCCGGGGTGGAGGCGAAGGACAACCTCTTCCCGGAGATCGACTACCGGGTCTACCGGCCCCGGGGCCCGGGCGAGCGCGGGCCCTAGGCTCGCTCGCCCCGGCGCCGCGCTCGCCCTACCAGGCGATGCCGCGGCCTCCCTTGATGTACTGCTGCAGCTGGTTGATGAGCCAGTCCTTCTCGTCGACCATGAGCTGCAGGACGTCGAGCATGGACACGACGCCCTTCACCTCGCCCCCCTCCTTCACGAGCAGGTGGCGGGTGAAGTTGCGGCGCATCACCTCGGCGCACTCGCGCTCCTCGGTCTGCGGCGACACCGCCGGCAGGTCGTCGCGCATCACGTCGCGCACGGTGGCGTTCGCGGCCTCGCCGGTGGCGAGCGCCCGGTAGACGATGTCGCGCTCGGTGACGAGCCCCACGATTTTGCCCTCCTGCCGGACGCCGACCGAGCCGATGCGGCGGTCGGCCATCACGCGGGCGGCCTCCATCACCGGGGTCTTGCCTTCCAGGGCGACGATGTCGCGGTTGTATCGCTTCTCGATGGTAGCCATGGGTTCCCTTCCGATTCGGGTCCGGCATCTTACCGCGGGTGGCCGCCCCTGGGGGAGGAGAAGAGCGGCGGGCGCGTTGACCGCGGCAGCCGGGCCGACTAGCCTGCGCCAGCCGCCTTTCCCGGGGCTTCTCTTTCGAGAGCGGGACCGAGATTCGTCCATGGCCGAGGAGCTGGGAGCCACAGAGCGAGAGATCGTCGCGCAGCGCCTGCGCAAGGCCGAGGAGCTGCGCGCCCTGGGGGTGAACCCCTTCGGGAACGGCTGGCAGCCCCGGCACGTCGCGCGCGACGTCCAGGCGCGCTTCGGGGCCGCCCCCGCCGAGGAGATCGCCCGGGAGCCGGGGAGCTGGTCGCTCGCCGGCCGCGTCCTCGCGGTGCGGAGCTTCGGGAAGGCCGCCTTCCTCAAGCTCCGCGATCGCTCGGGCGAGATCCAGGTGTGGGTGAAGAAGGACCGGCTCGGCGAGCGCGGCTTCGAGGTCTTCAAGCTCCTCGACGTGGGCGACATCGTCGGGGTGGAGGGGCCGGCCACCCGGACCAAGACCGGCGAGCTCACCGTCGAGGCCGCGTCCTTCACCATCCTCACCAAGGCCATCCGCCCGCTGCCGGAGAAGTGGCACGGGCTCGTGGACGTGGAGCAGCGCTACCGCCAGCGCTACCTCGACCTCGTCAGCACCCCGGGGGTGAGGGAGACCTTCGAGAAGCGGGCCCGCATCGTCTCCGGCATCCGGCGCTTCCTCGACGAGCGCGGGTTCTTGGAGGTGGAGACGCCCACCCTGCACAAGCCCGAGGAGGCGGGGGGGGCCGCCGCCCGCCCCTTCGAGACCCGCCACAACGCGCTCGGGATGGACCTCAAGCTGCGCATCGCCACCGAGCTCCACCTGAAGCGGCTGGTGGTGGGCGGGCTGGAGAGGGTCTACGAGATCGGCCGCATCTGGCGCAACGAGGGCATCGACCGGCGCCACAACCCCGAGTTCACGAGCATCGAGTTCTACCAGGCCTACGCCACCCACGAGGACCTGATGCGGCTCACCGAGGAGCTCTTCCGCACCCTGGCGGTGGAGGTGAACGGGTCGGAGCGGGTGACCTTCCAGGGGCAGGAGATCGACTTCACCCCGCCCTTCCCGCGCTTCTCGCTCCTGGAGATGGGAGCGGGGGCGCTCGGTCTCGGCGCCGAGGACGCCCTCGCCGGCCGGGGGCTCGCCGAGGCGCTCGCGCGCGCCGCCACCCGCGAGGGGGACTCCGAGGACGCCTGGAAGCTGGAGCGGGCGGCCAAGGCCTCTCCCGGGGAGGCGGTGGCGCTCGCTTTCGAGGTCTTCTGCGAGCACAAGCTCCCGAGGGACCGGCCGGCGTTCGTGGTGGACTGGCCCATCGAGACGAGCCCGCTCTCCCGTCGCCGGGACGGGGAGCCGAGGCTGGTGGACCGCTTCGAGATGTTCGTGGCCGGGATGGAGGTGGCGAACGCCTTCAGCGAGCTCAACGACCCCACCGACCAGCGGGCCCGGTTCGAGGCGCAGGTGAGGGCGCGCGCGGCCGGGGACGAGGAGGCGATGCCGTTCGACGAAGACTTCGTGCGGGCGCTCGAGCACGGCATGCCCCCCACCGCCGGAGAGGGCATCGGAATCGACCGCGTGACCATGATCCTCGCCGACGCCGCCTCCATCCGGGACGTCATCCTCTTCCCGCTGCTCAAGCCGCGCGAATGAGGCGGCCGGGGGTCTCCCGCCCCCGGGCCGGGGGGCGCGGCGCCCGCGCCAGGGGGGAGCGGTTGCGAGGGAGCGGCGGGCGAGCGGCCCGAGGGAAGGAGCCTTCGGGCGGGAAGCTCCTACCGGGGCTCACGGGTTGGAGGGGGATGCGATGGATCCGGTGAGCTCGAGCCCCGAGGCGCGCGAGCGGGCCGAGCGCCCGGTGGCGCCGGTCTTCTCCTTCCCTACCTTCTTGCTCGCGCTCGCCGGGGTCGGATGCGCGCCGGCGCTCCTGGCGGCGGCGCACGTGTTCTTCGGCGACCGGCTCGGGCTCGCGGCCGGGCTGGCGAGCGCGCTCGCCGCCCTTTCGGCCGCCCTGTGGGCCGCCGCCTGCGGCGCCGCCGCCGCGGCGTTCGGGCGGCGCCTCGCCTTCTACGAGATCCTGGCGGCGGCGCTCCTCCTCCTCGCCGTCCTGCTCGGGCCGGTGCTCCTCCTGCTCCCCCGGCTCCGCTCCCTCCCACTCGTGCTGCACTCCTGGGAGGCCCAGGGCCGGGTGGTGCTCGTGGTCGGGCTCGTCCTGGTGGCGGTGGCGGCCGGGGCACTCGCCTTCCTCGGCTCCACCGTCGGCTACCTCTTCACCGGCTCCGGCCGCCTGGACGCATCCTTCGGCTACGAGCTCTACATCGCCCGCAGCCACCTGCGGCTCACGCCGCGCCTCCTGGTGGGGCTCTTCCTGGTCGTGGTTACCGGGGTGGTGCCGGGACTGCTCGCCGGGGTGGGCTGGTCCTTGTGGCGGGACGCGGCGGAGCGGCGCGCCGCCCGGCGCGGGGAGCCGCACGAGCGCCCGCGGCTCGCCGCCACCATGATCATGACCCTCATCTCCATCGGCGGGGTGGCCACCGGGGTGTGGGCGCTCACCGTGGTGCTCTCGGTGATGAGTGGCTTCGAGGCCGACCTGAAGAAGAAGATCCTCGGCGCCCACGCCCACGGGGTGGTGCTGAAGTACGGCCAGAACGAGTTCACCGACTGGAAAGAGGTGAGGGACCGGGTGCTCGGCGTGCCCGGGGTCAAGGCGGCCACCCCGTTCCTCTACAACGAGGTGATGCTCTCGGCCGGGAGCAACCTGACCGGGTCGATCCTGAAGGGGGTCGACCCCGGCACCATCGGGCGGGTCACCGACCTGCCGCGGGACATGGAGGAGGGGAGCCTGGAGTGGCTCGCGCACCCCGAGGGCATCCCGGAGGGGCGGCGGGCGCGCTCGCTCGCCGACGACCTCTCGGGGGGCAAGCCTTCCGCCCCGGAGTCGGCGCGCCCCCGGGAGAGGCTCCCCGGGATCGTGGTCGGACGGGAGCTGGCGCGCAGCCTGCGGGTGGGGATCGGGGACGTCGTGAACGTGGTCTCCCCCTTCGGCGACATGGGCCCGGCCGGGCCCCAGCCCAAGAGCCGGTCCTTCCGGGTGGCGGGGATCTTCTACAGCGGGATGTACGAGTACGACGCCAAGTTCGCCTACCTGGACCTGGCGGAGGCGCAGCGTTTCTTCGGCACCGGCGACTCGGTCACCGGCCTCGAGCTCAAGGTGGCGGACGTGGACGCGGCGCGCCCGGTGATGCGGCGAGTGCTCTCGGCGCTCGACGGCTACCCGTACCGCACCAAGGACTGGGGGGAGATGAACCGCAACCTCTTCTCCGCCCTGATGATGGAGAAGATCGTGATGGCGGTGATCCTGGGCTTCATCGTGCTCGTGGCGAGCTTCATCATCGTCGCGACCCTGGTGATGCTGGTGCTGGAGAAGACCCGGGAGATCGCGGTCCTGAAGTCCATGGGGGCGGGGCTGCCGAGCATCATGAAGATCTTCGTCGCCGAGGGGCTGGTGATCGGCGCGGTCGGGACCGCCTTCGGGCTCCTGCTCGGGCTCGGCACCTGCCTCCTCATCGACAAGGTGGGGATCCCGCTCGACCCCGAGGTGTACTACATCAGCAACCTGCCGGTGCTCATCGAGCCGCCGCAATTCGCGATGGTGGCGCTCACCGCCCTCGGTCTCTCGTACCTCGCCACCATCTACCCGGCCACCAAGGCCTCCCGGCTCAGGCCGGTGGACGGGCTGCGGAGCGAGTGATGGCGAAGACCCTGCTCCACATCGAGGGGCTCTCGAAGACCTACCTCATGGGCGGGCGCCCGCTGGAGGTGCTGCACGGGGTGAGCCTGGACATCGGGGAAGGGGAGGTGGTGGCGCTCACCGGCCCCTCGGGCGCGGGGAAGAGCACCTTCCTCCACCTGGTGGGGACGCTCGACGAGCCCACCGCCGGGCACGTCCTCTTCGAGTCGAGGGACCTGGCGACGCTTCCCGAGGACGACCTGGCACGCTTCCGCAACGAGACGGTGGGGTTCGTGTTCCAGAGCCACCACCTGCTGCCGGAGTTCACGGCGCTCGAGAACGCCATGATGCCCGCCCTGGTGCGGAGGCTCGATCGCAGGGAGGCGCGCCGGCTCGCCGAGGCGAGCCTCGAGCGGGTCGGGCTCTCCGACCGGATGGCGCACCGCCCCGGCGAGCTCTCCGGGGGCGAGCAGCAGCGGGTGGCGCTCGCGAGGGCGCTCGTGCTCGAGCCGCGCCTCCTCCTCGCCGACGAGCCCACCGGGAACCTCGACCCGGGCACGGCCGAGGGGATCCACGAGCTCCTGAAGGACCTGAACCGGACGCTCGGGATCACCGCCGTCATCGTCACGCACAACGAGCAACTGGCGGCGTCGCTCCCGCGCCGGGTCCGGCTCCTGGCCGGCCGGCTGGTCTAGAGCGGCAGATTCCCTTTTGGCTTTGAGCTTTTCGCCACCATGCACTAGATTCCGCGGCTTCGTGAGGAGCCTGCTCCCCATCGCGGCAGTGGTGTGCCTGGCCGCCGGCCTGCCCGTGCGCGCCGAGGAGGAGGAGGGCCCCATCTCGGCCATCGAGGTGGAAGGGAACCGCCGGGTCGAGGTGGACGCCATCCGCGGGGTCCTCTCCACCAAGGTGGGGCAGACCGTCGACCCGAAGAAGGTGCAGGCCGACGTGCGGGCGGTGATGAAGCTCGGCTACTTCTCCGACGTCACCATCGACGAGAAGGGCCCCCCGGGAAAGCCCATCCTGGTGGTGAAGGTGGTGGAGAAGCCCTCGGTGCAGGACGTGCGCATCCAGGGGAACGACGAGATCGCCACCGACGACCTGAAGGACCTGGTGGAGGTGAAGCGCTACGCCATCCTCGACACCTCGGCGGTCCGCAGGACGGTGAAGAAGATCCAGGAGAAGTACGTGGAGAAGGGCTTCTACCTGGCCGACGTCACCTGGAAGGTGGAGGACAAGCCGGACAACCAGGTGGTGGTGACCTTCCTCATCGACGAGCGCGCCAAGGTGCAGGTGCGCCGCATCAACTTCGTGGGGAACGAGCACGTCCCCAAGGACGAGATCACCCCCTACATGCAGACCCAGGAGGGCAACTTCCTCGCCTTCCTCTCCTCCGCCGGCACCTACAAGGAGGAGGCCTTCCAGCGCGACCTGCAGGCGGTCCAGGCCGTGTACCTGGAGCGGGGCTACGTGAACGTGAAGGTGGGGAAGCCCACCATCATGCTGAGCCCCGACCGGTCGCAGCTGTTCATCAGCATCCCCATCGACGAGGGCGAGCCCTACACCATCGGGAAGATCGACTTCGGGGGCGATCTGCTGGGCATGAAGCCCTTTCTCTACCCGGTCCTGGAGTCGACCCCGGGGCAGCTCTTCCAGCGCTCCAAGGTGGCGCACGACCTCTTCGCCGTCGGCGACTTCTACAAGGACCTCGGCTACGCCTACGTCAACGTCAACCCCAACACCAACCTCGACCCCAAGACCCACACCCTCGACCTGGTCTTCGAGGTGCAGCCCGGGCAGAAGGTCTACATCGAGCGCATCGACATCCAGGGGAACACCAAGACGCGCGACAAGGTCATCCGCCGCGAGCTGCGCATTTACGAGGGGGACCTCTACAACGCCAGCGCCATCAAGCTCTCGAAGAACCGCGTCACCGCGCTCGGGTACTTCGAGACGGTGGAGATCACCACCAAGAAGGGGAGCGCCGAGGACCGGGTGGTAGCGGTGGTGGAGATCAAGGAGAAGTCGACCGGCACCTTCCAGATCGGGGCCGGCTTCTCCTCCTACGAGAACTTCATCCTCACCGGGCAGATCAGCCAGAACAACTTCTTCGGGTGGGGCCAGACGCTCTCCCTGCAGGTGCAGTGGTCCTCGCTGCGCCAGCTCGGCCAGATCCAGTTCATCGAGCCCTACTTCCTCGACACCAAGTGGACCTTCGCCTTCGACCTGTACGCCAACGAGGCCCTCTACTCCAACTTCACCCGGCGCGCGGTGGGCGGCTCGGTGACCTGGGGCTACGACATCGGCGCGCTCTCCTCCTTCTGGCCGTTCCTGGGCAAGTTCGAGGACCTGCGCATCTTCGGCACCTACCTGCTCGAGGGGATCAGCGTCACCTCGGCGCTCTCCGACCTCCTGCTCTACAACCGCTTCACCTCCGGGACCACGAGCGCGGTGCGCGCCTCCCTCCAGTGGGACCGGCGCGACAACCGCCTCTACCCGAACGCCGGGTTCTACGCGACCGTGGGGGTCGAGCTGGCGCCGCCCTTCCTCGCGCCCGCCGCCATCTTCGGGCAGGAGGTGAACCTCTTCTACCGGGAGACCTTCGAGTTCCGCCTCTACCAGCCCATCTGGCAGCAGCTCACCTTCCGCTTCCGGCTCTTGGCCGGAGCGATCCGCGGCTGGGACGCGGCCCACCCCGTCCCCATCTCCGAGCTCTACTACGTGGGAGGCATCAACACCGTCCGCGGCTACCGCCTCTACTCGCTCGGCCCGACGGTGCTGGTGGGCCAGAATCCGGCCGCCGACGCGGCGCTGCGCCAGCTGCAGACGGGCGGCAACAAGGAGCTCGTCCTCAACTTCGAGCTCGAGTACCCGATCTTCGAGAAGATGGGCATCCGGGCGCTCGTCTTCTTCGACGCCGGCAACGCCTTCGCCCCCGGAGCCTACACCGATCCGTCCGTGCCCCAGTCGCTCTACAAGTCGGTGGGCTTCGGCTTCCGCTGGTTCAGCCCCATCGGCCCGCTCCGCTTCGAGTGGGGCTTCCCGCTCAACCGCCGCAAGGACCCGGTCACCGGCGTCTACATCGACAATCCCGTGGATTTCCAGTTCACCATCGGCAGCTTCTTCTGAACCCCAGAACAAGGAAGGAACATGCGCACCTCCATCGCCATCCCCGCCGCCCTCGCCCTCGCCCTCGCCCTCCCCCGCGCCGTCCGCGCCGACGTCAAGATCGGCTACGTCAACCTCCAGATGGCCGTGAACGAGGTGGACGAGGGGAAGGCGGCCAAGGCCGCCCTGAAGAAGGAGTTCGACCAGAAGCAGAAGGTCCTCGACGAGCGCCAGTCCGAACTGAAGAAGTTCAAGGAGGACCTGGACAAGCAGGCGGTCGTCATGTCCGACGACGCCAAGCGCGAGAAGCAGACCGAGTTCGACCGCAAGCTCATGGAAACGCAGGGCATGTTCGTGCAGATGCAGAAGGAGCTGAGCGAGCGCGAGCGCGAGATGATGAAGGGCATCTTCGACAAGATGGAAGGCATCATCCGCGAGATCGCCGACAGCGAGGGGTTCGCCTTCGTCTTCGAGCAGCAGAACGCCGGGCTCATCGTGGCGCCGAAGCAGTTCGACCTGACCGGCGAGTTGGTGCGGAAGTACAACGCACGTTACAAGGCGGGAGCGGCTCCGGCCGCGGAGAAGAAGCCGGCGAAGAAGCAACCGTAGGAGGTCACGTGGCCTTCACCCTTGAGGATCTGGCGGGCCGCGTCGGCGGCCGCGTCGAGGGCGACGGGTCCGTCCTCATCGAGCGGGTCAGGCCGCTCGAGGACGCCGGCCCCGGCGACGTCACCTTTTTCGCGAACCGGAAGTACCGGGCCGAGCTCGAGGCCACCCGGGCCTCGGCGGTGATCGTGGCGGAGGAGGAGGCGGTGCCGGGGGGGCGGGCGCTCCTGCGGGCCCGGGACCCCTACCTCGCCTTCGCCAAGATCTCGACGCTCTTCCACCCGCCCCGCGAGTCCGTCCCGGAGATCGCCCCCGGGGCGGTGGTGCACGAGAGCGCCCGGGTGCATCCGAGCGCCCAGGTGATGCCGCTCGCCTACGTGGGTCCGGGAGCCCGGGTGGGAGCCCGCACCATCCTCTACCCGGGGGTGGTCCTCGACGAGGAGGCGCGGGTGGGCGACGACTGCGTGCTCTACCCCAACGTGGTGGTGCGCGAGCGCTGCACGGTGGGGGACCGCTGCATCCTGCAGCCGGGGGTGGTGGTGGGCGGGGACGGGTTCGGCTTCGCCTTCGACATGGAGGGCGAGGGGGGGAGCGGCCCGCGCCACTACAAGGTCCCGCAGGCGGGGATCGCCGTCGTCGAGGACGACGTCGAGATCGGCGCCAACTCCTGCGTGGACCGGGCCACCCTGGGCCAGACGGTGGTGCGGAGGGGCGCGAAGGTCGACAACCTCGTCCAGGTGGGCCACAACGTCGAGGTCGGGCCGCTCTCCCTCCTCGCCGCCGGGACCGGGATCGGCGGCAGCACGCGCCTCGGGATGGGAGTGATCTGCGGCGGGCAGGTGGGCCTCGTCGGCCACCTGCAGATCGGCGACGGCGTCCGCTTCGGGGCCCAGAGCGGGGTCACGAACGACGTCGCCGCCGGCGAGACCTACAGCGGTTACCCGGCCGTCCCCCACGCCCAGTGGCGTCGGGAGGTGGTAGCCCTGCACAAGCTCCCCGAGCTCCTCAAGCAGGTGAAGGAGCTCGAGAAGCAGGTGAAGAGACTGGAGGAGGGAAAATGAGCGAGCGCCAGCCCCCGTTGATGGACGTCAACGCCATCGAGAAGATCCTGCCCCATCGCTACCCCTTCCTCCTGGTGGACCGGGTGCTCTCCTTCGAGCCCATGAAGACCCTGGTGGCGGTGAAGGGGGTGACGGTGAACGAACCCTTCTTCGCCGGCCACTTCCCCGGCCACCCGGTCATGCCGGGGGTGCTCATCCTCGAGGCGCTGGCACAGGCGGCCGCGCTGCTCGCCAAGGCGTCGATGGCGAACGCCCCGGGCGACAAGGTGACCTACCTCATGGCCATCGACAACGCCCGCTTCCGCAAGCCGGTGGTGCCGGGTGACCGCCTCGAGCTCCGCGTCGAGGTGGTGAAGCACAAGGGCGCCGTCTGGAAGGAGAAGGGCGTCGCCTACGTCGACGGCGAGGTGGCGGCGGAGGCCGAGTTCATGGCCATGCTCGTCGACCGCGAGAAGGTGGAGTGAGGCGCCCATGGCCATCCACCCCACCGCCATCGTCTCCGCGGGCGCGGAAATCGACCCGAGCTGCGAGATCGGGCCGTACGCCGTCATCGGCCCCAGGGTGAAGATGGGGCCCCGCAACACCGTGGGGGCGCACGCCGTCCTCGACGGCGACACCACCCTCGGGGCCGAGAACCGCATCTTTCCCCACGCCGCCGTGGGCACCGAGCCGCAGGACCTGAAGTACCGCGGGGAGCGCACCCAGCTGGTGATGGGCGACCGCAACGTGGTGCGCGAGTTCGCCACCGTCCACACCGGCACCGCCCAGGGCGGCGGAGTCACCCGCGTCGGATCGGGCTGCCTCCTCATGGCGACGAGCCACGTCGCCCACGACGTCCACCTGGGCGACCGCTGCATCCTCGCCAACTGCGCCGTTCTGGCCGGACACGTGAAGACCGAGGAGGGGGCCATCTTCGGGGGGCTCTCCGCGGTTCAGCAGTTCACCCGCGTCGGACGGCTCGCCTACGTGGGCGGGTTGAGCGGGGTGAACATGGACGTGGCCCCCTACCTGATGGTGTCCGGGGCGCGCGGCGAGGTGGTGGGGATCAACGTCGTCGGCCTGCAGCGCGCCGGCTACACCGAGGAGCAGGTGGGGCGCATCAAGGAGGCCTACCGGATCGTCTTCCGCGCCAAGCTGCCGCTCGCCGAGGCGGTGGCCCAGCTAAAGGCGGAGATGGGCCAGCACGCCGAGGTGGCCCACTTCGTCCGCTTCCTGGAGTCCGCGGAGCGCGGGCTGCTCCGCTAGGCCGTGGCGACCATCGGCCTCATCGCCGGCGGCGGCCGATTCCCCATCCTCTTCGCCGAGAGCGCCCGCCGCGCCGGCCACCGGGTGGTGGCCGCCGCCCACGTGAACCAGACCGACCCCTCCCTGGAGAAGCTCGTCGACGAGTGCGTCTGGGTGAAGCTCGGCCAGTTCGGGAAGGTGCTGGGGGCGCTCCAGGCGGCCGGGGCCCACGAGGTGGTGATGCTCGGCTCGATCGCCAAGGCGCGCTTCTTCCGCGACGCCTGGCTCGACGGGCTCGGCCTCCAGGTGATGGCGCAGGTGGCGGTGCGCAGCGACGACAACCTCCTGCGCACCATCGCCCGCGGCCTGGAGGAGCGCGGACTGCCGGTCATCGACCCCACCCCCTATCTCCAGGACCGGCTCGCGCCGGAGGGGGTCCTCGGCAAGCACACCCCGAGCGAGGAGGAGTGGGCGGACGCCCGCTACGGCCTCGAGCTCGCGCGCGCCATCGGGCAGCTCGACCTGGGCCAGACGGTGGTGGTGAAGGAGCGCGTGGCCCTGGCCGTCGAGGCGCTCGAGGGCACCGACGCCTGCATCCGGCGCGGCGGGGAGCTCTCCAAGGAGGGCGCGGTGGTGGTGAAGGCGGTGAAGCCCCGCCAGGACCGTCGCTTCGACCTGCCGGCGGTGGGGCCCGACACCGTCGACGCCATGCGCGAGTCCCGCTGCCGGGTGCTCGCGGTCGAGGCGGGCGCCACACTGGTGATGGACCTCGAGGAGATGGTTCGCCGGGCCGACAAGGCCCGCATCGCCCTCGCGGGCGTGCGCTAGATGGTCCCCTGGCTTCGCGAGGCGAAGGGCGCCCTCCTCCTCGAGGTGCTGGTGCAGCCGCGCGCCTCGAGGACGCGGCTCGCGGGCGAGCACGGCGACCGGCTCAAGATCCAGCTCGCCGCCCCTCCGGTGGACGGGGAGGCGAACGCGGCGCTCCTCGACTTCCTCGCCCGGGAGCTCGGCCTGCGCCGCGCCGACCTCTCGATCGAGCGCGGCGAGTCGGGCCGGCGGAAGACGGTGCGGGCGGCGGGGGCGGACGCCTCCCGGGTGCTCGCCTGGGTCGCGAGCGCGCGGGCCGGGTGACGCCGGGGAGCCGACGCTCCCGCGCGGACGAGCTCGCTCGTTCCGTGCAGCTCCCTCGCACGCGCTAGCCCCGGAAGGGTGGGCATGTTATGTACCCCGCCCGATGAGCCCGCCGCCGGCCGAGCCCGAGCACCGTTTCCTGCGCGCCTGCCGTCGCCTCCCCGTGGACCGGGTCCCGGTGTGGATGATGCGGCAGGCGGGCCGCTACCAACCGAGCTACCGCGCCGTCCGCGAGAAGGTGGGCTTCCTCGAGCTCTGCCACTCGCCCGAGCTCATCGCCCAGGTCACCGTGAGCCCCATCGACGAGTTCGGGTTCGACGCGGCCATCCTTTTCTCCGACATCCTCATCCACCTCCCGGCGATGGGGCTCGACCTCTCCTTCGAGAAGGGCGAGAAGGGCAAGGGCGACGGGGGGCCCAAGATCTCGAACCCGGTCCGGACCCGATCGGACGTCGAGGCGCTGCGGGTGCCCGATCCGGCCCGCGACCTCCCCTACGTGGGGGAGGGGGTGCGCGCCATCCGGCGCGCGCTCGCCGGGCGCGTCCCGCTCATCGGCTTCGTCGGCGGCCCGTTCACGGTGGCGAGCTACGCCGTCGAGGGAGGGAGTCAGGGATTCTCCCGCCTGAAGGGAATGCTCTACGCCGACCCCTCCGCCGCCCATGCCCTCTTCGACAAGCTCACCCGCGCCGCGGTGGTGCAGCTCCAGGCCCAGGTGGAGGCGGGGGCAGAGGCGGTCCAGATCTTCGAGAGCTGGCTCGGGGAGCTCGGGCGCGAGGACCTGAAGGAGTTCTCGTTCCCCTACCTGGCGCGCATCGCCGAGGCGGTGCGGCCGCTCGGCGTCCCTGCCATCTTCTTCTCGACCGGGACGAGCACCCACCTCGAGGCCCTGGCGGGCCTCGGGTACCCGGTCCTCTCCATCGACTGGCGCATCCCCATGGAGGAGGCGCGGGCGCGCGCCCCCGGACTCGCCTTCCAGGGCAACCTCGACTCCGCGCTGCTGCTCGCGCCGAAGGAGACGCTCCTCGCCCGGACCCGGGCGCTCCTCGAGGCGGGAACCCGGGCGCCCGGCTACATCTTCAACCTGGGCCACGGCATCACCCCGCCCACGCCGCCGGCGAACGTGAGGGCGGTGGTCGAGGCGGTGCACGCCTTCGAGCCCCGCGGAGCCTAGAGCCGTGATCGCCATCCCCTCACTGGAACTCATCCGGAAGTACGACCGCCCCGGCCCGCGCTACACGAGCTACCCCACCGCCCCGGAGTGGTCGGAGTCCTTCGGACCTGCCCAGTTCGCGGAGAGCCTGGAGCGGGCGGACGCCCAGACCGGCCCCCTCTCCGTCTACGTGCACCTCCCGTTCTGCCGGGAGATGTGCCGGTTCTGCGGCTGCAACGTGGTCGCCACCCACGACCGCACCCGGGCCGACGAGTACCTCGACGTGCTCGAGAGGGAGGTGGCGCTCGTGGCCGCGCGCCTGCCCCACCGGCGCACCGCCACCCAGCTGCACTGGGGCGGCGGCACCCCCACCTTCCTCGACGAGAAGCAGCTCACCCGCTGCCATTCCATCCTCGCTCGCGAGTTCAACTTCGCGAAGGACGCCGAGCTCGCCATCGAGATCGACCCGGCCATCACCACCCGCTCCCAGATCGAGCGGCTCTCGGAGCTCGGCTTCAACCGCATCTCCATGGGGGTGCAGGACTTCGACGCCCGGGTGCAGGAGACGGTGGGGCGCATCCAGGGCGAGAAGGAGACCGCCGACCTGGTGCAGGCGGCGCGCGACCACGGCTTCCGGGGCGTGAACCTCGACCTCATCTACGGCCTCCCCTACCAGACGCAGGACACCTGGCGGCGCACCCTCGACAAGATCCTCCGCATCCACCCGGACCGCATGGCGGTGTTCGGATTCGCCTGGGTCCCCTGGGCGAAGCCGCACCAGCGGCTCCTGCCCGAGTCGGCGCTGCCGAAGACGGCCGAGCGGGTGGAGCTCTTCCTGGCCGCGGTCGAGACCTTCACCCGCGCGGGTTACCGCCTCATCGGCCTCGACCACTTCGCCCTCGAGTCGGACGAGCTCGCCCGCGCCCAGGACGAGGGCGTCCTCACCCGGAACTTCCAGGGCTACACCGTGCGCCCCGCCGACGACACGGTGGCGCTCGGCATGACCTCCATCTCGGACATCGGCGGGGCCTACGCCCAGAACGCCCACCGCCTGAAGGAATGGGCCGAGCTCGTGAACTCGGGCACCATCCCGGTGTCGAAGGGCATTCGGGTCACCGAGGACGACGTGCTGCGCCGCTTCGTCATCAACCGGGTGATGTGCCTCTTGCGGCTCGACCTCTCCGAGGTGGAGCGGCGCTTCGGGACGCAGGCGCGCCAGGCCATCGAGGCCTCGATGAAGCCCGGCCTGCCGGAGCTCGTGGCGGACGAGCTCGTCTCCTTCGACGGAGAGGTGCTGCGCGTCACCCCGGTCGGCCAGCTCCTGGTGCGCAACGTGGCCATGATGTTCGACGCCTACCTGCCGAAGCGCAGCGGGGAGGCGCGGCAGACGTTCTCGCGCACCGTGTAGGGGGCGTTCCCCGGCGGGCGGGAAGGGGGAGGG
>Ga0335076_10000185_pt1 | contig 52878 bp, 41 predicted proteins | sample Lox_Sample_25_FD_206717 | JGI IMG/M metagenome (GOLD analysis project Ga0335076, IMG submission 206717) | Soil microbial communities from Loxahatchee National Wildlife Refuge, Florida, United States - Lox_Sample_2.5 | ecosystem: Environmental > Terrestrial > Soil > Wetlands | place: USA... | reverse complement strand
GCCCGGCGGACGGCACCGAGCTGCCCGAACTGCCCGGGCCGCTGCCGCGCGGCGTCATCGACAGGCCCGGCGTCCAGGCCTTCCTCGACGCCCGGGAAGCCGAGGCGGTGCTGCCGGAACTGGTCACTGCGGTGGGCCGGGCCATGGCCGGAGCGCAGCCCGTGCTGATGGTCAGCCACGACGCGACCGAGAACGCCTGGTGGATCGCGGCCGTCTCCTACCTGCTCGGCGAGCGCCTGGCGTACCGGATGACGTTCACCACCTACAGCCACCGGCCCGGCTACTCTCGGTACCACCTGACCGGGATCCTGCCGGAGATGCTGCCCCCCGACGCCGGGCCGGGCTTCCAGACGTTCGACTTCGCCGCCGGGCGGACGCCGGTGACCGGCACGCACCCCCTGGCCGCGCTGCTGGTGAGCACCGGGGTGATGGCCTGCGACGGGCTCTGGCAGCAGGCGACGGCCTTCGCCTCCGGGGCCGAGACGGACTTGGACGACTGGCTCGCGCCGGTGGCCGTGGCGGCCGGGCTGCTCGGCAAGCCGCTGGCCCCCGGCGAGGCTGACGCCGTAGCCCGCTGGCTGCCCGGCGCGGCCGGCCGGCTGGAGCCGCAGCTCACCGACGTCGGCCTGGGCGTCGTGCTGGCCCAGCCGGACGGCACGCTGGCCGGCGAGCGGCTGGCCGACCTGCTCGGCCTGGCCCGGCGGCTGGCCAGCCCGACCCGGGTCGAGCAGGCCGAGCGCCTGCTGGCCGGCCAGGCGATGACGCACATCATGCGGGGCGAGCCGGCCATGCCGGTCCGGTTCCAGAGCCCGGCCGCGCGGATCGCGAGCGACCGGGCCGCCGGCATCCTGGCCACGGCCCCGCCGGCCACGGTACAGGCGATGCTCGAGTGGGCGGCCGCCTCGGGGCTGCCGCTCCCCGAGGCGGAGCTCGAACGATACGGGAGGACCCGGCTGGACCCGGCCATGGGCACGCCCGCCGGCTACCCGGCCGTCGTGCGCGGACTGCTCGGGCGGCTGGCCGTGGAGCCGCCCGAGGCGGCCGAGGCGGCACTCGGCGGTCCGCTCGGTGACCGGCTCACCCGCGACAACCTCGCCGCGCATCCCGAACTGACGGAGTTGTGGCTGCTCCAGCGCGTGGCCAGGGGCGAGGAGACGCCGCTGCGGGCCTACGACCAGATCGTGGACGGCCGCGGCGGGACGGACCGCGTCGACGGGGCGTTGCTGCGCCTGCTGTGGCCGCGCGGCTGCCCGCCGGATCAGCTCACCGAACTGCTCGGCGTGCTGACCGATCCCGCCACGCCCGCCGTCCTCGACTGGTTCACCGGGCAGATCGGCGCCACCGCGCGCGGAGGGGACGGCTGGCCCCGGCTGGCCGGGGCGCTGGCGGAGCACCCGATCCTGGCGATGCTGCCCGAAGCGCTGGCCCGTTCGGCGCGGAACACAGCGCGGGTGGTGCCGCTGGTCGAGCGGGCCCACGAAGGCGATGTCACCGTGTTCCCCACCCTGTTCGGCGAGTACGCCACGGCCGACCCCGGCACCCGCCGCGTGCTCGACCGGGTGCTGCCCCGGCTGCTCATCGACGCCGACCCGCTCGGCCCGGCGCTGCGCGGCTGTCCCGCGGAGGTCGCCACGGTCTTCTGCGCGGGGCTCGACCGCCTGCTCGCGCCGCCGCGGCCGGACATCGCCCTGGCCCGGCGGGTCTTCGTCGTACTCGCCCAGGCCGAGGCGGCCGGCCAGGTTCACGGCCGGCTGGCCGCGTCCTTCGAGCGGGTCCGCAGGTGGCCTCGCCGTGACCTGAACGCCCTGGCCCAGGTGCTCGAGAACGACGCCGGGATGCCCGGGACGTTCCGGGCCTGGCGGGACGCGCACCGCGGCGGGCTGGCCCGCAAGCTGCTCGGCGGGGCGGCCCCGCCCGCGGCCGGGCGGTGACGGGAGGCCGGGCCGGTGGCAGTTCTCTACATCCTGGCCGGCCTGGTGGCCGGCCTGCTCTACCTGGGCTACCTGGCCTGCGCCGTGCCGATCGCGGCGGCGTTCGCCTTCGCCGTCTACGGCCTCGGGATGCCGGTGGCCTACCTCGCCGGCCTGTGGCGGGTCCTGGTCGTCCGCCGCCCCGGGCTCCCGGCGAGGACGTTGCCCGCCAGGAAACCGGCCCCGAAGGGGGATGCCGATCCCGCGATCGTGCAGTACTTCTACGGCCCCGCGCTGACCGACGCCGACCAGGCGGTGCGCGTCGCCTTCGACACCTGCCGCGGCCTGTGGCACCGGGGCGCCCGGGCCGTCGCGGCGTCCTTCCGGCGCCAGGAGGCCCTCCTCACCGGCCCGTTCGGCCTGGGCGGCGCGATCGGGATGGCCGCCGGGACCGCGTTCGGGGCCGTAGCCGCGGCCGGCTGCGCCCTGGTCCACCTGCTCGCGGTCGGCGCCTCGGCGGCCTGCGTGCGCGCCGCCGGGACCGTCCTGCGCGGCGTCGACTCGGCCTTGCTCCGGGTCAGGAACATCCGGATGGTCTGCCCGAACCCCGAATGCTACGAACGGGTCCCCTACCCCGCGTACGAGTGCCCCCGCCGCACGTGCGGCAACCGGCACCGTGACGTCCGGCCGGGCCGGTTCGGCATCGTACGCCGCCGCTGCCAGTGCGGCGAGAAGATGAGGACCCTGCTGCTGTTCGGCTCCGCGCGGATGGACGCCTACTGCCCGTACTGCGGTAAGTCGCTGGAACACCGGCCGGGGAAGGCACCGGAAATCGTCCTGCCGTTCTTCGGCGCGACCGGCGCGGGCAAGACCCGCCTGGTGTTCAGCATGGCCGCGCAGCTGCGGCTGTGGTCGGCGGCTGCGGCGGCACGGCCCGGGGAGGCGCGGGTCACCGCCGAACTCGCTGACACCGCCACCGCCGGCCGGCTCACCAGCGCGAGCCAGTGGCTGACCCCGGGCAGCGCCATCGACCGGACGCCCCCGGGAGACCTGCCGCGGGCCTATGTCATCCGCCTGAACGCGGGCCGCGGTACCTGGCTGCTGCACATGTTCGACGCGGCCGGCGAGTACTTCATGACCACCGGGCGCATCCAGGAACTGCGCTACTTCGCCAGGGCCAAGACCTTCATCCTGGTCATCGACCCGCTGTCGGTCGAGTCCTTCTGGGACCAACTGCCGCCCGACCGGCAGGCGGAGCTGGCAGCGGTGCGGTCGTCAGCCGTCTCACCCGACCTGGCCTACCAGCAGGCGCACCAGGAGATCGAGACGATGCGGGTGCGGCTGAGGAAGGCGCACCTCGCGGTGGTCTTCAGCCGGGCCGACCTAATCGACGCGCCGGACGGCGATGTGGCCGCCTGGGCCAGCAACGAGCTCGGGCTGGGCAACCTGGTGCGCTCCGCGCAGCTGAACTTCAAGGAAGCCAGCTTCTTCCGCACCGCCGCCGTGATCACCGACGCGGGGCTGCACGAGTCCGTCCCGGTCCTGATCCGCTGGGTGCTCGCCCGCAACGGCGTCACCCTGCCCGGTGACTTGTCGTGACCAGCCCGGTCGAGGAGCAGGCCTACCGGTCGGCGCGGCGCTACATCTTCGCCGTCACGCTGGCCGTGGTCATCGCGCTGCCCGTGCTGCTCGTGTTCCTGTTCGGGGGCTGACACCCACTCCGTTCGGCCTGAAAAAGGCTAGGTGACGGGCGGCGGGGTGCCGTCGGCGCTGGCGGCGAGCCCGGTGTCCCACCCGCACACGACACAGGCGTGCCGGAAGGCCGAACGGGCGAACTCGAGCGCGGCCGCGTGCGGGTCGGCGGCGGCCCGGACGTCGTCCCAGTCCAGGACGTACTCGCCCAGCGCGGCGTCCCAGCGCGCGGCCGGCGGGGACAGGGCCAGGCGGTCGAAGCCCTCGGGGGCCGGGTGCGCGTAGGCGTAGAACGCCGCCTTCCCGTGGCGCGCGTCCCCCGGCCACCAGCCCACGGCGACCTCCTGGGCGTCCATCGCGTTGCGCATGATGAAGTCGTCCGACGGCGGCCGCGCGGGCAGCCCGGAGAACATGTTCACCGCCAGGTCGAACGACCCCCACCAGGCGTTGACCGGCGTGGACCGGCCGCGGTAGGGCGCCCGGTACGCGGCCAGCACCAGCGCGGCCCTGGTCGCCCCGCCGAAGTAGGCGGCGACCTCGCCGGGGTCGTAGTGCGCGTGCTCCTGGTCCGCGTCCAGCGCCACCCGCCAGCCGACCTCCTGCGGGGCCGGGTCGATCTCCACCGGCCCGCCCAGGTCGCGCACCGCGGCCAGGACCTCCCGGGTGACCGCGCCGACCGCCCGGTGCGGGGTGAGCCGGACGCGGGTGTCCCGGCCGCCACTGTGCTCCACGACGGCCTCGTGCCGCCGCAGGTCAAGGACGACGACCAATGACCCCGAACGATCTGGCGCGGGCAGCGGCAACGTCTCCCAGCCCCGCGCGGTCAGTCGCAGCGCGGCGTGCTGCAGCTGCGGCTCGGGCGGGGCCAGCGTGGCCGCCAGCTTGCCGAGCACCTGGGTATGGGCGTGCAGGGTGTCACACGTCGCGTGCCACTGCTCATAGGAGGGTAGTTCGGGCCAGGTCGATGACATGAGCCCAGGCTACGGGAGAGCGGGACGGCAGTTGACGGTGACACCTGACACGTCCACGCGCTGGTACTCGAAATCCGGGCAGCAGCGCGGCGCCCGCCGCAGGCGGTATGGTCATGATCATTCATCTTGGTAAGCGCGGAACCTGGAGCGTTATGCGAAACCGGCTGCGAGTGCAGGTTGCGCCGGGCGGTAGCCGGTGGTGGGCTGGTCGGGTGGATCCTGGCCGGGTGCTGGCAGCCGTCGATCGGCTCGCCCGTACCACCCCCTATGCCTGGGATCCCCGCACGCAGGCGTGAATGCGGTTACCGTGACAGGGATGAGGTTCGAGTTCGCCACCGCCGACCGCGTCGTGGCCGGGGCGGGACGGCTGGCCGAGCTGCCCGGACTGCTGGCCGGGCTGGGGTCGCGCGTGCTGGTGTGCACGGGCGCGAACCCGGCGCGCCACGCCGGGCTGCTGCCGGGCCTGGAGATGCCGGCCGCGGTGTTCCCGGTGGCCGGCGAGCCGACGGTCGAGGTGGCCCGGGCCGGGGTCGCCGCCGCGCGCGAGCACGGCGCGGACGTGGTCGCCGCAATCGGCGGCGGCAGCGTCATCGACGCCGGCAAGGCCGTGGCAATGCTGCTGGGGAACGGCGGCGACCCGCTGGACTACCTGGAGGTCGTCGGTTCGGGCCGCGCGATCAGCCGGCCCGGCGTGCCCTGCGTCGCGGTGCCCACCACGGCGGGAACCGGGGCCGAGGTGACCGCGAACGCCGTGCTCGCCGTGCCTGAGCACGGCGTCAAGGCCAGCCTGCGCAGCCCGCTGATGATCCCCCGGGTGGCGCTGGTCGATCCGCAGCTCACCGTGTCCTGCCCGGCGCCGGTCACGGCGTCCAGCGGACTGGACGCGCTCACCCAGTGCCTGGAGCCCTTCGTCTCGGTCCGGGCTACCCCGCTGACCGACGCCCTGGCCCGCGAGGGGCTGCTCCGCGCGGCGGCGGGCCTGCGGGCCGCCTACGCCGACGGCAGCGACCTGACGGCGCGGGAGAACATGGCCATCTGCGCGCTGCTGGGCGGGATCGCGCTGGCCAACGCCAAGCTGGGCGCGGTGCACGGGCTGGCCGGCGTGATCGGCGGGACCGCGGACGTGCCGCACGGCTTCGCCTGCGCCGCGCTGCTGGCGCCGGTCATCGAGGCCAACGTGCGGGCGCTGCGGTCCAGGCCGTCCGGGTCTGCCACACCGGGCCGGCCCGGCCCGGACCCTCCCGCCCTGGACCGGTACGCCGAGGCCGCCCGGCTGCTGACCGGCCGGCCCGGCGCATCCGTCGACGACGGCCTCGCCTGGATCCGGCAGACCCTCGGCCTGCTCGCCGTGCCCGGCCTGGCGGCGTTCGGCCTGGGGCCCGGGCAGGCCGGTGACATCGCTGCCAAGGCCGCCATGTCGAGCAGCATGCAGGGCAACCCGGTGATGCTGAGCCACGACGAGCTGGAAGAGGTCGTGCGGCGGGCGCTGTGAGGCCGGGGGACGGCCCAGATCGGCCACCTGCAGGTCCGCGTCGGCACCGAGCGGCATGCATCATGCATGCTAAATCTGCGGGCCCGCTTTTCGTTGATCTTCGCCCGGTACGGCCTTCCGCGATAGCTCCAGCCGTCCGGAGTTGGTGCTCCGCAAGGTCCCGGTCCTTGACCGGGAGACCCGGCCCGGGCGCGCGCGTCACGAGCACGGCAAGCGCGCACGCGGCCATGCGTTCGGGCGCCCGGGCGGCCCGGCCGGTGAGCACGACAGGCACGCGGGCTCCGAGCACGAGCCCGGCGGCCTGCGAGTCACCTAGGTAGTCGAGCTGCCTGGCGAGCAGGTTGCCGCTTTCAAGACCGGGTACGACCAGGATGTCGGCCTGCCCGGCCACGGTGGAGGCGACCTGGTTCGCGCGAGCCGCAGCCGGCGAGACAGCATCATCGAACGTGAGCGGCCCGTCGACGATGCCGCCGTGAATCTGGCGCCGCTCGGCCATCTTCGCCAGCGCCGCCGCGTCCAGCGACGAACGGAGCCTGGGGCTGACCGTCTCGGCGGCCGACAAGATCGCGACCTTGGGTACTTCGACACCGACCGCACGCGCCAAGTCGATGGCGTTCTGCACGATGTCGTGCTTGGCCGCCAGGTCCGGCTCGGCGTTGAGCGCCGCGTCGGTGAGGAACAGCAGCCTGGGGTAGCCCGGCACCTCCATGACGAATACGTGGCTCATCCGGCGGCCGGTCGCCAGCTCGGCTCCCAGGGAGATCGACGGGTCGATGAGCTCGTCGGTATGCAGGCTGCCCTTGAGTATCGCGTCCACCTGGCCCGCGGCGGCCAGGTCGGCAGCGGCGCGGGCGGCCGCGTGGCTGTGCTCGACGGCGACCAGCTGCAGACCGGTGACGTCGAGGTCATGTGCCGCGGCAACGCCGCGGATCCGGTCCTGCGGCCCCACCAGGACCGGGGTGATCAGCCCGGCCTGGGCAGCTGCCAGGGCGCCCATGATGTCGTCGAGGCCGACTGGGTGGACCACGGCCATGCGGACCGGCTCGAGCGCCTTGGCCCGGTCGACCAGCTTGCCGAACAACGCGCCGTGCTCGTACAGGCGGACCTCCGGCAGCACTACCCTCGGGCGGCGGACCTTCTCGACCGGGGCTATCACTGTCGCCGTGCCGTCGATGACCACTTCGCCGCGCTGGTTCACGCAGCGGCAATCCAACGAGATCCGCTTGCGCCCGGGATCTTTCGCCGCGGCCTTGACCGAGACGGCGATCACGTCGCCGACCATCACCGGGTGACGGAAGCGCAGCGTCTGCTCAAGGTAGATCGCACCCGGCCCGGGCAGCCTGGTGCCCAGCAACGCGGAGATCAGCGACGCACCCCACATGCCATGGGCGATGATCTCATGGAACATGTCGCTGTGGGCGTACTCCTCATCAACGTGCGCGGGGTTGACGTCACCTGACATCACCGCGAACAACTCGATGTCATCGCGGCTCAGGGTGCGGGTGAGCGTGGCGGTCTCGCCCAGTTCGATCTCATCGAACGTGCGATTCTCGATGAACACGCCGGGCTCGTCCCGTCCCATCGCCACCTCCGCAGACCTATCGGTAGTCCATCACGTCGGCCGGGCCATGACGACTGGTACCCCCCATAATCACTAGCCCCAGGGACCTCCGGCCCTAGCGAAATCGCGATGGCCCGGCCAGGTTAGGTGCCGGAGGAGATGACGATGGCGAGCGTATACGGTACCGGCCCAGACACGGCGGACCCCGTCGGATATCCGCCGGAGTGGGAGTTCGACGGGCTGCTCAGGGACGGTGAGGCGGTCGTGGTCCGCCCGATCCGCCCGGCCGACGCGCCGGGGTTGGTCGCACTGCGCGGCGCGGTGTCGCCCCGGACCGTGCACCAGCACGTCCTGCTGGCCGACCCGGTTCTCAGCCTGGGCACGGCGGCCGCCTTCAGCGAGCTGGACTACGACGCCCGGATGGCCTTCGTGGCGTTGGTCTCGGACGAGCTGGTCGGGCTGGCGAGCTATGACCGCCTGGCCACGCCGGTACCGGCCGCCGAGGCCGGCTTCATCGTGGCCGACGCCTCCCGGGGCCACGGCGTTACGACCCTGCTGTTCGAGAGCCTGGCGGAGTACGCGCGGAGCAGGGGGATGCTGCGCTTCGTCACCGAGGTCGAGGCACAGAACTCCGCCCTGCTCGACATCTTCGCGGCCACGGGGCTGCGCTGTACCCGGCGTCAGGACGGGGCGATGGTGCGGGTCGAGATCGATCTGCGGCCGACGGCGGCGTACCGCGCGTCGTGCGACCGGCGGGAGGCGATGGCGGAGGTCGCCAGCATCGCGGCGGTCCTGCGGCCGCGCTCGGTCGCGGTGGTGGGAGCGGGACGCCACCCGGAGAACGTCGGGCATCAGGTGGTCCGTTCCCTGCTCGTGGGCGACTTCTCGGGCGCGGTCTACCCGGTTAACCCGGCCGCGCGGGCGGTGTGCGGCGTGCCCGCGTTCCCGGCGCTGCTGCCGGTACCCGAGCCGGCCGACCTGGCCGTCGTGGCCGTTCCCGCGTCGGCTGTCCCCGGGGTGATCGATGAGGCCGCCGCGATCGGCGTGCGCGCCGTCATCATCATCACCGCTGGTTTCGGCGAGACCGGCCGGTCCGGCGCCGAGGTGGAGACCGGGCTGCTGAGCGTGGCCCGCAGGCACGGGATGCGGATCGTCGGCCCGAACTGCCTGGGCGTGGTGAACACCGATCCCGGCGTCCGGATGAACGCCACGTTCGCCTCGCTCGATCCGCTGCCCGGGCGCCTGGCCCTGGTCTCGCAGTCCGGTGCGGTCGGGGTGGTGCTGGCCGAGCAGACCCGCGAGGCCGGCCTGGGGCTGTCGGCTTTCGTGTCGGTCGGGAACAAGCTCGACGTGAGCCCGAACGACCTGCTGTGCTTCTTCGAGCAGGACGAGCGGACCGCGGTCATCGCGCTGTACCTGGAGTCGCTCGGCAACCCGCGTAAGTTCGCCCGCATCGCCCGCCGGGTCGGCGCGGCCAAGCCCGTCGTGGCGCTGAAGGCGGGCCGGACATCGGCGGGCGCCCGGGGCGCCCGCTCGCATACCGCCGCCGCGGCCACCCCGGAGGTCACCGTCGCGGCCCTGCTGGCAAGCGCGGGTGTCATCAAGGTCGACCGCCTGGAGGAGCTCCTGGACGTCTCGGCCATCCTGCTCGCCGCTCCGCTGCCCGCGGGGCGCCGGGTCGCGCTGGTGGGGAACTCCGGCGGCCCGCTCATCCTGGCTGCCGACGCGTGCGAGGGCGGCAAGCTGACCGTCCCGGAGCTCGGGGAGGCGACGCAGGACGCGCTGCGCGGGGTCCTGGGCCCCGCCGCCGCGACCGCCAACCCGGTCGATCTCACCGCCGACGGGACCGCGGCGACGTTCGGCCTGGCGCTCGAGACCGTCCTGGCCGACGAGGCGATCGACGCCGTGATCACCATCGTCGTGGCGACCATGGCGATCTCGGATGCCGCGGCGCGGGACACCATCGCGCGCGTCGCCCGCCAGGCCAGCAAGCCGGTCATCGCGTGCTCCGTCGAGACGCGCGCCCCGCTGGCGGCCGGCGGCGCGGCGCGCATCGCCGAGATCCCATCCCCGGAGCGGGCGGCGGCGGCCCTCGGGCATGTCTGCGACTACGCGCAGTGGCGCCGGCGCCCGATGCTGCCAGCCGAGGAAGAGCCCCAAGAGCTGTCCGGCCATCCGGTGATCAGCCAGATCATCGCGGACAAGCTCGCCGCCAGTCCCGAGGGGGGCTGGCTCGAACTCGATCAGGCGGTCCGGCTGCTGGCGGCGTGCGGCCTGCCCGTGCTGCCGACTGCCGGCGCGGCCACCGCGGCCGAGGCGGTCGCGGTGGCCGAGGCCGTCGGGTTCCCCGTGGTGCTGAAGGCCCGGTCCGGCGACCTGGTGCACAAGACGGACGTCGGCGCCGTGGCGCTGGGGCTGGACGACGCCGAGGCCGTCCGCGCCGCCTACCAGGCGATGGCCTCCCGGCTCGGCGCGCGGATGGGCGGCGCGGTGATCCAGCCGATGGCGGCGCCCGGCGTCGAGGCGATCGTCGGGCTGGCCACCGATCCCGAATTCGGCCCGGTCGTGATGGTCGGCCTCGGCGGAGTCATGACCGACCTGCTGGGCGATCGTGCGTTTGCCGTCCCGCCGCTCGAACCCGGCGCGGCCGACGCCATGATCGCCTCGCTCCGGGCCGCGCCGCTGCTCGACGGCTACCGGGGTGCGCCCAAGGCCGACCGCGAGGCGCTCGCGGCGGTGCTCGAGGGGGTTGCCCGCATCGCCGAGGAAATTCCCGAGCTTGTCGAGCTCGACCTCAACCCCATCGTGGTCGGCCCGGCCGGAGCGCTGGCCGTCGACTGCAAGGCGCGCCTGGCTCCCCGCCAGCCAGGTCCCGGCCCGTTGTTTCCCGCCCTGCGCCGACGGCCACGAACCTGATTTCGGCAGCCTGCCCGCCAGCCCGGACGTGATCAGTACGGGCGAATACCCGGTTTCGTGACCGCCCTGACCCGGGTGCCGGAATTACCGGTCCGGGAACGGCTCGGGGCACGGGTGTATCACGGCATCGAGCCGCGCCCTTTCGAGCTGAACCTGACCCAGGAGACCCTGTCGTTCTCGGCGAGTCTGGGTTCGGTGCCCAACCGCGGCTCGGGGCCGCAGGCCGACGTCTTCCTGAACGGCGTTCCCTACCTGCAGTCGATCAACGACGTGACCGTGCCCAGCCAGCCGGTCGCCATCCACGCCGAGCCGGGGATCTGGATCGCCGTGCCGTCGACCACCGACCCGGCCGAGGGGCCGACGGTCGCGCGGATGGCGTCGATCCCGCACGGCGCGACGGTCGAGGCCCAGGGCAAGTCGTTCGTCGTCGCCGGCAAGCCGACCATCGCGGCGGTGGACATCACCCCGTTCTCGACGAATGATCCCGCCAGCAAGATCCGTTTCCCCAGCCAGACCGCGTCCAACAAGGACACGGCGCGGATCCCGCAGGATCTCTCGTCCTTCATCGCCGCCGGCACCATCACCCAGGCGATACTCGACGATCCCAACAGCTTCCTGCGCAAGCACATCGCGACGCAGACCATTACGTCCACGACCGTCATCACCGTGTCCACCGACCCGGCCTCGCCCCTGTTCGGCGGCGGCACCGACAACATCGCCTTCCTGCTGGGCGACGCGGGCGCCACCAAGCCGAACGCCCAGGCGCTGAGGATGGAGGCGGTGTTCTGGATCGAGACGGTCGAGTTCGCCCTCGAGGTGCCCGTCTTCCGGCCGGGCCAGCCGCCGCTGATCATCCCGGCGCAGACCGGCGCCGAAGGTCAGCCGGTGCCGGAGTTCCTGGTGAACCCGCCGGTCCCGATCACGGCGCCGCGCACCATCAAGGTCCAGGCGCCCCAGATCCAGTACTCCCAGCAGGTCTTCCTGAACTTCAACACCCTGACCTGGCCGCATGTCTCGGTGGCCACGCTCGTGCCGAGCAGTCCCGTCACGATCCCGGCCTCGGCCTGGGCCTGAGCGGGTTAACCGCGCCGGCGGCCGGGCGGACTTCCAGGCGCCCGCCGCCGCCGGCGCGCGGCCCGAACCTCGCGATGCCGGGGTGAGCTGCAGGTAGACGACGCCGTTGTCGCCCGGTTCCGCGTTCGCCCGCGCCCAGTCTGGTTGGCGTCACGGTCAGGACTGCGCCGCGACCATATTAATCGCTGGCGTACCGATCCTGTCAGCGCCGCGGGCCCGGGAGAACCGGCCCGCGCCTTACCGGGCGGCTTTCCTGCCGTCCCGCACGGTGCGGCCGCCGGTCTCGAAGGCCTTCGGCACCAGGACCTGATACACCGCCCCGGCCCTGGTGGTGCGCGATTCGAGCAGGGTGTATCCCCTGGGCGGTGCGGTCTCGGTGAACAGCCGCTTGCCGGCGCCCACGGTGACCGGGTACACCAGCAGCCGGTACTCGTCGATCAGGCCCGCGGCGTGCAGCGCCCGAGCCAGCCGCGCGCTGCCGTGCACCTGCAGCTCACCGCGGCCACCGTGCTTGAGGTCGGCGACCCGGGCGATGACGTCGCCGCGGAGAACCGTGGTGTCCCCCCAGTCGGCGCCGGTCAGGGTATTAGACACGACGTACTTACGGCCGTGGTTGAGCTTGGCCGCGGCCCCGTTGGCCGGGTCGGTGACCCGGCTCCAGCAGGCGCGCATCGTCTCGTAGGTGTTGCGGCCGAGCAGGATCGCCTCGGTACGGGCGAACCAGCTCGCGGCGATCTCGCCCATGTCGGCGTCGGAGAACGGGATCAGCCACCCGCCGCAGCCGAACCCCCCGCTACGGTCCTCCTCCGCTCCGCCTGGCGCCTGCATGACCCCGTCGAGCGTCAGGAACGTATGCGTGACCAGCTTCATCGGACTTCTCCCCAATGACATCTCGGCCCGCGCCGCCCACGCCGGAGGACGGTGTGCTCGCCCCCGTCATGCCGGACGACTGGAGCACACCGTCGCCTGGCGTTCAGCCCCCGGTATCTGTGACCGCCCGGCGATGGCCAGCCTAACCGGAAAGTGGTCTCGCGGACTGGTCCAATCATCCGCTGATAAACGGGTCCAATCCTGTCGTACGGCCCCGAACCGGGGTACCGTCTGGACGTGTGGAACTAGAGATCGACTTCCGGGACGGCGTCTCGCTCCGCCGCCAGCTCGAGGACGCGCTGCGGGTGGCGATCCGCTCCGGCCGGCTGCCGCCGGGCTCGGCGCTGCCACCCAGCCGCGACCTGGCCGAACAGCTGCGCGTGTCGCGCGGCGTGGTGGTAGACAGCTACGCTCAGCTGGCCACCGAGGGATACCTGTCGGCCCGGCGCGGCTCGGCCACCCGGGTGGCCGCGACGGCGGCGTCGGGCCGGCCGCCGGTCCAGCGGCAGCCGAACCCGCCGAACCGCTACCGGTACGACCTGCGGCCCGGGCAGGCCGACTTCCACGCGTTTCCGCGCGCCGCCTGGAAGGCGGCGCTGGTCCGTGCCCTGCGCGAGCTGCCCGACAACCGGCTGAGCTACGGGAGTCACCGCGGCGAACCCGAGCTCAGGAACGCCGTGGCCGGCTACCTGGCCCGGGTGCGGGGCGTGGTGCTGGAGCCGGAGCACGTGGTCATCTGCTGCGCGGCGTCGCAGGCGCTGGCGGTGCTCTGGCGCGCGCTGCGCCGGCACGGCGGGCGCCGTGTCGCGGTCGAGGATCCCGGCTGGCGCTGGCAGCGGTACACCGCCGAAGACGCCGGGCTCGAGGCCGTCCCGGTCCGGGTGGACGCCGACGGGATGGTGGTTTCCGAGCTCGCCGCGGCCGATGCCGACGCCGTGGTGATGACCCCGGCGCACCATTACCCCACCGGGGTGGTGATGACGGCCGAGCGCCGCGGTGCCCTGGTCGCCTGGGCGCGCGAGCGCGGGGCGCTGATCGTCGAGGACGACTACGACGTGGAGTACCGGTTCGGCCGGGACCCGGTGGCCTCCCTCCAGGGCCTGGCCCCGGACCTGGTCGCGTTCGTCGGCACCACCAGCAAGACGCTCGCGCCCGCGCTGCGGCTGGCCTGGGTCGTGCCGCCCTCGCACCTGATCGACGACGTGGAGGACGCGCTCCTGGTCACCGGCGTGACCCCGCCGACGCTGGACCAGATCGCCATGGCCTCGTTCATCGAGGAGGCCGTGCTGGAGCGTCACCTGCGCTCCATGCGCCGGAGCTACAGCGCCAAGCGGAACGTCCTGGTCGGCGAGCTCGGCCGGCACCTGCCCGAGGTCCGCGTCAGCGGGACCGAGGCCGGGCTGCACCTGCTCGCCTGGCTTCCGGACGGCACCGACGAGCGCGCCACGGCGGTGCGGGCCCGCCGCTCCGGCGTCGGCGTGCACGAACTGCACCGCCACTGCACCACGCGAGCGCCGTCGCCGCCGGCGCTGCTGCTCGGCTTCGCCCTGCCGAGCGAGTCGGACCTGGCCGCCGCGACCAGACTCCTCGCCGAGGCGATCTGCTAGCCGCGGTCCCCGAACGTCGCTTCGGCCGGCGTCACGAACAGCGCTGGAACCGGTTGCGGGATCTCGTCGCCGGCGCCCCCTGCGGGAAAGACCGGCCTGAGGGCGCCAGCCTCCGTCTCCGCGTACCGGTCCTCCCGTCCCTGGCCCGTCCCGGCGCCGGTGGGTAACGTGGCACGAAACGGGAACGGGAGGTGCGGCATGACTGGTACGGGCAGCACGGAACCGGTGGCGGCCGCGGCCGGGGACTTGCAGCGGCGCCCGGGCGAAACGGTGCTGATTACCGGCGCCTCGTCTGGGATCGGGCGAGAGCTGGCCAGGCTGTTCGCCGGCGATGGCGCGGCGCTCGTGCTCGTCGCGCGCGGCGAGGGCAGACTGCGCGAGCTGGCCGGCGAGCTCGCCGCGCAATACGGAGTCCGGGCGCAGGTCGTTGCCGCGGACCTGAGCCAGCCTGCCGGTCCTGACGAGATCACGGAGGCGCTGGCGCAGCAGCACATCGACGTGGATGTACTGGTGAACAACGCCGGGTTCGGAGCCCACGGCCCGGTCGCCGGAATCGGCGTGGCGCGGCAGCTGGAAATGATCGAGGTCAACGTGGCGGCGCTGACCCGGCTGACCGCGCTGCTCTTGCCCGGGATGCTGGAACGGCGCCGCGGGGCGATCTTGAATGTCGCCTCCACGGCTGCCTTTGCGCCCGGCCCGAACCAGGCGGTCTACTGCGCGACCAAGGCGTACGTGCTGTCCTTTACCGAGGCCCTGGCCGAGGAGGTCCGCGGCTCGGGCGTGCGGGTTTGCTGCCTGGCCCCGGGGGCGACGGAGACCGAATTCGCGGCGCAGGCGGACATGGGCGGCACGCGGCTGTTCCGGTGGGGCGTGCTGGACGCCGGGCATGTTGCCCGGCGCGGGCACGATGGCTTGCGGCGGGGCAGGACCCTGGTCATTCCCGGTCTCCTCAACCAGGCTTTCGCGTTCTCAGTGCGCCTGTCCCCGCGCATCCTCGTCACCAAGGTCTCCGGCTACCTGCAGGCATAGGAAGACGCGGTACGGCGCCAAGGTCAGCGCGGGTCCGGAACGTAGATCAGCTTCTTGTTCACGAACTCGTCGATGCCGTACGGGCCCAGTTCCCGGCCGACGCCAGAGCGCTTGGTCCCGCCGAACGGCAGGTCGGCCATCGAGCCTTGCGGGCTATTGATCCACACCATGCCGGTCTCGAGCAGGTCGGCGATTTCCTGGGCCCGGCCGGGGTCTGCGCTGTAGACGACGCCGCCGAGCCCGAACGGCGAGGAATTGGCTAGCTCCACAGCCGCCGAGGCGTCCGCGACCCGGTAGATGACCGCCGCGGGACCGAACAGCTCCTCGTGATACGCCCGCATCTGCGGGGTGACGTCGGTCAGGACGGTAGGCTCGACGAACGCGCCCGGCCGGTCGATCCGCTTGCCGCCAGTGCGCAGCGTGGCGCCCTTGTCCACAGCGTCGCTGATCTGGCCCATCAGGCGCCCGGCGGCCGCCTCCGAGGACAGCGGTCCGAGGTCCGAGGCGGGATCCGCGGGATTACCCGGACGCAGGGCGGCCATCGCGGCGGTGAACTGGCCGGTGAACTCATCGTAGAGATCACCGACGACGATGATCCGCTTGGCCGCGTTGCAGGCCTGGCCGGCATTGCCCATCCGGCCGGCTACCGCCGCTTGCACGGTCTTGGTGACGTCGTCGCTGTCCAGCACGATGAAGGGGTCAGAGCCGCCGAGCTCGAGGACGACCTTCTTCAGGTTGCGGCCCGCCACCTCGGCGACGGCAGCGCCAGCCTGCTCGCTGCCCGTCACTGACACGCCCGCCACCCGCGGGTCGGCGATCATATCCGCGGTCTGGCTGTTGGCAGCGAATATGTTGATGTAGGCATCGTCCGCCAGGCCGGCGTCGCGGAAGAGCTGCTCCATCGCCAGGGCCGACTCCGGGCACTGCGGCGCGTGCTTCAGGATGATCGTGTTGCCTGCCATCAGGTTCGGGGCGGCGAAACGGGCCACCTGGTAGTAGGGGAAGTTCCACGGCATGATGCCGAGCAGCGGGCCGATCGGCTCCTTACGGACCAGTGCCTTTCCCCCGGCCCGCGGGCTGAGCGGCGTGTCCTCCAGGAGCGCTGCCCCCTGGTCGGCGTAGTACCGGTAAATGCTCACCACCAGCCGGATCTCGCCCTTTGCTTCCCGGGTAGGCTTGCCCATCTCCCGGGTGATCAGCGCGGCCAGATCGTCGATCCGCTCCTTGTAGAGCTCGGCGGCCCGCAGCAGGACCTTGGCCCGCTCGTCTTTGGCGGTGGTCCGCCAGGACTTATAGGCACGGGCAGATCGCTCAAGCACCTGCTCGACCTCCGCATCAGTCGCGGTGGCGAACTCACGCTCGACCTCGTTCGTAGCCGGGTTGACGACCTTGAACTCGCTCACGCTGACATCCTCCAGCTTCACTGCCGCGACTGCTTCCCGTCCCCGGGCCGGCTCTTCCGCTTCTCCTCCGGTTACTCACGATAACTCCACGGCGGCCGGCGGTCAGACCGGCCTATGACCGCCGATCGGATGGGAACGTACGCCCTTCCGCAAAGACGCTGCCACGCAGTGAGTCGCGGGGCGCGGCCATGAACGTCGCCACTTGTCCCTGCTCACCGCCGGCTTCGGATGCGCGGACATCGCACGCGTCCAGATCCAGATCGGCCCCTGACAGGCCGGTCACGCTCAGGCCGCCCGGGGACGGCTTCGGCTCAGGTCGCGCCGACCGACCGCGCATTGGCCGTCTGCCCGGCGCCGATGCCGAACGAGATGATGCGCGTGGGCCGGATGCGGACGATGGTGTCCTCGAACCGTTCCCCGAAGGCCTTGCCTCCCGTCGGGATCACGGCCGCGGTCCCGCGCACCTCGATCATGCGCGGCTGCCACGGCGGGAGCACGTCATCGATCACGATGCTCGCCCGGCCGGTGCGCTGCACATCGCGGAGTTTCTTGGTCTGGCTCATCCGCAGGCCGCCCACGTCGATCGCGTCCTGCTCGGCGTTGTAGCGAAACGAGGTCGGCACCACGTGCGGCTGGCCGTCGGGGCCGACGGTCGCGATCCGGCCCAGCCGCTGCCCGGCCAGGTACTCGAGTTCGGACTCGGTAAACACGCTCATGCCCCGCTAACCTATCCCTGGAGGTTCAGCCATGCACGCAGGCCCGGTCATCGTCGGTTTCGACGGCACGCCCGCCGCGGAGCAGGCGGTGCGCGAGGCCGCCGCGCTGCTCGGGGCGCGCGCCGCCGTGGTCGTGGTGGTCTGGGAGGCGGGGCGGAGCTTCGAGCTGGCGACGCTGCCGGAGCAGGCGCTGGACGCGCCCGCCACCCTGGACATCCGCGGTGGCTTCGCCGGGGAAGAGGCGGCCTACGAGGGCGCGCAACGGATGGCGGAACACGGCGCCGCGCTGGCCAAACAGGCCGGCCTGCAGGCCGATGCCCTGGCGGTGGCCGACGACGCGACGGTCGCGGAGACGCTCGTCCGGCTGGCCCGGGAGATCGACGCGCCGGCCGTGGTGGTCGGCGGGCACCGTCACCGCGGTCTTGGCAAGCTGGTGCACGGGGGCACGCTGGACGGCCTGCTGCGCGAGGCGCCCTGCCCGGTCGTGGTCTGCGGCGGGACGCGACCCGGCCCGGACTGACGGCCCGGCTCAGTCGTTGCTGCGCCCATAGCACCCTCACCAGGCTATCTGCCCAGCGTTCAAATATCCGTCAGCTGACCGATGTCTCGGTTTGCAAGTTGCACCACCATTTTTCGTGCAATAGGCACCGGGCCGGTCAGCGCGGGCCCGGGCCTCCCGGGAGCAGCCGCGCAGCGTGACCAGCGCCCTCCCGGGCCAGCGCAAACCGTCCTCAGGGAACCCGGCCGCAGCGGTGCCGGGCCAGGGCCCGGGATGTCCCTGACGACTTGACGGAGGGACCGGTGATGGCACGTAGGTTCACGCGGGCGATGCGGGTCGTGGAGATAGCGGGCGCCGCGGCGGCCGCCGCGGTCCTGGCGATCTTGTTCCTGCCCAGGTTCACCGGCGGCGGGAACGCCGCCGCGCCGGCCGTCGAGCAGCCGGACCTGAACGTCGCGGTGGTGCCCGCCGCCGATTCCGCCGGCTTCTTCGTGGCCCTGCACGAGGGCGTGTTCGCGGCGCGCGGCCTGCACGTCACCTTCATCCCGGCGGTCAGCTCCGAGACGGTCATCAACGCCCAGGCGCTCGACGAACCGCGGGACCGGATCGACATCTCCTGCGGCAACTACGTCAGCTACATCCAGGCCCAGGAGAACTACGACCAGGGCAGGCGGCCATCCTCGGCCAGCAGCGCCACGGTCGCCGCCGACCTGGACATCTTCGCCGAAGGCTCGGTGATGCAGCCGAACGCCCAGGGCCTGTACGTGCTGCCGGACTCGCCGGTGCGGACGCTGGCCGACCTGGAAGGCAAGACCATCGGCGTCAACGCGCCGGGCAACATCCTGTACCTGCTGGCCGCCTCCGTGCTGGCCGAACACGGGCTGAAGGTGTCCGGGACCCGGTTCGCGTACTATCCACTGCCCGAGATGGCCACGATGCTCAGGACCGGGAGGATCGCCGCGGCGGTGCTGCCCGAGCCGTTCGCCAGCCAGGCCGAACTTGCGATGGGCGTCACCCTGCTGGCCGACCTGGACCAGGGCGCGACCGCGGCGTTCCCGGTGCAGGGCTGTGCCGTCACCAGGCAGTGGGCCGCGCTGCACCCGGGGACGCTGGCGGCGTTTCGCGCCGCGTTCGAGCAGGGCCAGCGGATCGCGGACACCGACCGGTCCGCCGTGGAGCAGGCGATGGAGGCGCTCCCGCCGCCGTTCGGCCTGACCAAGATGCAGGCCTCGGTCGTGGCGCTGGATTCCTACCCGCTCGGAGCGGTCGACGTGACCCGGTTGCAGCGCGTGGCCGACGTCATGCGCGAGTTTCTGGGCTTCCCGCGCTTCAGCGTCCAGCAGATGACCGGGGGCTGAGAGCGGTGCTCGCCTGGTCCGGGCCGGTCAGCCGCCCTTCGGGCGGTACTGGAGCCGCTGCCGCGCGGTCTCGCACACGCCGCTGCGTTCGTTTTCCGCTGCGACCTGCCTGGCCTCGTCCAGGTCGGCCGGCGTCAGCAGGCCGTTGGCGAGCAGGAAGTCGGCGAGGTCGCGCGCGTGACCGCGTTCGGACCAGATGAAGCCCTGAAGCAGCTTCTTGTAGTCCGAGACCGCGCCCTCGCCGCTCAGGTCCAGGGCGATGACCACGTTCATCATCGGCACCGTCTGCGGGGCGGCCAGGCCGAGGATGAACTCCTGGTAGTAGAAGGCCATCGCCAGGCGCGCCGTGACGTTGCGCTCGAAGTACGCGCGCACCCGGGCCAGCGCGTCCTCGCGGGGCACGCTGCCCCGGCGGACGATCGTCGCGGCCCGGGTGGTGACCTGACGGCCGGCGTCCGGGACGGCCGGATCGGCGTCGGGGCGGGCCTGTCTGTCGAGCCGCAGGCGCAGCACCCAGGTCCCGACGCTGACCAGCCACGAGCCTTCGGCGAGGATGACCGGCAGCGCCTCGTAGCGGGCTGGGGCGACCGGCAGCACGTGCCGCGCCGTCCGCTGCACCGTCTCGGCGCTCAGCGGTGCCCCGGCGGTTTCCGGCGCCAGGTAAACGCGGTACGTGGTGTCCCGGCTGAACAACTCCCAGCGGTGGTGGACATAGCGGAGCCCGGCGCACCGCGGGGCGCGGTGCAGCGTGAGATCCTCGTCGCCGCTGAGCGTGCGCCGGTCCAGCCAGGTGATCTCGTCCGGCGGACAGCTCACCCACTCACCACGCGCCGGCGACCACAGGAGAAGCCGACCCGTCGCCACGGCGTAATTGTCGCATTCCCCCGGGGTCAGCCGATCTCGACGCGGGACAGCAGCGCGTCGGGTCTGGTCCCCCAGCGGATGGCGTCGCCGTCGCTGAGCGGCTGCTCGCCCGCTACCTGGGCATCGTTGAGGGTGAGCCCGTTGCGGCCCTGGTTGGTGATCCACCAGCGGCCGTCGGAGAAGGTGAACGTCGCGTGCTCCCGGGACACCGTGGGCACGTCGGGGAGCACCAGTTCCACCGACCCGCGCCCGGCGCGGGCTCCTGACATCTGGGTTTCCGCTGCCGAGGAGCCGGTGACCAGCCGCAGCACGGGGATCCGGGGCGGGCTCCATTCCATCATCGTGACCAGGCCGGTGCCGGCCGGCTGGTCCGGGTCGGGTTCGTGCCAGGCGCGGGTGTCCTGCCCGGCGTAAGCCGACGGGGCGGTGTAGACCAGTTCTGGCGCGTCCGCGTACTGGACATCGGGCCTAGCCGGCACGCCGCCCGCGCTCCCACGGTCGGCCTGCCGCAGGCGATAGCGGCCCGGCGGAACGGACCCGGCGGCGATGACGTACACGTCCGCCCGGCCCGGCCCGGCGAAGCGGGCGCCGTACCCGGCTACCTGCTCCTCGTAGACCTCGGTCATGCTCGCGCCGATCACGCCGAGTTCCATCCGCTCGCACAGCGAGGCGAGATCATCGGGGTTCAGTTGCAGTTCGACGACGTTCGGCGCGAGCAGCGCCCCGCTGGGAGTGACCACGAACACGTCGGACAGGTGCCGCATGGCGACCTTCAGCACGTCCTGTCCGTCGCGCCACGGCCGCGAGGCCATCCGCCGCAGCCACGGATGATCCATGGTGACGCCCAGGGCCCGCAGGCCCCCCACGCTCAGGGCGACGAGCCCCGCGATGATCACCAGCAGCACGGTGGCCGAGACGAACGACCCCGTCATGACCTCCAGGACCACCCAGCAGGCCGCGATGCCCGCCGCGACCGCCCAGCGCCTCCGGCTTCGCTGCCGCAGCGGAGCACGCGCCGGCCGGCCCGCTGCCTCCCTGCCTTCCGTCATCGAGCACCGTCCTTGACCTGTCCACACGTGCCTGCCCCCGGCATCGAGGATGCGGGCCGGCGGGCCCGCCCGTCAACGAATCACCGGCAGCTTCCAGGTATCTGGAAGCTGCCGCCAGGCCCGGTTAGGAAACCAGGCCAAGCAGGTCGGTGCGGGCGGTGGCGAGCGAAGGGCCGTACCAGGTCAGCAGGCGGCCCGAGGCGAGCACGACGCGGTGGGCGGGGAACTCCTCAGGCCCGTCGTCCGCGGTGAACGGGTACGGCTCGTCGGGCAGCAGCACCAGGTCGGGTGCGGCCGCCCGGATCTGTCCGGCCTCGACGCGGGGGTAGCGCCCCGGGCCCGCGCCGAACACGTTGACCAGGCCCAGCCGGGCCAGCACGTCGCCGGTGAACGTGCCCGCGCCGACCACCATCCACGGGTCGCGCCAGACCGGCACCGCGACCCGCCTTGCGGCCCGCGACGGCGGCGGCTGCGCCCAGGCCCGTTCGGCGGCGGCCAGCCAGTCCGGCACGGCCAGGCCCAGCGGCCCGGTGAGCAGCCGCCGCAGCGACGCCGTTGCCTCGGGCACCGACTCGATCACGGTCACCCACACCGCCAGGCCCGCCTCCCGCAGCCGGTCAACATCGAGCTTGCGGTTCTCCTCCCGGTTGGCGATCACAAGGTCGGGAGCCAGGGCGATGATCCTGGCCCGTTCGGGATTCTTGGTCCCCCTGACCCGGGTCACCGCCAGGCCGGCCGGGTGGGTGCACCAGTCGGTGGCCCCCGCCAGCCGGCCCGGGGCCGACACCGCCACCGCCTCGGTCAGCGAGGGCACCAGCGACACCACCCGCCGCGCCGGGCCGTCAAGCTCGACCGGGTGGCCCAGGTCGTCACGCCACACCGCCACCGTCACACGGTACGCCGGGGCCTGGCCACCCGGCCTCGCTTCTCCCCACCCCAGTGCCGGCACGTCATTCGGCCGTCGGCGCTACGGCCGCGCTGGCCGGGGCGGTGCTCGGCCTCGCCACCTGGATCGCGTACGCGCCGACGGTGCAGCGGGATACCGGCCATGCGGTGGACGCGGTGCGCCTGCCGTGGTGGGCGGTCGCCATCGCGATCGTGCTCGCGATCGCGACATCGGCGCTGGCATCCCGCCGCCCGGGTAGGCCATCCCGCAGTTGCTGGCCACGTACGGGATCAAGGCCAGCCAGATCGTGACGGAGCCTGGTACCCGGCGCAGGAAGTCGCCTCAGCCCGCGCCCTGGGGTATGGCAGCATGGGCATGTGAGCATGCAGATTCCATCTCCGGAACCACGGCTGACAGCCGATGACTACCTCGGGGCTGCTCCGGATGCCTTCGGTGACATCGAGGTGGTTGACGGGCTCGTCGTGCACAACATGGCGCAGTCCGAGGTGCATGACCTCGTGGTGCGACGACTTGCGGCGGCCCTGGAAAATGCCCGGCCGGCCGACGGGCCGTGCTTCCGGATCAGCTCTGACGTGGGGGCACGATTCGCGGACGCGGCGAGCTCACGAGCTGATCACCGGCTCAATGTCCGCTACCCGGACATCATGGTGCGGGACTGCGACCCCTACGACGTCAATACCGTCCGCGACCACGTCCAGCTCCTCGTCGAGGTCACGTCGGAGGCCACCTTCGAGGTCGACACGACAGCCAAGCGCGTTCTGTACGCGGCAGCCGGAATCCCCGGCTACCTCGTCGTTCATTTCGACAAGGACTGGGCGAGGATCAGCGAGATCGAAGAGTACCGGCTTGACTGGTCCGGCAGCCGGTACGTGGTCCAGGCCGTGCACCGCCGCGCGCTCATCCTGGATGAGCCGTTCCGCCTGACCACGACCTTCGAAGACCTTCAGCGCCCCTGAACCCGGCCCCGTTCCGGCCGGGCTGGCGTGTCGGCAGGCGGCCGCCCGGCTCCGGCCGGCGGCCGGGTCGCGCCCGGCCGGGAGGCTGGCTCTCGTTCTATATCCGTCAACTGACCGATGTTTCGCGCCGCAACTTGCAGCAGCATTTGTCGTGCAACCGCCACCGGGCAGTTCGCTATCTGCTCACCCCCTCCCGGAAGCTGTCGTGCCGAGCCCGCGGCCGCTCCAGCCGGCCCCGCTAAGGAATCCGATGAACACGATGGCGCCGACCCGTCCGAGCGAACTACACGCGTGCCGTGCGCGGCTGACCACCGGGCCGGCCGCCGCGGCCGAAGCCCGCAGTCAGGTCCGCGCGGCCATCGCCGCCTGGGATGTCCCGGTCGACGCGGACATCGCGATCCTGCTCACCAGCGACCTGGTGACCGAGGCCATCAGGCATGAGGCGGGCGAGACGATTCTGCTCACCGTCCGCTGCGCCCACGGACAACTGCGCGTCCCGTCCCCCGCAGGGAGCAGACCATGTCAGTTCAGGACCCGTCAGGCACAGCATTGCTCGCGGCATGCTCGCAGCTGTTCAGACGCTGCCGGCTGGCGGTCAGGCTGCACTTCGCCGACGGCGGGTACCAGTCGATGGTGCTGAAGTACCCGGTGGCCGGGCCGGCCGGCTTCTTCGTCCTCACCCAGGCCCGCGACGGCCTTTTCGTCGTCCGGTCATGGAACCGCCACGTCGGGGTCAGCCAGGAAATCCGGCCGGGCGAACCCGTTCCCGGCGTGATCCACCGGATCATCACCGGCAGCATGCCGGTCCCGCACGACGGCGCGCTGCTCGGCTGGGTAACCGGCCACCGGGTAACCGCGATGCTGGCGGTGCGCTGCAGCCAGCAGGAAAGCTGGGACAACCCGGGCCCCGTCCCGGAGATCCGGGTCATGCCGAAGGCCGGCACCAGTGAACGGCGGCACTGGCCGCCGTTCACGATCAGCCCGCTCGATGACCGGCGCCTGTGGGAGTACGTCGAGCGGGGCGAGATCGTGGACCTCGGCCCGCTGGTCAGCCAGAATGCCGGATACACATTCTGGGTACCGTCCCCGGGCAAGCGAAGCGCCGGGCGCGGGTGCGTGGTAGTCACGGACGACCTGCCGGCTGACGGATACTGGCTGCCAGCCGGCGTCTACCTGGATCACTGGACGCTACGCGAGGGCATCCAGGCCCCGGCCGCCGGCTTCCTGCCGACGCGGCCCGGCGTCGCGGACCTGGCTCCGCAGGCGCCGCCGACCCAGCTGGCAGGCTGGGGCTGAGGCCGGCGATCGGCCGGTGCGGCGCGGCGGCCGTGGCCGTCGGGGGCTAGGCTGATCACCGTGACCACTGCGGCATCATCCGGAGGTTTCCTGCACATCGTCGTCGGCTACGACGGTTCTCCCCCCGCGAGCCGGGCGCTTGATGCCGCGGTCAGCTTGCTGCGGGGCCGGGTCGGCCGCATCGAGGTGGTGTGGGTGGCTCACCTGTCAACTACCGTCATGATGTCGGCCGGCGCCATCGCCGAGATGGAAGCCGGATTCGACGAGCTCGAGCCGGAACTTCGCGCCCAGGCGGCCGGGCAGTTGCGCGACCGCGAGCCGGCCTGGGGGTTTGAGCGGCGCCAGGGGCTCATTACGGAGGAGCTGATCGCCGTGGCCACCAGCATCCGCGACGACCACCCCGACCAGACCGTGGTGATCGTGGTGGGGAGCTCGTCCCATGCCGCCCACCGCATGGTCGGGTCGGTCACCGTCAGCCTGGCCCGCCACTCGCCGGTCCCGCTCGTGATCGTGCCGTAGGCCGACGGGCACAGACGCCGCCATCACGCGGCCCGGTCCTGGCGCCAGGCGGACCGCGCCGATCCGCACCAGCCGGTCCCCGGCCTCGACCTCCGTCTGGTCCGCGGCCATGGCGGGAACCTAGGGCTCGCCTCGCCGGTACAGCTGGGAGAGTTCCAGGTAGGCGGCGGCGTTGCGGCTGATCGCCGCGCGCTCGGCTTCGGACACCTCGCGCCTGACCTTGCCCGGCACCCCGGCTACCAGCACTCCGTCCGGGACTTCCTGCCGTTCGGCGAGTACCGTGCCGGCGGCGATGATCGAATGGCGGCCCACGCGCGCTCCGTTGAGCACGATCGCGCCCATGCCGATGAGGACCAGATCCTCGATGGTGCACCCGTGCAGCGTCGCATGGTGGCCGACGGTGACGTCCGATCCCACCGACAGCGGCACGCCGGGATCAGCGTGCAGGACGCACCCGTCCTGCACGTTGCTGCGCTCGGCCACCGAGATGCTGTCCTGGTCGGCGCGGAGCACGGCCCCGTACCAGACGCTGGCCTCCGCTGCGATGGTGACGCGCCCGATGAGCACGGCGCCGGGGGCGACGAAGGCGGTGCCGGCGACGTCGGGGCGGTGCCCGCCGAACGCCACCAGTGACGGCACGCCCGCACCGGGCGCAGGCTGGCTGTTCATATGCACCATCGGCACTTCCTGAATCGCGGCTGACGATGACACACGCGGTGTCTTTCCATTTCATCGGGGAAGACTCCGCCGCCGCCATCGGCCGGGCCATCGCCGCCTGGCTGCGGCAGCTGGCAGCGCCGGGCGGTCAGTAGCTGGCGATGATGGTCGTGACCGGCAATCCGAACCGGCGCTCGGCTTGATGCGGCAGGTCGGCCTTCAGCCAGCGCGAGACATGCTGGGGCAGGGTGGTCACGATGATCTCGTCGAACTCGCGACCCGAACACGCCTTCTCGATCGCCGCCAGCGGCTCAGAACTGCCCAGTTCACCCTCGGCGGGCACGCCGAGCGCGGTAAGTCCGTCCACCATCTGGCCGAGGCGCTCCCGGGCCTGCGCGGACGCCTCCTCATCGGTGGCGGGGCGAGCGTAATACGTCGCCCACCACCACATGCCGGGCTGGGGAAGCACGCCGCCGGCCGCCACGGGATCGTAGTGCGCGGCTCTGGTGTCCGGAACGATCACGAAGAACGAGCAAGGCCCCGCGGCGATCCGCTTGCGCAGGTCGTCGCGCAACTCGGCCGCCTGCAGAGTCTGGTTCGCGACGACAAGATACCTGCGCATCACAACCACCCGCCTCAAACTGTCCCGCAGAACCGCACCCGGGGACCGAGCGACAGCTCCCTGCGGTGTCCGGGCCTGGCACGACGAGAGGACCCTCCTCCGCCTCTCGCGGATCTCGATTACGCGGCCAGTGGACCTTGGTCCCTAACTCCGCGTCGTGCCGGGGTCCTCTGTCCCTGTCATCCGATCCCGCCGGAGGAGCGCGCGCCAGGGACGAACGTCCCGCGCTGCCCGGGACCTCCGGCCCCGGCCTGCGCTCGCCGTGTACCTCCTCGATCCCGGCGCCCCACTGGCCGGCGCCGCGAGCCGCTGACTTGCCGGGAAGCTGACTTGCCGGGAATGAGAGCATGTGCCGATGGCCCAGTTCACGGTCAGGCCCGCGGCGGCCGGCGACGCGCGGGCGATGGCGGAGCTGTTCGCCACCGTGGCCGGGGAACGCACCGGGATCGCGACAGAGCCGCCGGTCGACATCGGCGAACGCGCCGCGCAGTTCGGCCGCACTGCCGCCGGGTCGGTCGTCGCGGTGGCCGGCGGCCAGGTCATCGGGTTGCTCCATATCGAGGCCAGCCGGCACGGATTCGGCGAGCTCGGGATGCTGGTCGACCGCGACTGGCGGGGCCGGGGGGTGGGTTCGGCGCTTGTCCAGGCGGCGATCAGCCGGGCGCGCGGCCAGGGGCTGCACAAGCTCTGCCTCGAGGTGTTCGCGCACAATACGGCCGCGATCGCCCTGTACCGTACGTCGGGTTTCGTGGTCGAGGGGCGGCGCACCGGGCAATACCGGCGAGCCAGCGGTGAGCTCTGGGACTCCATCGTCATGGGCCTGGCGCTATAGCGAGGGCTCCTCGCCGGCCGCGTAATCGCACGTCAACTGACCGTGGCCCTAGACGCGGAGCCCGCCGGGCCGGCGGCGCTGCGGGTCGAGCGACATGACCGGCCGGGGCAGCCCGCCGGGACGCCGGGTGGCCCGCGAGAACCTGGCGATCGCGGTGCCGACGAGCGTCACCTCCACGATATGGTCGCGGCGGCCCACCGCCACCGGGCAGTCCCGCTCGCGTACCCGCATGCGCATGCCGGCGATCACCACGCCGTCGGCGCCGAGCCGGCCGACGTCGCCTTCCAGCCGACGCCTGGCGTCCTGCCGCGACTCGTTGACCAGTTCGGTCCAGCCGGCCACCTCGACGTTGCCCGACACCCAGCGAGTCTGGCGGGCGGTCGCCCGGTCATCGTGCCACGACCCGATCGAGATGCCGAGCGCCAGGCCGGCCGGGACCCAGCCCGTCATGATCAGCTTGGCGAAATCCTGCCCGGACACGTCCGAGGTAAAGGGCGCCCGCGGCGCGGGCGCGGCGCCCGGTGCGCGAACCGCGGTGCCGATGGCCCTGAACTCCAGCCCGCCGAACGGAAACGACCCCTGGGTCAGGCGGACGCCCACCACGCCGTGGCCGCCGAGCGCGGCGCACTCGGCGGTCATCCGGTCGATGGCCGCGTGCCGGGCCTGGTACATGGCCTCCACCAGCGCCCCGAACGACCCCGGCTCGCCCTGCCCCGACACCTGGGTGCGCGGCCGCGCGGGCGTCCCGCCGTCGGCTGATCCCCGCGGCCCGGGACAGCTGTACCCGCGGGCGTACCCGGCGGCGTAGACGGCCGCGCCGAACACCTGGCCGACGGGCTCGAAGCCCACGCCGCGGACGGCGGCGAACTCCTGCGAGGTCAGAGCGGACCCCCACGTACTCACGCCCCCAGCCTAGGCCCGCACCCGCCAGGGGTCCCGGAGCGGCGGCGTCCGTCCTTGCCGCGGCCGCACGTCCGCTGGCGGGCCGGGCAGCCGAGGGGCACCCGGCGGACGCGGTGTGCGGGCCGCCGGAAGAGGGCGCGCTGCTGGCCGAGATGGCCGGCCGGGTGGCGGACCTCGCGGTTCAGGCGCACGGCGGCAGCGGACACATGGGCGAAGTCGCGGTCGAGCGGATCTACCGCGACATCCGCCTGCTTAGGCACTATGAGGGGACGAGCGAGAGCCAGCGGCTCACCATCGGCGGCGCCGTCGTTCGTTCGAAGGCTGCGTAAGGGAGGCTGTCCATCATGCGTGAGGTCGTGATCTGCGAGCCGGTCCGCACTCCGGTCGGCCGGTACGGCGGGGCCCTGCGGGCGCTGTCCGCCGCGGGACTCGGCGAGACGGCGCTGCGCGGCCTGCTGGAGCGGACCGGGCTCGACCCGGCCGCCGTCGACGATGTCGTGCTCGGGCACTGCTACCCGAGCAGCGAGGCGCCGGCGATCGGCCGCGTGGTCGCGCTCAACGCGGGCCTGCCGGTGACGGTGCCCGGCATGCAGGTCGACCGGCGCTGCGGCTCCGGGCTGCAGTCGGTGCTCCAGGCCGGGATGCAGGTGAGCACCGGGGTGCACGAGCTGGTGGTCGCGGGCGGCGCGGAGAGCATGAGCAACGTCCCGTTCTACTCCACCGAGATGCGCTGGGGCATCAAGGGCCCCGGCGTCACGCTGCACGACGGGCTGGCCCGCGGGCGGGTGACCGCCGGCGGGCGGGACTACCCGGTGCCGGGCGGCATGCTGGAGACGGCGGAGAACCTGCGGCGCGAGTACGGCATCCCCCGGGCCGAGCAGGACCGGCTCGCGCTGGTCTCGCACCAGCGGGCGGTCGCCGCGCAGCGATCCGGCGTGTTCGCCGAGGAGATCATCCCGGTCACGGTCCGCACCCGCAAGGGCGAGGAGGTCGTCGACACCGACGAGCAGCCGCGCGCCGACGCCTCCCTGGAGGCGCTGGCCCGCCTGCGGCCGGTCCTGGTCAAGCGCGATCCCGACGCCACCGTCACCGCGGGCAATGCCAGCGGGCAGAACGACGCGGCCGCCATCTGCGTGGTCACACATCCCGAACGGGCCGGCGCACTCGGGTTGCGGCCCCTGGTCCGCCTCGTGTCGTGGGCGGTCTGCGGGGTGCCGCCCGCGACGATGGGCATCGGGCCCGTCCCGGCGAGCCGGGCGGCGCTGGAACGCGCCGGGCTGAAGCTGTCCGACATGGACCTGATCGAGCTCAACGAGGCCTTCGCGGCCCAGGTGCTGGCGTGCACCCGGGAATGGGGTTTCGGCGAGGCCGACTTCGAGCGCCTCAACGTGCACGGCTCGGGGATCTCGCTCGGCCATCCCGTCGGCGCCACCGGCACCCGCATCCTGGCCACGCTCGCGCGGGAGATGCAGCGCCGGCAGGCCAGGTACGGGCTCGAGACGATGTGCATCGGCGGCGGCCAGGGCCTCGCCGCGATCTTCGAGCGGGTGGCGGGATTACGGTATACCTGGACTGTTAGTTGTCTTGAATTGCTCGCGTTTGTGGCGATAGGTTGGCGTCATGACCGCATCCCGGCCGCCGACCCCCGCCGAGGAGCTGCGCGGCGCCGGCCTGCGGGTGACGGCCGCCCGGGTCGCGCTGCTCGAGACCGTCCGGGTCGGTGACCACCTGGACGTGGAGGCGATCGCCGCCGGGGTCCGCGATCGCGTCGGCCATGTCTCCCTCCAGGCCGTATACGAGGCCCTGCACGCGCTCACCGCGGCGGGGCTGGTCCGGCGCATCGAGCCGGCGGGCAGCCCGGCCCGGTTCGAGCGACGTGTCGGGGACAACCACCACCACATCGTGTGCCGGTCGTGCGGTGCGGTCGCTGACGTCGACTGCGCGGTCGGCGAGGCGCCCTGCCTGATCGCTTCCGACGACCACGGCTTCTTCGTCGACGAGGCCGAGGTCATCTACTGGGGCCTGTGCCCCGACTGTTCCACCGCCCCCAGTTCCCGGGTCTCGTGATCCGCCTGAACCGAAGGATTCCCATGTCTGAGAACCATGATCCAGTAGTCGCCGAAGAGCCGGCGCCGGACAGCGGCGGATGCCCGGTCGCGCCCGGCCTCGTGCATCCCACCCAGGGTGACGCCAACCAGGAGTGGTGGCCGCACCGGCTCAACTTGAAGATCCTCGCCAAGAACCCCGCCGTGGCCAACCCCATGGGCGGGGAGTTCGACTACGCCGAGGCGTTCAGGACCCTCGACCTCGCGGCCGTGAAGCGGGACATCGCGGCGGTGCTGACGGACTCCAAGGGCTGGTGGCCGGCCGACTTCGGCAACTACGGCCCGCTGATGATCCGGATGGCGTGGCACCTCGCCGGTACCTACCGGATCAACGACGGCCGCGGCGGCGCCGGCGCCGGACAGCAGCGTTTCGCGCCGATCAACAGCTGGCCGGACAACGTCAGCCTGGACAAGGCCCGCCGGCTGCTGTGGCCGGTCAAGAAGAAGTACGGCCGAAAGCTCTCGTGGGGCGACCTGATGGTCCTCACCGGCAACGTCGCCCTGGAGACGATGGGATTCAAGACCTTCGGCTTCGGCGGCGGCCGCGTGGACGTCTGGGAGCCGGACGACGACGTCTACTGGGGTCCGGAGACCACCTGGCTGGGCGACGAGCGCTACACCGGCAACCGCGAGCTCGAGGAGCCGCTTGCCGCGGTCCAGATGGGCCTCATCTACGTCAACCCGGAGGGCCCGAACGGCACCCCGGACCCGATCGCGGCGGCGGTTGACATCCGCGAGACGTTCCGCCGGATGGCGATGAACGACGAGGAGACGGTCGCCCTGATCGCGGGCGGTCACACGTTCGGCAAGACCCACGGCGCGGGTTCCGCGGACGCGGTCGGCCCGGACCCCGAGGCGGCCCCGATCGAGCAGCAGGGCCTCGGCTGGAAGAGCAGCTACGGCACCGGCACCGGCCGCGACGCGATCACCAGCGGTATCGAGGTCACGTGGACGGCTACCCCGACCAAGTGGGACAACAGCTTCCTGGAGACCCTGTTCGGGTACGAGTGGGAGCTGACCCAGAGCCCGGCGGGCGCGCACCAGTGGCAGCCGAGGGACGGCGCCGGGGCGGGCATCGTCCCCGACCCGCAGGACCCGTCGCTGCGCCGCCCCCCGACGATGCTGACGACCGACCTGTCGCTCCGGATGGACCCGGTCTACGAGCAGATCTCGCGGCGCTACATGGCGAACCCCGACGAGTTCGCGGACGCCTTCGCCCGGGCGTGGTTCAAGCTGACCCACCGTGACATGGGCCCGATCGTCCGCTACCTCGGCCCAGAGGTCCCGTCCGAGCCGCTGATCTGGCAGGATCCCGTTCCGGCGGTGGACCACGAGCTCATCGACGCCGCGGCCATCGCCGCGCTGAAGAGCCGGGTCCTTGCCTCGGGCCTGTCGGTGCCGCAGCTCGTGTCCACCGCGTGGGCGTCGGCCTCGTCCTTCCGCGGCAGCGACAAGCGCGGCGGCGCCAACGGCGCGCGCATCCGCCTCGAGCCGCAGAGCGGGTGGGAGGTCAACGAGCCCGACCAGCTGGCGACGGTGCTGCGCACCCTGCAGGGGATCGCGGACGCCTTCAACGCCGCCCAGACCGGCGGTAAGAAGGTCTCGCTGGCCGACCTGATCGTGCTGGCCGGCGGCGCGGCCGTGGAGCAGGCCGCCAAGAACGCCGGCTTCGACGTCGAGGTCCCGTTCGCGCCGGGCCGCACGGACGCGTCGCAGGAGCAGACCGACGTGGAGTCGTTCGCCGTACTCGAGCCGAAGGCGGACGGGTTCCGCAACTACCTCGGGAAGGGCAACCGGCTGCCGGCCGAGCACCTGCTGATCGACAAGGCGAACCTGCTCACGCTGAGCGCTCCCGAGATGACGGTCCTGGTCGGCGGGCTCCGCGTGCTCGGTGCCAACTACAATGGGTCGAAACTCGGTGCCCTCACCACGACCCCTGGGTCCTTGACCAACGACTTCTTCGTCAACCTGCTCGACATGGGCACCACGTGGCGGCCGACGGCCCAGGACGCGAACGCGTTCGAGGGCCGCGACGCCGCCACCGGCGAGCTCAAGTGGACCGGCAGTCGCGTCGACCTCATCTTCGGATCGAACTCCGAGCTGCGCGCGCTCGCGGAGGTCTACGCGAGCGATGACGCGAGGGAGAAGTTCGTGACCGACTTCGTCGCGGCCTGGGCCAAGGTGATGAACGCCGACCGGTTCGACCTTCACGGATAGTGGCTTGATCGTTACGTCCAGGCCGGCCCGCGCGGGGCCGGCCTGGACGCCGCGCCGCGCGCCTATCCGACCTGGGCGGTCCGGCCGACCCAGTAGGGCGCCCGGAGCTGGCCCTGGGCATAGATGGAAAGGGTGTCCGGCATGAGACCCGTGTCTCGTGAACGCAATCCGTAGGCACCGGCGGCTGACCGCGCACGCCGCCGATGGTCAATTTACGGAACTGGTACCTGGCCGGGACACTCCGGGGACACCCAGCCCGTCCGGGAGAAAAATCTCTTGATCATCCCGAACGGGCTGGGTGATCCGTGGTTCAGACCCGCTCGAAGATGGCGGAGATGCCCTGGCCGCCGCCGATGCACATGGTAGCGAGCGCGTACCGGCCGCCGGTGCGCTTGAGCTCGTACAGCGACTTGACGGCCAGGATGGCCCCGGTGGCGGCGACGGGGTGGCCGAGGGAGATGCCGCTGCCGTTCGGGTTGGTCCGGTCGGGCGGGAGGTCCAGTTCCCTGATTACCGCCAGCGCCTGGGCGGCGAACGCCTCGTTCACCTCGAACACGTCGATCTCGTCGACCTTGAGACCGGTACGGGCGAACACGTTCCGCGTGGAGGGGACCGGGCCCATGCCCATGATCCGGGGCTCGACTGCGGCCAGGGCGTATCCGACCAGCCGGCCGAGCGGGGTGAAGCCGTTGCTGTTCACGACCGACTCCGACGCGAGGACCACGGCCGCGGCGGCGTCGTTGACGCCGGACGCATTGCCCGCGGTGACCGTGCCGTCCTTCGCGAACGCGGGCCGCAGCTTGGCCATGTCGTCCAGGCTGACCTCCGCCCGGATGTGCTCGTCGGTGTCGACGACGGTGACCTTGCCCTTGCGGCCCGGGATCTCGACCGGCAGGATCTGCTCCTTGAAGTACCCGGCCTCGGTCGCGGCGGCGGCGCGGCGGTGGCTCTCCGCGGCCAGCGCGTCCTGGTCCTCCCGGGACACGTGGAAGTCGGCCGCGACGTTCTCCGCGGTCACGCCCATGTGGCAGGCGTCGAACGGGTCGGTGAGCGCCCCGGTCATGGCGTCGAGGGCGACGGTGTCGTTCATCCGCGCACCCCAGCGCATGTCGGGCAGCCAGTACGGGGCCCGGCTCATCGACTCGGCCCCGCCGGCCACCGCGACCTCGCAGTCGCCCAGCATGATCGCCTGCGCCGCGGACACGATGGCCTGCATCCCGCTGCCGCACAGCCGGTTCACCGTCAGCGCGGGCGTGCCGATCTCGAGGCCGCCGTTGATGGCCGCCACCCGGGACAGGTACATGTCCCTCTTCTCGGTGTGGATGCAGTTGCCGAACACGGCATGGCCGACCCGGGCGGGTTCCACGCCGGCCCGGCTGACGGCCTCGCGGACCACCTTGGCCGCCAGGTCGCAGGGCGGCACGGAGGCCAGGCCGCCGCCGTACTTGCCGATCGGGGTGCGGACGGCGGACAGGACGAATACGTCTTCCATTGTTTCCCTCATCTCACGTGGCGGGGCCGCCGGTGACGGCCCGGATCCGACCGGTGGTCAGCATGTCGGTGGCGCTGTGTCCCGGGCGTGACGGCATCGAGGGCCGACGCCGCGGGCCAGGGCGGCCCGGCCGTTGCGCTGCATAGGCTCATTACGTTAACAATGTCGTTATACGCCAGCATCGGACAAATGTCCCGGGACTAATGGCCCTAGGTCCCTTCCGGGTCGGGACATCCCGGCCTTCCCTGGTCGGGGGTGGTCCGCCAGGGTGGGAGCAGGGATGGCGGGCCGACGTTCCAGCCTTGCCGCGCGTACGGTGCATCAGGAGAGGTCATGAGCACAGAAGACGAACCCACCAAAGCTACGGGAATGATGTCGGAGGCGACTGAAGCAGCGGCCGGCCTGCTGCCGATGGACATGGTCAACGCGATTGCCGAGCTGGCAGACCCGGCCGCGGTGGCGAAGGAAATGCCGTGGCTGACCGAGGAACTGACCAAGATCGCGCTCGGCCAGTCTGACATCTCCTTCGAACAGCGGGACCGGCGCTTCGCCGACGAGGCCTGGCGGACCGTCCCCTACTTCCGCGTCCTCGGCCAGTCCTACCGGCTGTTCGAGATGTGGATGAACCGGATGTACGAGTCCGCCGACGGCTCCTGGCAGGACAAGGCGCGCGCCCGCTTCGCGGCCGACGTCATCACGGCCGCGCTGGCTCCGACCAACTACCTGGGGACCAACCCCGCGGCCCTGCGGGAGGCGGCCGAGACCGGCGGCCTGTCGCTGGTCAAGGGCGCCCAGAACATGCTGCAGGACATGGCCCGCGGCGGGATGCCCGCCATGGTCGACCGCAGACAGTTCCAGGTCGGCAAGGATCTGGCCGCCACGCCTGGTGCCGTGGTGTACCGGGACGAGATGATCGAGCTGCTGCAGTACACCCCGGTCACCGCCAAGGTCCGCGCCATGCCGGTGGTGCTGGTCCCGCCGCAGATCAACCGGCACTACATCATGGACATGTCGCCCGGGCGGTCGCTGGCCGAATGGGCCGTCAGCCAGGGCATCCAGGTGTTCATGGTCGTCTGGCGGAACCCAAGCTCGCTGCGCGGCGACGGGAAGTGGGGGCTCGACGACTACATCGCCGCGGCGGAACGAGCCGTCGGCGTGGTCAAGAAGATCGCGCGCACCGACCAGGTGAACATGCTCGGGCTGTGCGCCGGCGGCATCACCACCTCGTACGTGCTTGCGCACCTGGCCGCGATCGGCGACGACTCGGTCAAGTCGGCGACTTTCGTGGTGACCATGCTGATGGGTGACAAGCCGAACGTCGTGGGCATGCTGGACACCGCCGAGGCGCGCAAGCTGCTCGACCAGGCCGCCGCGGCGGAGGAGATTATCCCCGGGACCGCGCTGCGCAGCGTGTTCGCCATGCTCCGGCCGAACGACCTGGTCTACAACTACCTGGTCAGCGGCTGGCTGATGGGCAAGTCGCCCACCCCGTTCGATATCCTGGCCTGGAACGACGACGCGACCAGGGTCACGGCCAGATTTGCCCTCGAATCCAGCCGGCTGGCCATGGAGGGATGGGACGGCAACGGGCCGACGCTACTCGGCGTCAAGACCGACTTCACCAAGGTCACCTGCGACAGCTACCACGTCGGCGGCTACACCGACCACATCACGGCCTGGCGGGCCTGCTACGACACCGCTCATCTGGTCGGCGGTGCGGACAAGGAGATGACCCTCATCAAGTCCGGGCATATCCAGACGGTCGTCTACCCGGCGGACAACACGCGGTATGACCGCTGGTACGGGCGGCCCACGCCGACGGACCCCGACGAGTGGCTCAGCACGGCCTCCGTGGAGAAGGGCTCGTGGTGGCGGCCGTGGACCGAGTGGCTGAACGACCGTTCCGGCAACGAGCGGCAAGCACGCACCACGCTCGGAAGCCGCGAGTACCCACCGCTCGACCCGGCCCCCGGCACCTACGTGTTCGAGTAGCCCGGACCTGACAGCACCGCGATCTTGGTACGCACCCGCGTACCAAGATCGCGGTGTCATGTCCCGGTCACGGCAGCATCAGAAGGCTCCCGGTCACGGCAGCATCAGAAGGCTCCCGGTCACGGCAGCATCAGAAGACCCGCCATAGGCGGTCGGGCGTCACGCGATAACGGAAGCTATGCGGGTCTCAGCCGGGGACGGCAGCCGTGCGGGTCTCAGCTGGCCAGGCGGAAGGCCCGTCCTTCCGGCATGGGCGGCAGCGCGGACAGCCGGCGGCCGGTGGCCGCGAAGATGGCGTTGGCGATTGCCGGGGCGAGCGCGGACAGCGGCGCCTCTCCCCCGGCGGCCGAGGGAAGACCGGGGCGGTCCAGGAGCACCACGTCGGGATGGACGCCTGCCTCGCGCTCGTAGGCCGTCACGATCCGGCTGACGCGGAGCTGGCCGGACCCGCCGGGGCGCACTTCGGCACAGGTCGCCACCCTGCGGCCCGCCTCGAGGCCGACGGCGATACCCGCGCCGCGCCGGAGCCAGCCCTTGGCCCACAAGGCCGGGCCACCGGCCGGGCACCAGGGGAACTGCCAGCCGAACCGCCTGGCGGCGGCCTCGATTACCGCGGCAAGCCGTTCGTCATCCAGCAGGCCGAGCCGGAAGTCCACCGGGTCGACGCCCGCGGAGTACGCCAGTTCGTCGATGCGCGACTCGCGCGCAAAGGCGTCCGGGGTCGCGGCGGACGCTCGAGACGGTTCCTGCGCATCCGGGGCCCTGTCCTGTCCGCTGCTCTCATGTGTTCTCGGGTTGACGATCGTGCTGGTCATCGTGGGCCTGCCTGCTCTTGGAGTGCCGGTAGCTAACTGCTACGAACATCTCGCAGGAGCACGACCCGCTGACAGGGGCTAAATGCCCGCCGCGGAGGGACCTTGACCCCTCGCTACCCTTCGCGGAACTGGATGCCGAACCCGCCGCGGGGGTAGTGCCACTTCAGCGCGCCGGGGGCGGCCACTGCGAGGCAGGTTCCGCACTCCAGGCAGGCGGCGTACTCCACGGAGATGGTCCCGTCGGGTTCCTCGGCGTAGACGTGGGCCGGGCAGCACGCGACGAGGCGCTTGCCGGTGCCGGTGGCCTTGGCGATCTCCTGGTTGACCTCGATATGGCACTGCTCTTCGTCGAGGAGGAAGCGGTTCTTGGTCAGGCGTTCGGTGACAGAGGGAAGTTTCATAGTGCGCGCGCTCCTGCGATGCCGTCACGGACGAGCTGCCTCATCTTCAGCGGGGACCGGGCCAGGGACTTGCGGGCCACCTTGGCCATGTGCTCGCGCGGCTGGGTGTCGAGGTTGAACGCGCCGTACAGGATGCTGGCGAGCAGCTCACCGTACTGCTTGTACATCCGCTCCACCTCGAGGAACGCCGGGGCCTTGGCGTAGGTCTTCATGTCCTGGCCGACGTAGGAGGCGAAGAGCCTCTCCCGGTATCCCGCCAGGCCCGCCTTGGAGGTGTCCTTGGCGTCCAGGGCGGCGCCGACGGCCTCGGCGGCGGCGACCGCGGAGCCGACGGCCAGGTCCATGCCGCGCACGGTCAGGCCGGTGTTCAGGGTGAGGCCGGCCGCGTCGCCGACCACGACCATGCCGTCCGTCACGATCTCGCCGATCATGTGCAGGCCGCCCTCGGCGACCAGGTGGCAGCCGTACTCGAGCAGCTCGCCGCCCTCCAGGTACGGGGCGATGAACTGGTGCTGCAGGAAGTGGTCGAAGATGTCGGTGACGATCTTCTTCTTCGCGGTGAGGTCGTCCAGGCGCACCACGATGCCGACCGACAGCGAGTCGATGTTCGTGTAGAGGAAGCCGCCGCCGCCCACGCCCTCGGTGCAGTCGCCGACCACGGCGAACGCCGCGCCCTCGTCGCCGGTCAGGTTGAACCGCGCCTCGATCGTCTCCCGGGGCAGGGACACCACCGACTTCACGCCGACGGCGAGGTGGTTCATCGGCTCCTTCTCGCGGAGCCCGGCCTCCTTGGCGATGAAGGAGTTCACGCCGTCCGCGGCGATGACCACGCTGGACCGCAGCTCGTCGTCGCCGGCCTGGACGCCGGTGACCCGGCCCTGCTCGGTGAGCACCCGGTCCACGCGGACGCCGGGCATGATCATCGCGCCGGCCTCCTCGCACTTCTCGGCCAGCCACGGGTCCAGCTTGGCCCGCAGCACGGTGACCGCGTTCACCGGGTCGGCCAGCCGGGCGTCCTTGTAGTCGATGGCGACCGAGCTGTCGCCGTTCAGGAAGTTGATGTAGTTGCGGGTGATCCGCCGCTCGACCGGGGCCTCGTCGAGGAAGCCGGGGAAGACCTGCTGGATGCCGCGGGAGTACAGCACGCCGCCGGACAGGTTCTTCGCGCCGGGCGCCTCACCGCGCTCGATCAGCAGCACCGAACGGCCCTGCCGGGCGAGCTGGTAGGCGGCGACGCAGCCGGCCACGCCGGCTCCGATGACGATGACCTCAAAGTCGGGCTCAGCTGGTTCTGTCATCGCATCCCCGTCACTTCAGCGCGGCGGTGATCGCCGGAACGAGCTGGTACAGGTCGCCGACCAGGCCGTAGTCGGTGTGGCTGAAGATCGCCGCGTTCGCGTCGGAGTTGATCCCGACGATGGTCTCCGCGCCGGTCACGCCGACCATGTGCTGCAGCTGGCCGGAGATCCCGACGGCCAGGTACAGCTGGGGGGCTATGTGCGCGCCTGAGCTGCCGATGTAGCGGTCCTTGCCCATCCAGTTCAGCCCCTCGGCCACCGGGCGGGAGCAGGCGATCTCGGCCTCGATGGCCTCGGCGAGCGCCTCGATCAGGGCGAGGTCCTCCTTGGCCTTGACGCCGCGGCCGACGCCGATCACGCGGTGGGCCGCGTTGAGGTCCACCGTCTCAAAGCCGTGCGTCCTGGTCTCGACCACCTTCATGCCGAGCGGCGCCACGGTTACCTCCTCGATGGGCGCGCCCGGGCCGGCCGCCGGCGGCACCGAACCGCCGTCGAGCAGCAGGGCCACCGGACCGGAGACGGCGACGGTCTCGTCGGAGATGTCGCCGAAGACGGCGTTGACCACGGTGGTGCGGTCGCCGTCCAGGCTCACCGAGCGGGCGCCGGTGAGGACCGCCGCGTTGAGCCGGGCCGCGACGGCGCCGAGCAGCACGCGCTCGGCGGGGTTGCGGCCGGCCAAGGCCACCCGGGGCGGGTCGGCCGCGACGGCGTCGGCCACCGCCCGGGCGCTGGCTTCGGGGGGCGCGTCATCCGGCGCGTGGCACCAGACCACCTTGTCCACGCCGCCGCTGGCGACGGTCTCGGCCACCGAGCGCGGTCCGGCCACCACGGCTCCCACCGGCCCGCCCAGCGAACGCGCGACCGCGATGAGGTTGCCGACTTCTCGCTGGTCCGCGACGACGATCCAGGCGTTCACGCTCATTGTCTGGGATCCTTCCTGGTTGTCTAGAGCGCGCCGGCCGCGCGGAGCGCGGCGACGAGCTCGGCGGCGGCCGCGGCCGGGTCGGTGGTGTCGATGAGCTGGCCCTTGCGGGCCTTGCGCTCCGGGCGCGCCCGGCCGGTGACGGTCATCACCGCGCCGGCGGGCGGTACCTTCAGGGCAGTGAGATCCAGCAGCTCGACCGGCTTCCTGGCCGCCGCGAGGAGCTCCTTCATGCCGGGCACGCGGGGGGCCGCGGCATCGGCGGACGCGGCCAGCACGGCCGGCCCGGAGATCTGCAGCACCTGGACGCCGCCCGGGATCGCGCGCTCCACGCGCAGCGCGCCGGCCTGGCCGGTCACCGACGTGACCTCGGCGACGGCCGGCCAGCCGAGCTCGCCGGCCAGCACGGTCGGCACCATCTTGGCCGCCACGTCCACGGACGAGTCGCCGGTGATGACCAGGTCCACGTCACCGATGTGCCGGATCACCTCGGCAACCACGGCGGCGAGCTCGGACCGGCCAGCCTCGCGCAGGGATTCGTCCTCGACGATCACCACGCGATCCAGGCCGCGCCCGAGGGCCGCCTTGGACGCGATCGGCGCGCCCACGCCCTTGGCTCCGACCGTCACGCCGACCAGCTCGGCGCCCGCTTCCTCGGCGAGGCGGCGTGCCAGCTCCATCGCCACCGGGTCGTAGGTGGACAGGCCGGGCTTCGCCCGGCTCCAGTCGACCGTGCCGTCAGGCCGGGCGGTGGCCTCCTCCGGGTCACAGGTCCACTTGTAGGCGACCACAATCCTCATCGCGATCCTCCTGATGGCAGCGATATACGGGCGGTTCTTCTCACCTCAGGTAGCTTCGCGCGATGACCATGCGCTGCACCTCGGACGTTCCCTCGTAGAGTTCGGTGATCTTGGCGTCACGGTAGTTCCGCTCCACCGGATAGCTTTCTGTGAAGCCGTATCCGCCGTGCACCTGGATCGCCCTGTCGCACACCCGGGTGGCGGTTTCCGAGGCGAACAGCTTGGCCATCGCCCCTTCCGTCCCGTAGGGGCGGCCGTTGTCCTCGCACCATGCGGCGCGGTAGGTCAGCAGCCGGGCCGCGTCCAGCTGGGTCGCCATGTCCGCGATCATCCACTGGATGGCCTGCAGGGCGGCGATCGGCTTGCCGAACTGGACCCGCTCCTTCGCGTAGGCAGCCGCCGCGTCGAGCGCGCCCTGGGCGATGCCCACGGCCTGCGCGGCGATGCCGATACGGCCGCCGTCGAGCGTCTGCATGGCGATCTTGAAGCCGTCGCCCTCCCCGCCGAGCAGCGCATCCTGCGGGATGTGGCAGTCGGCGAAGTACAGGGGCGGCGTGCTGGAACCGCGGATGCCCAGCTTGTGCTCGGCCTCGCCGACGGAGAACCCGGGGGTGTCCCGCTCGACGATGAACGCGCTCATCCCGCGTGTCCCCTGCGCCGGATCGGTCTTGGCGAAGACGATGTAGATCTCGGCGAACGGGGCGTTGGTGATGAAGATCTTCGACCCGTTGAGGACGTACTCGTCGCCCTTCAGCGTCGCCGTGGTGGTGCCCGCGCCGGCGTCGGTACCCGCGCCGGGCTCGGTCAGGGCGAAAGCCCCCAGGCGGCGGCCGGACGCCATGTCGTGAAGGTACCGGTCCTGCTGAGCGTCGGTGCCGAACTTGTACACCGGAAAGGTGGCCAGGGAGGCATGCGCCAGCAGTACGACGGACGTGGTCGCGCACGCCCTCGCTATTTCCTCCGCCGCGAGCACGTAGCTCACGTTGTCGGCTCCCGCGCCGCCGAACTTCTCCGGGTAGGGCATGCCCATGATGTTCAGCTCCGCCATCCTCGCCAGGAACTCGGAGGGGAAGCGGTGATCACGGTCGATCTCGGCGGCCTTCGGCGCCACCTCGGTCTGGGCGAACTCCCTGACTGCCTCCCGGATCAGCTGCTGCTCATCGGTCAGATCGAAGTCCATGACAGGGTACCTCCTGAATATCAGCCGTTTCCGGGGTAGTGGTATTCGAGAACCGCGTTGTGCTGGGCCTTTGCCATTGGTGATCGCAGCCGGGTCTGAGGCCGTCGGTAATTTCCGGCCAGCTGGAAAATGACACAGTCAATGTCAAATACATCACCTAGAACATAGGCTGATCCGGCCTGGTCCGGTAGGGACGAAGGTCCCCGCGCACGGCACCGGGCTACCCCGGGGAATAGGCCCTGCTCGCCTGCTCGACGGCGCCGAGGTAGCCGTACCGCCCGTAGCCCGGCTGGGGGGTGTCGGCGCCGGGGGCGAGCAGCCCGCGGATTTCGGCCACGGAGCCGACTCCCTTGCGGTCCATCCAGGCCGTCAGCCCGTCGAGCAGCGCGGTCGCGTACTCGGCGCCGTGCCGCAGCAGCGCCGACGTCGTCATCACCACGTCCGCGCCGGCCAGCAGGTAGGCGACGACGTCATCGGCGGTTTCCACGCCGGTGCTGGCGGCGATCGAGGAGCGCACCTGGCCGCGCAGCCGGGCGATCCAGGACCGGGGCAGGGTCGCCTCGGCCGGGCTGGACAGCTTGAATCCGGTGCTGACGCTGAACGTCTCGGGGTTGATGTCGGTCTGCATGAAACGGTTGAACAGGACCAGTCCGTCCGCGCCGGCCTGCTCGAGGCGCAGGGCCATGTCGCCGAACGAGCTGAAGAAGGGGGTCAGCTTGACGGCGACCGGGACGCTGACCACGGACTTGACCGCGGTGAGGATGTCGATGTACCGCTGTTCGGCGTCGCGTCCGGGGAGGAACGGGGAAGCGGCGGCGGGCGCGGGGTCGCCGGGCAGGTAGTAGATATTCAGCTCGATCGCGGCCGCGCCCGCGTCCTGCATGGCGCGGGCGTAGTCGGTCCACCCGCCGCGAGTACTGCCGTTGAGGCTGGCGATCACCGGCACGTCCGATTTCGCGGCCCGCTCGATCAGGTCGAGGTACTGGCGGGGCCAGGCGCTGGCGTCGGGGTCGATCAGGTAGCTCGTGGCCTCGCCGAAGCTGTCGATGCCCACCTCGGCCAGGCGTTCGTCCCGGTCGGCTTCGGCCCGGATCTGCTCCTCGAACAGCGACGGCAGCACCACGGCGCCCACCCCCGCTTCGACGAGGCGCTCGATCCGGTCCGCGGTCTGGGTCATCGGGCCGGCCGAGGCCACCAGCGGGTTACGCAGGTCCAGGCCCAGGTAGCTGCTGGCGAGGTTCATCGGCTGCCCCCTTCGTTCTCGGCGCCGGCGGGCTCGGTGCTGGCTGGCTCGGTGCTGGCTGGCTCGGTGCTGGCTGGCTCGGTGCTGGCTGGCTCGGTGCTGGCTGGCTCGGGGCTGGCTGGCTCGGGGCTCGGGGCCTCGGCGCTGGGGGCCGGGAACCATTCCGGGCTGCGGCCGGCCATTTCCTCGTACGTGGCCCACCGCTGGCTGACCTGCTGCTGGGCCAGGCCGCCCAGGCGCTCGGCGGCTTCGGGGTCGGTGCGGGCGAGGATGCGGTAGCGAAGCTCGCGGCCGGTGTAGTCGGACAGCGGGATGCGCGGCCGGTGCGAGTCGAGCAGGAACGGGTTGCGGCCGGCGTCGCGCAGCACCGGGTCGTAGCGGATCAGCGGCCAGTAGCCGCTGGCCACGGCGCGGTACTGCTGATCCATCCCGTTCCGCAGCGGTATGCCGTCCTTCTCGATGCCGTGCGCGATGCAGTGGCTGTAGGCGATCACCAGCGAGGTCCCCGGGTAGGTCTCCGCCTCGCGGAACGCCCGCAGCGTCTGCTGCGGATCGGCGCCCATCGCCACCCGGGCCACGTAGACGTTGCCGTAGGCGATCGCCTGCAGGGCGAGGTCCTTCTTGGGTACCCTCTTGCCGGCCGCGGCGAACTTGGCCACCGCGCCGGGCGGCGTCGATTTCGAGGCCTGTCCGCCGGTGTTGGAGTACACCTCGGTGTCCATCACAAGCACGTTGACGTCACGGCCGCTGGACAGCACGTGATCGAGCCCGCCCGAGCCGATATCGTAGGCCCAGCCGTCGCCGCCGACGATCCACACGCTGCGGCGGACCAGGCTGTCCACCACGCTCTTCAGGTCCGCCACGGCCGGGTTCGCCTTGTCGTCCAGCTGGTCAAGACGGCGCTTGAGCTCCGCGACCCGGTCCCGCTGGGCCGCGTACTCGGCTTCACGCCGCTGCGGGGCGGCCAGGATCTCCTCGGCCAGCTCCGGCCCGCCGGGCCCGAGCAGGTCCTTGACCTCGGCCAGCCGGCGGCGGGCCAGGGCGAGGTGCTGATCGGCGGCGAGCCGGAAGCCCAGCCCGAATTCGGCGTTGTCCTCGAACAGCGAGTTCGACCAGGCCGGTCCGCGTCCCGCCTTATCGGTGGTCCAGGGGGTGGTCGGCAGGTTGCCCCCGTAAATCGACGAGCAGCCGGTCGCGTTGGCGATCATCAGCCGGTCGCCGAACAACTGGGACACCAGCCTGACGTAGGGCGTCTCGCCGCAGCCGGCGCACGCCCCAGAGAACTCGAACAGCGGCTGCAGGAACTGGGCGCCGCGCACCGTGCCGAAGTCCACCCGCGACCGGTCGTTGACCGGGATCGTCTCGAAGAACGCGATGTCGCGGCGCGCGCTGTCCACCAGGGGTTCGCGGGCGGTGAGGTTGATCGCCTTCCGGCTCGGATCGCCCGGCGCCGACGCCGGGCAGGCCTCGACGCACAGCCCGCAGCCGGTGCAGTCCTCGACGTAGACCTCCAGGGTGTACCGGGTATCCGGCAGTCCCCGCGCGTCCAGCGGCATGGCCGGGAAGCCGTCCGGTGCCCCGGCCAGCTGGCCGGCGTCATAGAACTTGGAGCGGATCACGCTGTGCGGGCAGACGAAGCTGCAGTTGCCGCACTGGATGCACAGGTCCGGATCCCACGCGGCCACCTCGTCGGAGATGTTCCGCTTCTCGTACGCCGCCGTGCCCGTGGGGTAGGTGCCGTCCACCGGCAGCGCGCTGACCGGCAGATCGTCGCCGCGGCCGTCCATCATCTGCGCGGTCACGGTGCGGACGAACTCCGGCGCGTCCGCCGGGACGACCGGCGGTACGCCGCGGGTGACCGTCACCCGCCCGGGGATCTGCACCTCGTGCAGCGCCGCCAGGGACGCGTCCACGGCGGCCTCGTTGCGGGCGACGACCTCAGGACCGCGGCGGCTGTAGGTCTTGGTGATGGCCGCCTTGATCGCCTTGATCGCCTCGTCGCGGGGCATGACCCCGGAGATGGCGAAGAAACAGGTCTGCAGGACGGTGTTCACCCGCCGGCCGAGCCCGGCGTCGCGGGCGACCTTGCTGCCGTCGATGACGTACAGGGTGAGCTTCTTGTGCAGGATCTGCTCCTGGGCCTCGCGCGGCAGCGAGTCCCACGCCTCATCGGCCGGGTACGGGGTGTTGAGCAGCACGGTCGCGCCAGGCGCGGCGCGCTGGAGCACCTCGTGCCGCCCGATCATCCGCGCCTGGTGGCAGCCGACGAAGCCGGCCTGGCTGATGAGGTAGGGCGCCTTGATCGGGGCCGGCCCGAACCGCAGGTGCGAGACCGTCTCGGAACCCGATTTCTTGGAGTCGTAGACGAAATAGGCCTGGGCGTGCCGGGCCGGGTCGGCGCCGAGGATCTTGACGCTGTTCTTGTTCGCCCCCACCGTCCCGTCCGCGCCCAGCCCGAAGAACAGCGCCCGCACCGTCTGCGCCGGCTCGATGTCCAGCGTCGGGTCGAACGGCAGGCTCGTGCCGCTCACGTCGTCGGTGATGCCGATCGTGAACCGCCGCCGCGGCTGGTCCTGGCTGAGCTCGGCGAAGACGCCGGCCACCATGCCGGGGGTGAACTCCTTGGAGGACAGCCCGTACCGGCCGCCGGTCACCAGCGGCATGACGCGGCGCTCGCCGACCGCGTGCGCCTCCGCCAGCGCCCCGAGGACGTCGAGGAACAGCGGTTCGCCGAGCGAGCCGGGCTCCTTGGTCCGGTCGAGCACGGCCACCCGCCGGGCACTCGCCGGGATCGCGTCCAGCACCGCCGCGACCGGGAAGGGCCGGAACAGCCGGATCTGGACGACCCCGGCCTTCTCGCCGCGCGCGGCGAGGTAGGCGGCGGTCTCGGCCGCCGTCTGGCCGCCCGAGCCCATGATCACGATCACCCGCTCCGCGTCCGGGTGACCGGAGTACTCCACGAGCCGGTACCGGCGGCCGGTCACGGCGGCGAACGCGTCCATCGCGTCCGCGACCGCCTCAGGAACCCGCGCGTAGAACGGGTTGACGGTCTCCCTGGCCTGGAAGTACACGTCCGGGTTCTGCGCGGTGCCGCGGATGACCGGGTGGTCGGGGGACAGCGCCCGGCCGCGGTGGGCCCGGATCAGCTGCTCGGGTACCAGGGCCCGCAGGTCGTCGTCGGATAGCAGGTCGATGGTGTTCACCTCGTGCGAGGTGCGGAACCCGTCGAAGAAGTGCACGAACGGTATCCGCGTCGTCAGCGTGGCGATCTGCGCGACCACCGCCAGGTCATGCGCTTCCTGGACGCTGGCCGAGGCCAGCAGCGCGAACCCGGTCTGGCGGACCGCCATCACGTCGGAATGATCGCCGAAGATGGACAGGCCCTGCGCGGCCAGCGACCGGGCGGCCACCTGGAACACCGCCGGGGTCAGCTCTCCGGCGATCTTGTACATGTTCGGGATCATCAGCAGCAGGCCCTGCGAGGCGGTGAACGTGGTGGTCAGCGCCCCGCTCTGCAGCGAGCCGTGCAGTGCGCCCGCGGCCCCGCCCTCGCTTTGCATCTCCACCACGGACGGCACGCTGCCCCACACGTTCGTGCGCCCCTGGCTGGACCACTCGTCGGCCAGCTCCGCCATCGGAGACGACGGCGTAATCGGATAGATACAGCACACCTCGTTGAGGCGGTAGGCAGCCGAGGCGGCCGCCTCGTTGCCGTCGACAGTAACATGCATCGCGGCTACTCCGGGATCATCTCGATGGCGTGTACCGGGCACTGCTCGTAACAGATCCCGCAGCCGGTGCACCGGTCATAGTCGAACTGATAGGCGTACTCCGCCCCGTGCTCGTGGCCCCAGGGCCGGCTGGGCCGGATCTTGATGATGGCGTCCTCCGGGCAGGAACCGAAGCACCCGTCGCACTCGAAGCAGTTGCCGCACGACAGGCAGCGGCCCGCCTCGTACTGGGCCTGGCCCTCCGTCAGGCCGCCGACGACCTCGGTGAAGTCGGAGACGCGGCCGCCGGGCTCGCGCTCGGGATGAAGCCGCCGCGCGGCGTCGGAGAAATACCACGGGTGCAGCCGGTCGAAGGTCGCCTGATCGTGCCCGGGCGGCGAGTCGACGGGCCCGCCGCTGAGGTACGCGTCGATGAACCGGGCCGCCTTCTTGCCGTGGCCCACGCCGACCGTGACCGTCCGCTCGTCCGGCACCATGTCCCCGCCGGCGAACACGCCCGGGCAGCCCGTCATCATCGCGGGGGACACGATGACGGTCCCGTCCCGCTGGAATTCCACGCCGGGCACCTGCCGCAGGAACGCGGTGTCGGCGTCCTGGCCCACCGCCATGATGATCGTGTCGGCGGCCAGCGTTTCCAGCCGCCCGGTCGGCTGCGGCCGCCCCTCGGCGTCCAGCTCCATGACCTCAACGGTCAGCTCGGGACCCTCGAAGGCGGTGATGGTGCGGAGCCAGTTGATCCGCACGCCCTCCCGCTCGGCCTCCGTGGCCTCTTCCTCGTGTGCGGGCATCCGCTCCCTGTTGCGCCGGTAGACGATCATCGTGTCCTGGGCGCCGAGCCGGCGGGCCACCCGGGCCGCGTCCATCGCGGTGTTGCCGCCGCCGTACACCGCCACCCGGCGGCCGACCACCGGGCGGGTGCCGCCCGCGACGTCCCGCAGGAACTCCACCGCGTCGATGATCTTGCTCGCATCCCTGGCCGGGATGTCCACGTGCTTGGACAGGTGCGCCCCGACCGCGACGAACACCGCGTCAAACCGTCCCTCGGCGCGTTCGGCGGCCAGGTCGGTGACCCGGTGACCGCAGGTCAACTGGACGCCCAGCACGCCCAGCCTGGCCAGTTCGGCTGCCAGCACGTCGCGGGGCAGCCGGTACGCCGGGATGCCGTAGCGCATCATCCCGCCCGGCTCCGGGCTGGCGTCCCTGATCTCCACCTCGTGACCCCGGCGGGCCAGGTGATAGGCCGCGGACAGGCCGCTCGGCCCCGCCCCGACGACCAGTACCCGCTTGCCCGTCCACCGCGGCGGGCGGTCAAACTGCCATGCTCGCTCCAGCGCCATGTCGCCGAGGAACCGCTCGACCGAGTGGATCGAGACCGAGCTGTCGAGGTCGGCCCGGTTGCACGAGTCCTCGCACGGGTGGTAGCAGACCCGGCCATGGATGGCCGGCAGCGGATTGTCGGCGACCAGTTCCCGCCAGGCCCGCTCGTACTCGCCGACCCGGGCGGCGGCCAGGTATGCCTGGATGTTCTCCCCGGCCGGGCAGCGCGCATTGCACGGCGGGAGCAGGTCGGTGTAGACGGGTTTGCGGGTCCGTACCGGCCCGGCCAGCGCGGCGCCATGCAGCAGGTCCGGCAGGGGCGTCAGATCGTGCGGGGAGTGGCTCATGGGCGCGCCCTCTCGCTCTCGCTCGTCGGGGACCAGTCAGGACCCAGCCTGCGCTCGTCGGGGACCGGTCAGCACCCAGCCTGCCGTGCCAGGCCGCGAAGGGGAAGGGGAAGAAAGTCCCTTAACCAAAGTCCCTTCACCTGCGTGGTCCCGGGATCGGTTCGACCTCCCTGCGGCTCGCAGGTCAGGGCAGCCGGCGCAGCAGGGCGTCGGCGGGTTCGGCGGCCCGGATGCGGATGCGGCCGTCGACGGGCTGGACGCCGTCGGGGCGGGCCAGGACGGGGCTGAGCTCAAGCTCGGCGATCTGCGGCAGGTCCTCGACCATCCGGGACACCCGGAGCAGCAGGTCGTGCAGCGCGGTCAGGTCCGCTGGCCGGTCGTGACCGCGCCCGAGCAGCCCCGGGGCGGCTACCGAGCGGATCAGGTCGTCCGCGTCGGCGTCGGTCAGCGGGGCGAGGCGGGCGCTGCGGTCAGCCGGCACGTCGACGGCGGCAGCGCCCACCCCGAACAGCATCAGCGGGCCGACCACCTGCTCCTGCAGCACGCTGATCATCACCTCGACGCCGCCGGTGACGGCAGGCTGGACGATGACGCCGGCCAGCCGGGAGCCGAAGGCCTTCGTCAGCACGCCGAACCCGTGCCGGACCTCATCGGGGCCGCGCAGTCCGGTCAGCACGTCGCGGGCGTCGCTGGTGCGCAGCAGGCCGGGCACGTCCGCCCGGAGCGTGACGGGACCGGCGAACCGCGCGGCCGCGGCGACGGCGGCGTCCTCGGTGGTGACCCCGATGCTGTCGGTCAGCCGCACGCCGTAGCAGCCGAACAGCTCGACGGCGGCGTCCTGGGGTAGCCAGCCGCCCCGGGAAGGTCCGGCGAGAAAGCCGGCGACGAGCTCCCTGGCCCGGTCCTGGCGCAGGCCGTCCAGGTCGGGCACCTGCCCGGGCGGCGACGCCCGCCAGATGCCGTAGCGGGCGGCGTGGCCGAGGGCGACCGCGGCGGACCTGGGATAGGCGTAGGCCGGGACGGGAGCGGAGTCCCCGTCCGGGGCCGGCAGCAGCCGGATCACTTCGACCTGGTCCATCACCGCGGCGGCGACCGGCACCGGGAGCCGCGCGGCGGCCACCTCGGGGACCAGGTCGCCGCCCGCGGTCGTGGCCGTCAGCGCCAGCACCAGGTCGACCTCCGGGTCGGCGCCGACAAGCTCCAGGCTCTGGCGGAAACAGCCAGGCGTGACGAGCAGGGTAGCATCGACCGGCCCGGCCACCTCGGCGTCACCGCCGAGCAGCTCCCGCAGCGCCCGCCGGGTGCCGGAGGTCAGGCTGGCGATCTGCAGGCCCGCGTCGGCGCACGCGTCGGCGGCGAGCACCACGCCGCCACGGGTATTGGATACCACGCCGACCCGGTCTCCCGCGGGCACCGGCTGGACGGCCAGCAGCGTCGCGGCGTCCAGCAGCTCGCCGAGGTCGGCGACCGCGATGATGCCGGCCTGCTCGAACAGGGCCCGCCTGGTGACCTGCGGGGTCGCCTTCTTGGCGGCGCGCGCCCCGGCCAGGCGCTTGCCCGTCGCGGACCGGCCCACGTCCACGGTCAGGACCGGCACGGCGCGGCCGACGCGGCGGGCGGTGCGGGCGAACTTGGGCGGGTTCCCGATCGACTCCAGGTAGAGCAGGGCCAGCCTGGTCTGCTCGTCGACCTCCCACCACTGCAGCATGTCGGTGCCGGACACGTCGTCCTTGTCGCCGAAGGAGACCAGCGAGGAGATCCCGATACCCAGCCGGGACAGGTGCTCGAGCAGCACGAAGCCGGTGCCGCCGGTGGACTGCAGCGCCAGGCCCGCTATGCCCGTCTTCGGGTGACGGGCCGCGAACGTCGCGTCCAGGCCGATGCCGGGGTTGGCCACGCCGTAGCTGGCCGGCCCGGCCATCCGCATGCCATGGCGGCGGCAGATGCCGAGCAGTTCCGCGCGGGCGGCGCCGGTGAGCCCGGCGGCGACCACCACCAGCGCCTTGACCCCCCGCCGCCCGCATTCCTCGGCGATGCCGAGCACGGCCGGCGCCGGCACGGCGATGACCGCCAGGTCGACGTGGTCGGGCAGGGCGGCCGCGGACGGCAGGCACTCGATACCGTCCAGTTCGGCCGCGTGCGGGTTGACCGGGTAGACCGGGCCGGCAAAGCCGCCGCTGACGATGTTCCGCAGGATGGTCCGCCCGACCGACCCGGGGCGGCGGCTCGCGCCGACGACCGCGACCGAGGCCGGCATCAGCATGGGCCGCATGCTCGCCACGTCGGCCGACCGCTCCCGCACGGCGACCGTGTCCCGGTAGGTGGTCAGGGCGGCATCCGCCTCGTCGGCAGGCAGCGGGAAGGTGATGTCGTATACGCCGTCCACCAGGGAACGCTGGGCCGGAAGCCCGGCATCGGCGAACACGCGCAGCATGGCCGCGTTCTCGTTCAGCGTCTCCGCGGTGAAGGCACGGTACCCGCGACCGCGGGCCAGCGACACCAGGTGCTCGAGCAGCAGCATGCCGATGCCGTGGTTATGCAGCTCATCGGCGACGGTGAAGGCGACCTCCGCCGCCGGGGACCCGGCGCCGGTCTGGTCGTAGGTGCCGCAGCCGACCACCTCGCCGTCCAGGATGGCCAGCAGCGCCTCGTGGTCCGGCCCGGGTTCGCGGCATATCCGGCGCGCCTCCTGCTCGGCCACGTACGGGCTCATGCTGAAAAAGCGCAGGTAGAGGTTGTCCGGGGAAATCTTGGCGTGCATGTCCCGCACCGCGGGGAAGTCCCCGGGCCGCGCGGGCCGGATCTCGACCGTGGTGCCGTCGGTCAGCAGGGCGTACGTGCTGTCGTCTGGGTGCCCGCTCATGCCGCCTCCCTGGTGCATCGGCTGACAGGATTTTCGCACGCCCGGCGGCGGCGAGGGAGCCAGACGGCAGGGCGGTCAGGCGGGAACAGGAGGACCCCGGCAAGCGGGGACCTTCGCCCCTTCCCGCGGCTAACCGTCGCGACGTGGGATGAACGAAGGGCCGGGTGGCCCCGACGCAAGCCAGGAGCCTCCGCCGACCGCACTGGGAAGCGCACCGCGTCTGGCTGGGACTCGCCCGGTTACCCGGACGCCGCGCCTGACTGGCCCGGCACCCGGCCAGAAGCGGCTTGTCCGAGGAGGAAAACATGGTCGCAGTTTCGTACACGGCACAGACACCACTGTCGTTCCTGGAGCGATCGGCCCGGGTGTGGCCAGATAAGGTTGCCGTGATCTACGGCAACCAGCGTCTCAGCTACGCCGAGCTGGCAGCAGAGGCCGTGCGGGTGGCCAGGGCGCTGCGGGCCAGCGGTGTCCAGCCCGGCGACCGGGTCGCCTACCTGATGCCGAATCTGCCCGAGCTGCTTGTCGCCCATTTCGCGGTGCCGCTGGCCGGCGGGGTGCTTGTCGCGATCAATACCCGTCTTACCGCCGAGGAAATCTCCTATATCCTGCGCCACTCCGGGGCGAAGATCTTCATCACCGACGCTGCCCTGCTCCCGGTGGCCATGGCCGCCGCGGAAGGCAGCGACACGCTAGCTCAGCTGGTCGTGGCCACTGACGCCGAAGCCGAGTCCGCCGGTCCCGGGCTGGCGGACCAGCCCGGACTGGTGAGCTACCCCGAGTTCCTGGCCGGCCAGTCGGCCGATCCGCTGCCCTGGTCGGTCCCGGACGAGCTCACTCCCATCTCGATCAACTACACGTCCGGCACCACGGGCAAGCCGAAGGGCGTGATCTACACCCACCGCGGCGCCTACCTGAACTCCTACGCGCAGATCATCCACCAGCGGCACGACGAGAACAGCGTCTACCTGTGGACGCTGCCGATGTTCCACTGCAACGGCTGGTGCGCCCCGTGGGCGGTGACCGCCATCGGCGCCACGCACGTGTGCCTGCGCGACGTCCGCGGCGACGCGATCTGGCAGCAACTGCGCGAGCACGGCGTCACGCACCTGAACGCGGCGCCCACCGTGGTGAGCACCATCCTGACCGCCAGCACCGCCGGGTCGGTGCCGCGGCCGGTGCTCATCACCACCGCCGGCGCGCCGCCCAGCCCCACCACGATCGCGGAGATGGAGCGGATGGGGTTCACCGTCGTGCACGTCTACGGGCTGACCGAGACCTACGGCCCGATCACCTTCTGCCAGTTCCGGCCGGCCTGGGCTGACCTGACCGTCGACCAGCGCGCCGCGCTGCAAGCGCGCCAGGGCGTCGGCATGATCACCGCCGGCGGCGTGCGCGTGGTGGACGACGAGATGGCCGACGTCCCGGCCGATGGCGAGACGATGGGCGAGATCGTCATGCGCGGGAACACCGTCATGGCGGGTTACTACCTGGACCCGGAGGCCACCGCCGAGGCGTTCCGCGGCGGCTGGTTCCACAGCGGCGATCTCGGGGTCATGTATCCCGACGGGTACATCGAGCTGCGCGACCGCGCCAAGGACATCGTGATCTCCGGCGGGGAGAACATCTCCACGGTCGAGGTGGAGCAGGCGCTGATGAGCCACCCGTGCGTGCTGGAGGCGGCGGTCGTCGGGGTACCGGACGACAAGTGGGGCGAACGCCCGAAGGCGTACGTGGTACTGCGCGCCGGCACCAGCGCGACCCAGGAGGAGCTGATCGCGCACGTGCGTAGCAAGATCGCCGCCTACAAGGCGCCCCGCGAGGTCGACATCACGATGGAGCTGCCGAAGACCTCGACGGGGAAGATCCAGAAATTCGTGCTGCGCGAAAAGGAGTGGGCCGGTCACGGCCAGCGCGTAAAAGGCTAGCCGCCGCCGGCCGGCTTCGTCCAGGGCGCCGCGGCAGCGGATCGCCGTGGCGGCAGAGAGGGGTGGCAGGTGGCCTGCACCCTGTACGTGGCCTGGGACGAGCGGCTGACTGACTACCACTTCGGTCCCGGCCATCCGATGGCGCCGGTACGGGTGGAGCTCACGATGCGGCTCGCGCACGAGTTCGGGCTGTGGGCCCGGCCCGGCGTGACCCTGGTCACCCCGGCCCCGGCCACCGATGCAGACCTGCGGCTCGTGCACGAGCAGCGGTACATCTCGGCGGTGGAGGCGGTCAGCCGCTGGGCCGAGCACCCCGACGCCCTGGCGGGGACCCGGCTCCGCGTCGCGCGGATGTTCGGGCTCGGCATCGAGGACAACCCGGTCTTTCCCGGCATGCACGAGGCGTCGGCGCTGGTGGCCGGGGCGACGCTGGACGCGGCCCGCGCGGTCTGGTCCGGCTCGGCCCGGCACGGGGCCAGCATCGCCGGCGGCATGCACCACGCGATGGCCGCGCACGCCAGCGG